>WNFQ01012754.1_pt1 | contig 10203 bp, 6 predicted proteins | sample 5400171 | NCBI WGS metagenome assembly WNFQ01 (sample SAMN13153356, study PRJNA577476) | soil metagenome | isolation source: 20 cm soil under Madrone tree | place: USA:California | collected 2016-06-14 | reverse complement strand
TTGACGTTGTCGATGTAAGCCTGGTGATGCTTGGTATGATGGATTTCCATCGTCTTCGCATCAATGTGCGGTTCCAAAGCATCGTAGGCGTAAGGTAATTTTGGTAGTTCGTAGGCCATAATCTTTACAGTTAGATCGAATTATGCCGCGCGACAGGTTTTATTTTTCGTTCCAGAAACGATCCGGCGCGCACTGAGTGACGCGCCTACCTAATCGCAGCGGTAAAAACTCGCGCGATGCCCGAGGCCATTGCGGTAATTGACATACGTTGCCAGCGCGATTAGCGGGAAATTTTGTCGATAGAAATCGTATTTGAGATAGAAGACTCTCGGAAATCCTGTGCCGGTGATTTGTTCTTCGTCCCACGAGCCGTCCGGTTTTTGCGAACTGAGCAGGAAGCGCAAGCCGCGCTGAACGCTCGGTCTATCTAGCTCGCCGCACGCGCAAATACCCATCACCGCCCATGCAGTCTGCGAAGCGGTACTCTCGCCGATGCCTTTGGCCCCAGGATTGTCGTAGGTTGCGCAGGTCTCGCCCCAGCCGCCGTCGTTGTTTTGACAGCTCTCCAGCCAGTCGCGCCCGCGCAAGATCCAGTCCTGCGTCATGTCCTGACCGATAGCGCGCAAACCGCGCAACACCTGCCACGTGCCATAAATGTAATTTACGCCCCAGCGGCCGTACCAGGAACCGTCGTCCTCCTGCGTCCTGATCAAATACTCCAGGGCGCGTTTCACTGCGGGATGATTCGGGTCGAACCCGATATAACCGAACAGCTCGAGCGTGCGCGCGGTCAGATCGCTGCAGGTCGGGTCGAGGATCGCATTATGATCGGCAAACGGCATGTCTTCGAGCCACTCGGTTGTGACGTTTCTGTCGAATGCGCCCCAGCCACCATCGTCGCATTGGAAACTGAGCTGCCAATCAAGCGCGCGACGAAAGATTGCATCGAGCGTTTGTGGATCTTTGGGCCGCACCGTGCGCAACGCCATCAGCACCATCGCTGTGTCGTCGGTGTCCGGATAATAAATGTTGTTGTATTCGAATGCCCAACCGCTCGCTTGCAGATGCGGATTGTTTACCGCCCAGTCCCCTCTAATTCGCACCTCTTTGTTGACCAGCCAATCTGTGGCTTTTTGCAGCGCTGGATGGTCCGGCGAAACACCGGATTCGGCCAGCGCGATGACGTTGATCGCCGTATCCCAAATGGGCGAGAGACAAGGTTGAATCCGGAAATCCTCCGGATCATCGACAAACAGCCCGGTGAAATCTTTCTCAGCCTTGGCGTAAACTGGATTTTTCTTCGAGTAACCCAACGCGCGCAAAGCGATCAAAGAGTTGAGCATCGCCGGAAAGACCGCTGCGAGACCGTCACTTCCCTCGCCGACGCGTTCGAGCATCCAGCGCTCGGCTGCTTCCAGCGCGCGCCGCCGCAGCGGCTGAATCCGGAGCGGCCGCAGGAATTTGAAAACATCATCTACTCGCAGGAAGAAATTGCGCCAGGTCCAGAACTTTTCGCTGCGAAGAAGGCGCAAATCGCTTTGCTCGGTGCCCAGCGGATAAAGTTCATGCAATTGTTTTTCGCCAGGGAGAATCCGAGTAGGTTTGAAATGATTGATGATGGCGAGCGGAATGATCATGCCCCGGCTCCACGACGACATTTTGTAGATGTGAAATGGCGCCCATCTCGGCAGAAGCACAATTTCCACCGGGATTGCGGGCAAATACTTCCACGGAAACTGGCCAAGCAGCGCGAGGTAAAGTTTGCTGAACGTGTTCATGTGCGGGATGCCGCCAAGGCGCATGATGGTGGCTCGCGCTTCCTGCATAAACGGCGCGTCCACAGAACAGCCAGCGAGTTTCAGGGCGAAATAGGCTTTGGTCGACGCGTTGATCTCGCTCGGACCGCCGTGATAAATATTCCAACCGCCATCCGGCAGTTGTCGTTTCAAGATGTGACGAACGCAACGCCGCTGCAATTGCGCATCCACTTCACCGCACCAGTGCATGAAGAGGATGTAATCGGAGCAGAGCGTGCTATCGACGATCAGCTCGCCACACCAGTGGCCATCGGGTTTCTGTTGCCGTAGAAGGTTTTCCTGCGCGCGTGCGATCGCGCGGGCGATCTCTTGATCGGTCGCAGAATAAGACTCTGTGACTTCGGGCCGTGCGCTTGGCAAAACGATCAGGTTCTTCGACGGACTCAGCATGTCGATCTTACGAGGCGTGCGCTGCAGCGCCGTTCGTTTGAGCGGACTTCCCGGTGATATGCCCGTTGCCGCTGCTCACACCGTTAAACACAACCGTCTCGCTGCCCCGGCCCGTCGGCTTCGGTTTTGGCCCGAAATTGAACCTAATCGTCTTCCAAGTATCGCCGCGCTGCGCTTGGAGCCCGAGGCTGGCAGTTGGCTCGTAGCCGCAGTGCACCATGCAATTCTCGCAACGGCTGTCGCGTGCGATGCCGTTCACGACGCCGTATTTGTCCCACTCGGTTTTCTCGAGCAATTCCGCGTAGCTCGAGTAATGGCCGTCGGTCATGAGATAGCACGGCCCTTTCCATCCGCGAATATTCCGGGTCGGAATCGCCCAGGCTGAACAGGTCAAATCCCGTTTGCCGGCGAGAAATTCAAAATAAACCGGCGTGCCGAGAAACGTGTATCGATTCATCCATTCCTCCACTTTCCGGAATTTCCGAATCGTCATGGACCGGGTGAGGAAAAAATTCTCAGGGCGCAGATTGAGCCGTTTGATCATGTCTTTCTTCGCGGCGTCGTACTCATAGCCGGGGGAAATTGTGTGGCCATCCACGCCGAGATCGGAGAGATAATCGAACATCTGCTCGACCTCTTGCATATCGGTTTCCTTGTAAATGGTCGTGTTGGTTGCCACTTGATAGCCGAGATTCTTCGCCATCTTTATTGCGAGAATGCACTCCTTGAAGACACCTTCGCGTTCCACGTTCAGATCGTGAATGCGCTCCAGTCCATCGAGGTGGACGTTCCAATACATCCATTTACTCGGCGCGATCGTGGGCTTGGCTGGGTCTTTCGGACCTTTACGGATTTCAGCCGCATCTTTCTCGCTAAGCAAACCGGCCTTCATTAACTCGTCGATTTTCTCATCGACGAACTCGGGGCGCGTGGCGATCTGCGACGCCATCCAGTCGCGCATTTTCCTGCGCATGAACATGGCGTTGGTGCAGATGTAAACGATCCGATTTTGCGCCAGCAATCCATTCACCAGCGCTTCGATGTGTGGGTAAATGAGCGGTTCGCCGCCGCAGATCGAGACCATGGGCGCGTTGCACTCCTCTGCTGCCGCGAGGCAATCCTCCAGGCTCATTATGTCCTTGAGCGACGTGGAATATTCGCGGATTCGCCCGCAACCGGTGCAAGTCAGGTTGCACGTGTGCAACGGCTCGAGCTGAAGCACCGTGGCGAACTTCTTCGTGCCACGCAACTTGTGGCCGATCATGTAAGCCGCGATCTTCGTTGTTAATGCGAGCGGAAATCTCATAGGAGCGAGGATAGTAACAAGGGTCGCCAGCGTGTCAACGATGCCGAGTTAAGCTCTCAATACGCTAAATTGATTCGGGTCAGGCTGATTAGGCCCCGGCAGCGTGCCAGCCACGGCGAATCAGACTCACGGCAATCGCCGCGAGAAGCAGCGCGATTATTTTCGAGGCACCGCGCAGCCCCTGTTTGCCCATCCAACGCGTAAACTGATCAGCATTGCAAAACGCGATCGCGACCAGTGCGAGATTTATCAAAAGCGAGACTAACGTGAAAAGCAGACCGACTGTATCGACCAAAATCAAGAGAGCGGTGAGCAATGCGGGCCCGGCAATGAGCGGCATGCCAAGTGGAACAACGCCAAATTCGTCGCTACCTCCGCGGTCATGCGGGCCAAGGCCGAGCAGTTCGCGCCCAGCCAAGCCAAGCAAGATCAGGCCACCGGCGACTTGAAAATCCGCAACGGTGATTCCAAGCGCGGCGAAAGTAATTTTCCCGAGAAAAATAAATCCGACGGCAACGCAGAGAGCGGTGAAGATTCCCAGAAACGCCTGCTGTTTTCGATGCTCACGCGACGCGCTCGTGCCAAGACCCATGAAGATCGCGACGAGTCCGATTGGATCGATGGCGACAAAGACCGGGATGAAGGCGAGGAAAAATTTCTCAATCATGCGATTCGCGCAGGGATTTCACTTTACGCGATGAACGTTCTACACAATGTTCGCCGTCTTCAGCAATCAAACCTTTCCGAATGAAAAACTTGTGCTTGTCGATCTTGTTTTGTGCGGCCGTCGTCGATCTCTCGGCCGGTGAACCGAAATCCGTCGATGACTTTCGCACCGCTGCCGCGAAGGCAAACGCAGTGCTGACGATCCCCGACTGGGAACAGAGGCCGGAAGCGATCGAGGCATCAATGAAAGATGCGATCGCTAAAGCAAATAGCGCGCTCGATCAAATCGGTGCCCAAGACCTGAGCAAGGTTACTTTCAAAAGCACCGTCGTAGCGCTCGACGATCTCACATATCAAGCCGGAATCACGGCGAACAGGGCAACGATCATTAAGGAAACAAACACGAATCCTGGCATGCGCACGGCGGCTGAGAACGCGGTGAAGGCCTTTCAAGAGTGGGCGGTCGGAATCGATTATCGCGAGGACGTTTACAAAGCCATCAAAGCTTTTGCCGATATTCATCCCAAACTCACCGGCGAAGACGAAAAGTTGCTCAAGGAAACCTTGCGCGATTATCGTCGCGCGGGTCTTGAGTTGCCGCCCGATCAGCGAAAGGAAGTCGAACAGTTACGCAAGGAATTGTCCAAACTCGGGACCGACTTCGACACCAACGTCGTTAAGGCCACTGTTCCGGTAATGTTTACAAAGGCCGATCTGGACGGGGTCCCGGAAAGCTTCCTCGCCGCGCCGGGAATCAAGACCGGCGATGACGTTTACACGGTGATGGCAAATGTTACCTGGCAATTCATCACCGTGGAGGAAAACGCGAAAAGTGAAGCGATTCGCAAGCAGCTTTACGTCATTCACGACACCCTCGCGAAAGACAGCAACGTTTCTGTTCTCAACCAAATGCTGGTGCTCCGCAACAAGATTGCGCTGCGGCTCGGTTACAAGTCATGGGACGATTACCAGACCGAAATCAAAATGGCCAAGACCGGGATGAATGCGGAAAAATACATCAATGATCTGGTCGCAGGTATTCAGCCGAAATTCGACAGCGAAGTGGCTGAATTACAAAAATTGAAAGCCGCTGAGACGAACGATCCTAATGCCAAGATCATGGTATGGGACTGGCGTTACTACAGCAACCAGCGGAACAAGCAAAAATACGATGTCGATAAGGAAGCTTTGCGCGCGTATTTCCCGTTCCAAAAGGTGCTCGATGGAATGTTCAACATTTATCAGAACATCTTTGGTCTGAGGTTTGAAAAGATCGCCGCGCCTTACAAATGGATCGATGATCTGCAGCTTTACTTGGTGACCGATGCCGCCAGTGGTGAACCGCTCGGCATGTTTTATCTCGACATGTTCCCGCGCGAAGGAAAATTCAATCACTTCGCGCAGTTCGACATTATCAGCGGCAAACTGTTACCGGATGGCAAATATCAGCGGCCGACCGTCGCTTTGCTCTGCAACTTTCCGCCGCCGACCGCCGACAAACCGTCTTTGCTCACGCATCAGGATGTAGAAACGCTCTTCCACGAATTCGGCCACTGCCTGCATTCCATCGTCACTCGCGCCAAGTACGGACGTTTCGCCGGCGCACATGTGCCGGGTGATTTCGTCGAAGCGCCATCGCAGATGCTGCAGAACTGGGTCTGGGACAAGAAAGTACTCGACACCTTCGCGGCTGATTACCGCGACCCGTCGAAAAAGATTCCGGCCGAAATAGTCAAAAAAATGGACGACGCCAAGCTTGCCAACGCCGGTGTTTTTTATCGGCGCCAGTTCGCGTTCGCGTCGCTCGACCTCGCCCTGCACGACCCGCATCCTGAAGACATGCCTTACGATTGTGTCGCCATATCGAATCCGATTTTGGAAAAAGTTTTTCTGCCGATTGATGCGAGCACGACGTTCGTCTCCTACTTTGGTCACTTGAACGGATACGACGCTGGTTACTATGGCTATGCCTGGGCCGATGCCATCGCCGCTGATTTGGCAACCGTGTTTGAAAAAGCGAAGGACGGTTACCTCGACAAACAAGCCGGCCTCAAATTGCGCCGCGAGATTTACGAGCCGGGCGATTCGCGTGAGGTAACCATGTCCATCGAGAAATTCCTCGGCCGCAAACAATCGATCGAGCCGTTCCTGAAAAAGATTGGCGTGAAAGCTGACAACAAAAAGAAAGCACCCGCCGGGCCGTCGCAGGAAAGCAGATAACAGACTTTCGCCACAGACGAACACAGATGAGCACAGATTCCTTCCGCCTATCTGTGAAATCCGTGTCAATCTGTGGCCAGGCCTGCTTCTAGTTTGTAGCGCGAAAGATAACGTTGCGACCTACGACGTCTTCCCTGTCCGAATCCGTGGAGCAATCGAGGAAAATTCAAAGCCTTGATCCGCTATTAGTCGCGGCAGTGTCACTCGCGTTCCTTTTTTGTCTGCAGGGGATCACGTGGGGGCGGGTCGAAGACTGGAATCGCAGTTCGATTGCACTGCGTGGTTTGCGCGCCCTGCGGCCGAGCGACTACATGAAGCCGCCGTTTCATACCTACTTGAACCACGTGTTGGTGGTCTGGCCAATCGACGGAGTTATGAAGATCGCCCAAGTGCCGAAGGATAGAATTAAAATCGCCAATCCGGCAAAGCTGATCGGATCGCGGTTACTGACAATTGCACTTTACCTCGGCACAATTGCGCTCGCCTATAGCTTTAGCCGTAGCTCGTATGGAAGATTTTCTGCTGCTACCATCGCGTTCGCTTTCGCCACGAGCGCCGGATTTGTTGCTCATGCCCATTTCCTCACCGTGGATATGCCGCTCTTGTTCTGGATGCTTGCGGCGTTTTGGGCCGCGAACCGGCTCGCATCAGCCCCCAGCACGCGGAATTACGCAATTGCTGGCTTTTTGATCGGCATCGCAACCGCAACTAAATACAACGGCCTGGCAGTCGGAATCGCGTTTCTTGTCGCGCATTTCTTCGCCACGAAAGGCGAGAGCCTTCGGCGGATGATTCTTAATCGTCAACTCGGAATTGGGTTGGGCATGGCTCTGCTCGGATTTTACTTCGGATGCCCGACTGCGCCCTATGAGCCGAAAAGATTCTGGAACGATTTCATCTACAACTACACCGTCACGCCCCGTTACAGCGGTCAACCGGACCGCGCCAATTATCTTGGAGCTGTTGGTCGAATTCCGGAAATTCTCGGAATTCCCGGTGCAATTTTGATCGCCGGTCTCGCGATTTTGAGCTGCATTCTAATCCTGAAACGACGCGACCTCAGCGACGCTGCCACGCGCGGATTCACTCTGAGCAGCGCCGTATTTCTGCTCTACATTTTGAAAATCGGGACGTTCCCGCGAACGGAAACGCGCTATGTTTTGCCCGCTATTCCGTTCCTGATTTTGATGATTGGTCCGGCGTTGCAGACGTTCGAACGGCGAAAATGGATTCTAGGGTTACTCGTCCCGGTTCTGATTTACAACTGCCTTTGCAGTTATCTGGTCGGGAAGCGGTTCAACGATGACCCGCGGCTGCAGGCACAGCTTTGGATGGTGAAAAATGTCCCGCCAGGCAGCGTTGTCGAATCAAGTGGCACCTGTCCACATTGGTCGCAACTGCCGAATTTCGATGCCCACGAAATTCATCTTGGCCGAACAGACGAACCCATACCACCAGCACGAGACATCATCGACCTGCGTCTGCCTCATATGCCGGGTCGCGTCGAGTTGTTCAGCAAAGTGTTTCCCGATTGGGTGCAACCCCTCGTTGCCGAGAAAGAAGGACATCCTGACCAAGGACTATTCACCGCCGCCACCTTGAAGAAGCGCAATCCAGATTACATCGCCGTTTATTCGCCCGATTATAACGTGCCCGGAGAAACTGTTCGCAGATATTACGGAGACCTTCTTAGCGGGAAATTCCTATATGCCATTGTGTTCGATGGCGACGCGGCGCATGCGCCTGTATGGACTTATCCGCGAACCATCGATTCCCTGCGCGGACGCATGACTATTCTGCAGCGGAAAACTTGAGAACCCAGTTTGCCAATTGGTTCGTCATTCGCCTGCCACGCCGAAGCCTTGGCAAAGGCGGGTCATTCGGATTTCGTCATTATCTTGCGACGCTTGCAGGGCACCGCTAAAAGGAACGCATGAAAACTGCACGTTGGTTAGCCGCGATCTTCCTCGCCGCCGCAACCTCGCTCCTTGCGGCTGATGAATTGGCGGAGCGTTTGCAGCCGGCGCTGGAAGCGATCACGCCGGACGGGCTGCTCGCGCATATCAAGATTCTCGCATCCGATGAATTCGAAGGACGTGCGCCGGGAACAAAAGGCGAAGAACTTTCGGTCAAATACATCACCGACCAGTTTAAACAGATCGGGCTGAAGCCGGGAAATCCGGACGGGACTTACACGCAGGAAGTTCCGCTGGCCGGGATCAAAAGCGAGCCACGAATGTCATTCATGATTGGCGACAAAACGATCGATCTCAAAAATCAGGATGATTTCGTTGCTTCCTCGGCACGTCTCCAACCGGAAATCAAGATCGACAAGTCGGACGTGGTCTTTGTCGGATATGGTGTCGTGGCGCCGGAATACGGGTGGAACGATTACAAAAATGTTGATGTGCGCGGCAAGACTCTGCTGATGTTGATCGGCGATCCGCCGGTGCCGGATCCGAAAGATCCGTCAAAACTCGACGACAAAATGTTCAAGGGAAAAGCGATGACCTACTACGGCCGCTGGACTTACAAATATGAGGTCGCGGCGCAAAAAGGCGCGGCCGCGGCGATCATCATTCACGAAACCGAACCGGCGGCTTATCCATGGCAGGTAGTGAGATCGAGCTGGGGCAAAGAAAACTTCGAGCTCGATAATCCGAACAAGAACATGGATGCGGTTTCGGCGCGTTCGTGGATCACGCGCGATGTTGCGAAAAAATTATTTGCCGATTGCGGCCAGGATTTCGATGCGCTGAAGAAATTGGCGATCACAAAAGAATTCCGGCCGGTGTCGTTGAAAGCCAAAGCCAACATCGAGATCAAACAGCAGATTCGCTCTTTCAAATCCCACAACGTCATCGGCAAACTCGAAGGGGACGATCCGAAATTGCGTGATGAATACATTATTTATACCGCGCACTGGGACCATCTCGGGCGTCATCCCGAATTGCAAGGCGACCAGATTTTCAACGGCGCGATCGATAACGCGTCGGGCGTGGCGTCAGTTATTCAGCTTGCGGCCGCGTTCACAAAATTAAATCCGCCGCCGAAACGCTCGGTGCTATTCATGGCCACGACAGCCGAAGAAGCGGGATTGCTCGGCGCGAAATTTTACGCGGAGCATCCTTTGTATCCTCTGGAGAAAACGCTGGCCGACATCAACATCGACGGCATCAATCCGTGGGGTAAGTCGCACGACTCAACATCGACGGCATCAATCCGTGGGGTAAGTCGCACGACCTCGAAGATCTCACCAACAGCAATTCAGCCCTGGACGATTTGTTAGGTCAGGCATCTGCGCGACAAGGGCGGGTGATGAAACCGAACAGCGAACCGGAGAAAGGCGGCTTCTATCGGGTCGATAGTTTCGAATTCGCCAAAGCCGGCGTGCCCGTGTTGCACCTAGCGCGCGGGATCGACATCATTAGCAAGCCGCCAGAGTACGGAAAGCAGAAGCGCGACGAATTTGTTGCGAAACATTACCACCAGCCGTCTGACGAAGTTGATCCTACCTGGGATCTCTCCGGCGCAGTGCAGGATGTTCAACTTCTCTTCGAAGTCGGCTACCAAGTCGCAAATGGCGACAAATTTCCGGAATGGAAAGCGGGAAGCGAGTTCAAGTCGAAACGCGACTCGATGCTGAAGAAGTGATTGGATTTAGACGAAGTTTTTCAGTCTAATTCTCGTTAGGCGAATAGCTGCACCCTATGTTCAGTGCCGTTTATGTTGCTCGCGCGTTCCTTGCGAACCTTTTCCTTCTACCACCGCGTCGCTTATAGCAAGTCTACTTCGACAGAGACG
>WNFQ01007646.1_pt1 | contig 10204 bp, 9 predicted proteins | sample 5400171 | NCBI WGS metagenome assembly WNFQ01 (sample SAMN13153356, study PRJNA577476) | soil metagenome | isolation source: 20 cm soil under Madrone tree | place: USA:California | collected 2016-06-14 | reverse complement strand
ATTGCCGGGGTGGTTGCAGGCATATTCCGCGACAGCCCTGCGCCGCTCTTCTGCCGGGATGGTCTCAACTTCCAATCCCATGGCCACGGCTTCCCATGGCTCAAGACCGAGGTTCACGATCTTGATCTTGCGAGCGCCGCGCGCCTTCGTTTCCTCCTGAAAGGTTTGATAGATCATGGTCCCGGGCGCGTCGGCATCATGAACGCAGAATATGGTGACCGGCTCGTCATGCGCGGCCAGCTTGTCGACCAGGTCGCGCGCCGCACGAGTCGTGAATCCCTTCGAAGACATCAACATGCAATCATGCCGTTCTGGCCACTGCACCGCCTTCAGCGCTTCCGAAAAACCTTCTTTTTCGATGTAGACAGTCTTGTTGTACAGCCAGACCGGCCGCTCGTATTTCTCCACCATCAGGTCGCCGAGCGTAATCGTCTCGCCCCTGTGCGGATGGTAGATCGACCCGCGCGGCTCCCGGTACATGCCGGGGATTTCGCCATGTTCAGCTTCGTAATCGGTAATGATGCGGGAGAAATTGTTTCTCGTCAGTTCCGCGTCCAACTTGTTTCGAACGATCGGCCGCAGTTGATATAGAACCTGACGCTCGTTGAAGCGGTACGCGCCGTTGCCGCTGGTTTTCGCAATGGCGTCGTCGAGGTTCTCAAGAACAACATTCTTCTGTGAAGTCTTATCAGTGCTGCCGGGACGGTACGCCGAACGCACCGCCTTCGACACCGCCTTTGTGATCTCATCAAAGAACGGCGCCAGATCCGGCGCCTTGCCATCGGAGGTGATCGGCATGTACGGGGGCGTGATGTTGACCCATATACTGAATTGAACGTCCTTCAACGCCTGCGCAATGCGGTGGTGCAGGCCACACCCGTACGCGTCAATGTCGCGCCTATCCCGCGCCGCGCGCACGTCTCCCGTTATCGGAGTGCGGTTGACACAGACGACGATGCTCGTGCTGCTCGCGACCGCGACCCACGCCTCGACCACGAACGGAATGGCGGCCTGCGGGGATCTTGCGCCAAAGCTGGCCTCGCCGTCAGCGACCGCATACGAAAATTCCGGGAACGCGGACGGTCCGATTGTGCCAAGACGCTTCGGGTTGACCTGCTTCGCGAAGCCGCGCGCCGCGAGCAGAAGCGTGGCAGCCTCCGCCATCGTGACGTCCCGACAGGCGGTCCGGCCAAGACCTGCTGCGGCTACGATCTCGCCTGCCCTGGCGCCGCTGCACCCGTCAAGGTTCGCAATGAGATCGCGCACCGGCCGGTTGCCGCTGCCGAAAAGCAGTTCGGCGAATTGATCAACGTCGTACCACCAGGGCGACGACTTGCCGGCGTACTGTGTCCCGCACTGCGCCAGTCGACACGCCAGGTCACCCCAGAATCTGTCGTCGTGTCCGGCCGGTAATGCCGGGCCCAGCCGGATCTCGACACGGGTCCCAACCGGAAAGTCGACCTTCTTCGTGGAGAGGACCGTGGTTGTGCCGTCGCGCTCGGGACGAAGCTCGATCCGGCGATTGCGGGTGGTGACGACAAGGGATCCGCCGGAGGCAAGGATGGTACCGGTGACTACACGCAAGCCATTACCGAGCGCGCCGCGCGTCGGCAGCCGCAAGAGCTTCGTAGACATCATAGGACGGCTGATGGAGAACAGGCGGGGTACCGCGTCTGGGTCAATCCCCGGCCCGTCGTCCACAATCGCGTACCCGTTGTTCGGTAACGTCTCGATCTTCACGCTGCCGCCGCTGTCGAGCCCGTTGTCGACCGCTTCCTTGACGATCAGGCGCCGCAACAGGCTTTTCGGGACGCCGGCCCGCTGCTGAAGACCCTCGAGGGTCCTGAACAAGCTCCAGTCGCCTCTTTCAAAATTCAGGATCTCGGGGAACCCAGGTTCGACGGTCTCGGATTTTTGAAAATTCATCTGCCACGCCCCTGTTTTTTGGAGCGGCGCACGAACTTTTGCCAATCGCGTGTTTCTGGACTATAGAGGCGCATCTGCCCGCAAAGCTGATACGCCTCGGTGCCAGGACCCCCGCAATAGCGACGGGTCCGCGCGCCGGGCTGTTGCTATGCCTAGGCGGGCGCGGACTCGCTGGCGATGTGCTGTTCGGCCTGCGCTGTGGCGGCATCGGCCTGCTGAATGTTCGAGGCTCGATCCAGCGCCGTGTCAGGCATCTTGGGATGGGTCGTGCGTCGCCATGCCCACGCTAGTAACTCATCGGGGATAGCGGTGGGCAGCACGCCCCAATAACCCACAATCGGAAGTCGCTCGTCGGGCGGCAGTTGCTCGCGGACCGACGGCGCGCCAAGCTTTGATAACGTCGACTTCGATGTTTCGAATCCGTGACTGGTGAGAAATTCCGCCATGGAGGGATAGCCGGTGAGGACCTTTTTACCGGCGAAATCGCTGGAATTCATAGTACCCATCCTGCGCTTCTAAGTGTTGCGTCAGGATGTGGAATCATCACGCCGTGCTGGTGAAAGTCTAAGCTTTTCTAAATTTCACCAGCTAGTTTCCGCCGCTTTGCAATGCGAAGCGCGATGGGAATAGGGGTTGTAAGCCTCTAGGCCTTTGGCCTTCAACTCCTCCCGCCACAGCTTCTTGTCTTTCTTAATTTTCATCCACCGTCGCCAAAGCGCTTTTTCGTATTGCGTTTGGTGATCGGACTTGGGTGTTCTTCGGCCATTTTGGCGTTTGTAGGAGGAAAAGCTGTAGGCCGGATCGGCAGCAATCCGTCTGATGGCCTCGCGCTCACTGCCGCATTCGCTCTTCAGCCCTGCGACTGCGCGCTCCAGTTTCTTGTCGTCTTCCCAGGCCCAGCTCGGGTGTTTGGCGGTCTCTTTATCCATCCGCAGGATGCAGTGAAACATCCAGACGAGCATGTGGAATTGGAATTGCTTGGCGTCTGGGCCTGCAGGATCGACGCCAATAGCTTCGAAATCCCTCAAATGGTTTTCGGATGTCAGTATCCGCTCTAGCGTCCGCTCTGGCAGATCACTAGCTTTGCCGGCTTTGAGCGCCGCCGCGATTCTCTTTACGTCGGCAGATACGTCCTCAGCCTCGGTTGATGCGGTGACCTCGGGCTTCTCAGGCCCGCCAGATGGGGCGGCGCCGGCGGCTTCGGCATGACCGGGGTGCGCTCATTTCCTGGGAGTAGTCGACATGCGCCTCCGCGTGGCGTCCGCATGGGGGAGACGCGGCAGGGGGTGCGGTACCCCTTTTCGGCTGGCCGGCCTATCCGCATCGGCCAGACATATAAGGCGGCCGCCAGACCGGCGCTATGAGGACGGGCTGGCTGTTCGGGCGGGTGGCGATCGGCCGGATTTTGATGCCTGTGCTTACAGAACGCTGATAGTGCTTTTGCAGAAATGGCATAAGATGTTGAAATAACGCAAATATATAAGCTATTTATACGTTATGCCCGGTTACGCCCTGCCGCTCAGGGATGTTAGCCACAACCGCCGGTGGTTGACCCGGCTGTGTTTCGAGATGGTTGCCTGATTTTGAGTCATCGAACTGCATGCCTCCGTTTCCGTCGACGATGTGCCCCGGTGAAAACAAACCAGCGCTGCTCGCAGATGGTTCCGATTCTATTTACCCTCCCCCACTCGTGGGGAGAGGGGTAGCGTGGGGATTGTCGCGCCGAGGCCGCCGGGCGTGCGGCAGTTGCCCGATCGCGGCCGCGACGGCATCTGCATCGACGTGATGCGGCATGTGACCGACCCCCGCCAGCACGATGAGGCGGGCATCGGGCACGGCCGCCGCGACCGCCCGCGCATGGATATGCGGCGATACCGTCGTATCGGCGCTGCCTGTCAGGATGACGGTGGGGGCGGCGATCTCACCATAGCGCGGCGCCTGCGCGGCAACGAACGCCTTGAGCGCGGCGACGTCCTGCGCATTCGCCACGAATTGCGCCGGCCGCAGCAGCAGCCGGATGGCGGCACGACGGACGTAATCCGCCGGCGCTCGCTGGGGCGCGAACACCGACGCGACGCCGCCGTCGAGCAGCAAGACGCTGAGCGGGAGTGCGACGGTGTGGGCAAACAGCGGCCCGATAACGGGCGTCGAAAGGATGGCGTTGTACCACGCCAAGCCGCCCTCCCAGGGATGCGTGACCGGCGCCAGCAGCACAAGCCCCGCGACCCGGGCCGGAAAGGCAAGCGCAAGCGCGGATGCGACCGCTCCTCCCAGCGAATGGCCGAGGAGCACGAAGCGCTCGACGCCGATGCGCCCGAGCGCCTCCGCGATCAATGCCGCCTGCCGTGCCGGCGAAGCGTCCGCAACGCCGCCCGGCCGGTCGCTCCAGCCATGTCCGGGGCGGTCGACCAGGATGACGCGGCGGTTCGCTGCCAGCCGGTCGCCGAGGGCGAGGCGCAGGTCCTGGAGATTGCCGCTGGCGCCATGCACAAGCACGATAGGGAGCTGGTCTTGACGCGTCGAGGCGCCAAGCTCCAGCACATGCAGCTTGCCGCCCTCGACCTCGACCAGGCGCCCCGAAGCCGGATGGGCAGCTTCGATGCGGGCCGCTTCCAGGACCGTCATCGCACGAGCGGCGCCGAGGACTGCCACAATGGCGAGAAGAAGGAAAATCGTCATTCGTCGTCGGTCGCCTCAGCCGATCTGAAGGGATGGAGCCATGGTGGGAAGGCGCTAACAGTGCAGGTTGATTTAAGGATGATGCAGGGGCGAGCCTTGTGGCCGCTCTGTTTTCAGTGAACGAACCGGGGCGACCACAAGGGTCGCCCCTACGGCGATAATGTCGGAGGACGCGCTTGTGCGGGCCCCTCCAACGTTATGGGTCTGGCCGATGTTCCAGTCCCTTCAGATTGGCTCTGAAGCGATCGACTGGCTGCGCGCGAAATGCCCATGCTCGGGACTTGGCCGGGCATCGGGGAAACGCCGAAAACTGCGGGTCGGGACGTCAGAGATCGCGCCCTTCGACCTTTTCCTTGAGGGTCTTGATCTTCTCCTCCATGCCCTTGAGGCGGGGATAGATATCAAGCGCCTTGCGGTAGGCGTCCAGCGCGTGCTTGTCGTCGCCGACGTCTTGCATGATGAGGCCAAGGCCCGATAGCGCCCCAAAGTGCCGCGGCTCGCGGGCCAGCACCTTGGCGATATCGGCCATCGAGTTGGTGTAGTCCTTTTTCAGGAAGTAGATGGTGGCTCGCCGGTTCCACGCCTCGGTGAAGTCCGGCTTGATCTCGATGATGGAACTGAGCATCCGGATCGCGAGGTCATAGTCCTTGTCGTCAGCCGCCTTCTTGGCGCGGCTCATCAACAGGTTCGTGGTCTCGTTGTTCGCTTCGGTCCACAGCGACCAGATGCGATTCTCGATCTCTTTAGCGCTGGCGTCGTCGGGCGCAACTTTGAGTGCGCCAAACAGGAAATCGATGTTCCGGTTGCGCTCGCCCTTGGGAATGTTGGGCAGCTCGTCGGGCGGTTTGACTAGACCCTCATGCGGGTCCGCATGAGGGTCCGGCAGGACCTGCGCCTTTGCGGCGGGCGCTAGAGCCGAGGCAGCGAGCAGGGCGGAAAAAACGACACAGGCAAGACGAGGTCTCATGCCGCTCAGCTTAGCCGGCAATCTGCCGCCCGCAAGGGCGCTGTGGTCAAACCGATGTGATTGCCCCCAATCCCTAACCTTGTAGGGGCGACCCTTGTGGTCGCCCGGCTTGCGCACGCGCGTCCAACGGCAACAGGGCGACCACAAGGGTCGCCCCTACAGGGCAGGGAGCAGACGGGCGTTCAGCCTTGCCGCGCTTTGAAACGGCGCTGGGTCTTGTTGATGATATAGACCCGGCCCTTGCGCCGCACGATACGGTTGTCGCGGTGGCGCCCCCGCAGTGATTTCAATGAGTTACGAATTTTCATCGGACCAGCCTCTTGTTTCCTGCGCACGGGGCACCGCGGCCACGGCGATTTTCGGCGCGGACCATAGGGGCGCGCTCCGGCGGCGTCAATGGCGCGCTGCTCCCTCTCCCCGCTTGCGGGGTCCTTCGACGAGGGCTCAGGAGGGTCGGGGTGAGGGGGCCTCTCCACAGGGGCGGACTCGCGGAAGGCTAGTGTGCCTTTCCGCGAAGCTCAGACTCGTGGAGAGGCCCCTCACCCGGAATTTGCGCGAAGAGCACAAATTTCGACCTCTCCATAGCCCGTCGAAGACGGGCGTAAACGCCCTAATGGCAAGCGGGGAGAGGTAAGGCGGGCCCGGCTGTCGCTTAACCTAACGCCTATGAGGGTCGCCCTACAGCTGAACCGTTCAACAGAGACACAACACTTTATCAGCGGCCGATCTCGCGGCTGACGGCGTTCTCCTGCTGATTGAGCGACCGCTGTTCGCTGCGGGTGATGTGACCGCCGTTCTGCCTTGCCATGAAGCGCTCCTCGCGGCGGATGAAGTGGTCCTGGGCATGAAGCGCGCGCGCCTGGCCCGCGGTGATTTCGCCTTCGCGGCGCTCTTGATTGATGCGGTGGTTCTGGTTGTTGAGGCGTGCATTCACCTCGGCGCGGCGGGGATGAGCCTGGTTCCAGGTCTCGGCGTTGGCGAGTCCGGCGGTGCCGGCGACGACGCCGAGGGAAAGGATGATAACGGCAATGCGAGAACCATAAGAGACGGCAAACATCGGGGGCTTCCTTCTGCTGGTCGAGTGTTGATTCACCCGACGCCGGAACCATGCCGCGGCGGTCGTTAAGCCCGGCACAACAGAGCGTTCATAAGCCCGATAAGTCGATGGCGCAAAAATGGCGGTGGCGCTGCTGCGGCGCTGCGCGGTGTCGCCGGGTGCGCCAGGCGGAACGCATTTTCCGCAATGATGATCGCGTGTTACGCCATCACCGTTGGCCGGTTCGGGTAATGAAAGCGTCGTGAAATGTTCGCAGTTCATCGGGCTTGCGAAGCCAGCGCCGGAATGAAATCGATAAAAGTGTGATGGCTATCACATGGCCGATTGCGCAATGCCTTCCGACGGGCCGAGTCGGCAGGAAGCCTTGTCGATCTCAAACGTGCTGCACCACCACCGACATATCACCCGCCTTGCGGCGACGGGGCGCGGGCTTGACCGTCACGTTCACGTCCTGCCCTAGCATCGTCAGAAACTCCATTAGCCGCCCCACCGACACCGATACCGGCTTGCAGCGCATGAGCGCCGACACCTGCGCCTGCGTGGTGCCAAGCAGCTTCGCTGCCTCTTGTTGCGTGACGCCCCGCGCCTTCAGGAGTTTGTAGATCTCCACAGTGAGCGCTGCCTTCAGCAACTCTTGCTTGGAATTCCTGAAGCCGAGATCGGCAAACACGTTGCCGCTGCTCCTTTCGTAATCAGGCTTCATCATCAACTCTCCTTGCAAGTCTCCAAACCAGTGACTTCACATCCCCGGCCCTTATCTAATTATACAAATTTCTATATAACCTGCAAGCTCTGTCCATGCGGCTCTTGCCGAAATCTGAACGCATCGAAGCGAATCGACATCGACGTACATCGTCTCTTGAAAATAGCGGACTATTGTGATAGGATAAATCATATAATTGATGGTCACCATCATGATCACTATCACCGGGCAAGCACACGCAATGGCTTCGGTTTTGAAGCGCGAGAAGGCGGAATTCCCTGTTCCGACAGGTTCATTCCGTGTTCCTAAAAAGAAGATTCCCTGTTCGCGTCGATCAGGGAATTTGCGTTCAAAGGATTGGAATAGCTGCGTGATTTGGCATCAACGGTCGCCCCAAATAGTCGAAATTAAAAAAATTCCCTGTTATTTTCCCTGTTCTCAGGGAATCGCGAACTTCCAGGGTGCGGATCGCTTGTAGGCGCACCGGGCAGGGTTATCGGCACGAACCGTCACGCGCCTTTGCCCAGGCTGTCCGACCTCGCCGCCCGACCGCGTGGGCAAAGTCGCGCGCGGTCAGCGCGCCATGTCATGAGCTGCGGCAGGCGACTTTGCCCACCCTACGAGGCTTGACCGGATTCGACATTCGCAAACACCGCGGCTAGCCTCGACGCCACAAAATAACTCATCGGGACGGAAGCCAGGAGAGCCGCGATGCGTCACCTAGCCGATGGTTTGCTCACCAGCATGTTGCTGAACACCGCGTTGCGCGCGGCGGCGACCGCACTGATCGGGGCAGGCGCCGCACTGCTGTCGATTGCCGGCGCCGCCGCCCAGACCGAGCCGCTCGTCATCGCCAGGCAGGGCTATTTCTTCGTCGGCGGCGCCATCGACACAAGCCGCGAAGGCTCCCCGACGGTCGGCCACATGTATGTGGAATTCCAGGTGCCGCAAAAGGTCGCCCATCCGTATCCGGTGGTGATGATCCATGGCGGCAGCCAGACCGGCACCAACTTCACCGGCACGCCCGACGGACGTGAGGGCTGGGCGCAGTATTTCCTGCGCCGCGGCTACACGGTCTATGTGGTCGATCAGGTGGCGCGCGGGCGCGCCGCGCAATGGTCTCAGGCGAACGGGCCGGTGTCGGCGGCGAATCTCGCGCGCCTGGAGCAGCGCTTTGTCGCGCCGGAACGGTTTAACCAGTGGCCGCAGGCGCATCTGCACACCCAGTGGCCAGGCGCCGGCAAGCCGGGCGATCCGAGCTTTGACCAGTTCTACGCGAGCCAGTTTCCCTCGCTGGTGGATTTCCCCCTGCAGCAGGCGCTCAACCGCGACGCCGCCGCGGCGCTGCTCGACCGCATCGGCCCCGCCGTGCTGCTGATCCATTCCCAATCCGGCGCGTTTGCGTGGCCGATCGCCGACAAGCGGCCGAGCCTCGTCAAGGCGATCGTTGCGGTCGAGCCGAACGGCCCGCCCGCGCACGACGTCGAGTTCAAGGGCGCGCCGGATTGGTTCGCCGACAACCCGCACCTGAAGGCCTACGGCCTCGTCGACATTCCGCTCACCTACGATCCGCCGGTGAGCGAGGCTGCCCCGCTCAAGTTCGTGCGCGAGGACAAGCCCGAGCGGCCCGACTATGTGCGCTGCTGGGCGCAGCCGGAGCCCGCCCGCAAGCTCGTGAACTTGCAGAACACGCCGATCCTGGTCGTCACCTCGGAGGCGTCGTATCATGCACCCTACGACCACTGCACGGTCCGCTACCTGGCCCACTGCACGGTCCGCTACCTGGCCCAGGCAGGCGTAAAGAGCACGTTCCTGCGGCTGCCGGACGCCGGGATTCACGGCAACGGCCACATGATGATGCTGGAGAAGAACTCAGACGCGATCGCCAGGGCGATGGCGGATTGGCTCGATCGCGCCTTGCCGGGCGGGCCGAAGTAGGGGCGGTGGATGGGTTAGCCCTGCTTGGGGCAGGACTCTTGGTACTGAAGGTGTCAACTTAGTTAAGCTGGTCATTCCGGGGCGCCGGAGCGAAGCGGAGGCGAGCCCGGAATCCATACTCCCTGACCTGTGGTTATGGATTCCGGGCTCTCGGCCTACGGCCGAGCCCCGGAATGACTGGACAAAGGTTTCGCCTGAACATGCCTGTCGGTCTAAGACGAAAGCCTCGTTAGAACTTCTCCTGACCCGCGACGCGGTTTGCATCCGGGAAGTCGCGGTAAAGCGCGAAGAAAATGTCCTGCACCTTCGAGTTCACTGAATGGTGAAAGCTTTCTACCGGGTCTGCGCGCGAAGACACGCGGCCGAACGCTTCGTCCATCTGCGCCATGTTGTGGAAATCGAGGGTAATGTGCCACTCCGGCAGCTGCGGCGGGGCGAGGCCGAGCTTGCGCCGGGTCATGCGATAGCCCGCGATGTGCTTCGCTTCCTTCAAGTGACCAAGATAGGCCTGAGCGCTCTCGGCGAATTCCAGGTCACGGACGCCGGGTTTCAGGTTGAACCAGATATGGTACACGTCCATTGAGCCACCTCACTGTGAACGACTACAGCGGTTTCCCCTCCGCAAGCAATCCCATGCCTGACCTCACAATCACCGCGATCCGCACCACCCTGCTCCGCGTCCCCTGGCCCGCGACGCCGTGGCTCAAGGGGCACGCCTTCGGCGAGGCCCGCAATCTCCTCGTGCTCGACGTGGAGACCAGGGACGGCATCGTCGGCATGGGTTATCTGTTCTCGTTCCGGCCAGGATTGCGCACCGTTGCGATGGCGTTGGAAGAGACGATCCTGCCGCGCGTCATCGGCAAGGACGCCACCGCGGTCGAGGGCATCTGGAATGATCTGTGGCGCGCGACCGCGACCTACAACCGCGGCGGCA
>WNFQ01004450.1_pt1 | contig 10204 bp, 11 predicted proteins | sample 5400171 | NCBI WGS metagenome assembly WNFQ01 (sample SAMN13153356, study PRJNA577476) | soil metagenome | isolation source: 20 cm soil under Madrone tree | place: USA:California | collected 2016-06-14 | reverse complement strand
GTGTTCAGCAACGCAAGATGACTCCTTGGTTGCTTAGTAACTCGCTTCAAGGGTCTGATCCTTAAGCAAGAAGGAGAGGGTAGAGAAGAGAGGGGAATGCGGATCGGATTGCAGTACTATGAACAAAGAACACTCTAAGGACATTCCCTTTAGGAGCGTCACCTTTATATCCTATAAGCTAGTCCTGACATCATTCATATAGTATCGAGCCTCGAGTCTCCTATGACGGATTGTAGCGCGTCATAGTGGGGTAGGTACGTCAGAGTGGAGCACGACGCGTCATAAGTATAGTAGGGTCGTCATATTAGCCCGGTTCTCGAACTTACCCCGGTCCAGGTCGTACGAGCTAGGCCTACCAGGTGCCGGGCGTTTGTATCGGTCAGTAAAAAGTGAAAAAGGTTCGTAACAATCCTAGAGATGACAAGGAATGCTATAAATAGCTTGTACTGTATAGGTTTTTGTATATATACACAAACAAGCAGAACTCATCAGTCAGCCATCAAAAATGCAGCTATGAGACATCAAACTATCAGTACAGCCACTAATGGTGGCATAGAACATCAGAATATGATCAGAACAGTTCCATCAAGCCTCAAGATGATGCCATCAAACCTTATGACTTCTCCTTTCAGTCGTCCTTGGTTAGGTCTATGACACTCAGCCTCCCTCCTTCAAAGCTCTCTTATTCTGTCTCTATTCTTGGATGACAATCCATTCTCGCAGCAGCTACCTAAGCTACACAGACTTAGTTGATACTACGACAATAATTGAATGTGTCAGTTGCTTGTACAGTATCATCGAGCCACTCAAAAAGCTTCCTCGCCCACGGCTCGCCATCCGCATACCCTCCAGATCGCTCTCTCGCCTTCCTCCCATCGAACATCTATCTTGCTTGGACTAAAACTTCCGCAGATGAGCTCATAGCTGACGCTATGCGTCATTTGGCTGCGTCATTGGTCGAAGCCGGGATTCAGGACGGGCAAGACTTGAAGAATGCCGCACCTTATACCAATTATGCGTTGTTTGGAACACCGGTGGAGGCGATGTGTGGTGAAAATCTGGGCCGGCTTCGTATGATCAAGAAGAGGTATGATCCTGGTGATGTTATAGGACTTGCAGGCGTATGGAAAGTCTAGGATTTTGAGCATTGCCGAGAGAATGCTACTACTGTATTCGCGTAGTTATATAGTTCCATGAATCGCATGTTCACAAGTATCTTAATGAGTGAACGGCACTCTCTGCTTCACAAACTCGTACATCTTGTCAGGCCACTGCATGATCATGCCGTGAGTCTTCTGCACCACGATGATGTTACGCCACAAAAGCGCAAGCAAACCACGGACGTTATGGTGATTAAGTAGATAGCTAGCCAGTCACACGCCCTTCTCTATTCCACACCAAAATGTAATCATACAAGATCAATCACAGGTAATGTTAACGAAATAGTACAACAGATGCCTTGAATCAAAGATAAGAAGTGGAAAGGAAAATAGTACGGGATCAGCAGACGACAAGAAACATCAATGGGGTGGAACTTTGAGAATAGAGGGCACTATCAATCATCGATCTCTTACGAGTCGACGACCCACATTACATCGACATGGAGTATCCGTCCCAGACAAAAAAGGAGATAGGGTGACCAGAGAGCCGTCGCGTGGTAACGAACTGCCCAATGTTCTCCTGGAAAGGTCCCGATGGCTCCAGCCCTTCCACGAAAATGTTTTGCAGGCTGGGCAACACTTCTGTCCCAACGATTTCTTGCAGGGCGGCGGCGACTCCTGGCGCAAAGTCCTTGGATAGATAGATATTCTTCACCGCAGGAAATGGAAGTAACAGTTCCAACCATAGGGTGTTCTCGATGGCATCGTTCTTCCATACTAATTGCGAATATTGATCCTCGACGAAGAGGTCCTCTACCCTGGAAAGGAAAGGCAAACAGGAGTTACAGACCTGAGCGATGGACGAAAGCTGCCAATCTGGTTCTCTGCATGAGATTTCTATCGCAAAATCTTTCAAAGAGGGGAGTCGGACGCTGGCGGTATTATCATCGAATTCCACATGTGCATCGCAATCCGCGAGTATTGGTGTACGACTGATGAATCGGGCGAGTCGTGGGCAGTCGAAATCGATTTGATTGAAGAAGGTTATATTCAAGTAACGGAGTTGAGGGGCGTCAATGTAGGTCACGAGGTCCTCTAAATATTCGATAACCCCTTTGAAAACAAAATATCCGAGAGTGGAGATGACAAAATGTTTTGGTGGAGACGGATGTCGGCTTTCCCAGTCAGGGCGGGATTGAGGCGACTTGAATCGAAGGAGAAGTTCTTCAAGGCTGGACAACACGGAGAGGAGAGCGGCCATTGCCTCGGGTGAAATGTACCCGGAATGAGGGATATTAGAAAGGTAGAGGTAGACGAGATGAGTAGCGGACAAAAGCAGTTTTGGCAGTCGCGGAAATGGAACGCCATCCAACTGGAAGATTCTCAAATGAGGGGCAGATCCACCCAGGAACGAATCGGGAGCGGCCAGCGGCGTTTCACCATCTGAGAAGAGTCGCAGTTCTGTCAGCTCCGGGAATGCCACTCGCATCACCGCCAAGACTTTTTCCAAGGGCCGATCCGTAAGGCCTGAGAGGATGACTTGACATACGCGATTGCTCTGCCCAAGTGCCGCAATGATATCGTTCGTGCCTGAGGCCAAAGTGACTCTGCCCTTAATTAGGAGAGGCAAGGCCGGCCAGACGTCTAGTGTGTCTTTTGCGGGTGTTTTGGGTGTACAAACTAGTTGCAGATCCAGACGACGTGGTGATTCAAAGACAAGGCTTCTCCATCGTCGGCACACATGAACCAGCAATTGCCATGCCTCTATCTCCGTCTTGTCCCCAAGTGGTGGAATCATGTTCATATAAAAATCAAATACTTCTAGTAGGACGTCATCAGGGAGTACGTCGATTCGTACCACCTTGCCTACATCACATCAAGTCAGTCAAAAGTCATGTGGGACGTTCCATAAAGAAAACATACGTCGAGTTGGTTTGGTTCGTGTCTCCCGAGTCCAGCGACTATTATTCTCCATGTGCAAGCCTTCCAAAAAGCGATCTATTGAGATCGATGTCCCAGGGGGGCTAGGAAATGGTGGCGAGGCGAGGACGGCGCTGGAGTATGGTGGGGAGATCTGATGACGAGCACCCTTTCAAGCGGGGCCATGTGAGACATTGTTAGTTGTTTTATCAATGCTGCAAGTGAGTTCCTCTCGACATACCGCTGAGAGATGATCAATGAGGGTTCGGTGTTGGAAAGAGAGGGAGGCCCTGAGGTCTTTGATTGACGCCTGCTTGGGCTGTCAAGGGATAATAGGTGCGGGGCAGCGGACCGGGTGAGAGAGGAGAAACGCGAAGGTAAATGAGTGGATTGATGGGGGAATGCACGACTGGGAGCCTGAGTACGCCTGTGGGAGAGGAACACTAGAGGAACTCGCGACCGTGTGTCTCGTTCGGATGGTTTTGGTGCCTGGTCGCGCTCGCTCTCTATGAGGCAGTGACTTCCCACCGCCTCACCACCACCTCCGATCCTGCTTCTTCCGCTCCCGCTCCCGCGCGGGCAAGGTCGAGTGGACTTTCCGCGCATCCCTCTGTCGTTTGCGTAGCTTTCGCACCACCTTGGCTTGTTGTACAGTAGACAGCACACAGCAGCTGCCGCAGCATGCTTGGTCCACTAATCTAGACCTCCGCTCGCGTTTCAAGTTGTTGTCCCGATGAACAGTACCTATTTTTCCTGCGTTTAGTCTTCCCCTGCCCACCGAGTGGCAGAGACGTACGGCACCCACTCATAAATATTCCCCTCGTTGTGTATATTCTGGGGCCGAGCGAATCGTCCGGTCAGACAATGGACTGCCAGGAATCCTAATCCTACAGTGCGTTCAACGTCCGCCTTTCCATGAGGCCACTCTGCTAATTATATCTGGTAGCAACTATACGATTCCCAAATTTGAGCCTGATCAGCGCCTCGCCCCGACTTGAAAAAGTCCCGAAGATGTTGGATATCGAAAGAAGGCTGGTCGAAGAACTCTATTGCCACTTTTTGGAGAAACGGAGTATCCAGTCTGGAGAGGAGGTACTCACAGATATTTGGGCCTTTGACGCGAATTTCAGTGGGAGAAGGAAGGATACCATGATCTGGGGTGGTTGATGGGAGAGGGCTACTTACGTGAGAGATGTCGTGAGTTCATTAATTATCGATTAACAAGCATTTATTCTGAGCATGAGTTCCAGTTTGTACTTGGGATATTAATGTACAAACTGAAGAGAGGCCATGCATGTAGCAGTCTCATCTCAGCACGCATGCCGATACCATTCGTGCCGTGCTCCGGCTCAACATACCAACCCCACTTCGTTCCCATTTCCGGAAGTCGAAGTCGTACAAACAGATTGCAAGAAATTAATAAGCCACCCCCATCCGTCTTGACGGCGTGGGAGTGGTTGCGGTTGTGCTCACGCCCAGCGAACATAAAGCCTCTAGGTTAGCAGAGAACTCTTCAATCCGTGGCGTTTGTACTCACGTCAGGTGTTGCGGCTACCGAGTAGACGGCAAGGGAAGCGACCCTCGTCAAATAGGCGTCGCCAACCTGTTGCGGCTGGGAGAGCGCGGAATTCTCATCGAAGAGGGCTTCGGATCTGCATCCGGTGAATAGGAAGTATCGCAGATGCCAGAAAGGAAACATACATGGGACCGGCATGGGCCAAGGGTAAAGAACATTCTGTGGGTGATGGGACTCGCAGGCGGATGGAACATCGATGTCTGATTCAAGTGTAATATCATGATTTGGTCTGCTAGCATCATCATCTAGGATTTTGGGCGTTGTGGAGAGAACGCCACTGTATTCGGGTCATGTAGTCATATAAACTTGTACACCTCGTCCGGCCATTGCATGATCATGCAGTCTTCTGCACCACAATGACTTTACACCACAAAAGTGTAAGTGGACCACGGACATCATGATGGTTGAGAAATAGCTAGCCAGTCACATGCCTTTCTTTATTCCATACCGATGTAATCATACAGGATCGTTCACAGTGTCAACAAAATAGCAGAACTCAGAGAATAGACACCTATCCAGTGATCTCTATAAGAAAGTCTAGTATATCCGAGTCTGCATCTGAGTCCACATCCGAGTCTGCATCGCCAATCAACTCGAAGTCTCTCTCCCAGACAGAAATGGCGATAGGGTGACCGGAGTGCTGTCGCGCGGTGACGAACGGCCCAATGTTTTCCTGGAAAGGTCCCGATGGCTTCAGCCTCTTCACGAAGATATTCTGCAGGCTGGGCAACGCTTCTATCCCAACGGTTTCTTGCAGGGCGGCTGCGATACCTGGCGCAAAGTCCTTGGATAGATAGAGATTCTTCACCGCGGAAAATGGAAATAAGAGTTCCAACCATTCGTTGTTCTCGATGACACCGTCGATCCAAATTAGTAGTCCATATCCATGCTCGATGTAGAGGTTCTCTATCATGGAAAGGGGAGGCAAACAGGTGTTACAGAACTGCGCGACAGATGAATGCTGCCAACCTAGACCACTGCCGAAGATGTTTATCGCAAAATCTTTCAAGGGGGAAGGGAGTCGGACGGTGGCGGCGCTGAAATCGAAATCCACATGTGCATCGCGATCCTCGAGTATTGGTGTACGACTGATGAATTGGGCGAGTCGTGGGCCGTCAAAATCGATTTGATTGAAGGTTATATTCAAGTTACTGAGGTGAGGGACGTCGACGAAGGTCACGAGGTCCCCAAAATATTCGATAACCCCTTTGAAATGAAAGTGTACGAGAGCGGGGACGACAGAACGTTTTGATGGAGGTGGACGTCGGTTTACCCAGTCAGGGTGAGATTGAGGCAATTGGAAATGAAGGAAAAGTGTTTTGAGGCTGGACAACACGGAGAGGAGAGCGGCCATTGCCTCGGGTGAAAAATACCGGGATTGAGGGATTTTACGAAGGTCAAGGTGGTCAAGGTGAGTAGCGGAAAAAAGAAGTTTCGGCAATCCTGGAAACAGAATGAGATCCGACTCGAAGACTTGCAGACGTGGGGCAGATCCACCCATGAATAAATCGGGATCGATCGGTGTTGTCCGACCATTTGGATCGGAGGAGAGCCGTAGCACTGTCAGCTCCGGGAATGGCACCTGCATCGCCGCCACGACTTCTTTCAATTGAAAACCTGGAAGGTCCGCGAGCTCGACTTCACAAACGCGATTGCTCTGCCCAAGCGCCACAATGATCTCGTCTACACCCGATGTCCAGGTCCTAACGGTTCGAATGATGAGAGGCAAAGCTGGCCAAACGTCCAGTGTGTCCCTTGCTGGTGTTTTGGTTGTACAAACTAGTCGCAGATCCAGGCTACGTGGTGATCCAAAGACAATACTTCGCCATCGTCGACACACATGAACCAGCAAGTGCCATGCCTCTAGACGCCTTTTGAATCCAACTGATGGATCAACATCCGTACAAAAATCAAATATTTCTAGTAGGACGTCATCAGGGAGTACGTCGATTCGTATCACCTGGTCTACATTACATCAAGTCAGTCACTGGCAGCGGTCATTGCGGGACGTTCCATAAAGAAGACACACGTTGACTTGGTTCGGTTCGGTTCTCCGGATTCTGGCGAAGACTATTTTCCATCTGCAGGTCTTCCAAGCGGTGCTCTAGGAAATGGTGGAAAGGCGGTGCTGGAGGATGGCAGGGAGATCGGATGACGGGCACGCTTTTAAGTGAGCTGTTTAAGACCTTGTTAGTTGTTTTATCAACGCTGCGAGTGAGTTCCTCTTGACATACCTCTGAGAGCTGATCAATGAGGATTTGGTGTTGGGAAGAGAGGGAGACCTTGAGACCTTTTGATTGATGCCTGCTCGAGAAAGTAGGGTATAATAGGTGCGAGGCTGCGGACTAGTGAGAGAGGAGACAACACGAAGGTAGATGAGTGGATCGATGGGGGAATGCGCGACTGGGAGCCTGAGTGCGCCTGTGGGAGAGGAACACTAGAGGAACTTGCGACTGTCTCGTTCGAATGGTTTTGGTGCCTGGTCGCCTGAGGCAGTGACTTCTCGCCGCCTCACCAACACCTCCGATCCCGCTTCCGCTCCCGCGCAGGCAAGGTCGAGTCGACTTTCCGCACATCCCTCTGTCGTTTGCGTAGCTTTCGCACTACCTTGGCTTGTTGTACAGTAGACAGCACACAGCAGCTGCCGCAGCACAGCCCAAGAAGATCCGTTTGGCACTAATGGCAAACTTGACCAAGAAATTGATCAGATCTGGAGCACTTTATTCCCGGGCAACGTGCTTGACGGAGTGGGTAGGGAAGTTGCAGTGACTGTCGTACATCCTTCTGGTTTCTCCTAGACGTTAGAGACTCATAGTAATGTGTTTGTAGTCAGCAAACGCCCTCAACAATTGGCACAGCGATATCAGGAAGATTGGCCACCATGCTGTCACTGAACACAGGAAATATATTTTGAAGAACAATGCTGAAACATGCATGCAATATGTATCGGATGCCCTTGGTGAATGGTGTTTTGTGTATGGGGAGCCAGATGCAGAAGTAAGGAGAAATTCTCTGAGTCGACCCTTATTGCACTATACTAAAGCACATACCAATTGTCTAGGTCAATCATCAACCATTCTGCTCCGGCCTCATTTCGAGGGCATTTGCTCTACACGTTTGTAGGGCAAACATAGATGAGCAGAATCAGAAATATGATGTTCAGGTTGGAGGACTTGCCCTCGCAATGGCTGCAGTATGTTTAATCATATTTATTTCTGATTTCATGTCCACACAGTAACAATCTACACAGGTGGAACGCAGGCTTAAACTGTTCAAGACAGGAGAAGATGCCCTCAAAGTAGATGACAAGGCCAATGACGAGAAAGGACTAGGCTGTGCTCACAATGGCTTTACAGAGGTCCCTTGGGGAGGGAATGCACATGAGTTCGTTGTGACAGTCAAGAAACTGGAAGAGCATCACTGGACGTCAATCTACAAAGGTGCCGCTGTGTACATGCAAAGCACTGTACAGAATGTGGACAAAGATATCTTCCATGACAATGACTTGGATGCTGGTAGCACGCATTCTCGAGCATTCATTCAAATAGACTGGTGAGTCTTGTAGTGTCTTTGAATTTAAGGCGCATACTAATGTTCTCAGATGCTCTTGTGCCGCCAGAACAAATCAAGTAAAGATGCTTTGGTATTTCTTGAAAGCCACGATCGTGACAGTGTGTTTATGGTATGCCAGTGGATGAAGCTATGAAGCGTCACTGCCCTAGTCTAGTTTATCTTCCTTAGTACCTGTTATCGATTTCTTGTGTGAATAAACCGATTTCTGATATTGGAACATGGCGTGATCGATCACTGGCATGGAGACTGGTCCTGGTGCCATGTCCACTGTCTGGTGCTAGATGTGTTGCCTGGCACGCTATTATGTTTTTTGTCTGATGCCACATCCGTTGTCTAGTGCACATTTATTGACTGGTACAAGGTTGTTGTCTAATGCTAGGCACAACTAGGGCTTACAGGTCTAGGTACGCATACCTGGTGCATGGCAAGTCGGCTGGTGCCAGGTGGAAACCTGGCTTGACTAGCATTACTGGCATGACAAGGCCTAGCCACACCAGTAATGTTACATCTTGCTGATGCATGGCTTGTCCCACTAATCTACTTGGCTTCTGCTCGCGTCGTTCCCAATGAACAGTACCTATTTTTCCTGTGTTTAGTCTTCCCCTGCCCACCAAGTGGCAGAGATGTATGGTACCCACTCGTGGATGTCCCCCTCACCGTGTATATTCTAGGGCCAAGCGAATTGACCTGTCAGACAATAGATGGCTAGAAATCCTACAGTATGTTCAACGTCTGCCTTTCCATGTGGCGGCTCTGCTAATTATACTCTGGTAGCAACTATACGATTCCCGAATTTGAGCCTGATCAACATCTCCCCCCACTTGAAAAAGTCCCGAAGACATTGGATATCGAAAGAAGGCTGGTCAAAGAACTCTATTGCCACTTTTGGAGAAATGGAATATCCAGTCTGGCGACGAGGTACTCACAGACACCTGGACCTTTGAAGTGAATTTCAGTGGGAGAAGGAAGGATACCATGATCTGGGGCGGTTGATGGGAGAGGGCTACTTACGTGAGAGACGTCGTGAGTCCAGAAATTATCGATTAACTCTGAGCATGAGTTCAGGTTTGTACTTAGGAAATTAATGAACAAACTGAAGAGAGGCCATGCATGTAGTCATACTTGCAGTCTCATCTCAAGATACATGACAATACCATTCATGCCATGGACACCCTATTTTTTCCTATCTATTTCCGGAAGTCAAAGTCGTACTTACTCTTTTTTTACTGACATTTGTTTTACAATTTTCCTGTACGTCTGGCACAATGACGACACATATACCCACTCTCTCCCGACAATGCTCTTTCATACCACTGGACTCGATTATCCAGTAGGGACTCATATGTATTTAAGCAGCCTCCTCGCTCATCGAGGATGGCATCGTTAATCTTAGTGTGTGTCCCTTTCTCCCTCTTTTCTCTCCCTTGTGTGTGTTTTCAACTTCTGCCCCTCTCGGCATCGTGGAACCGCCACTGTCCACAACATGCCACTTATCTCCAATGTCTCTCGTCTCTTCACCTATCCCACACTCTTATTAGTCTCTCTCCCTCAAAGCTCTTATATTCCTTTGCTATTCTTGGATGGAAATCCATTCTTGCAGCAGCTACCTCAGCTATACAGGGTTAGTCAATATGACGATAGTGTGTCTGTCACCGCCGCGACTTTAGACTTGTAAAGCTAAGTCGATTGTATTGCCTGCCCTAAAGAGGTCACGTGATCCCTCTGCGTATTGTGAAGTTGAGATATGACTAGCCCTAAGCTGGTCACGTGGGCACGTGATTCGGTACGTCCTAATCGGGATAGATGGGCGTCTGTGGCGTTCGGTATGCCTGATCGGGATATACAGGCGCTAGTTTGGACGTGAAGTGTTTCAGAGTTGAGCTAAGAGAGCGCCTCTCCTAGATTGCTTATAGAGCAACAGTTACCGCCTCGCAGTACGTCGCGAGACCCGTTATGAAGGGAAGGGAAGCAGGCGAAGGGAGAGAAGTTGAGAGACGAATAGATTGTGAGTTTTCTGGTAGTTAAGACAGAGACT
>WNFQ01005180.1_pt1 | contig 10206 bp, 13 predicted proteins | sample 5400171 | NCBI WGS metagenome assembly WNFQ01 (sample SAMN13153356, study PRJNA577476) | soil metagenome | isolation source: 20 cm soil under Madrone tree | place: USA:California | collected 2016-06-14 | reverse complement strand
CCTCAAGCCGTTGGACGCCTGAATTAGGTTTCCAGAAACGCCCTTCGGACGCTAAACTGCGCGCCTGCGCCCGTAGCTCAGCTGGATAGAGCACCTGGCTTCGAACCAGGTGGTCGGCGGTTCGAATCCGTCCGGGCGCACTAAAAAACCTTTTCATGATCAATTAGTTGGCGTTTCGACGTCCTCAAGAGACTACCAAAAATCGAGCGACGGGAAAATAGCCAGGTGCCGCCGAAGTGTCTAAATGCAGGGGAAACGCAAGAATTCAACGCCGACCAAGAATATCTAACGAAGAATTTGCCGTATTTTACAGCCATATTTTTCTATGCGGGAGTTTTGCGGGACTTTGTTGGTGATTGGCGGTTGTCTTGTGCGGGCCGCGCCGACATCCAGGAGTGAGGGTCTATTTGAAATTCCACGCTAAGTGACAGTACTTCCGTTTTCGCCCCCGCGTTGCGAGCTACGAACCAGCTGTTCCGCGGACAGAGTCGGGCTACAACTCAACTACGCGCAAAAACCCTAGCTTTCCATACTCGATGATGTGTTCATCGCGTGTCGCCAGTGCCACGCCGCGTGTCCGCGCGGTCGCGATGAGGAACCGGTCCGCAGGATCGCCGTGAGGTTTGCCCGGGAGCAAAGTACTTTCTGCTGCCGCAGCTGCATCTAGCGGCGCAAAATGGATACCGGGAACGCTCAGTGCTCTCTCGGTCCAATCCCGTAACGGTATAGACAGTTGAATTCTGCCTTTGGCGCTCTGCGCCCCAATCTCCCACACGGATATTGCCGACACCAAAAGCCCGCCGCCTGTTCGAGCCGCATCCAGCTTCTTGACGCTCGCCGGCCGCAGTCGATCTGTGATGCCTTCCGCGTACCAGAGCCATATATGTGTATCGAGAAGCAAAGCGCTCATTTCTTTCTGGTGCCACGACGTGTACGCGATTTTTTCGGTGCGACGGCAAATAAATGATTCTCATCACCGGACAATGCGCTCCATTCTTCGTCGATCGGGGCGATGACATCCCCATTGATCTTTACCGTATTCTTCATATACCCGAATAAGGTGCGAGATTGCGCCGGAATTGGCACTAATTGTGCAACGGGCTTGCCGTGTTTGGTAATCACCACGGGCTGTCCGGTTCGAGCGACCTCATCCATCAATTTTAGGCACTCGGCCTTGAAAACTGCCGCGGGGATATCCATTTGCTTCTCGCAAGTGACCACAATTTATGGTCATTATATGCCTGATGACGGTCGGCGCAACTTTCAGCTTGGCGACTCGTTGTCACTGCGCCGTGTCAAAAGCTGATCCAGGGAGTAGGGTCCCGATCCTCCCAACACCAGCGCGGCTAAGCCCAAGAGGTATAGCAGGTCCGTCGCGTATCCCGGCTGTCCGAAGTGGGCTCCAGCGGCGGTCACCGATTGGAGCTTGATGGAGCTGAAGCCGTACGGCAGATGCACGGTGAATATGGCAACGAGCAGTACGAACGCCATTGGCACACTGGCGAGGGGGATAAATGCTCCGAGAAACACGGCCAGTCCGCCAAGCAACTCGACAAGAACCGTCGCCCACGCCAACAACGTGGAAGCGGGCATTCCGAGAGCATGCAAAATATTGGCAAAGTTGTCCGGACCTCGAGCAAGTTTCGCATAGCCGTGTTCCATGAAGCCGTAGCCGACGATCAAACGGATTGGAATCGCGTACCAAGCCTGTCGCAGAGACGGGAATAGGTGGGAGCAGCGGGCTATGAAATTATTCATAAGGGATCCTTTGCTTGAGGCGCCGAGAGGTTACGGGCCTGGGTTGACCGGAAATCTGAACAATTATAGACATAGTGATGACATGATGTCATCATGTAATTATGACAGGACACCTAGCCGACCCGACCCCGCTCTACGCAGTGCTCGAAACGCAGATCGCGGCTGGCATCGCCGGCGGTGAATTCCCGGTAGGCAGCCAACTGCCAACGGAGGACAACCTGATTCAACGTTTCGCGGTCAGCCGCACGACGGTCCGCAAAGCTATCCAAAATCTCTCAAGCCGCGGGCTCATCGAAATCCGACGTGGAACCGGCACTTTCGTCGCACAACCAAGGATTACTCAGGACCTGACCGAACTGACTGGCTTTGTCGAAGACATGGCCGCCCTCGGCCATGCAGCCACCGCCCGCTTAATCGACCGGAACGTGGTCGCGGCTGATGTACAGGTGGCCCAGCATCTCGGTCTGGCGGTGGGCACGCGCGTGATACGAATCCGGCGCGTTCGACTCGCAAACGGCGTCGGCATGTCTCTTGACGAGACGTACTTGCCGCTTGAGATCGGAGAGAAGATCGTCACGCACGATCTCGAACTTGAACCCATCTTCACACTGCTGGAACAGCGATACGGCATTCCGCTCCTCGAGGCGGAATATAGGCTTGAGGCAATTTCCGCGGATCAGGATGTCGCGGCGGCCCTGGGAGTGGAGGCTGGAAGTCCGATCTTCCGGATCGAGCGCACCTCCTTCAGCGTCGGCGACCGACCCGTCGATTACGAGAGGCTCCACTATCGGGGAGACCTTATCCGGTTCAGGACACGCTTGGCACGCCGCAGGCCGGCCGGCGTCTAATGGTAGGAGCTGTGCACGCCGGGTCCGTCGCGTGGCTACTCGTGGTGTCGATTGGCACGAGCGCGCTGGGCGGTGCTTTGGGAATGGCGAGCGGCATTTTCATCGTACCGGTGTTGACCCTGTTCGGCCGGCTAGAGATCCATGCCGCCGTCGCCGCCAGCATCGTATCGGTCATCGCCTGCTCTTGCGGTAGCGCCGCGCCGTTCCTCAGAAGTGGCCTGACGAACATACGCGTCGCGATCGTACTGGAGGTCGCCACGACGCTGGGTGCTCTGACCGGCGTGCTGCTGGCAGGCATCCTGTCGGTGTCGTTCCTGTACTTCCTCTTCGCCGCCGTCCTACTGGTCTCGGCGTCGCAGATGATGGCGCGGCGACACGAGGTCTTGGGCGAAACAGAAGAGACCAATCTCCGGGATTGGGCGACTTTATTGCGTCTTCATTCAAGCTATCCCGATCACGCACTAGGTCGCGACGTTTTCTACCGCGTGCGGCGCGTCCCTTTGGGCCTTGCGCTGATGTACGGGGCCGGCCTGATCTCCGCGCTGCTGGGCATCGGGAGCGGCGTGCTCAAGATTCCCGCGATGGACACCGCCTTGCGCTTGCCCATCAAGGTGTCCTCCGCCACATCGAACTTCATGATCGGGGCGACGGCGGCGGCCAGCGGCGTCGCCTACTTCGCGCGTGGCGATGCTGGGTGTGGTTTCTTCCGAATCGCCGGGTGTCAGTTCGATCGCAAATCGCCGGTGAAGATCTCATCGGTTGCCGATTGCCTGGCGCAAATGCCGAGGTTGGGTGGCAAGTGACGACTCTTGGCACGCCTGTTTTATTCCCCTCATCACATCATTTGCGCGAGCCAATGTCGTGCTGCTAGTCCTACGTTGCAGGAGTGACGAAGATTGGCCCAGGGAGTCAACTCGGGGGAGGGAGCGCGGCCAAGGGCGCGGCTTTCGTCGGCGATCTGATCCGAGACGCGCAGTTGCGCCATCACTTTTGACTGTCCGAATTGGCGACGCCCCAACCTGTAAAAGCGGCGCAGAACACCATCGGAATTTCGGAATAAAGCGCGCGTGCCGTGAGTCTGCCTCGTAGGAGGACGCGATGTCGCTTGGGCGGGCACAAATAGCATGTGAGGTGACGTGATGATTAATGCAGCGGTGATTAACAAGTTGCGAATTGGCGCGATGGCGCTGGCCGCAGGACTCGCGCTAAGCACGATAACGATTGCGCAAGCCCACAGCGGCGGCGGTCACGGGGGCGGTGCCTACGGAGGAGGAGGCGGGCATGGAGGAGGCTACGGCGGAGGACATGGAGGCCGTGGCGGCTACGGCGGGCGGCGAGGCGGTTATGGCTACGCCCGCTTCGGTTACGGCGACTTCGGTTACTACGGAGGCTTTGGCGTCCTCGGGTATGGCCTGTTCTTCGATGCCCTTCCGCTCTATTACTCGACGTTGTGGTGGGGTGGTAGTCCGTACTATTACGCGAATGACAACTATTACCAGTGGAACGGAGCTGTGTCTCTATATGAGACCGTGCGCCCACCCAGGGACCTCGCGAGCCAGGTTGCGACGACTCAGGCGTCCGAGAACTTCAATTTCTCTGACTTCAATTTATTTGCGTATCCCAAGAATGCGCAAGCGACTGAACAGCTGGCGACCGATCGCATCGAATGTCAGCACTGGGCCACGGATCAAACCGGGATCAATCCACCACAGGGAGATAGCACAGCAACGGTCGCGGCATCTCCCGCTAAGCGGCAGGATTTTCTTAGAGCTCAATCGGCGTGCTTGGAGGGCCGCGGCTACAGCGTGAAGTAATAACAAATCACCCTCGTTCTTCGACGGCTCAGGGCGATCCCTGAGCTGCCACGAAGCTAGATCGCCGTAGTGAGTACCGCAGAACGACAAATGCAACGGCCCTTCAGGAGATCTCATTTTTTGGCAACTCTCGATTTGAACATCACAGCAGGACGAAATGGTGGGTGGCTGTCGAACTCACGGCGATATCTTTTTCTGTATACAGGGATTTCTTGCCTGATTCTGAGTGCGGCAGGATGCGGCAGCTCGGCGATGCCGGCACCGCCGAGCACACCGCCTCCGTCCGGGGCGCCACCGACGCCGCAGCAGTCGGGCTCGGTGACGATCAGCCCCGCGTATGGCGCCTTGTCGACCGGACAGACCATGAAGTTCACCGCGGCGGCCACAGGTGGAGGCACCCTAGTCTGGTCCGTGAATGGGATCGCGGGTGGCGATACCACCGTAGGCACGGTGGACGCCGCGGGCAACTACACGGCGCCCGCGATTTCGCATAGCATCAACGCCGTGGTTCAGGCTGCCGCGAGCGCTGCGCCTCAGTCCAATTTTGCCAGCCGCTCAAGGTGCCTGCGGATCAATTGGCGGCGATGCTTGGGATAACCAGCGTCTCCGCAGTGAAACATCCGACCTCACTGGCACTCAATGACAGGGCGCTCGCCTAGCAAGGCGTCAACTTCAACTTAGGAGGATACTCACGTGAATTTTCGACGAACTCAAATGCTGCTAACGGCTGTCGGCATGGTGATTCTGGGGGCGATGGAGGTGTGTATCCCGTCGGTTGCAGAAACCCCGGACGCGACGATTCATCCGCGCATGGTCGGAACGATCGTCGTCCAGTAGATTCCATGATTGGCAAGCGAAATTCGGCCTTGCGGCTGTGGGTATCACATCGCGCCGCGAAGCTCACCCAAGGAAACCCGCAACTTTTCGCGCGCGCGGAACAGGCGTGCCTTTACCGTGCCTAGCGGACTGTCGGTCATGGCAGCGACTTCCCGAATGGAATGACCCCAGTGGTAGGTGAGCATTAGACCCAACCGCTGTTCTTGAGATAGACGACGCAAGCCTTGGGCCAGCCAATCGTGTTCTTCGGTCTCTTGGGTGGGGTCGGTCACTCGCTCGGATTGTCCATCAGCGCTTGCCGCGCGCCATCGCTTATGTTGGCGCAGCGACTTCAGCGCAATACGATAGGCGATCCCGAAGATCCAGGTCGACACTCGCGAGGACTGGCGAAATTCACCAGCGTGCTGCCACACGGCCATGAAAGTATCGTTGATAATCTCATCGATATTCTCAGAACGTGGTGCCAGCCGCGACAGGAATCTAGTGAGTTGCCGGTGGTAGCTCAGATATAGTTCTTCGAGCGCACGGCGATCGCCGCGTGCAACGGATTCCAGCCATTGGTCGTCCGACACATCCGCCTCCCATTGGGCACACGAAGACTAAGACGGCAGAACGCCATGTTTTATTCCCGCCTCATCAGTCACCGTGATGTGGGCCGCCATTTGCCACCCGACAGACCCGTCGTTGGAATAAAACGACCGCACGCATAGTCCTTCGTGAATAGGAACTAAGGAGGCAGCCATGTCGGATGATAAACCGCTGCAATCGCCGGCGGACATTACCGTTGCGCGGACCAGGGTGGATGTCATCCGCGCCTGTCGCCGCCGGTACCTATTAATGCGCAACAACACCTCGTAGCCGACCCTGTTTCGTCGAGCACGGCGACAAATCTCCGAAGAATTGTGCGCCGCCCCGCCTCATCGCAATCAAACAATTTCAGGAGCTATGCATGAAAGCGCAATCACTGGTCGGGGCCACCGCGGCCCTGGCAATTTGTCTACTACAAAACGCCTATGCCGAGCAACCAGCGGCGCCCTGCCACCCCAATCCGAATGCGGCGGCAGATAGCCTTACCGTCCGCACTCGCGGCGACATAGCCGGCCTTCCCGATCCGCTCAAGGACCGGCTGGTGCGACTGGCGGACCGTCCTCACACGTTTCTGCCGATGCAAGTATTTGCCGAAGCGGACCAGCCGGGCCAGCTAGTTCAGTATTATTTGCTGGATACGGACGGCTTTGAACCTAACGTGTTTACCAAGGTTTTTCCCGGCATCAACGACGCCGCGCAACTCAGCGCCACGGGAGGCAACTGCGGCTTGCCTACCCTCGGAACCGTCCGCGTGATACTCGAGCTCAAACCAGGGCTGCCCACCAACGCGACTGATCCGAAAGCATTTCTGGACGTCTTCACGGACATCTCGCCGTTGTTCGTGATCAACAACGAGAGCGGGTGGTACGAAGGTTGGATGATTCACGATCTTGTCGTGCCCGATACGGCATCGCCACGCAAGGACGGCCACGCGCAATTCGGCAAGATTACCGCACAAGATGCTGCTGAACTAAAGGAGATGGGAGACCACCGCAACATCGCAGGGCAATTCTTTACGACAGACGGTAATTCGGTGCACTTCCCCAGCAAAACGGATCACTTCCCCGACAGACAAACGAATGTGGTGTCCATATACGAGAGCATGGGTGCGTATAACGCCATGCAGCAGAGCGATGTACATTCCTATTGGGAGTTCAATTATCTTGGAACCAACTGGATCCATCCTTTATACGAACTGCCGTTTACCGGAGGATTTCCGGATGACTTCGGCAAGGCGCCCGACACCTTCCAAGATGGTGAAATTGGCAAGTTGCAGTCCATCGTTCCTGGTTCCGGGCCGCGTGGAATCAACAACGATCCACGAGTAGTCGGGGACAATCCCAATCTTCCACGCGATCCTGATAAGTTCGACGGCGACGTGGATACGCAGCGAGAATTCCGTGAGCGTGGTATCCCGAGCGGACTTGCCAATGAAATCTACCTGGATGTCTATGCGCGGCCGGCCTCGTTTGAGCCGGGCGTGAAAAACCTACAGCGCCGGTTGTTCGATGCATACGCCGCAGAAGTGGCCCGCGTCGATGCCAACCATGACGGCATCATCTCGGCACCCGAAGGCGATCCGGATACAGCGTCCGATGGGTTTCCCAACAACTTTCGGTTGTATCTACCCGTCACTTCATTTAACCGCTTTGCCGTGACACGCGAGATAAACGACGGCTTGCTCGCGCCGCGTTTCTCTCCAAGCCAGAGAGCGTGGGTTCTGACAGGGTCCCGCGTCGCGGTCACCCCTTCGGTGCCCGCTGCCACTGGGCGCGATTCTGACGATCGATAGTAAATAGAAGTTCTGGTCGAACGGCCGAGGCCATGATCGCGCGATCATGGCCTCGGCTTTGCCAGACGTACGGGCCCACAGGCTTGCGCAGATCGCACTTGGACGCCACCAGTCCCATAGAGATACTAAACAAATGGAGACATAGATGAAAAAGATAGTGACCCCCGCAGCGGGGATCGTGAGTCTCGGGTTGATGCTGGCGTTCAGTAACGCCTTTGGACAGGGAGTGAGTCAGGGTTCGGCCGACACGAAAACGGCAGCGGCCGTGCCCGATTCCGCGAAGGGCTCGGTGGAAGTGAAGCTCACGGAATACAAAATCGAGATGCCCAACTCGGTCAGCGCCGGTGCGACGACGTTTACGGTGACGAACACGGGCAAGGAAACCCACGGCTTCGAGATTGAGGGGAACGGGATCGAGAAAGCACTTAAACCAAGGTTGAAGAAGGGCGAAAGCGGTTCTTTGCAGATGGACCTGAAGCCTGGCACTTACAAAGTGTATTGCCCGGTCCTTGGCCACAAGGGGCGCGGCATGTCTCTTGATCTGACCGTGAAATAACAGGCCGCTGACACGCTTCCCCGACCTGCTGAAAGTGGTGCCCCAAGTGCCGCGTATTCATCGGCGGTTTATGACTGTCGAAGCGAGGTAGTATCCCCGACGTGGAGTCATGTTGATCTCGGATTCAATTGAAGGCACAACAGCGGAATTAGGCAACGCGAGTTCTTGCGCAAACTCTACCATCGACGGTAGTAGCGTTATTGCAGACGGGCACGGCGGCGGCGAGCAGGCCCGGCAATCCTTTTGAGGCCGCAAAGCAATCATTCAGCGATCTCTGCACGAAAACGCCGGCCTTTTTGAGCTTGCGGCAGTTTGGGCGCAGAATCGAGCGGGCACCAACTCATAGGAAACGGCGATGGAAATAAGCCCATGTCCATATTGTGACAGCTTGCGCATCGACGTCGACCGCGCCGCGACCGCGATGACTCTTCGGCCTAATCCCTCTGGATTTCCTTTCGCGGCCTGACTGCAAAGCTTGGGAGGAAGGACCATGACGCTGATTACATGTAGCGAATGCGGGCGGGCGGTGAGTGACAAAGCAACGGTATGCATCGGTTGCGGCGCTCCCCTGACTACCTCATCGTCCCCCATCGATCTCGTTGCGAAGCGCTCGAACGCGCCTCCGCCCACCCGCGAGCAGATCAAGCGGCGCGCGTTGCTGTCGTTATCGATACTCGCCGTCGGGCTGATCTGGGCTGTCTTTCTAGACCACCATCCCGGCAGCCGCCTCGCCTTGTTTATGGCGGCCTTACTGATTATCGGCGGACTTTGCTGGTTCATGGTGCTACTCGTGCATGCAGCGTCTTCTCGGCGATAGTCGGCGGCACATTCGGACCCTTCGACTGCGGCGCCTGTCTCGTCGGCCTAAAATCTAAGCTGATTTACAACGCGCGATGGTGGGTATGCAGTAGGTCGGTCACTCCGTGCAGACTTGAGGCTGCAGAGCTCTCGTCGCCCTGTACACAGGCCTGCAGCACGGATCGCAGCTGCCCCTAGGTCGATGCGACAACGGAAAAGAGAGCGGTTTTCATGGGTGAGTCCTCGACGTCGAGCAACGTGATGATCCAATCGAGCTGGAATGGTATTCAACGCGGTATAGGAATGTCGTTAATAAAACGCGCGGTGTTGTAGCCCTGATGTAAAGATCCAATCAATGCGTGGCGGGGGCGAGTTCGCAGCCGCTGCCACGGCGCGCGAAGTCGGACACCACATTACGGTGCTCGGTGGTGGGCACTCAAAAAGTCAATTACTCCGATTCGCTTCGAGATAGACAATATATCTGTCAGTTTGGAAGGACAACCCAGCACCTGGAATGGTGGGTCTGAGTCGCGTACCATGCGCGGCAGTGACGGCGGCTTCCGCCGTCACTTTAAACCGGCAACGCAGAAGCTACGTCAAAGGGCTGTAGTACATCTCCACTTCAATCGGATGCGTAGTCATCCGTAATCGAGTCACTTCCTTCATCTTCAACTCGATGTAGGCGTCGATCAAGTCGTCGGTGAACACGCCGCCCGCCTTGAGGAACCCACGGTCCTTGTCCAGATAGTTGAGTGTCATGTCGAGGGAGTGACACACCGTCGGTATTTTCTTGTCCTCTTCAGGTTCCAAGTCATACAGATCCTTATCGGCAGGATCGCCAGGGTGGATCTTGTTTTGGATGCCATCGAGTCCCGCCAGCAACATGGAGGTGAACGCAAAGTAAGGATTCGCGGTCGCGTCGGGAAAGCGTACCTCGATGCGCCGACCCTTGGGATTGGAGATCCAAGGAATGCGGATCGACGCGGACCGGTTGCGCGCCGAATACGCAAGCTTTACCGGAGCTTCGAAGCCCGGCACGAGACGCTTGTAGCTGTTGGTGCTGGCATTGGTGAACGCATTGATGGCTCTGGCATGTTTAATGATGCCGCCAATATAGTAGAGCGCGATGTCCGACAAGCCACCGTACTTGTCGCCCGCAAACAGGGCTTTGCCTTCCTTTTGCAATGATTGGTGCACATGCATGCCGTTGCCGTT
>WNFQ01004448.1_pt1 | contig 10207 bp, 10 predicted proteins | sample 5400171 | NCBI WGS metagenome assembly WNFQ01 (sample SAMN13153356, study PRJNA577476) | soil metagenome | isolation source: 20 cm soil under Madrone tree | place: USA:California | collected 2016-06-14 | reverse complement strand
CGGCGCGCGGCCTACTACGCCCGCAAGCGCGAGTGCTTCCCGCCCGAGTACGAGCGCCAGCCCGGCGTCGACTACGCGGCGCGCGGCCGCCAGTTCAACCTGGGGAACCCGTTCGAGTAGGCGCATAACCCGAGACTGCGGTGCGGGGAGGCGGGGGCACCCTCTCCGCTTCGATTCGGCGCCGATGAATCGGGTGCTTCGATCGACCGCCGCACGCGGCGCCTCATAGGCGCTCCGAGGGCGCCCCCGCCTCCCCGCACCGCCGTCTCGGGTCACACTCCTGGCGGGGTTGACTCGGCCCCCCGCGCGCCGTGCTACAAAGGGACGTGGCCGAGCGCTTCGACCTCCTGGTCCGCGGCGGGCTCCTGATCGACGGCACGGGGGCGCCCGCGCGACCCGGCGATCTCGGCATCCGCGGCGGGCGCATCGCGGCGGTCGGCACGGTGCAAGGTACCGCCGACCGCGTCCTCGACGCCGACGGGGCCGTCGTCGCCCCCGGGTTCGTCGACATCCACACGCACTACGACGCGCAGGTCTTCTGGGACCGCATGCTCACCATCTCGCCCTGGCACGGCGTCACCTCGGTGGTGATGGGGAACTGCGGCTTCGGCGTCGCACCCACGCGCCCGGCGCACCGCGACCTCGTGCTCCGCACCCTCGAGAGCGTGGAGGGCATGTCGCTCGAGGCGCTGCGCGCCGGGATCGGCGCCGCGTGGCCATTCGAGTCGTTCGCGGAGTTCCTGGCCGCGATCGAGCGGCGCGGCACCGCGATCAACGTGGGCGCGCTCGTGGGCCACACGCCCGTGCGCCTCTGGGTCATGGGCGAGGAGGCGACCGAGCGCGAGGCGACGGACGAGGAGATCGGGCAGATGCGCGGCCTGGTGCGCGACGCGCTCCGCGCCGGCGCCCTCGGCTTCGCCACCTCGAAGTCGCCGACCCATGTCGGTTGGGCGGGACGCCCGGTGCCGAGCCGGATCGCGTCGTGGCACGAGATCGAGACGCTTGCCGGCTGCCTCGGCGAGGCGGCGGGCGGCGTCATGCAGGCGACCATCGGGCCCGGGCTCTTCCTCGACCAGTTCGCGGCGATCCAGGAGCGGACGCACCGCCCCGTCAGCTGGACGGCGCTCCTCGGCGGGATGCTCGGCCCCGACGGGCACCGCGCCGTCCTCGAGCGGTCGGCCGCGCTGCAGGCGCGCGGCGTGCGGGTCATCCCGCAGGTGTCGTGCCGGCCGCTCATGGTCGAGTTCCAGCTGAAGGCGCCGTTCCCGCTCGAGAGCATGTCGGTCATGAAGCCGGTCTCGCAGGCCGACCTGGCCGGTAGACGACGGCTCTACGCGGACCCCGCGTTCCGCCGGGCGCTGCGCGAGCGGATCGACGAGGGCCGGATCGGCGCGCCCTTCCGGGACATCACGATCACCGAGCACCCGCCCGACCCGTCGGTCGCCGACCGCCGCCTGGGCGACGTCGCGGCGGAGCGCGGCGTGCACCCCGTCGACCTGGCACTCGACCTCTCGCTGGCCGCGGATCTCGAGACGCGCTTTCGCATGCCGATCCTCAACACCGACCCGGCGATCGTCGCCGAGCTGCTCGCGCATCCCGCGACCATGATCGGCCTCTCCGATGCCGGCGCGCACGCGAGCCAGCTCTGCGACGCCTGCGCGCCCACCGAGCTGCTCGGCACCTGGGTGCGCGAACGGGGCGTGCTCTCGCTCGAGGAGGCGGTGCGCCGTCTCACCACCCAGCCGGCGGAGGTCTTCGGCATCACCGACCGCGGTCGCCTGGCGCCCGGGCTCGCCGCCGACGTGACGGTCTTCGACCCGGCGACGGTCGGCTGCTCGCCGCTCCGGCGGGTGCGCGATTTCCCGGCGGGCGCCGACCGGCTGGTCTCGGACGCGCACGGCATCCGCGCCGTGGTGGTGAACGGCGTCGTTGTGCGCGAGGACGGGCGCGACACGGTCGACCCCGCGGGGCCGCTCCCGGGCCGCGTGCTGCGAGGAGGACGCGCCTCATGAGCTACCCCATCATTTCTGCAGACTCGCACATCACCGAGCCGCCGAACTGCTACGCCGACCACATCGACCCGACGTACCGCGACCGTGCGCCGCACATCGTGCACGTCGAGGGCGGCGGCGACATCTACGTGATCGAGGGGATGAAGACCCCCGTGCCACTCGGCATCGTCGCCGCGGCGGGGAAGCCGGCGGAAGAGATCCGCATGATGGGCACGCGCTTCGAGGACCTCCACCGCGGCGGCTGGGACCCCGAGGCGCGGCTCGCCGACCAGGCGCGCGATGGGGTGGCCGCCGAGGTCGTCTACCCCACCGTCGGCATGGCGATCTGCAACCACCGCGACCTCGACTACAAGAAGGCGTGCTGCGACGCCTACAACCGCTGGCTCGCGGGCTACTGCGCGGCGCATCCCGCGCGGCTCCTCGGCGTCGGGCAGACGGCGATGCGGACGCCGGCGGAGGGCATCGCGGACCTCGAGGCGATCCATCGGATGGGATTGCGCGGCGTGATGATGCCCGGACACCCCGGCGTCGAGGACTACGACTCGCCCGCTTACGACGCGTTCTGGGAGGCGGCGATCGAGATCGGCCTCCCGCTCTCCTTCCACATTCTCACCACGCGTGATGCTCTTCCCCGGGGACCGCGCATGAACGCCTTCCTGTCCGTCATCCGCGGCTGCCAGGACATCATGGGGATGCTCGTCCTGGGCGGCGTCTTCGAGCGCCACCCGAAGCTCCGCGTGGTGTGTGTCGAGGCCGACGCGGGCTGGGTGCCGCACTACATGTACCGCATGGACCACGCCTACAAGCGCCACCGGAACTGGCTGCCCGCGGGGCAGGCGCTCTCGAAGCTGCCCTCGGAGTACTTCGCCGAGGGCATCTACACGACCTTCCAGGACGACTGGGTCGCCTTCCGCAGCGTCGGCATGATGAACTGGCGGCGGCTCATGTGGGCGAACGACTTCCCCCACAGCGACTCGACCTGGCCCTGGTCGCAGGAGATGCTCGCCGAGCACGCGGGGGAGCTCACCGCGGAGCAGCGGCGCGCGATCCTCTGCGAGAACGTCGCCGAGCTCTACCGGATCGACCTCGCGGCGCTCGGCTGAGATGGAGTTCGGCGTCCTCGCGGTGCCGGAGCCGCGGCGGTCGGCGCGGACCGCGCGCCTGCTCGAGGACCTCGGCTTCGACACCGTCCTCTTCCCCGACAGCCAGAACCTCGCGCCCGAGGTCTGGGGCCAGCTCATGCTGGCGGCACAGGCGACCACGCGCGTCCGCCTGGGCCCTGGCGTCACCAACTCGGTCACGCGCGATCCGGCCGTGACGGCCTCGGCCGCGCTCGCCCTCCAGGCGGAGAGCGGGGGCCGGGCGGTCCTCGGCATTGGCCGCGGCGACTCCTCGGTGCAGCGCATCGGCAAGCGCGAGGACCGGGTCGCGAGCTTCGCTCGCTACCTCGCCGCCGTGCAGCGGTACCTGCGCGGCGAGGCGGTCGACCGCGACGGCTTCGCGAGCCGCCTCGAGTGGCTCGAGCGCGTGCAGGCGCCGAAGGTCCCGGTCGAGGTCGCCGCCACGGGCCCGCGCGTCATCGAGGTCGCCGCTCGGCACGCCGACGCGGTCTGCCTCGCCGTCGGCGCCGACCCGGCGCACCTCGGAGCCGTCCTCGCGTACGCCCGCGCGGCGGCGCGCGCGGCCGGCCGCGACCCGGGCGCGCTTCGCTACGGCGCCTTCGTCACCGCCGTGATCCACGACGACGTGCGCGTCGCGCGCGACGGCGTGCGCGGCGCGGCCGCCAGCTTCGCGCGCTTCTCCGCCTTCGCAGGCAGCGACCTCGCGCGCCTGCCCGCGCCGCTCGCGGCGGCGGCCCGCTACCTGCGCGAGCACTACGACATGCGGCACCACACGCGCACCGGGGTGCCCCACACGGCCGGCATCGGCGATGAGTTCGTCGACTGGTTCGCGATCGCAGGCCCGCCGGAGGTGGCCCGCGAGCGCCTCGGCCGGCTCGCCGCCCTGGGCCTCGACTTCTGCCATGTGATTCCCGGCTCGACCGGCATGCCGCGCGAGGTGGCGACGGGGTCGCTCCAGCGTCTGGCCGGGGAGGTGATGCCCCACCTGCGGGGGTGAAACTCCCGCTTGCTCGAGGCCGGCCGGCGTAGTTATCTGGGGGTGATGCTCGACGAGACCGCCGCGACCGCCGTCAACCAGCTCCGGCGCCTGGACGAGGAGCTGGAGACCATCCTCACCTCGTTCGACACCAGCTACGCCTGGAACTACGGCAGCGTGAAGGAGGGGCTGCGCGACCTCTACGAGAAGGCGAAGCGCGACCAGTGGAACGGGACGACGCAGCTCGCGTGGGACACCGACGTCGATCCCGAGCGCGGCATCATCCCCGACGTCATCAACCCGCTCATCGGCTACCCGCCCTACGAGCGGCTCACGCCGAAGGAGAAGAACCGGCTCCGCCACGCGCAGATCGCGCTCCAGCTCTCGCAGTTCCTGCACGGCGAGCAGGGCGCGCTGATCGTTGCCTCGCAGCTGGTCGGCGCCGTGCCGTGGATCGACGCCAAGTACTACGCGGGCACGCAGACCATGGACGAGGCGCGTCACGTCGAGGTGTTCAGCCGCTATCTGCGCGACAAGCTCGAGTGGCAGTGGCCGGTCAACGAGAACCTGAAGGAGCTGCTCGACGCCACCATCACCGACGGCCGCTGGGACTTCAAGTACCTCGGCATGCAGATCATCATCGAGGGTCTGGCCATGGGCGCCTTCGGGAACATGTTCCAGATCACGCAGGAGCCCCTCCTGAAGGAGCTCGTGCGCTACGTGATGAAGGACGAGTCGCGCCACGTGGCCTTCGGCATGCTCTCGCTCGCCGAGTTCTACCGCGACATGCCGCCGGCCGAGCTGCGCGACCGCGAGGGCTTCATCATCTACGCCTGCGAGCTGATGCGGAACCGGCTGGTGGGCGACCAGATTTCGAGCGCCATGGGCTGGGATCGGGAGGAGGTGAAGCGGGTGGTGCTCGATTCCGCCCCCGCGCAGATGTTCCGGCGCATGCTGTTCGCGCGCGTGGTCCCGAACCTCCGCCGGCTCGGGCTGCTCACGCCGCGCGTGCGCGAGGCCTTCGCGGGCCTCGGCATCCTCGAGTTCGAGCACGCCGACCCCGAGGCGCAGGACCGCGCGCTCGGGCTGGCGTAGCCCCCGTCCTCAGACCGCCGCGAGGATCAGGGGCAGCGGCTCGAGCTCGCGGGCGACGCTTCAGCGGAAGCGACCTCGTGTCGGCGAGTCTCGAAGCCGGAGGCCTTCGCCAGGAACGCGAGGTAGGCGGCGACGTCATCGACGTAGAGGTACGGAACGATGCGCTGGGTCGCTTGCGCCGGATGCGTCGGCATGACGTTGTTCCTCTCGGAATCGGGGCATCAAGGGGCCATCGGTGACCCGGATGCGCCGGCCTTCCCGATACCACCCTCGCGCCCGATCGGGCCAGCGCACGCGCAGCTTGCCTGAATGGAACGCCAACCGCATGATCCAGCGCAAGCGGAGCTGGAGAAGAAGATGACGCTCGACACGCCACGGATCGACTCCAAGTCCGTCGGAAACCCGCTCCGGTATCGAAGGCTCGAGGAGTTGGAGGAAGGACTCGACGCGTTGCCTCGCGGCCCGTGGGACAGGGGGCGCGTCGAGCTGATCGTGGCCCGGACAGCGGGCGGGCGGCGCGAGCGCCCGGACCGTGTCCGATTGGAAGCCGACGCTGGCATCCCAGGGGACGCATGGGGTCGCCAGCAGGGGCCGCACCCCGAGCGGGCCATCACCGCGATGGAGTTCGATGTGGCCGAGCTAATTGCGAACGGACAGCCGCTGACGTTGTTCGGCGACAACTTCTACCTGACTCTGGATCTCTCGACGGACAATTTGCCTGCGGGCAGCCGGGTCCGTGTGGGCGGAGCCGTCCTCGAGGTGACGGCGATGCCGCACAACGGGTGTCGAAAGTTCCGGGCGCGATTCGGTGCGGACGCTCTGCAGTTCGTATCGAAGACCGAGCTACGCCATCGGCACCTTCGCGGCATCTACATGCGCACGGTGGAAGGCGGCGAGATCGCCCCGGGCGATCCCGTCGAGGTCATCGCCCGGGCCCCGTTGCCTGCACCGGACGCGAAGCCGCTCTCCTGATCCAGTAGGGCGGATTCTGTCACCCATGGGCGATTCCCGGATGCCGCGCGCTTCAAGTTCGAATATCGAGTCTGCCCTGCTCCTCGGCGTGGTGCGCTCCGAAGGCCAGCTGCTCGCGGTCATCAGCCAACGACGAGTGGCAGGGGGAGCCGCCGCGCTCCCGGTCGGCGCAGCCGGGCGATATGCAGTGATGAGCGTGCCCGTGGGGGGAGTGGACCAAGGTCTGCTGGCCGAGAAGACCCGCCTATGCGCTGCATGGGAGCGCCTTTGCGACGTCGAGGCCCTCGACGGGAACGTGCTCGCGGACGTCCTGACCGTTCTCCTGTCGACAGCGCCCGCCGCGTTCCCTGACGTAGGGCCGCTGCTTCGCCTGACGGCACCGCCACCACCCCCGCGCCGAACCGCGGGCCACCCGCGAGCGTTCAAAGGGACGAAGTACAGACCGATCGTCAGCTCGCGGCCGCGCTTGCCATCGAGCAAGTAAGCGCGGATCAGCGTTACAGCATCGAGAACATCCTTTCCCAGGAGTGGTGGGATGACGGAGCGTGGCCCAATGACCGGGACGCCACGGACGACGGCGCTAACCTTCGCCTTCCATGATCATCCCAAACCTTGCAGCCTGAAGAAAAGCGAGCCTAGACCGAGCGACTGAAGGGCAAGCGCCACGCGGGCGATCGTCGCATGGAGACGAGGGCTCGCGGACGCTGCGCCCAAGATCGAGATTGTGAGGCCCACAGCCTGAAGAGCACGCAACGGGTGCACCAAGGGAACGCCCCGTAGCAACGAAGCGGTGGTGACGGAGTGCAGGATGAGGACAACGTCCACCGAGAAGAACCATGAATGGATGCCGAAGAAGTGGTCACGCCACGAATCGACAGCGCTCGGATTGGTCGTGACCAGAGCTGTTGCCTGTAGAAAGAGGAGGCTGGTACGAGGAGGAGCCAGAGGAAGGAAGCGACGGTCCAGGCGACGCCCTCCCGGAAGGACAAGAATCCCCACCAGTAGAAGGCGTGGTTGAGCAGCTTTTTGGACGAGCCAGAGCGCGTGAACCCAATAGCGACGGCCCGGGACGAGTGGGGGGCGTAGGCCATCGAGAAGAAAGAGGCACGACCCCGAACGAGAGGACCATGGAGAAGGCCACTGCGACGTGCTCGAAGAGATTCATGCGCTCACGTGGGCACCATCATTCGGGGACCCCGTGGCGCGCGCGAGAACCGGGATACGTCTGGGCAGCCGGTTCGTGATGATCTAGTATCCCCTTGCTCGGCAACGGAGGACACAATGGCACTATTTGATGTGCGGGGCATAGACCATGTCGGCATTCGCTATCGCGATCTGCCGCGTGCCGTGGCCTGGTTTCGCGACGTCCTGGGTCTCCACATCGAGCACGAAGCACGAGCCATGGCGGTAGTCAGCATCGGGAGCGACGGCTCGCAGTTGGCGCTTTTTCAAGCCGAAGGCGATGAGCCGCTTCGCCAGCCGCACCACGTGGCGTTGCGGGTTCCTGATCCCGAGGCGGCCGTGGCAGCGCTTCGCGCAGCCGGAGTTCCCCTGCGACAGGTCGGGCCGAATCTCGGCTTTGAGGATCCAGAGGGTACCGTTTTCCACTTCATGTCGGCACGCGTCGGGTAGGCACCGCACCGACACGCAGCGTGCCGCGCACCAGGATCGTCATCGCGCCATCGTGAGCCCGTAGCGTCGGTAGGAAGCGTTCTTGAGTTGCCTACGCCCACGCCCTCCGGCACCAAGTCCGATCACCGACGGTGCTTCTCGGCCTCTCGGACGACTAGGATCAGCCCCGTCAGGAAGTCACCGCCGCCGTCCCGGCCCCGCCCGCCAGAACCAGCAGGCGACTGGCCGTCGTGTAATTTTGCGCCAGCCAGCCGACCTGAGAGGCATCAAATGGCGACCAGGATTCCGAACACCACCTTGAGCCAGCCAATCTCCTCCTTGAGCCGATCGAGCTTCGCCATCGCGGGGCCATGGTGGCCGATTCCCTGGTCGGAAGCCTCGGCTGCTCGCAACGCAAGCAGCCGATGTGTTCGGTTGCTCGAAGCCCCGCACGCGTTCGTCGCTCCCTCCCGCTCCTACCCCACGATCTTGTTCAGCGGGTACTCGATGATCCCCACCGCCCCGGCGCGCAGCAGCTTCGGGATGAGCTCGCGCACCGTCGCCTCGGCGATCACGCTCTCGACCGCGAACCACTCGGTGCCGTAGAGCGGCGACACGGTCGGTGCCGTGATCGCGGGCACCAGCGCGATCACGTCCTGCAGGCGGTCGCGCGGCACGTTCATCTTGAGCCCGACCTGCGCCTCGGCGCGGAGCGCGCCGGCGAGCAGGAGGGCGATCTGCTCGATCTTCTCGCGCTTCCAGGGGACTGCCCACGCGGCCCGGTTGGCGATCAGCTGAGGCACCGACTCGAAGAGCTCGCACACGATGCGGAGCCCGTGGGCACGGATGGTGGAGCCCGTCTCGGTCACCTCGACGATCGCGTCGACCAGGCCCTCGGCCACCTTCGCCTCGGTGGCGCCCCACGAGAACTCGATGTGCACGTCGACGTTCCGCTCCGCGAACCAGCGGCGGGTGTAGCCGACCAGCTCGGTCGCGATGCGTTTGCCGCGCAGGTCCTCGGGCTTCCGGACCGGGGACTCGCCGCCCACCACCAGTACCCAGCGCGTCGGGCGGAGGCTCGTCTTCGAGTAGACCAGCTCCTGCGCGACCACGACGTCGGCCTCGTCCTCCAGCACCCAGTCGCGGCCGGTGATGCCGGCATCGAGCGTGCCGCTCGAGACGTAGCGCGCCATCTCCTGCGCGCGCACGAGGAGGCAGCGGAGCCCCGGGTCGTCGATCGACGGGAAGTAGCTGCGCGCGTCGGTCTTGATCTTCCAGCCCGAGCGGCGGAAGAGCTCGATGGTCGCCTCCTCGAGGCTCCCCTTGGGGATGCCGAGCTGGAGGACGTTCATCCCGCCGACGGCGGCTCGAGCCGGGGTGCGACGATCCGCCAGTTCTCACCCTCCACGCGGCGGAAGAAGCAGCTCGCGTAGCCCTCGTGGCAGGCTACGCCGCCCACCTGCTCGACGCGCAGGAGCACGGCGTCGCCGTCGCAGTCGACCAGCAGCTCGCGCACGTGCTGCACGTGCCCGGAGGTCTCGCCCTTCACCCAGAGGGCGTTGCGCGAGGTGCTCCAGTAGGTGGCCTTGCCGGTCGCGAGCGTGTGCCGCCACGCCTCGCGGTTCATGTAGGCGACCATCAGCACCTGGCCGGTGCGCACGTCCTGCGCGATCGCCGGCAGGAGGCCGCCCCGCTTGTCGAAATCGGGCTCCGGCATGCGCGGTTCCTACCATGCGCAGCCGGGGGAAGGCGAGCCGACGGCGTGCACGATCGTGAGTAACGCGTTCCTGAGTAGATGGAGGCCGAGCGCGAAAGCGCTCGTCTTGGCCGACGGGGTCTGGGGGCATCGGAGCAGCGCAGTGCGCGCGTAGCGCGCGCGAGCAGCGGACGGGCCCCCAGCTGGGTTGGACCAAGTCGGGGCGTCTCCGCTAAAGGGAGCGCATGAAGCTCAGCGAGATCGCGCGCGCGCTCGGCGGCGAGCTGCGCGGTGACGGCGGGGTCGAGATCGTCGAGGTGGCGCCGATCGAGGACGCGTCCCCGGGGACGCTCACCTTTCTCGCGGACCGCCGGCTCGCCGCGCGGCTCGCCACCACGCGCGCCGCCGCCGTGCTCCTGCCGCCGGACGCGCCCGAGGTCGCGCTGCCGTCGGTCCGCATCGCGCACCCGTACCTTGCCTTCGTGGCCGCGGTCGAGCTGCTCCACCCGCCGCCGCCGCGCCCCGCGCCGCACGTCGACCCCAGCGCCGTGATCGCCGCGAGCGCACGGCTCGGCCCCGGCGCGGTGGTCGGCCCGCGCGTGGTGATCGGCGAGCGCACCACCATCGGGCGCGACGCCATCCTGCACCCGAACGTCACCATCTACCACGACGTCGTGATCGGCGACGGCTTCACGGCGCACGCCGGGGTGGTGGTGCGCGAGGG
>WNFQ01005869.1_pt1 | contig 10211 bp, 11 predicted proteins | sample 5400171 | NCBI WGS metagenome assembly WNFQ01 (sample SAMN13153356, study PRJNA577476) | soil metagenome | isolation source: 20 cm soil under Madrone tree | place: USA:California | collected 2016-06-14 | reverse complement strand
CTTTCTCAAGGCTCTGGTTTTGTCCCTTTGTAATGAACACTGTCAATTTGTCAGATTGAAGATTAAAACGCGGATCGATTACCTTCACTCGGCCGCTAAAGATGCCCATGTTCTTGGTTGAATCAAAAAAAGCCTCGTCCGCATAGATTTCCGTCGTCACCGGTTCATTCGATTGTAATCCCGCGGCGCTCGAGCCAAATAAGTTCGCGGCGGGCGATTTGTCCTCTTTCTTCTTGGGTGGTTTCTCTGCCTTCTTGGCCGGCGCAGGGGAGCCCGCTGGCGCAGCGGCAATTTGCACTGGCAAGGGTGCGCCGGCCGCGCATGCAACAAACAAGACCAACACCGCTAATCTTCTCATTCGCTGGTGTCGGGTTTCGCCGTCAGATGGGATTTGTCGCTGATCACCATTTTCACATTTCCGATCAATCGCCCGGTCCTTGAATTCGTATCGAACTGCACTGAATCGCCCGCGATGTTGAAATCTGAGCGCTGAATTGTTGTGCGCTCCTGCGAGGTTAAGATGCGCGTGTTCAGGTCGAGCACCGACGTGGACATGTTAATTTGCAGGTCGGGCTGACTCTCCGGTGTGTAGGTCGTAATTTTAAGATGTTGAAAGCCGATGTGCTCCTGATCGATGCGATGCGCCGTTCCTGCTTCAAATTTTCCGCGGAGATGGCCTTCGCCGTCGAAATCCGGCAACACGAGGCCCTTGGCTTCATGGCCGATTGGCAGTGGAATGTTCGTTAGATTTGGTTCGCCCTTAGATGCCCGCGGTGTTGCTGTCGCGTGGGTTCGCTTTTTGCGGCCTTTTGACTGGCCGGACACAGGAGGCGCCGATATAAAAACGGACAGCAAAATCAACAATAACCAAACCGATAGTACTTGCGCGATGTATGGGCGGTTCACGCGCCTTCGATCGCCGCGACGATCTACAGCATGGTAGGCCCGAACGGCCCGCTCCCGACAGCTAACACCTTTATTACCCGGGCAATTGACGTCAATCGCCCCTACCTGAGACGGCAGCATGAATAGCCTTTAACATGCGAAGGTGCTTCGGCAAATCCTTTAGCGGAATCTGATTCGGCCCATCCGACAACGCGCGAGCCGGATTTTCATGCACCTCCATAAAGATTCCGTCGCAGCCTGTGGCCATCGCAGCCCTGGCCAGCACCGGTGCGAGAATGCCATCGCCCGACGTGGAGTCCCCTGCTCCGCCTGGACGCTGCACAGAATGTGTCGCATCAAAGATCACGCGATACCCGGCTTGGCGCATCCAATACAGCGAGCGCATGTCTGCAACGAGATTGTTGTAGCCAAACGTCGTGCCGCGTTCGGTAAAACAGAATTGTGAGTTGCCAAAGGCAATCAGTTTTTCGGCAATATTTCGCACGTCCCACGGCGCGAGGAACTGACCTTTCTTAACATTGATGACGCGATCAGTCTCTGCAGCGGCGCGAAGCAGATCCGTTTGACGGCATAGAAAGGCGGGGATTTGCAACATATCGATCTGTTTGCCGGCGATCTCTGCTTCAGTGGGCGAGTGAACATCCGTCGTCACTGGTATCTTTAACGCCCGGCCGATGGCGGAAAGAATCTCGCAGCCTTCGCGTACGCCAATTCCACGAAACGAACGCACCGAGCTTCGATTTGCCTTGTCGTACGATGCTTTAAAGATGAAATCAGCATCTTCGGCGGAGCAGATCTCAGCAATCTTCTTCGCCATGCGCCAGACAAACTTCTCCGACTCAATCACGCAGGGGCCGAGAATGAACATGGGATGTTTGCCCCCGATGGTAATTTTACCAACGCGTAATGGCTTCCGTTTCTCGCTCATGGTTTGCTTCACATGTCATCCCGAGCCGCGGAGACGGCGAGGGACCTCACAGTCGGCGCGAATATTACTCGAACTACCAAAGGTGACCAATCACCGAATGTGAGGTTCCTCGCTTCGCTCGGAATGACCACGCTCTTGTTCACCAAGTCGTTGGTTCCGTCGCACGACATCCACAATGGCAAATGGCGCATACAACCCAAGAAAGAAGAGCAGTGCGACTACGTGCATTTGCAGAAGGTACAGCGGGCGCGAATCGGAGAGAAAGCTCAGGATCGAAAACGCTTCCGGTTTGTGCAGCAGGAATCCGTAGTTAAAGCCAGTTAGCTCATCGACGATGAGCGTGACCACAAAGTAAAACTCCGACCACAACCACACGCGCACGATCGACATCGGATATGGCCGGTATCGCCGAGTGAGCATCAAGAAAACTACGCCGATAATGATGCCTGAATGCGATGTGAAAAAACTGATGAACCGCCAGTCTGGAAAGCCGAAGCGCAGGTTCGGCGTGAGAATGGCCTGTAACGTGCCGCCGATTCCCCAGAAGTATGCCACCTCGAACCATCGCTCTTTTCCGGTCCACATTGCCACGATCACAACAACCATGCCCCAGTCGCACATTTGCATCGGCAACATTTGCCGCCAATCCACAACGCCCCGGCTGCGGATGAACACTAAATAGACGACGTAGTTGAGCACCAGCACGGCTGACAGAACGCCGATAATTATGTTCTCGAGTCGCTGCGATTTTGTGCGCCGCACGATGGCGGCAAGCGCAAACGGCAGCACAATCGTGAGAAAGATGACCGTGAGATGCGGCAGGCCGTACGCTTGGAATTGCGGAGGCTCGTTCATGACAACGAACAGAAATTCCAAAATCCAAGCTCCAGCATCCAGAGAAATCCCAAGCTTTAATCTTCAACGGCTTGCGCCAAGGTATTGGAGCTTTGTGATCGGAGTTTCTTTGGAGGGTGGATGTTGGAACTTGGAGCTTCCCTTAGCGTATCACCCACAGATTGCACGGGATAAGATCGATGATCCAGGCAATATTACTCGGAAGTGGCTGATTAGCTTCGCCGTTTTTCTGCAGCGGCACTACGAGCAAATCCGCCTTGACCGATTGAACAAAATCCGCCGCAACCAAACCAGTGTTGCCGCGGACACAGCGGACCTCGATCGGGACTTCAGTTGCACCGGCGGATAAAACAAATCTCTCCAGCGCGTCTTCTTCATCATCCTCCGATTTCGCATCCGCGCGAATCGACGCACGGGCCTGATCAAACGTGGTAATGATGCGAATCACATAAAGCCGTTCGCACGCCTCGGCAGCAGCGAGCGGCAGCGTTCTTTTGAAAGCCTGCAATCCGTCATCGGAATAATCAGCAACGAAAACGATCCGACGCAGCTGCTTGGGTTCCATCGCCGGTTTGGTGAAGAGCATGACCGAGCACGGCGCTTCTCGCACAAGCCGACGCGCGACGTTGCCTAGGAATGGATGCAACACCACCTCCTTTTCCAGCGCGCCGGCGACGATCATGTCGATCTTTTCGCGAGCGACCGCGCGCAAAATAGCTTGGGCTGGGTCTCCCTGTTGATAATGAATCATGGAATCAGCCGGAAGCTGCAGTTCCGTGAGCGCATCACTAAATTTCTTTGCCGTCTTTTCATTTTTCTCGCCCACATAGATGAGATGAAGATCGGCCGGAAACCGTTCTCGGATCCGCTTCGCTTCGGCAAGAACCTGTTTGAAGCGCGGCGAAAACGTCGTCGCCGCAGCGATTGTTTTGTACGGTGAGAAATTGGACACAACCGAAGGTTAACTTCGTTTCTCAAAAGCTTTAGGCAAACAAGCCGGAATCTACCGACGTGAAGGCGGGTGCTTCGTCATTTTTTCATTCGTCTTTTCATTTTGGGATTCCTCTGCAAATTTTCACAGATGCGACGCGCGATTTATCCAGGCAGCTTTGATCCAGTAACCAACGGCCACCTGGACGTGATCGAGCGTGCGAGGAAACTATTCGATGAAGTTGTTGTGGCTGTGGCTCATAATGACGAGAAGCAACCGCTTTTCTCGCTAAAGGAACGCCTTGATTTGCTTCGCGAGACCGCTGGCAAAATCGACAACGTTCGAATTGCTGATTTCGACGGTTTACTTGTTGAGTTCGCCAGGGCTGAAAGCGCCGGAGCGGTGATCCGTGGTTTGCGCGCAGTGTCCGATTTTGAATTCGAATTCCAAATGGCACTGATGAATCGCAAACTGGAGACCGGAGTAGAAACGATATTCTTAATGCCAAAGGAGGAATACACCTATCTTAGCTCTCGGATTGTAAAAGAAATCGCGCGCCTCGGCGGCAATGTATCGAGTTTTGTTCCGGCTTGCGTGGCCAAGGCGCTGAGCAGCAAATTTAGTTGATCAACCTGGAACGTTTGGCTCATGAACTCCGAAAGGTTTCGCGAGTGAAAGTGCATCTGAAGCAAATTCCAACCCAGGGTCTGCATCTGGAAGGGGAGGAGGATTGCCCAATCCATGAATTGGAATCGGAGGAAATTCGTTGTGCCGGCCCTCTGCATTACAACATCGATGTCGGCGTTGCAGGAGGCGGCTTATGGGCCAACGGCTCGCTGTCACAGCCAGTTGAGCTGCGTTGCGTATCGTGCCTCGAGAAATTTGTCCACGAAATCCGCGTGCCTGCATTCGCAGTGCACACGGAGCTGTACGGGCCAGAAACGGTTGATCTCACGCCGTTCATGCGTGAGGACATCCTGTTGAATCTGCCAGCGCATCCGCATTGCGATAGGGATGCCGATCTGGTTTGTAAGGCTAATGAGGTTCGAACTGCGGCGCAGGACGCGAGGCGGAAGTCGGACTGGAGCGCGCTGGATAAGCTGAAGCTTAATCGGTGACCCGTTGAAGCGTTGAACCGTTGAAGCGGTAAAATCGAAGCCATCTTCGCTTCAGCGCTTCAACGCTTTATCGCTTCAACGTTGTTTTCCCCCGGGGATATGCTTTCGTAGCGCTCTCACCATGGGAGTCCCAAAACGCAAAACATCCAAAATGCGGTTGCGCACACGCAAAGCAGCGAACCGGTGGCGTGCGCCGCAATTCAACAAATGTCCGCAGTGCGGAAGCACCGTTCCGTCGCATATCGCCTGCCCGTCGTGCGGCTATTATCGCGGGCGACAGGTGTTGACGCTCGAGGGCAAGTAGTGTTGAAGCGATGACGAGATAAGACGTTAAAGCGCCTGTTCGCTTACCGCTTCAACGCTTCAACCTTTCAACGCTTTAACGGCCTCTCATTTTTCTTTGCATTCGGCGGCTAAAGTTCGCAAAGTTTCGGACTAATGAAGATCGCCCTCGACGCGATGGGCGGTGACTTTGGTCCGCCTAACCTCGTAGCCGGCGCCGTTATGGCGTTGCGCGATTACAAGCAGATTACGAAGCTTTATCTGGTTGGAGACTCCGCCAAGATCGAAAGCGAGTTGCGCAAACATCAGTGCAACGATTCACGGATCGACATCGTGCATGCCACGCAAGTAGTCGATATGAGCGATCGCGCCTGGACAGCAGTGCGGCGCAAGAAAGATTCATCAATCAGCCGCGCCGTCGATCTGGTGAAGCGCGGTGACGCGGACGCAGTGGTGAGCGCCGGGCACACAGGCGCGGCCGTCGCGGCAAGCATGATTAAGTTGCGCACGCTGGAAGGGGTCGACCGCCCGGGCATCGCGGCGGTGCTTCCCACCGAATTTAACGTCTTTGTTTTGATTGACGCGGGCGCAAACATCGATGCCCGTCCGGAACAGCTTCTTCAATATGCATTCATGGGTACGGTTTATTCGCGCCATGTACTCGGCTACAAAAATCCGACGGTCGGCTTGGTATCGCTCGGCGAGGAAGACGTAAAAGGCAATGAGATGACCAAGGAAGTCTTCAAAATGCTTAAGAAGAGCTCGCTCAACTTTGTCGGCAACATTGAGGGCCGCCATCTTTTCGAAGATCCTGTCGAGGTCGTAGTGTGCGACGGTTTTGTCGGCAATGTGATTTTGAAAACGTGCGAATCGATTTCGGTGGCGATTTTCCAGTGGCTCAAGCACGAACTAATGCACACGAAGATGCGGCAAGTCGGCGCTTTTCTCGCTCGAGATGCGTTCGACACCATCAAGGAAAAAACAAACTACGAGGAGTACGGCGGCAGCCCACTTCTCGGCGTCAACGGCATCTGCATCATCGCGCATGGCGCCAGCACGCCGTTGGCCATCAAGAATGCGCTACGTGTGGCGGCCGAGTCAATTGAACAGCAGGTGAACCCGCATATCGTCGAGGAGATTCGCCGTTACCATGAAACGACAGCCTCGCTTGAGCCCGCGCTCCAATAAAGCGCTGCGTACGGTCTCAATTATCGGCACAGGGAGTTATGTGCCCGAAAAGACTCTGACGAATGCGGATCTCTCACGCATGGTTGATACCAGCGACGATTGGATAACTACTCGCACCGGCATCAAGGAGCGCCGTATTGCAGCAAAGGATGAAAACACCAGCGATATGGCGGCCAAAGCGGCGCTGAAGGCAATCGAGCAAGCAAAGATTTCGCCGAAAGAGATCGATCTCGTAATCGTGGCAACCGCCACTCCCGATATGCTTTTCCCGGCCACTGCCTGCTTCGTTCAGAAGAAAATTGGAGCAACCAACGCCGCCTGTCTCGATATTGCCGCAGCTTGCGCCGGGTTCCTTTTTGGGTTGGAGATCGCGCAACAATTCATTACGTCCCATACACACGAAACCGTGCTTGTTATCGGAGCCGAGAAATTGACATCCATTACCAATTGGACCGATCGCAACACTTGCGTGCTTTTTGGAGATGGCGCCGGCGCGGCCGTGTTGCGCCACAGAGGCAGCACTCATGGCGTAATCAGCACGCACATCGGCAGCGACGGGCAGTATACAGACATCTTGTTCATGCCGGGCGGCGGTTCGCGGTGCCCCATCACACGAGAGAACGTGGATATGAATTTGGCGACGATCCACATGACGGGCAAGGAAGTGTACAAACAAGCTGTCACTGCGATGCTGAAGGCGGCCAAAAAAGCTCTCGATCAAGCCGGGCTTTCCATTGAGGACATCGCCTGTGTTATTCCGCATCAGGCCAATCTGCGCATCATTGAAGCGGTCGCCGACCGGCTCGGCATTTCGCGCGACAAAATGTTTGTGAATCTCGACCGCTACGGCAACACCTCCGCTGCGGCCGTGGCGATTGCACTCGACGAAGCCAATCGCAGTGGGCGCATCAAGCGGGGTGATTATGTGCTCATGGTTGTCTTCGGGGGTGGGCTCACTTGGGCGAGCACCATACTAGAATGGTGATAATGTAGGGCGGCGTCTGTGTCGGCTCGCGAAAGGTTTCGGAGTTCACAGAAACGCTCTACAATCAACCGATGCTAATCGAAACCCACGCGCATCTGGATTATCCCGATTTTGCTAATGATCTCGACGACGTGCTGCGTCGCGCGAGCGACGCGGGAGTAACGCGCATCATCACAATCGGGACCTCAATCGAGAGCAGTCGGCGCGCCATCGCTCTTGCGGAAAAATGTCCGGCCGTCTACGCGGCAATTGGCGTTCATCCCACTTCCATTGAAAACGCGGAGGAAGATGTTTTTACGCCGCTGCGCGAACTGGCAAAGAACCCGCGCGTGGTCGCCATCGGCGAGACAGGACTCGATTATCATCATCTGCCGAGCGAAGAAGTAGCGAAGGAAAAGCAGGTCCAGGTTATGACCGCACTGCGAACGGAAACCGATGAAGAAATCGAAGCCCAAATTCGCGAAGGCGCTTACAAATCGAAACAGGCCAGTTTGTTTCAACAACAGCTCGACCTCGCCATAGAGCTGGGACTCAACGTAGTCATCCATCAACGCGACGCCTGGGAAGACACTCTGAAAATTATGCAGCCCTACGCCGGAAAATTGCGCGGCGTTTTTCATTGCTTCGGCGGTTCCCTCGATCAGGCGAATGAAGTTCTCGAGGTTGACCACCTCGTTTCATTCACTGGAATTGTCACTTTCAAAAACGGCGCACCCGTGCGTGAAGTCGCGGCGGAAATCCCGCTGTGGAAATTCATGGTTGAAACCGATTGCCCGTATTTGGCGCCCGTTCCCTTCCGCGGAAAACGCTCCGAACCCGCGCATACGCGCATCGTAGCGGAGGCAATCGCAGCAGCGCGGCAGGTCCCCTTGGAAGAAATTGCCGAAGCAACAACCGAAACCGCAGAGGCGTTTTTCCGGTTCAATGGCAAATGAAAGCTAACGATGGTAGGGCGCGAGGGCTGGACGCGCCGAGAACGAACGACAGAACAGATGGCTTGGCGATTCGTCCTTACCAGTGGATCGCCCTCCTAATTACCATCCTTATCACATCGTGCGCAGCGCCTGACACGCGGCACCAAATCGTCGTTAGCACACACGAGCAGAAGTTAGCCGTTCTCGACCGCGGCAATCTGATGGCCGTCTACCCAGTCTCCACCTCCAAGTTTGGTCTCGGCGATTGGCGCGGGAGCAGGTTTACACCACTGGGCAAACTGGAGATCGCGAAAAAAGTTGGGGATAACGCGCCACCGGGCGCCGTATTCAAGGACCGGCAGCGCACCGGAGAAGTTGTCCTTGCCAACTCACCTGGTCGCGATCCGATCGTGACGCGGATTCTTTGGTTGCGTGGACTCGAGGCACGGAACGCGAACGCGTTCTCGCGAGATATTTACATCCACGGCACGCCGGAAGAATGGAGAATCGGTTCGCCTGCGAGTTACGGGTGCATTCGGATGCGCTCCAGTGACATCATCCAACTCTACGACATCGTCGGAGTTGGCGCCGGCGTCACAATCGTGGACGCGCCGCTGGTCAGCGCCGTACCCGCTCTAGTCTCAGCCCACTCCATGGCCCCGACGAATCCGGCGCCATTTGTGATGCGATAGGCTAGCTTGGCGCGCGGCGGCGATGGCACGCCGCAGCGCGGCGTGGTATTCTGGCGTCTGGACCTACGGCAGTTTGCCGAGATGTTGTCGGGGCGTATTGCGCGAGAGCAAATCCATGTCGGCGTCCACCAACTGAGAATCTTTTTCGCCTTCGAAGCGTCGCCAAGTAGAACGTCCACCTCGGCCGGTCGTTCATATCGCGGGTCATGTTTTACGAATTGCTTCCAATCAAGATCGGCATAAGCGAATGCGGCTTCGACAAACTCCTGTACCGTGTGGCTTTCACCGGTAGCCAGGACGAAGTCGTCTCCTTCTCCGAGCTGCACGATACGCCACATCGCTTCGACATACTCCGGCGCGTATCCCCAGTCACGTTTTGCGTCCAGATTGCCGAGGAACAACTCCTTTTGCAGACCGTGCTTGATCGCAGCAACGGCCCGCGAGATTTTGCGAGTCACGAAAGTCTCACCGCGCCGTGGGCTTTCGTGGTTAAACATGATGCCGTTGCTCGCGCAAAGGCCGTAGCTCTCCCGGTAGTTGACGGTGGCCCAGTATGAAAAAACTTTTGCCACTCCGTAGGGACTGCGTGGCCAGAACGATGTTTTCTCGTTCTGTGGTACTTGCTGTGCCTTACCAAACATTTCGCTGCTCGATGCTTGAAGAAACCGGCACCCCGGGATATCAAAGCTTACTCGCACGTGGCTCTGTTCGCCCAAATGATAAATTTCGTCCGGCTTTAATTCGTAAAGAAGCTTCACAAGGTTCACCGAGTCGCTGAGGTCTCCGTAATGCAGAAAGAGTCGCACGCCGTTCACGTGGGGATCAGCGTAAAGATGATCAATTCGCGAAGTGTTGAACGTGCTGGCGCGTCGAATGATCCCGTGGACTTCGTAGCCTTTTTCAAGCAGCAAATCAGCCAAGTAACTTCCGTCCTGGCCGGTGATGCCTGTAATCAACGCCTTCTTCATGCTGATCTTGCGCTTTAGCTTAACGTTTCAGGCGGAGCAAATAATTTAGCCCGCAGGCGTGCCTGCGCTTACCCATAGACTATGATGGCCAGCGACTCTAGGAGAAGTCCGTTTTTGGACCGAGCAATATCTGCGACAAGCATCCCTCACTTTCAATTCACAGTTCGAGATGCTGATGCGCAACAGCTAATCTGAGCTTGTCTTTTCTCAAGGACTCAAAGCCTTGTTTGCCTCATGCGGTAGGGCGATGCGAAGTAGTTTCTGGATGCGAAGAAAATCACATTAATGCCGCCTGCGATTTACCGCCTTAGCGATGCCAGTTGACGAAAGCTAACAATTCGAGAAGCTCCACAGGCAAACTAGTTTTATGAAACGATTCATTCGGACCACTGCTGTTCTCCTGCCGCTGTTCTTTTTAGCTGCGTGCAATCCCTCAAAAGCCCC
>WNFQ01004718.1_pt1 | contig 10211 bp, 8 predicted proteins | sample 5400171 | NCBI WGS metagenome assembly WNFQ01 (sample SAMN13153356, study PRJNA577476) | soil metagenome | isolation source: 20 cm soil under Madrone tree | place: USA:California | collected 2016-06-14 | reverse complement strand
GGGTGTGTAACGCGGGCAACCGACTGCCGGAAATAGCTGCGAAGTACAGGCGCTCTTTATGTTGCAAGAAATGGATTCGGCTTGACCGTCCTGGGAAGCGGGCGTAGCGTTCAAAATTGTGTTCTCCCGCGTGAGGTTTTCCATGAAAAAGGGCGATCGGCCGTGCAAAAAGATTTTCTGGGCCTTTCTGGCCGTACTGTGGCTGACGACAGCAGCTTTTGGCCAGCCGCAGCAGGATACTTCGCAATCTTCGCAGCAATCTTCGTCGCAAACGCAGACGGAGCAGAAGAAAAGCGAAGCTGGAGGAGACGCGACGAAGAAATCGGAGAAGGAAAAGGCCAAACCGAAAAAGGTATATACCGAAGAAGATTTGTCCGGAATGCGCGGCAATGGCGTCTCCATCGTGGGGGATGAAAAACCAGCGGGCGGCGCGGCAGGGGCGAAGAAGGCCGCTGGAAAGCCGAAGACGGGCGTCGTGCCGATGTCCGGACGGGACGAGGCATATTGGCGCGGGAAAGCCCGCGTACTGCTGGATCAGATAGCCGCGACCGAACTGCAGATTGCGAAATTGAAGGACGACATAAAGAAGTACGGGACCGGCGGATTTGACGTGACCACGGGAATGAAAAACAACGTTGCGTACATTGAGGATTGGAATGGCCAGGTAAAGGATCTGGAGAGAAAAAAAGCGGACCTCGAGAAAAAAGTGGACCAGTTGCAGGAAGAAGGGCGGAAAGCGGGAGCCGAGCCGGCGTGGTTCCGCTGAGGGCGCGCAGAGCCTGAACCAAAGCGGGGAAACGCAGCATGATTTCTGCGTGACAGAGATGGGCGCACGAGCACACTGGCCCTCGAAACTTTTGTGCAGGAAAAAAGACCGAGACCAAAACTGACCGTCGGGCCAGTAGTTTTTGGGACGGCATTCGCAGTAACCTGACAGCGATTGCAGGTTCGTCGTTCCCTGCTCAGGGAGAGCGCCCGTGTATTGCGACCGCTGTGGACTGAATTTCCTGCCCAAACAGTCCGTGTGCACTCGCTGCAAAAGAGTGCCGACGCGCTACTGGTTTCAATTCATGAGTCTGGTGACGATATTCGCCGCGGTGCTCTGTAACTCGCTGCTGGGAGTGTTCCTGCTGCCGCGGTTGGCGATGGCGAACCACGGGAGAACGCTGTTTCGCGCGTGGTGGTGGTTCGATATGAAAGCAGCGATGTATGGATGGGTGCCGCTGGCGATCGGCTTGCTGGCCTGGGACTATTTCATCTGGAAAGACGCCCGGCCCAAGGTCAAGGGCTGGTTTACGCGGAAGCTGCTGACGTTTTCTCTCGCGGCAGGAGTGGCGCCGCTGCTGCCGTGGTGGATTCCCGCGGGCCAGCCTCCGTCGCAATTCTTCGAGATGATTGGGAGGCACCAAGGCGTACCTATATTGCTCGCCTGGGGCGTCGTGCTGATTGTGATCATACTTCTCTGCATCGATCCCGAATCGCGCGACTATTTGTTGGGGCACGGAAGAACGCTGAGCATGGTCAGCACAGGGATACTTTTGCTGGTGCTGACGATGACGGTGGTCGGCTGGTCGCTGACGTACTGAGTAGGCAGACCGCGCCCTACGCTCTGGCTCTGCCTGAAGGACATCAAGAGCGGGCATCTACGGCTTTTCCCTCCTTCCTGTCCGGGCGTCCCGCTTCTTTTCAAACTCAAGAAGGCAATGCTGGGTTAGCTGTACCAACGGTCAGGATACTTCGAGGAGACAGTTTCGAGCTAAATCCTTGCGAGCGAAAGGCCTTCGCGTTTCAATGGAATTACTATGAGAAAGACCAAAATGCCAGTCCTTTTCGCAATCTTGCTGGTCTGCGCGTTTTCTGCGCCGACGTTTGGACAGCAACGAGTGTTTAATTGGCTGCCCGCGAATGACGAAAGCGTGCGGCTGGACCCTGCAAACTACCACACCGCGCGGACCTATCGCCCGGGGCCGGATGGCGGGAACAATCACGTGGACATCAAGGCGCAAAGGCCGACTACAATCTTCATGACGCCGGCGGAGGACTGGAATCTGGCGCTGGAACATCCCGAGAGCATCGTGAACCTGCGACGCATCTGCCTGCGGGAACATGTAGTGGAGACAACGTACGTTTGCGACATGCCTCCAGGAGCGATGACGCTGATCATCCAAGACGAGCGAAACAGCACGGATGCGGCGGTGTTTGCGGGACTCGGCGCGGTGTTAAAGAGCGATAGCAGGGTAGATCAAGCGGTAGGAGTGGGAATTGCGACGATATTGACGGGGCAGGGATCGGTCACGCGGCGATTTGTTGCGCCCAACGACGTTCACATCCAATATTACCGGTGGGATTGCGTGGAAAACTGCATTCAGCCGGAGTATCAATGGACGCGGCAGATCAAAGAAAAGTACGAACTGACGTCGTTTCTGAAGGTGTATGGCGGGTTCACTCCCGACCATGACGGCGAGCAAGTCAGCATCAAAATCAAATCTCCCGTGCCGATGGTAGTGGCGATGCTGCCGTCGCAAGTCGCGAACCAGCTTCATGCGAGACCGGAGACGTTTGAATATGCGCTGGAGAAAAATGCCTGCCAGCAGCGGGGCGTTCAGTCTTTGCAGTTCGAGTGCAAGTTTGACGTAGCCGATGGCCCGCAGTCGCTCATCGTTGTGCCGGAAGCCAGCGCGCGCGTGCCGAATCACAAGAAAGCGGAAATTGAGATGCTGGCAGCGAGATGCGTGGCCAATTGCGCGCTGCTGGAAAGCAAACGATAGAGAATTACGGCCCTTGTCGCTGACTGGTTGGCCTGAAGATTTTTTGGTATTTCCTCTTTAAAATCAAAACCCCGGCACGCACTGCAAGGGACAGCATCCGGCCTAAGGATGCTCCACGCACATGGCTCCGTGGGAGCCTGGTCGGTATCCCGAGCAAACTGCGATTTCTGTGCTGGCAGAAGAATGCTCGTCTTACTGTTCACAATGATTGCGGTCACTCTGGCCCCAGTTCCAACTACAAAGGAATAACCCCAGGGGCCAGAGTGATCCAGTCATGAAGGCAGAGAGTTACGGCCTACGGCAGTGACTGGTTTCCCTGAAGTCTTCAACACCTTGTTCGAAAGTCAAAATCCCCACACGCTAAACCGTTTGGGGCACCCGCGCCGCGGAAGCGAAATGTGTGGGAGATTCCTCATTCCGAAGACTCCGCTCGAAGTGACAACCGGGTGGTCATGGTTTGCCGAAGAGAATCTTGCCGCAGCGGATGGTAAAGAAACCAGTACTCCTTCGGGCTAAAAGACTGAAGTCAAGAAGAAGAGTTCGGTCGCATCATTCGGCGAATCAGAGAGGAATGCGACTCTAAGGACTCCTGTCCTCCGCGCTCCCGCGAATACTAACCCTTCATTTATGGGCTCTCTAGTTCTTCACCCCATAACTTGCACGCCCTCCACGAAGCTTGTCTTCTGTAGCCGCGGTACAGACCGCACATTTCCAGGATTTTGGCTTGAAAGATTCGCGGCCTTTGATCCGAGCGAAGTCCCAGTTCCAAGCGCTGAGGCGGCCGTTCTCGGGGGAGTTTCGGCCTCTAGTTAGGAGAGCAAGTCTTGAGGCGACCTGTTTTCCTACTGCCAAGGTAGTCTTATAACTATATGAAAATAGGTTATTTAATGCAGATATCCTGAAATCCCGTGCTTATACGCCATTTCGGAAGTCCCTTGGTAAATGTTGGCAAGGGTTTTCACCTTTCGGTCCGACATTTCCCGCGGAAGGGGGTTGAGCGCAAGGTCGGCTAACACGGGGGACGTAAACTGCCAGTTGTCAATCACTTGCACGATGTGCTCCTGGGCCATGCCTCAGCCCCTCGCGGCACCCTGCGGCAGGTTGATTGCAAAGAGAGAGTCTGGATGGGTGACGGTTTATCGTCAAAACCTAGCTGGATTATGTTTTCAGCGCCTTTCCGACGCAGTCGTTCACAGGAGCTTCTGAATCAAGATGATCGCCGAGCGCAGCCGTGACCAGTGGTATGCACTCCAAGTGAGAAGTCGCTGGGAGAGTTCGACAGCGACTTTGCTCTCCGGCAAGGGATATCAAACCTTACTTCCTACATTTAAGGCCCATAAGCGCTGGCGTGGCGGGCCTAGGGAAGTGCCTGCACCTTTGTTTCCGGGATATGTCTTCTGCCAATTTGATGCGCACAAGCGTCTGCCTGTTCTCGTAACCCCAGGCGTGCTCTCTGTAGTCGGAAGAGGTCGCATCCCTGTTCCAGTCGAGGATTCGGAGATCGACGCTATTCAGAGGGTGATTTCTTCCGGTCTCAGGGCTGAACCTTGGCCTTATCTGGAAGTCGGTCAGCAGGTCCGGATTGAGGACGGGGCGTTGAGGGGCCTTGAAGGAATTCTGACCAGTTTCAGGGGAAGCCGTCGGATTGTAGTTTCCGTTTCCTTGCTTTGCCGGTCGGTAGCGCTGGAGATTGACAGGTCCGGGGTCTGCCCGATTCAGTCGGCGCGAAGCACATTGGTTGGACAACTCGCGATTCCTCAGTTGCTCGAACCGGTGCTCGCTTAACCTGACTCTTTCTGGCGCTCGGCCACGCATTGAGCCTAGGTAGGTTGGGTTTGGATAACAAGGTTTTGAAGCTGTTCGAGGAACTAGCGAACAGAATCCGCTCTAGGGATCGCACGAGGTCCGCACACAGATGGGAAATGCCTACTTGAGAATTCCGGCTCTCTGGGAACAAGATGCACGCCGTACGAGGAATCAAAAGGTCATGTCTACTTTTGATTCTTCGGCTGCAACACGGACTCATGTCCTGCAAGAAGAGACCTTCCAGAACATGCTCACGTTGGAGCGTCGTCGGGCGGAGCGATCGCGTAAACCGTTTGTCCTGATGCTGCTCGATGCGAGTCTATCCTCGGATGCCGGTACAGCCGACCTGTTGATGTCGCGGGTGACGTCGGTCCTTTTGAAATCCACCCGTGAAACTGATCTCGTCGGTTGGTATAAGAAAGGCCTCATTCTGGGTATCCTCTTCACTGAAGTCAGCGTGGAGGGGACGACCCCGATCACTGAGATTTTGCATTCCAAAGTTGTAAATGCTCTCCACCATGAGCTCAGCGGGGAAATCGCTTCAACGCTTGCTGTCACGGTTCATCTCTTCCCGGAGAACCGGGATCGAGATGGGGCCGAACCGGTCGCAGATACCAGACTCTACCCAGATCTCTGCGGCGGAGGCTCAAAGAAGTCTCTTCCTCAGTCGATTAAGCGCGCGATTGACATTGCGGCAAGTGGTGCGCTGCTTTTGATTCTTAGCCCTCTGCTTGCCGCGATAGCGATTGCAATCAAGCTAACGTCCAAAGGCCCCGTGATTTTCCGGCAGGAGCGGTTTGGACAATTTGGAACTCGCTTTAGGTGTCTGAAGTTCCGAACGATGTATCAGAACAACGATTCAAGAATCCACCAGGAATACATTCAACGATTCATTGCCGGCCAGTCTGCCAGCGAAAACACTGAACCAGGAAAGCCGGCCGTTTACAAAATCACGAACGATCCCCGCGTGACACCGATCGGGAGGTTCCTTAGGAAGACGAGCCTCGATGAGTTTCCGCAGTTCTGGAACGTTTTAATAGGTGAGATGTCTCTTGTTGGTCCTCGTCCACCGGTGCCCTATGAATTTGAAGCCTATGACATCTGGCACCGCCGGAGAGTTCTTGAAGTTAAGCCCGGTGTTACAGGGCTGTGGCAAGTCAGCGGCCGGAGCCGCATGTGCTTTGATGACATGGTTCGACTGGATCTCCGATACTCCCAGTCCTGGTCACTCTGGCTCGATCTAAGGATTCTCATTGCGACTCCACGTGCTGTTCTCGGCGGGAACGGCGCATACTAGAAATACTTGGCCATTGTGGGTTCCATTCGCATGCAGTTCTGCTGAGGCTCCGGGACAGGCTATTCATAATTTACAATGGCTTGCATACTTGCGTGGCAAAATCTCGTTTTTTTGGTTTTCCTTCGGAGATTGCTTCTTGCTAATGAATTGGCGGTGTCACATGGCCATTGAGTATCAGTTTCTGCTCGGCCGGTCCCTCGCGTTGTGCCTGCTATTTGCAGGCGCCTTTGGACGGGCACCGCGTCGTGATATGTCGCAACAGGGAATGGAAGCTATGACGAGAACTTTTCCGAGTCCGTTCTGAAAATCAAAACCCCAACGCCATCCTCTACGCTTACGATGCCGCAGACGTGTCGAACATGCTCTTCAGCATCCCCAGCACTGGTGCCGGCGCCGCTGGTCCCGCAGTAGGATTTACAGTTCCGACGATCGCAAACGGTAAAGTATGCATAGGCGGTCAGAGTCCGTTCACCGTATTCGGGCTAGTCCCAGCTCTCATTGACGAAAACCATTAGTTTGGAAAAGAACGAGTGATCGGGCCAAGAATTATGGAGTGCCAAACCGCTCTAAAAGGGAAAGTTGGGAGTGCTCTCGTCCCCATTGATGACAAGAACTTGGAGCGAGGATTGGACGTCGTCCGAAGACAAACACTCGAGAAACGCCTCAGATCCGTTTCATGTCTTGAAGAATTACAGCACCCTAACTGCTGGGGTGAGGAACGGAGATTCACGCATGGGCCCTATGTGAAAGACTACTCCTTGTCAGCATCTTCTCGGTTGTCATTCGCATAGCCGGAGTAATAGCCACCATAGGACGAATCTATTTCGGCACCATTAAGCACCACACCAAGGAGATTTTTCTTCAGAAATTCTGAAGATGCTTTCTCTGCTAATTGATGGTTGGTCTTCCCGGCCTTCACAACAAAGAGCACACCATCGCAGAGATCTGCGAGACTGCTTGCATCATGGACGGCCAGGGCCGGGGGTGAATCCAAAATGATCCAATCAAAGACAGGGGTAACGAGGTCGAGCAACTTCTTCATCCGGTCGCTAAGGAGCAATTCACTTGGATTCGAAACTTCGCTTCCCCCGGGGATGAAGCAGAGGTTTCCCTCTAGACCGTTCTGAATTACCGCATCTTTCTCTGCTTCCCCTCGAAGGTAGTCGGTAAGACCCGGACCACTCGGAGCACCCAACAATTCATGCATGCGCGAGCAGCGCAGATCGGCGTCGATGAGGAGCACGCGGCGGTCGGGCTGACACATGATCGAATGTGCCAGGTTTGCGGCAACAGTCGTTTTTCCTTCAGATGGGACGCTGCTGGTCACGAGCACTCGCTTGAGCGGACGGGTCGCCGCGATTTGATACAGCCTCGAACGGAGCGTACGAAACCGCTCCCTGCCAATCCTCCCCTCGTCCGTTTTCAGGAAGATATTCATCTGGTGGTCCAAGTGCCAATTCGGGTGAGCACAACGTCGCAAAAGGTCATCAAAATCCAGGAAGGACGAACCTTCCGAAGCACGAGCGCTGCCGACAGCTGATTCGCCCGCTTGCATTTTGTTGCCGAACAGAGACTCAAAGCCCGCCGCGACCTCCGCGACGTCCGGCACTTCCCGGGCGGCCACCTGTGATGATCTTTCCTGCGCTGCTTTCTTGAGTGCCTCATGTATCCGGCTCATTTTTCCCTCGAATGTTTTCAAGCAGGACCCTCAGGCCCTCGTACTAAATGGCGAATAGCCATTTTCTGTTAGCGGCATGCTCTTTCCGGCGGTCGTATCTACTTTCAGGTTTGGAATCAGTCCGAGGACCGGAAGCTGAAGGCAAAGCTCGACGTCACGTTCCGTGTAGATCGATCTATCGCTAAAAGCGATCAACGCCAAGATTCCCACGCCCATGGCAAAGCCTGCGCCGAGCCCCCCACCCAGGAAATATGGCTTTTTCGGAAAGGAAGGCTTATCCGGGAGACTAGGGGGGTCAAGCACACGGAATTGTTCGCCCTCCTGCTGGTGCTGGAGATCGCTGGCCATCTCTGAGTTGTTACTCTTCTTCAGCAATTCATTATAGAAGTCGAGTGCGCTTTGGTGATTACGCGTCATCTCTTTGAACTGCTGCTCGACCACAGGGCTAGCCTGCACGCGCGCCTGCAACAGTCCGATCTGATTCTGGATTTGAGCTTGTCGTTTAGTCAGATCTGCGATATTTAGCTCGTCTTGACGCAGTTTTGCACGGAGCTGCTGCATCTGGGGAGTCTCGCGTCTTTGCGTTTGGGCGTCTTCGCTTCCCGAGGGATCTGTTTTTGGTTCTTCAGCCATTCGCTTCTTCACTTCTTCGATGCTTTTCTTGATCTTGATGACGTCCGGGTGTTCCGCGGTGTAACGTGCCTGCAGCACTGTGAGCTGGCCTTGCAGTTCATTGAGCTGCTGATCCAGCGTTTCCGAATTTTTCCCCGGCTGACGTTGCGCCGCCTCCAAGTTGGCTTGCTGCTGATTAAGCAAGGACTCATTGAAGGCCTTATCCTGCTGCGCGCGGCTCAACGCTTGGGTATTCGCTTCCAGCTGTGAGTTCATCCCTATCAACAGGCTCAGATTTGTCTGTTCCTCTTCTGGCAGGGAACCAAGATATTGTTTCTTGAATTGGGCGAGTTTCGCATCTTGCGCGTCAAGTTTCGTCTTGGCCTCATCCAGTTGTTGACTCAGGAAAGAAGTCGTCCGTGCCGCTTGCTGTTCCAAGGCGTGGGCATTTTGTTCCATGAACATGGATGTAATTTCTGAGCAGATTTGTTGCCCAAGTTGCGGATTGTTGAAAGCCACGCTCACATAGAAACCGGGCAGGCTTTGGCTTTGGGTTCCCGGCATGGACACGAGCGGTGTGACCACAATAGAGGTCCGAAGTCGCTCAACCAAATCTTCGATGTTTACTTTTCCACGGAGTTCCGGGTATAGCCCGAATTTCCTAATGATAGGTTCCAGACGCGTGCGGCTCAGAATCTGTTCGTGCATCGATGCGAGGCGATGATTCAAATCTTCTGTGACGACCGGCTTCACAATATCGCTCGGGACAGTCGGCTGTTGGACAAGTATGAGGGTTTGCGATGTATACCTCTTTGGCAAAACCATTGCGAGCGACAATGCAATCGTTCCGCAACCCACGACTGTAATCGGAAGAATCCACCAGTACCGGCGAAGAACCCGCTTTGCGTCTTCCGCTGCAAGCTCACCATTTCGAACCATAGCCTACCTCGCTAAGAATCTCTTTCTTGCCGCACCTAGAAAATCCCTGGGCCTGAAATCTGCCATCGCGATGAACTGAGCAATGGCGTCCAGACAAAAATTCCCGCTATTTGGTAGAAGCACGCCTCTTGCCAGGAAAATGAGCCATGCGTCGATGTTGGAAATTCATGTAATCCATTTGATTTCAACATCTTATGAGGAATTAGGCTTCCCTTCCTAAGGCCCGAACTGAGCTGACTGAACAACCGAAGGCGAGAGAGTGGAAGCATTCTATCCATATTATCCCTAAAATTCTCCCTAATTGGGGTCAAGGGGCAGCCCATTGGAGTCTAGGCGCGTTAGCGAAGCGATCGATTCGAGTCCAGAGCAATCTAGGTAAGTTCTTTGTTATCTGTGTTTACGCGAAAACTGGCCAGCTTTGTGCCTCTCAAAAACACCGTTCGCATCGACAAGGGCACCCCGCCCGCATCCGAATCGACCGGAGAGTTAATGAATACAAGGTGGCTACGGAATGACTGTCGAGACTTCGTTCGAAAAGCCGCTCTCACCGCCGCTGGCGTCCACTGCCGTCGTTACATAATAGTAGGTCGTGCCGTTCTGCACGGTCGCGTCGGAATAACTCAGGCCTAGGTTCAAGGGGGAATTGATCTTCACGTACGAGCTCCCGCTCACCGTACTGCGATAGATGTTGTACCCGGCAACCGTCGGAGAGGTGCTTGCGTTCCATGTCAACGCCACCGAATGCGCCTGCTGTGCGACGGCTGTGAAGTTCACTCCTGGGACGTTTGCTGCGGTTAACGTGACGTTCTGGCCGGCCGGCGTAAAGGTGAAGCCTGGATTATTGGGAGTAACAGTATAGGAACCATTTGCCAATCCAGTGAAAGTGTAATTGCCTGCGCTGTTCGTGACCGTCGTGGCGCCTGCCGTTCCACTGAGTAGTACCGTCGCGCCAGCCCCGCCTGCTACCGGACTGATCGTCCCCGAAATGCTAAAGATCGAACCAACTTGGGCTGTCGCTGTGAAATTCAGTCCTGTAATATTGGCACCGTTGAGGGTCGCAGCCTGGACGCTGGGGCTGAATGTATAACCCGTGCGGCTGGGCGTAACCGCG
>WNFQ01004444.1_pt1 | contig 10211 bp, 11 predicted proteins | sample 5400171 | NCBI WGS metagenome assembly WNFQ01 (sample SAMN13153356, study PRJNA577476) | soil metagenome | isolation source: 20 cm soil under Madrone tree | place: USA:California | collected 2016-06-14 | reverse complement strand
GATGTCCGTCAGTCCGATTCGTTGGGACACCGCGCCGCGCTGGCTGACTCGAGGGATGTTCAGCTCCGTCGGCTGGCTTCCATTCTTGAATTGCGCGTCGGCATTCCCGGCCAATACGCCGAGTCCCACCAACAGTCCCAAAGCACACTTCCATACGTTACGCATAATCACACCTTCTCCTCTCCACAAAAGACCACGATACAAATGTCTTTCTTTTCAGTGACAAACCACCCCACTGGCGATAGACGCCCTCTTCGCGAAGGGGTGAGCAGAAATCCGGGTCACGGCACGGGTGAATTGGGCGATTTCAGGATAAAATGTTTCTCAAGCGTGGGGCCCGTAGCTCAGCGGTTAGAGCAGCGGACTCATAAACTGTGGCATCGCCATTTGAACAAACGACATGGCTGAAATTTCAATAGTTTAGCTGCGCATCACTGGCCATCACTGCCCATCGTTTCCGAACTTGTAACGCAAAAACGACGCAACAATTGTGAGGGCACCGATAAGTGCGAAATCGCGAGCATATGATGGAATCTGCTGGGAGAGCGAAGGCTACGACACCAGACTGCCGAAAAGTAGAACATCGGTCAGATGACTCCGGAAATGGGGCGATGGGTTCGATCCCCAGTGCCCCTGAGTCTTGATCAGATGATCTGCTTGTTCCTGCAAAGCGAGTGATATGTATTTCTGCCTTTCGATCAACGCGGCGCACGTGTGTAACCACTCATTGCAGCAGGCGGGGCCGGCGCGGTGGCAATTCGAGGTATGATGTTCTCCTAGCCGGGCCCCTACTGAACCTGGTCCTTAGGTGGCGAGTCGTGGAAATATCTGTAGCCAAGAACTTCAACGACTATGTGGCCGTAATTGCGGCGAACTCTCCCCATGTTCTTGTCATGGATTGGTGGAGACGACTTGACCTCGCCCTCCGGGACTATGGCGACACGCTTAAGCCCATGATCAATTCCGAGAATCGCGAGGCAATAGAGAATGCAGTGTCGCAGGACCAGAATCTTGGGCCTGGAGTTGCCGACCTAATCCACGGATTGCGTCTATTGCGAAACCGGGCTGCTCACGAGTCGATCAATCTCTCCGCCGAGGATGCTACCGCATACGCGAGACAGGCATTCAGCTTGATCGCGGCCCTAGCGAGGCGCATCTCGGAACGGAGCACAATCGGTTAGGCATGCTTCGTATCCTCGCACTTCTTCTGATTGCCGCAAATCTGGCTGCGCAGACGCCAACGTCACCAGAGCTAGAGAGACTCAGACGACGATTGCAGGATGCTATTCGGGACAAGGACCTCTCGACAGCCGCAGACATAGCAGCGAAGCTCGACGACGCGGTTCAACGGAAGTTTCGGGCATCGCTGATCCACGATGCGAATGAGAGGGTCAACGATGTTCTGACGTGGCTGCCTTCGGACACGGAAACGCTCCTGGTTTATCAAGAGCCTTTTGTCATCAGCGCAGAGGATTCGCCAGCCATGTTCTATGGAAGACCGGCCCGATTGTACGCGACTGACCGGCTTATGGCCTTGAACGAGGGCCAGCTCTATCGACAACTTCAGGGACGCACAGTTCGACTGCTGGCTGCCGGCCTGAGAAACATGCGCAGCCGGGGAGTTGGGGTGCCGTCCCTGATGCCAGAAGCTGATGTGGCCTACTTCTACTTTTTTGCTGAACCTCTCGATCCAGATTTACTCGGCGTTCCGGAGCTGTCGGTTGAGAAACAGTCTTTGTGGCGGCGAACGGCCAAGATCGATGTCAATGGGCCTCTGAAGGCGGGAGTTCGCGAGCGATCTCAACGCGAGGACGAGACGTGGCTTGCACTTCCACGGCCCGATTTGTTGGTAGCCGCGAGCAGTCGTGATTTCCAGATTGAGATTCTCGGACGTATTGCCCGCGGGCCGTCCACCCGAGCTCTCCCAAGCAGTCTGCCGGAGTGGCCGCAAGTAGATCGTAAGGCAGGCTTCTGGGGATTGCGGCACTATTCTGATCCCGAAGCTCGGCACGACAACAGTAATCCGAGGGGCAAAGATTCTGAAGCAGCGCAATCGGATGCGAAGGCGCTTGGCGCCACCGTGCAGTTCGATATGGATAACAATGTTGTTGAGGTTCGCTATCTGAGCGGCAATGGCCATCTCCCCGGGTTCATCGAAAGCATGGTCGAACACGAATTCCAGGTGGACCGGGCCCAAGCAGACATCTGGCGTCTGAAATCCAACCTTCGTGACAGGGGTGATTTCCCCTTCCATTTCGCTGATTATTTGCTTGGGTTCGGGGGTTATCGTTAATGCGCCTCGTCATAGTGTGTCTGCTATCGACCATGATGCTCGCCGCGCAGGAACCGAGGAGCAATGACAAACTTCTTGCGCTGACGGACCAGTTGCAATCGGCGATCAACGCCGGTGACTGGAAGAATGCGGCCAAGCTCAGCAGCTTGGTCAGAGATGCTGTGACACAGGCGAGGAACCTGTCGTTCGCTGAAACTACTAATGAACAGGTCGATACCATTCTCAATTGGCTGCCGGAAAACACTGAGACTGTCGTAGTCGCACAGGAGCCATTCACAATTTCCGAATCCAACCCAAACACGGAACCGGGCGCTTTGACGGAGGCTCGCGGCTACATTTTAGGTCTGCTCGATGCAGCTAATCAGGGGAAGCTTTTTCATGCGCTCGAAGGCCGCACACTTCGTTTCGCCTTGCTCACCGGACGAAAGTTCGCGAACCACCCAACTGACAGGAATAACGTGCTGCCTTTGGGTCTGATTGCGTATCAGGGTTGTGCGACCTACGCCTTTGCAAAACCGGTAGCGGAAATGGCGTCTTCTGGTAGGCCAGGCACAGTAATCGCTGGAAAACAGGTGTGGGTCTCGAAGGGCAGGGAATACGAGCCCACGCGCGACGCGGATCAGCGCTGGGCAACTTATTTAGTGGCTCTGCTAAGCCCCGACTTGATCCTGGTCTGTAACGATCGCGATTTTTTCTCATCGGTTGTCTCCCGGATGACTACGCGACCGGTCAAGCAAGCGTTCCCACCAAGCCTTTCGGAATGGAAGCAGATGAACCGTTCGGCTCCATTCTGGGGTTTTCGCCACTTCCTTCCGCAACCCGCTGATACGGACCCGACAGATCCACGCAAGGGTAGCCTTCCGGAAATTACCGATGCTGGAGCGATGGGTGTTGTGATGCAGCTCGGCGTTCGAACCGATGGCATAAGGGCGCGATGGCTCTCGAGGTCCGACACAAACCCGTGGCAGCAACTCGCCAAAGCCGGGGACTTCAAGGGTAAAGCCCAGTCGTATAGGGTGTCCGAAGGTGTTTGGGAACTTAACATTCGAGGCGATGCCCAAGTCGAGGATTTTGCCGTATTCGCCCTCATGGCGGTGCTTGGCTTTGCAGTGCTTGTATAAGCCGCTAGTGGTGGGACTTTTTGCTCGCCGACTTCGTCGGAGTATCTGTCAAGTATTTGATCAAGCGCTTTACGGAGCTGGTGGTTGTTTGTTTCCATTCTGGATTCCGTGTCAGCAGGTCAGAGCGGATGACCAGTGAAGGCGCGCTGCGGAAAGCCTCAGTGTGCGTTGATCTCTTTCGCAAGTTTGTGAAGGCGAGCGATTATCCAATCGAAGGTTGGCGGCTCGCCGTCAAACATTCCGTCTGCAATCATCTTCTCGTAGTCGACCCGAAGAGCTTGGAGAAGAGGCGTCGCTGGAATCAGACGCAGGCCCCCCGACAGGCAGGCTTCGTAGTTGGTGTACGATGCGCGAAAGAAAACGTTCTTGTGCTTGACGACATCTTGGAGAAGCTGAAGATCTGGGATGCCGATTTTCCCGATGTTGTGGTCAGCGAGCACTGCGAGGTCATGCCAATGGCGTGACTGACGATCGGCATCGAGTTTTGGATCCGAACGGATGCAGGCAACGTGAATCAGCGTGGCTTTTTCCCAAAAGGTTCTGGAAGGCACAAGCACGCGTACGGTTGCTTCGGGAAACTGCAGCTCAGGGAGTGCGGCGGAGATGAATGGCCGAAGCGTATGTTCTTCATTGGGCGAGACCACGTTGCGCCCTCCGAATTCGAGAAAAACGCTTTCGGCTGTTCCGAAGCGCGACGGATATGGAATGAACAATTTTTCCCCGTCGTCGGAAATGGTAATCGGCTTCGGGGGTTTTTCGGTGAGCTGAGCGACGAGGTTTTCGAAATGTGGTCGAATGACGTTCTTGGTATGCTCCGCAAGTTTGGTTTTCAGAAGTTCGGTGTATTTGTCTCGTGCCGTCCGCGATACCTTCGGGTCGAATGGGTCAATGCTTTGATCGAGGGATTTGTAATCGACGGTGACGTCGACATCCTCGGAAAAACGCTTGATGGCGCCATAGACCTTCGAAAGAGAAGTGCCACCCTTAAATGCCATCGGAAGGTGACCGGGCATGGTGAAGAGGCCTTGGAGAACCCAGCAGATCCACACGTCCTTTTCTAGGTGCTCCGCCCTCCGGCCGAGTTTGCCGGCGCACGTTTGCAGTATTTCCGCCTGCTCCTCAGGCGATATCTGTAAGAAGATCTCAGCCATCACTGGTCTCTAGTTCGTATCGATGCAGTGCATTGGCCATCCAAGCTGGCATTGATGGAGTCTCAGCCCTAAACTCCTCAAACGCTTGGGGGGTTAACTTCTCTCGAATGGTTTTGATGATGCTTGTAGTGACCTGTTTCTTGCCTAGATACCAAAGAGCAGATAGTGCGAGGCCAGACGGCCGCCCAGACAGTGCGAGTTTCCGTCGAGCCACGTGTTTAAGAATGAGCGGTAGGTTGCCGAGCTTGAGTTCTCTGCTTGGACCACTAGTGTAGAACACCGCACGCAACGGCATTTGTGTCGTCAAGCCGAGGAGACGCGCTGCTTCGGCCCCATGCACCTGAACTGTCTCCCCATGGGCGCTCGCGATTGCCTGAGCGACTTTTGATGGCTCGGGCATCACTTCGCCAACATAACGGCTCTGTTTGGAGCGAACGAACACGCCTCTGGAGATGCGGGTGATTTCTCCCTGCTTTACCAGGCGGGAAAGGGTTTGATCGAGGGACGCACGAGTGCCAAGAGCTTTGAGTTGAGTCGAAGTAAAGGGTTCTCCGACTCCTATTTCACTGATCCGGTTACGGATGGCTTGGACGGTCGTCATCATTGGATTCCCTGTCAGAAAAATAGTACATATTTCTGACATCGTTGTCAAGAGTCAGGCCTAGAGCTTGTAAGCTACTGATACAAATTGCCTTACTATTCAGCAAGCCATAGTGGCTACGAGCTTTCAAATCGAATAGAGGCTTTGAAGGTCATAGCGGTCCGATGCCAGCTCGTCGCTACGCACTTCCTGCACTGCGAGGGGGAATCGAAGTTGCGCCGCTTCCATTATCACCGGCTTTTGTCACTCAATTCCTCACTTCCAACGTCCGACTCTTTCACTCTCTGTGTGACCCCAATGAAATCCAGGTCGACTTTCTTCCAATCGTTTTAGATTTGCCAGCGGATCACGCGCCACGCCATCCGCTGTTTCTTGAGCACACACGCCAGGGAGTTCGAGACTTTCCCCCGTGGCGCGGACATGCGTCCTTTCTTCCGGACCCGTTGAAGGACTTTGCGAAACGTTTGGTAGCTGATGTCGAGCCCATTGTCGGCGAGGCATTGCCAGACTTGCTTCCACGTCTTTCCTGAGGCCAGGGCTGCTTCAATTTCGAAGAGGAGGGACTGGATCAGAGCGGTTTTCGTGCTGGGCGGTTCGGCGGCGAGTTTCTCCAAGGTGTGGCGGAAGCGATTTGGGGTTGACACCAGCATTGATGGTGTATATGTATAGCAGCATGGAAAGCGCGAAGCAAAAGAAATTGTACGCGGAAGGACAACAAACTACAGTTTGGGACACTCGAGGACAAGCCGGGGACAGTTGCCGACAAGTTGCGGACAACAAGGGAACAGCTGAGGAACAATTGGCGACAGAAGTCGACAGTTAAGGACAAATAACAACAACTAGGGGACAGGTAGGGGACAAAGGGCGGGGATTTGTTGTTGGCGGCCGTGGGTATTGGAACATAAAGAAATGTGGCCACAGTGCGCGCGATTTGACCGGCAAGTCTAACGAAGTGAGCTTGTTACGTTGTGGCGATTTTTGCGTGAATGCGCCACAAATGCGCCACACAAAAAAAGGGAGGATGAATCATGAGAAAACGCAGAATTGAGCGCAATCTTGCGTTTCCAACCGAGGAAGTCCGGACGCGAGTGCGTAGAGCTGCGCAGCAACGCGGCTTTCGCACTGAACAGGCATTCATCCTCGCGGCTTGCGAAAACGAGCTCAATCGAGATGACAGCACGGAGGCTACGACCCAAATAGAGGACCGCATGGTCGCCAGCCTCGGGAAAGTGGCCAAGGAGTTTCAATCACTCTTCACCCTGGCCCACACCCAATTTGCTCTTACGAATTCTCTTCTGCAGTATATGCTGACCTGCATGATTGAGCCTCCGGATGAGATCCTGCCTGCGGCGCGCGCGGGCGAGGCTTAGATATGCAAAAATTCTTCGCCTCGCTGCACAGGAGGTAGCGACGCGAAACAAAGCTACGCTGGAAGAGGTCCTCAGTGGTGGGAAACAACAATGAGGAAGGATCATTCCGCCTGCGCCCCTGGCGACCAAACAGAGACGAGGTGGAAGGTGTTTTCCACACCCCCCTGGTTTGAAGCGTACATCCGGGCCATGTATATATCGTAGAGAATGGACCACTGTGATGGTGCTACTGCGGGACCCCTCAAAGGATGTTGGTGCGCCCTGTGGCAATCCGTAGAAATGTCGGTTTCGATGTCTTCAACGTTCGCTTGCTGATCGGTCTGGACAAACTGCTTCGCGCGAAGCGGAGGTATCAAGGTGATTTGTCCGCCTCGATCAACGACGCGCTGCTGGCCGTCAACCTCAACACCGTGAAGCTGGTTGCTCTCCAGGGCAAGAAAAAACAAACTGCTAGGGAGACGCAGGTAGTCATTCTGCGACGCCTCATCCGCAGACTTCATCGCATTGCCAAGGCACGCGACTGCTCGATCAATCAGCTCGTGAACAGCGGGTTGATGGCTCACTACTCGAAGGAGCGGAGAGACAAGCTCGAAGGTTCATCGAGGCCAACACGGCAGTCAACCAGGGCGGCCTACGACAGAATGAGTGCTGCGGAGCGGCAGCAATTATTCGAAGCGCTTGGGACTCTCACTGGCCTCCAGGAAGGCCCCACGGGAAAATTCTCAGACGGCTCCTACTTTGAGTATGATCGAGCTTTAGAAACAACTGTAGAGGTTAGACGGTCGGGAGAACGATTCCCGGTCACGTTGGTCGGGGGAAAGTTCCATCGGCAAACAGAAACAGCTGTCGCACACAAAACTGCACGATAAGGATACCTTGCTCTGAGCGAACAGAAACCAGCACTGATTGTCATTGCAGGCCCTCTGGGTGCAGGGAAAACTACCTTCTACGAAGCCCACCTGAAGGAAGCATTTCCGGCCCTAGTTCCGCCCATCGCGCATAAGCGAGATGAGATGTTGCGAGCGCGGCGCTCGTTTGCGGTTGAGGACTGGACTGTGGATCTGGAGTTATTGGAGACCGCGCGGCAGGCTGGCTACACAACAAAAGTCCTTTTCATTTCTACAGAAGATCCCAACCTCAACGTAGGACGCGTGCTTCTAAGGATGAGTCAAAGCGGACAGGGCGTACCGCTCGGCACAATTCCCAAGTCCTACGAAGAGGCCATGAGGAGTCTGCCCGAGGCTCGCAAGCACGCCGATGATCTCCTCGTGTATGACAATACAGAAAACGGAAGAGGCCACCGCCTCGTTGCTCGTTTCATCGCTGGCGAATTGGTCAAGACAACGCAAACTCCGCCCGACTGGCTGAAAGATGTCTTCGGCCGTGAGCTGCGCAGCGAAGTGAAACACCAAAAAAATCCGGACGCGCACGCTAACACCCACCAGCCTTGACGCGCAGTCGACTCAAACATAGACAAAGAAGGCAGCGCGCGTAGCATAGAAAATTCTGCTTGGCGTATGCTATATGTATATAGTATGCTTAAGAAAGCCATTGACTGCGCTTGCGGGCTGGTGGAGACGCGGGGGCGGTCTGGCGGAAACGATAAATGCGAACCCGGATGCCCAGTGAGGTGTAGACAGATTGTTCGCAATGGATTTTGATTCTCCGAGGGGATCGCATGGGCGTTTTGCAACTTCCGCCGATCCAGCCAATCGCGGTCACAATCGAACAGGCCGCGAAACTCATCGGCACCAACGATAAACAGATTCGCAGGGCAATCTATGCCCGTGAACTCCCTGCGGTTCGACTTGGCAAATCCTACAGCATCGCAATTGCCGATTTGACGAGGTGGTTCGACCACAAGAAGAAGTTTATCTGAGTCGAAGCCTGCCTTATGTCTTTTGGAGGTAAGCAATTGGTTGAATGCCCCACAGTACCAAACGGCTGAATCTACTACTTGACGGAGGTGAGCGGATGAGAACTCGCGGTGAAGGTGGACTCGAGAAAATCGGCCACGTCTGGTACTTCACGTTCTACAATCTGAAAGGGAAGCAGGTGCGCCGTTCTTCTAAGTCTCGCCTCAAAGCAGTAGCAGTTGAAATGCTCCAACAGGCGCAAAAGGAGTTGCGGAAAGGAGCAGAGCCAACGTCGGCGCGTAAGACGAAGTACGAGGACATTCGCTGCATTCTCGTCGACGACTACCTTTCATCCGGGAAGGCCGTCATGGACGGCGAGGAAATCCTGATCTCCGGGCGCCGTGGCCTCCTCAAGCCTCTCGATGACTACTTTGGCGGCATAAACGTTGCCAACATCAAAACGGATATGCTGCGTGACTTCTCGGCGAAGCGGATGGAGAACGGAGTCGCGGGGCCAACAGTTAATCGCAACCTCGCCATGCTTCGTCGGATGTTCAAACTTGCTGAACGCGAAAGCAAGGTCTCGAGCGTTCCGTACTTCCCGATGCAGAAGGAATCAGAGCCGCGTGAAGGATTCTTGGAGCGTCCTAAGTTTGAAAAACTTCGCGCCGAAATGCCCGAGCCACTACGCGCGACGCTGACGTTTTGCTATGAGACGGGGTGCCGCACCGGAGCTATGGCGAAGGTCGTATGGCCTTGGGTCAACCTTGCCGAGCAGGAAATTAGCCTGCCGCCCGGTATCGTCAAGAATCGCAAGCCGCTGATTGTCCCCCTCTCGGATGAGCTCACGGCCATGCTCAAGAAGAAATTCCGAGGCCACGGCACAGTATTCGAGACGAAGAATTTCCGGCGCGAGTGGATAAAGGCATGTGTTAAGTGTGGACTCGGAGAAAAGACAGGTAAGGCGTGGTATCAATACAAGGGCCTTGTCCCCCACGATTTCCGTCGGTCCGCCGTTCGCAACCTCGTCAACGCGGGTGTGGATACAGCCACGGCCATGAAGATTACGGGACATCGGACGCTACACATCTTCATGCGGTACAATATTATTTCGACAGGTCAACTTCACGAAGCTATGGAGAAGGTCACGTCGAAGAAGAAGGCGGCAAAGTGAACGGAAATTACAACGCATGTTTGACGCAAAATGCGAATGTGATTCTCACAGAACTGCGCTATCTTCTTTCTTATCAATGAGAGGGCCCGTAGCTCAGCGGTTAGAGCAGCGGACTCATAATCCGTTGGTCCTAGGTTCAAATCCTAGCGGGCCCACCAACAAATTTTGAGTCCTGCTTTTACAATCAGTTGGTTTTCCCGCTTTGCGCATTTTCTTCAAATTCGAGAACATTCGAGAACAAAACTCCCGCGACCCGCCCCGCAGCGTCGCGAGCTCGCCATTACCTGTGAATAGGCGTCGTGACGCAGCGAGCGCCACGAGCGCCAGGGGGTTACACCCATCCCCCGTCAACGATGTAGCATTGGTTCGTTATCGCTCCACCATCATCAGACGCAAGAAACAGGATGAGGCGTGCAACCTCTTCAGGAGCCAAACTCCGCTTGAGCGCCTGGCTCGCCATGATCTCGGCCTGGTATTCCGGCGTCCACCATCGGCGGCGCTGGCGCTCCGTCAGAATCGCGCCGGGCAAGACGCTGTTTACGCGAATGTTGGATTTCCCGAGCTCGTGGGCCATCGTTCTCGTCAGACCTACGATTGCCGCTTTGCACGTTACGTAAGCGGGCATGCCGGTTGAGGGAATCATCC
>WNFQ01005935.1_pt1 | contig 10212 bp, 9 predicted proteins | sample 5400171 | NCBI WGS metagenome assembly WNFQ01 (sample SAMN13153356, study PRJNA577476) | soil metagenome | isolation source: 20 cm soil under Madrone tree | place: USA:California | collected 2016-06-14 | reverse complement strand
CGCTGACCTCGTCCTTACCAAGGACGTGCTCTACCAACTGAGCTACGTGGGCCGCATCCATTTGGAGCGGGTGATGGGAATCGAACCCACGTGATCAGCTTGGAAGGCTGACGTTCTACCATTGAACTACACCCGCACAAGCTCTCGCCAATGGCACCCGTCCCCACATCCTCAGCTGGTGGAGGGGGTAGGATTCGAACCTACGAAGGCATAAGCCAGCAGATTTACAGTCTGCCCCCGTTGGCCGCTTGGGTACCCCTCCTCAAAATGAGCCGCGTATTTTGCGGCGCGAGTCACGCGGTGTCAATGCATTCCCAGCATGTTTTGTTCCATGCGCTGTGCGCCTTCTTGCCGAGCGCTTTGGCACGCTCGTCTGTGCCTCGCGCGTGCTCCCCCTGTGCCCCACACAAATAGGGCGGGGGGCCGAGGCGCCCCCCTCGCTTAAGAAACTCCTGGCGGACTTAACTCAATAAATTCAGTAGCTTACTCACTTCCAAAATTGCGGCATCGCCGCAATGTACCTTCCCCGCTCCTACGGCGCCGGCGCCTTCCACGACAATGATCGCGTCATGGCCCTTTTCCTTGCTACCAGATAGTGACGCGCCGCCCCGGCGGCAAATACATCTTGTCGCCTTCTTTCACGCCGAATGCGGCGTAGAAACCCGCTTGATTGATCACAGGCGCGGTACCGCGCACCGCCGGCGGCGAGTGCGGATCGGTCTTGGTGCGCTGGATCGCGTCGGCCTCGCGCACCTTGCCGCGCCACACCTGTACCCAGCCCAGATACAGCCGCTCATCGCCGGTCAGACCCTCGATCATGGGTGCCGCCTTGCCCGCCAGTGACAGCTGATAGGCTTTGTAGGCGATGGCCAGCCCCGAGTTGTCGGCGATGTTCTCCCCCAGCGTCAATTCACCGTTCACGTTGAATCCGGACACCGGCTCATAGGCCTGGTACTGCGCGACCAAGGCGCGCGTCTTCGCCTTGAACCTCTCGTGGTCCTCCGGCGTGAACCAGTCATGCAAGTTGCCGTCGGCATCGTACTGGCTGCCGGTGTCGTCGAACCCATGACTGATTTCGTGGCCGATGACGCCGCCGATTCCGCCGTAATTGACCGCATCGTCGGCCCGGACGTCGAAGAAAGGCGGTTGCAGGATCGCAGCCGGGAACACGATCTCGTTCATCGGGGGATTGTAGTAGGCATTGACGGTCTGCGGCGTCATCTGCCATTCATTTCGATCGACCGGCTTGCCCAATTTGTCGATGTTGCGCCGATACTCGAACTCGTTGGCGCGCATCACGTTGCCCCAGAGATCGTCGCGTGAAATGTGCAAGGTCCCATAGTCGCGCCATGTGTCCGGATAGCCGATCTTCGTCACCAGCTTGGCGAGCTTTTCCTGCGCTCCCTTCTTGGTGGCGGGGCTCATCCAGTCCAGCGTGTCGATGTCGCGGCGGTAGGCGTCGATCAGGTTTCGAACCAGCGCTTCCATTCGCGCCTTGTTCTCCGGCGGGAAGTATTTCTCGACGTAGAGCTTGCCCAGCGCCTCGCCCATGGCCTGATCGAGGAGCGCAATGCCGCGTTTCCATCGCGCGCGATTTTGCGGGATTCCGCTCAGCACCGTGCCTCTGAACGCAAAGCGCTCGTCGACGAAGGGCTTCGACAGATACGGCGCCGCCGCGGCCAGCACATGCCATTTGAAATAAGCCTTCCAGACCGGGAGCGGTGTCGTCGTCATCAGCTTGTCGAGGCCGCTGAAATAGCTCGGCTGGCTGACGATGACCGAGTCGACTTTGCCCTCGATGTCGGTGCCGCGCACATAGCGCCGCCAATCGTAGCCGGGCATCAGTTTCGGCAAATCGTCCATCGCGGTCTTGTTGTAGGTCTTGACGGGATCGCGGTTGTCGACCCGCGTCCATTGCAATTGAGCCAGCGCCGTTTCGAGACCGAGGATGGCGGCGGCATGAGTCTCCGCCTCGGCATCGCCCGCCATCCCCAGCATCTTGGCCGTATGGGCGAGATATTTGGCCCTCGCGTCCTTGAGCTTGGCGTCGTCCTTGAGGTAGTAGTCCCGGTCCGGCATCCCCAATCCGCTTTGATAGAAGATCACCGCGTACTGCAGCGAATTCCTGGCGTCCTGATTGACGTATAACTCGAAGGGAGCCACCGCTCCGATCTGATTCAGATGCGCGATGAGCGCCGGAATGCCGCTCTTGTCCGCGATCGCGTCGATGGCGGCAAATTCGGCCTGTAGCGGCGTCAGCCCCAGCGCGTCCAGCCGAGCCTCGTCCATGAAGCTTTGGTATAGATCGGTGAGTTTCCGGACCTCGGCCTCGGCAGCGGCGGCAGCAGGGGCACCGGCACCAACGGCGGCAGCGGCACCAGCAGGGGCGCCAGCACCGGCACCAACGGCCGCATCGGCAGCAGATCTGTCACCGGCGCCGGCCGGGGCCGCGTGCGCCCGGGCGTGCGCCCGGGCCTGCGCGAGACCGTCGACGATTCCGCGCAGCTGTTCCTGAGTCTCGTCGTCGATGTAGGTGAACGCACCGTAGGATGCCTTGTCGGCCGGCAGCTGAAAACCGTCCAGCCATTTGCCGTTCAAGTACCGGTACAGATCGTCCTGGGGACGGACCGAGTGATCCACGTACTTGAGATCGATCCCGGCCCGCAACGACGCGGCCGGTGCGGATGTATAGCCGATCAGGGCAAGGACGCCCACGCCGCAAGTGACATATCGTGACATGTATCCTCCTCGAAACCTCTCAGTGTCGACCCAGGGCCTTTCGGGACCCTTTAGAACTTCAACGACACGCGCAGTCCAGGCGCGGCGTCATCCAGCACCAGGCGCGCGCCGTGCAATTTGGTGACCGCCGCCACCAACGACAGCCCCAGCCCCGAGCCCGGAAATCTGCGCGCCTCATCCAACCGCACGCGGCGGCCCAGAACGATTTCGCGCTTGTCGGCCGGGATGCCCGGCCCATTGTCTTCGACTATCACCTCCGGTTCGCTGCCCGAGCCGCGCAACTGCACCCGGATATGCCCGCCGTCCGGAGTGAACTTGATGGCGTTGTCCAGCAAATTCGCCAGCGCCTGAGCCAGGAGCTGCCGGCTGCCCAGAACCTCCGCCCCCGAAGCCACCGAACTCTCCAATATGATGCCGCGCTCGTCGCTGACCGGCGCGTACAGCTCGACCACGCTCGCGACCAATTCCGACAGATTGACCGGCTCCCGCGCCACGGTGCCGGTTTCGGCGAGTGCAATACGCAGCAGCGCGTCAAGGGTGCTCCGCATTCGATCGACTTCACTGGAGACCTGTTCAACGACCCGCCGCTCGGCCGACCCTACGCCAAGCTGCATCATCGCTGCCTCGGCGGTGGACTGCAGGCGATTGAGCGGCGTGCGCAGGTCGTGCGCGGCGCTGTCGAGCACGGTGCGCATGCCGAGCGTGAGCTGCTCGATCTTGTCGAGCATGGTGTTGATTTCGCGGGCCAAGACATCGATTTCGTCGTCCGCATCGCGAACCGGCAGCCGCTGCGAGAGATCGCCGCGCATGATCTGAGTCGCCACCGCCGAAATCGCGCCCGCCTGCGCCAGAATGCGCCTCCCCATCCAAAAGCCGCCACCCAACCCCAGCAGCAAGGTCATCACCACCGCGGCAATCAGACCGCGCATCATGAGGCTCTTGACGTCTTGCCGCTCCTGCACGTCGTGTCCCACCAGCATCTTGTAGCCACCGGGCAGGGGAAAACGCTGCGCGCGCATTTCGTGCTCCCGCGTTTCGTCGCCGAACGGCACGGACACCTTGAACAGGAACCACTTGCCCTGGTCGGCTTCGAGCTTCGGCCAAGCGGGCACGTTGCCCGCAACGGGGCGCAGTTGCGGATCCACCATCAAGTACACCGCACCGCGCACGTCCTGATCCTGCGAGCGTTGTTCGATCAATTCGATGAAATCGTTGCGCGACAGCACCAGCTCCTGCTCGCGCAAACCCTGCACTTCCGCTTCGATGAGGTTGTCGGTGCTGCCGTCGACCACGCGCGAGACGGCGAAATCGACCGCACCCAGGAGCGCAGCCGCACCGCAGGCAAAAGCGATCGAATAGACGATGGCGATACGGAACGGCGAGGTATCGAGTACGCCGAGAAACCGTTGATCGGGTCCCACGGTGGGCCGCTATTCGTCTTCGCGCAAGCTGTACCCCGCACCGCGCACGGTGTGCAACAGGGGTTTGTCGAACTCTTTGTCGATCGCCTGCCGCAAACGGCTGATGTGCACGTCGATCACGTTGGTCTGCGGGTCGAAATGATAGTCCCACACGCCCTCGAGCAGCATGGTGCGCGTCACCACCTGTCCGCTGTGGCGCATCATGAACTCCAGCAATTGGAATTCGCGCGCCGTAAGTTCGATTTTCTTGCCATTGCGCATGACCCGGCGGGTCATCCGGTCGAGCTCGAGATCCGCCAACTTCAGCCTGGTGTTCGCTTCCGTAGTGCCGTTCTCGCCGCGTCTTGCGAGCGCGTCGATGCGCGCCAGCAGCTCCGACATGTGATACGGCTTGGTCAGGTAATCGTCGCCGCCGGCGCGAAGGCCCGTGATGCGATCGTCGACGTCGCCGAGCGCGCTCAATATGAGAACCGGCATCTTGCGCCCCGTCGCGCGCAGCGACTGCACCAAGGCGAGTCCATCCAGCTTCGGCAGCATGCGATCCACTATCGCCAGATCGACGGCAATCGAAGACGCGAGGTGCAGCCCCTCGAGACCGTTTCCCGCCACGTCGACCGTGTGTCCCACCTCGCGGAGCGCTTTGGCCAGGTAATCGCGTGCAACTTCGTCATCTTCAACTATCAAGATGTGCATGGCTTGCTATCTTACAGACGTTGGACCCGTGTTTGTCGGCAGGATAGACTTAAGCTCAAGGTCGCACGGGTCGCCCCATCAAGCTCATCGAAAAGGCCGCTTTCATTATGCCCGAGCCGATCTCTCAAACCAACACATGACCGACTGTTGATGGCTGCGGCACCGAAGAGTTCCCGCGGCACCCTGTCCGCCGCGCTGCTGGCGACGTGCTGGACAATGCCCGTTCTGTCCAAGGAGGAACCCTTGTTGGAGTACGGTCTTGGCGTTGGCGCAGTGGCATTCGAAGACTATCGCGGCTCCAACAGCTCGCACGTCTATCCCCTGCCCATTCCCTATCTCGTGTACCACGGCAAGTTTCTAAAATCGGATCGCGAGGGCGTTCGCGGAACTCTGTTCGATCAAGATCGAGTCGAGCTCAATTTGAGCGTCAATGCGACCACACCGGTGCGTAATGATCGGGAACGCGACGGCATGCCGGACCTCAAATCCACGGTGGAGATCGGGCCCTCGCTGGAATTGCATTTGTTGCGCAGCGATGATGCGCGGATCAAATTCGACCTGCGGATGCCGCTGCGCGCCGCATTCACGGTCGAGTCCTCGCCCCGAATGATCGGCTGGACGTTCACGCCGCGGTTCAATTTGGATGTCGCTGATCCTCTCGGGTTCACCGGCTCGAACCTGGGATTACTCGTCGGTCCCCTGTTTGCCGACCACCGCTACGACGACTATTTCTATACGGTCGCGCCGCGGTATGCGACGGCGGCGCGACCTGTCTACCAGGCGGTCGGCGGCTACGCCGGCACGCAGACGATCGCCGCCTGGTCCAGACGCTTTCCGCATTTCTGGGTGGGTGCCTACATGCGCTACGACACCCTGTCCGGGGCCGCGTTCGCCGACAGCCCGCTGGTCAAGCGCAAGAGTTATTGGTCGACGGGATTCGGTATTTCCTGGATGATCCACCGCTCTTCGACCATGGTCGAAGTGCCCGATTGAGTGCCCGCACCGGTGCTGCGTCCCCTCAAAATCGTCTATGAGTATTTCGCGCTCTACAGTTCGCTGACACTGCTGGGGCTCATCTGCCTGACCTGGACGGTGTTCGCGCTGCCGCTGTATTTCATTCTGCCGCGGCGCATCGGCACGGCGGTCGGGCGGCGCGGCATCATGACGGGATTTCGCCTCTATGCCTGGTCTCTGTCCGTCACCCGCACCTACCACTTGGATTTGCGCGCCATCGACACCTTGAGGGGCGGCCCGCCGGTGATCTTGGCCCCCAATCATCCCTGCCTGATCGATGCGCTGCTGATTCTGACGCGCCATCCCAACATCGTCTGTGTCATGAAATCGGAACTCATGAGAAATGTGTTTCTCGGTTCCGGTTCGCGTCTCGCGCGCTACGTGCGCAACGACTCGTCGCGCCAAATGGTCAAGGAGTCGGTGTCGCATCTCCGCGACGGCGGAGTCCTCTTATTATTTCCCGAGGGCACCCGTACCACGCGGACGCCGATCAATTCGCTGGTCGGCAGCGTGGGATTGATCGCGAAACACGCCAGTGTTCCGGTGCAAACCCTGATGATCGAGACCGATTCGCCCTTCTTGAGCAAGGGTTGGCCGCTGTTCCGGCGGCCTGAGTTGCCCATCACCTACCGAGTACGGCTGGGCAGGCGCTTTGACCCTCCGGCGGACGTCCCCGCGTTCACCGCCGAGCTCGACCGGTACTACAGGCAGGCGCTCGAGGGAGCATTGCAGTCGCGCTGGCTGAAGTGCAAATAGACGTATGAACGCGCGAATCCTCACCCGCACGCCGGCGCGGTCCAGCTCTCACTTGGTGCTCATGCCGAGCTACAATCCCGGGCCCAAGGTGTACGCAACCGTGCGCGCCGCTCTCGATCAATGGGCTCCCGTCTGGGTCGTGGTCGACGGCAGCACCGATCAAACCGCGCAAGGCCTGTTGGCCATGGCCGAAGCGGAACCCGGCTTGGCTGTATTCGTCCTTCCCGAGAATCGCGGCAAGGGTGCCGCTGTGTTGTTCGGATTGCGCGAGGCGCAAGCTTCGGGCTTCACGCACGCATTGACCATGGACTCCGACGGGCAGCACCCCGCCGAACGGATTAGAGGCTTCATGCAGGCATCGTTGTCAGAGCCCGATGCCATGGTGCTCGGTGTCCCGGTATTCGATGCCAGCGCGCCCGGTTTGCGGGTCAAGGGCCGCCAAATCTCGAATTGGTGGGCCAATCTCGAGACCCTGTGGACCGGCATTCACGACTCCCTGTACGGCTTTCGCGTGTACCCCATCGACGCCCTCATCGCAGTCATGAGTCGGCAACCCTGGATGCGGCGCTTCGACTTCGACGTCGAGGCAGCGGTGCGCCTGTGCTGGCGCGGCGTCCCGCCCATCAATCTGTCCGCGCCGGTGCGTTACTTTCGTCCCGAGGAGGGGGGTGTTTCACACTTTAATTATTGGCGCGACAACGCCTTGCTGACCTGGATGCACTTTCGGCTATTTTGGGGCTTCGTCCTGCGCCTACCACTGTTGGTGCGACGCATGCGTCGCACGGGTGGCTAGGGGCGCGCCCGCACCTATATAATGTCCGCAACATTACATTCCCATTGAAAGCCTAGCCTATGTCCGACAAAGCGTCGCTCATGCAACAGCCGGCGCCCCTGGCCGACGTCGGTCTGCAGCGGGAAATTGCCGGCCTGTTCGTGCAAGCCTTGAACCTCGAGGTCCTACCGCAGGATATCGACCCTGAGGCCCCCCTGTATGGTGAGGGATTGGGGCTCGACTCAATCGATATCTTGGAAGTGGCGTTGATCGTATCCAAGCAGTACGGCATTCAATTGCGCGCCGACGCTTCGGAAAATCAGCAGACCTTCCGTTCCCTGAGGCACCTAGCAGAGTACATTGCGGCACATAGGACCAAGTAGCGATGCGTTGGCGGCGTAGGCTGCAGCCGGATACGATCGCGTTACTGTCCCATAGCACACCCTCGGCGGTGATTGCGTACCGGTCCTCAGTCCCGGTCACCGCTCAACGGTTCCTGTCCGACGCCAAACATCTGGCGCAGCGTTTGCCCGCCGGCGAGCACGTGCTCAACGTGTGCGCCGATCGATACCGCTTCACGGTGGGTCTCGCGGCTTGTCTCATCACGGGGCGCGTCAGTCTGTTGCCGTCGACGCACACACCCGAGGTGATCGGGCAACTCGCGCTTTTCGCGCCGGACGCCTTCTGCCTGACCGACGACCGGCTCTGCGATATCAGCCTCCCCAAAGTCCATTATCCCGAGGACTTGCCCACCAGCGAGGTCGCTTGGGCAGTGCCGGAGATTCCAGCCACGCAACTCGCGGCCATCGTCTTCACCTCGGGATCGACGGGCACACCCCTGCCCTACAGGAAAACGTGGGGCCGGCTTGCACGCTGCGTGCGCGACGGCGCCCCCCGTTTGGGGCTGTCGGACGGCAGACGGCATGTCCTGATCGGCACGGTGCCTGCGCAGCATATGTACGGCTTCGAATCCACGGTGCTGCTGGCCCTCATGAGCGGCAACGCCTTCTGCGCGGAGCGGCCCTTTTATCCCGCCGATATCGCAACCGCCGTGGCGGCGTTGCCCCGGCCGCGTGCGTTGGTGACGACTCCGGTTCACTTGCGCGCCCTACTGGCATCGGAGATCGATTTGCCGTCGCCGGATCTCGTCATCTCGGCGACCGCTCCCTTGGATCAGGATCTGGCGCGCAGAGTGGAAGCGAAATTTCACGCGCCGCTGCTCGAGATCTACGGCTCTACGGAAACCGGGCAGATCGCCATGACGGCCATGCAGGATGTCATCGAAATTACCGGCGACGACGAATTCCTGTTGCATGGCCGCACCGCCGACTTGGTCAATGTCGCCGGGAAGCGCAGCTCCTTCGGCTATTTGAACGCGCAGTTGAATGCCATCCCCGGGGAGACGGACGGCGTGTTCTTCCTGCGCGATGGCGCCACCGGCTCCACCGGGGTGGCGCGCCTGGGCGCGGTCGTGGTCGCTCCCACATTGAGCGTGGCCGTGCTGATCGAGCATCTGCGCCAGCGCATAGATCCCGTGTTCCTGCCGCGCCCCTTGATCTTCGTCGAGCGCCTGCCGCGCAATGCCACCGGCAAGCTGCCGCAGCAGGAACTGCAGCAGCTGGCAAACCGCCACCTGCAGACGAACGAAACGCCGTGAAAGCCGAAGCCGCGGCGATCATGCAAAGCTCCATCGAGATCCCGAGAGATCACCCGTCGTTCGCCGGTCACTTCCCCACGTTTCCCGTGCTGCCGGGCGCCGCTCTGCTGGATGCGGTGCTGCAAGTGATTCAACGCGAGCGGGGCATCGATCCCATGCAGTGGCATATCGCGTCCGTCAAATTCATCGGCGCCGTGCGCCCCGGCGATGCACTCCGTTTGGAGCACATCGTCGCGAGCAATGGCGGGCTGATTCGCTTCACGGTCCGCGCCGCGGACCGGCCGGTGGCCACCGGCAGCTTGTCGAGCACGGCGGCGGCGGGCGCGGCCCAGCCGAGTGCCGCCCGGTCGAGCAGCGGCGCATGATCCCCAAGGCCGCGAACGTCGCGGAGTCTCGGCCCAAGGCGGATTGGATCAGGCATCGCGAGCGAGGCAGCGTCGCACTGCTCCGCATCATGGCGTTCGTTTCGCTGCATCTGGGCAGAACCCTGAGCCGCGTTCCCCTGTATGGCATCGCGATCTATTTCTTTTTATTCGCACCAAGCGCGCGGCGCCACTCTCGACGCTACTTGCGCCTCGCGCTCGGCCGGCACCCCAGCGCGCGCGATCGCTTTCGTCAAATATTGAGCTTTGCCACTACCATCCACGATCGCGTCTATCTGATCAATGGACAATTCGGGTTGTTCAATATCACGCTCGAAGGCGAGGCCCTGATACTCGCGCAAGCGGTGGGCGGCCGAGGTGCCTTGCTCCTGGGCGCGCACATGGGCAGCTTCGAGGTGATGCACAGCCTCGGTCGGCGGCGGCGCGGACTCGAGGTGGCCATGGCGATGTACGAGGAGAATGCGCGCAAGATCAACGCCATCCTCGCGGCCATCAATCCGCACCTCAGGTCCGATATCGTCTCCCTGGGCCGGATCGACGCCATGCTCAACGTCGCCGAACGCCTCGACCGCGGCGCGTTCGTCGGCGTGCTCGGTGATCGCACGCTGGGAGGCGAGCCGGTGCAAGCGGTGACCTTGCTGGGCGAGCGCGCCTACCTGCCCACGGGTCCCATGCGTGCGGCGGCCATTTTGCGCTGCCCGGTGTTCTTCATGGCCGGGCTGTATCGCGGCAAGAACAACTACCATGTGGTATTCGAGCCGGTTGCCGATTTCTCCT
>WNFQ01015655.1_pt1 | contig 10213 bp, 12 predicted proteins | sample 5400171 | NCBI WGS metagenome assembly WNFQ01 (sample SAMN13153356, study PRJNA577476) | soil metagenome | isolation source: 20 cm soil under Madrone tree | place: USA:California | collected 2016-06-14 | reverse complement strand
ATCTCGACGCGCTGGCCTCCGGCGCCTTCGGCCTCGCCGACTTCGTCGCCTGGGAAGACGCGATGGTGGCCATCGAGCGGATGGACCGGCTCTTCGTCGCGGGCATCAACGGCCACTGTCTGGGCGGCGACCTGCAGCTGGCGCTCGTCTGTGACTATCGACTGGCCTCCGGCGCCGCGCGGGCGCGCGAGCTGATCCTGCTCGTCGAGCCGATCGACGCGCGCACCGCCGAGCGCTACGGGCTCGTCAACCGCGCGGCCCCCGCCGCCGACTTCGAGCGCGAGCTGGACGCGATCGTGGGCAAGCTCCTGGCGCTGCCCGCCGCCGGCGCCCGCGCCGGCAAGGTCCTCACCGCGCGCGCCTTCGAGCGTCCCTTCGACGCCTTCCGTCGCGAGATGCAGGCCCACGTCAAGGTGTGCCTCGACTCCGACGAGCATCGCCGCGCGATGGACGAGATCCGCGCGCGGCGGCGCGCACAGAAAGGAGCGCCGTCATGACGCAGGCGCTGCCGAAGCTGCCGACGTCGGTGGTGGGCAGCCACGGGCTGCCGGCCGGCCGGCTCGGCGCCATCGACGTGCGCGAGCTGATGGAGGACGCCACGCAGGCCGCGCTGCTCGACATGGAGCGCGCCGGCGTCGACGTCGTCTCCACCGGCGAGATGATGCGCGTGCGCTTCATCATCGGCTTCTACGACGCGATCCAGGGCATCAAGACGCTGCCGGCCCCGCGGCGCCTCGGCCAGCCGCTGTGGGACACCAACACGCCGTTCGAGGTGACCGAGAAGGTGACGGCGCCGCGCGGCCTGGGCCTCGTGGAGGAGTTCAAGCTGGCACGCGAGCTGACGGGCAAGCGGCTCAAGGCGACGGTGCCCGGCCCGTACACGCTGCTGGTGCCGCTGAAGCTCGGCGGGGGGTACCGGGACAAGGACACGCTGCTCGCCGACCTCGTCAGGATCGTCAACGCCGAGTGCAGGGCGCTGGTCGCCGTCGGCGCCGATTTCATCCAGATCGACGAGCCGCACCACGGCATGTACCACGGCTCGGCCCACGACGTGTCCAAGGGCATCAATCGCGCCGTCGAGGGCGTGGACGCCAAGATCGCCGTGCACGTGTGCTTCGGCAACCTGTACGGCCGGCCGTTCAGCGCGGTGCGCGACTACGCCAACGTCTTCTCCACGCTGCACGAGATCGACGCCTCGCAGATCGTGCTGGAGTTCGCCAACCGCGGCATGGACGACGCGGCGCGCTGGAAGGACTTTCCGCGCGACAAGGAGCTGGGCGCCGGCGTCATCGACGTGAAGGCGTTCAAGTCCGAGACACCGCAGGAGGTCGCCGAGCGCATCCGGGCGCTGCTCCGCCACGTCGCGCCCGACAAGCTCTGGCTCAATCCCGACTGCGGCTTCTGGGAGACGCCGCGCTGGGTCGCGAGGCAGAAGCTGAACGCGCTCGTCGAGGGCGCGCGCCTCGTGCGGAAAGACCTCGCCTAGGCCTTGTGCTGGGCCGCCGCGCGGCGGCGGAGCTCGTCCATCGACAGGTCTTCCTTGTGGGTGGCCACGTGCCACACGTGGCCGTAGGGGTCGATCACGCTGCCCGAGCGGTCGCCGTAGAACTGATCCTGCACGGGGCGCAGGACCTTCGCGCCCGAGGCGAGGGCACGGCCGACGACGGCGTCCACGTCCTCGACGTACAGGTGGATGTGCACCGGCGTGCCGCCGATCGAGCGGGGACTGCGGAAGTCCATCTCCGGGAACTCGTCCGCGAGCATGATGCGCGAGTCGCCGATCTGCAGCTCGGCGTGGCCGATCCGCCCGTCGGGCTGGGCCATGCGCGCCGCTTCGGTCGCGCCGAAGGCCTTCTTGTAGAACTCGATAGCATCGGCCGCGCCCTTGATGCTCAGGTACGGCGTGATCGCGTGATGACCCTCGGGAATCGGCTTGACGGTGCCCGCCATGCGTCCACCTCCACCTGAGATCCTACCTCCCCAGGCTAGGGCGTCTCGATCGGCGTGACGGTGACGTCGCGGCGGTCGACGCCGCGCACGACCGCGACCGTCAGCGGCGCGGCGATGGGCCACGCAAAGAGCAGGCGGTGGACGTCGTCGACCGTCTCGACCGGCCGGTCGCCGATCGCCACCACGAGGTCGCCGGTCTGCAGGCCGGCGCCGGCCGCGGGGGTGGCGGGCTCGACGCTGATGATCTCGACGGCGCGCGTGTTCGCCAGTCCCAGCGCGCGCGCGAGCCGGCGGTCGAACGGCCGTGACTGCCCGCCGAAGCCGAGATACGCGCGCGAGACGTGGCCGCGCGCCAGGAGCTGCGGCACCACCCACGTCGCCGTGTCGATGGGCACGGCGAAGCTGATGCCCTGCGCCATCGCGAAGACGGCGGAGTTGATGCCGACCACGCGCCCCCGCGAGTCGACGAGCGGCCCCCCGGAGTTGCCCGGGTTGAGCGCGACGTCCGTCTGGATGATGTTGTCGATGAGCCGCCCCGTGCTGCTGCGCAGCGAGCGGCCGAGCGCGCTCACGACACCGGCGGACACCGTCGACTCGAAGCCGAACGGGTTGCCGATGGCGATCACCAGCTGGCCCACGCGCAGGCGCGCGGACTGCCCGAAGCGGGCGGCCGGCAGCGCCGGCGCATCGACACGAATGACGGCCAGGTCCGTCCCCGGGTCGTCGCCGGTCAGCGTCGCGGCGAAGCGCCTTCCGTCGGTGAGCGACACCTCGAGATCGTGGGCACCGTGGACGACGTGACTGTTGGTCAGCACGTAGCCGTCCGAGGCGATGACCACGCCCGAGCCGGCGCCGGCGCCGCTGCGGCGGCCGGCGCGGACATTGGTGCGGATGCTCACCACCGAGGGGCCGACCGCGTCGACGACGGCGACGACGGCCTCGGAGTAGGCGTCGAGCAGATCGGCGTCGGCGCGTGGCGCGGGCGGCGAGCCGGCGGCCTGCTCGTACTCGGCGTCCGTGGCCAGCGGTTCGAACAGGCGGTTCATCGGACTCCTCCTCGAACGTTCGATGCGCCGCACGGCTCGGCGGATTCGGCTATGGGGTCGGGCAGGCGGCGCCGGAATCAGCCCACGCCTTCACGAGGGCGCCGAACGCCGTCTGGGTTCCCGGCGCTGGCTCGCGGCCCACGCCGGGCTTCCACGCCCAGCCGACGAGCTCGTCCTTCGCCATGTGCTCGACGATCTCGGGCAGGCGGTGGCCGCCGTTGCGCGCGGGATCCTTCACCTGCTCGCAGATCTGCGCCAGCGTCCGCTTCTGCCAGGCCATGTCCGGCGGCGCCAGCCGCCATTTCGGGTTGCCGGGTACGTGTCCGGGATCGAAGTTCGCGGCCTGGTGGCAGGTCGCACAGCGCATCGCCGTGAGGCCGAGGCCGTCGGGACCGCGATGCACGGCCGGCTGGTGAGGATAACCGTCGCCCTGCGACGGGCGATCGCCGTCCGGGTGACAGTTCAGGCACCGTGGGTGCTGCAGCACTTTGCCCGCCTCGACGAAGAGCGCCGCGGAGCGCGCGGCAGGGTCCCGGATCCCCGCGAACGCGCTCGGGGCGCGCAGCGCGCGGCCCGCCTGCGCGCGCGCCACCAGTGGCGCGAGCGCGGTCGCGGTGCCCACGAGCACGGCGGTGCCCGCGATCACGAGGCCGATGCGCGACGTCACGCCGTCCTCGTGCCGGCGGCGGCCAGTCGCGCGAACGGCAGGCGCCGCACGCGCTGCCCCGTCAGATGGACGAGCGCGTTGGCCACCGCGGGCGCGAGCGGCGGCAGGCCCGGCTCGCCGACGCCGGTCGGCGCGGCGGCGGACGGCACGATGTGCACCTCGACCGCCGGCATCTCGGCGATCCGCAGCGGCCGGTAGCCGTCGAAGTTCCTCTGCTGCACGCGGCCCCGCACGAGCGTGATCTCGCTCCACAGCGCGCCGGCGAGGCCGTAGCCGATGCCACCCTCCATCTGCGCGCGGATGATGTCGGGGTTGATGGCGGTCCCGCAGTCGACCGCGCAGACGACGCGCTCGACCCTGGGCAAGCCATCGGGGCGCAGCGAGACCTCGGCCACCTGGGCCACGACGCTGTTGAACGACTCGTGCACGGCGACGCCACGCGCGCGGCCGGCGGGCAGCGGCTGGCCCCAGCCCGCCTTGTCGGCGGCGAGATTCAGCGTCGCCAGGTGGCGCGGATGCTTCGCGAGCAGGGCACGACGCAGCTCGATCGGATCGCGCGCGGCCGCCTGCGCGAGCTCGTCGAGGAAGGTTTCCGTCGCGTACGCGGTGTGGGTGCTTGCGACGGAACGCCACCACAGCACCGGCACGCCGACGTCGGTCGTGTGCAGCTCCACGCTGATGGCCGGCATGGCGTAAGGAAGATTCGCCGCGCCCTCCACGGACGTCTGATCCACGCCGTTCTTCACCAGCGCCGACTCGAACGACGTTCCTCGCACGATCGACTGGCCGACGATGCGGTGCTCCCAGGCGACCACGTTGCCCTGGGCGTCGAGCCCGGCGCGCAGCCGATGCACGTAGAGCGGTCGATAGCGGCCGCCCTGGATGTCATCCTCGCGCGTCCACACGAGCTTGACGGCGCGATCGCCGCCGATGGCCTTGGCGATGCTCGCCGCCTCGCCGGCCACGTCGCTGTCCGCGGTGGCGCGCCGGCCGAAGCTGCCACCCGCGAGCAGCGTGTGGATGCGAACCGTGTTCGCCGGCACGCCGACGATCCGCGCGATGGCCTGTTGATCGAGAGTGGGGGCCTGCGAGCCGGCCCAGTAATCGACGCCGTCGGCGCCGATGCGGATGACGGCGTCCAGCGGCTCCATCGGCGCGTGCGCCAGATACGGGAACTCGTACACCGCTTCCAGGACTCGGGCCGCGCCGCGCAGCGCGCCGTCGACGTCGCCCTCGCGCCGCGCCGGAGTCCCCGGACGTCCGGCGAGCACGCGATACGCCGCGTAGAGCTCGTCGGTGCCGCGCGTCTCCGCGCGGCTCTCGTCCCAGGTCACGCGCAGGGCCTCGCGCCCCTTGCGCGCGGCCCAGAAGCCGGTGGCCACCACGGCCACGCCGGTCGGCACCCGCACGACATGGGTGACGCCCGTCACGCGGCGCGCGGCCGTCGCGTCGAACGACGTCACGGTGGCGCCGAAGCGCGGCGGCCGCGCGATGAGCGCGGTGAGCATCCCCGGCAGCGCGAAATCCATCGTGAACTGCGCGGAGCCATCCGTCTTCGCGCGGCCGTCGACCCGCCGCAGATCCTTGCCGACGAGCTTGAAGTCCTTGGGGTCCTTCAGCGTGACCTGGGCCGGCGGGGTGAGGGCCGCCGCCTTCGACGCCAGCTCGCCGAACGTCGCTCGTCGTCCCGACGGCGCGTGCGACACGACGCCGCCGTCCACGGTGATCTCGGCCGTCGGCACGCCCCACTCGCGCGCGGCCGCTTCCACGAGCATGGCGCGCGCCGTGGCGCCGGCGCGGCGCATCTGCTCCCACGAGTTGGCCATGGCCGTGCTGCCGCCGGTGAGCTGCATGGGACCGAATGCCAGATTGTTGTACCGCTCGGCATCGGCGGGGGCCGCCTCCACGCGGATCTGCGACCAGTCCGCGTCCAGCTCCTCGGCGAGGATGGTCGCGAGCCCGGTGTGGCTGCCCTGGCCCATCTCGATGTGCTTGCCGACGATCGTGACGGTGTTGTCCGGCGCGATGCGCACGAAGGCGTTGGGCGCGAGGACTTCGTCGGCGGCGGCGGCCGGGCGGTCTTCGAGGCGGAATCCGACGACAAGCGCGGCGCCGGCGAGCGCGGTGGTCTGAAGGAAGCGACGACGGGTCAGCATGCTCAACCTCCCAGCGGGCGGATCTCCGACAGCAGCGCGATGGCCGACATGATCTGGCCGGACTGGCAGTAGCCGCACTGGGCGACGTCGAGCCGGCGCCAGGTCTCCTGGACGGCTCGCGCGACGTCACCGGTGACGCCCTCGATGGTGACGATCTCGCGGCCCGGCAGGGCCGCCGCGGGCGTGACGCACGCGCGGGCGGCCCGCCCATCGACGTGTACCGTGCACGCGCCGCACTGGGCGATGCCACAGCCGAACTTCGTGCCGGTCATCCGCAATTCGTCGCGCAGCACCCAGAGCAGGGGAATGTCATCGTCGGCGGCCACCGAGTGCGTCGTGCCGTTGATTCGCAGACTGGTCATCGGATCCTCCAGGTGGGCGTTTCCGGTTGGATGCTGCCGCGTCAGGAAAGGATTCGCCTGACCTCGCCCAGCCGTGCAAACGATGCGAGCACCTTTGCGTGGTCGGTCGTGAGATGGCGCACGATGACGTCGGTGAACCCCATCGCGGCCAGGGCGCGGAAGCGCTCGACCACCTGCGTGACGGTGCCGGCCACCAGCGCCTTCGGGTCGAAGCCACGGTAGCCCTTGGCGACCGCGGCGTCCAGCGTCGCCTTCGCGTCGGCCTCCGACTCCCCGACGTACACGTCGCGCCGGATCGCGATCGCGTTCGGCGTGCGTCCGTGAGCCTTGCAGCGCTCGCGGTAGTAGGCGATCTTCTCGCCCGCGACGTCGAGCGTGAGCCCGGGCGACGCCAGCCACGCGTCGCCGAGCCGCGCGGCGCGGTCGATGGCCGGCGCCGCCGTCGCTCCGATCCAGACGTCGACGGGCCCGGCGGGCTTCAGCGCCAGCCGCGCCGAGTCGAAGGAGAAGATGCCCGACGCGGTGACCGTCTCGCCGGCGAAGAGCCGCCGCAGCGCCGACAGCGACTCCTCGAAGGCGGCCACGCGGCTCTTGAGCTGCGCCCCCATCGCCCGGAACTGCGCGTCGTCCTCACCGAGCCCGCACTGGAAGATGAAGCGCCCTCGCATGATGGCGGCGAGCGTGCCGACCTGCTCGGCGATGAGCACGGGGTTCCAGAGCGGCAGCAGGAACAGGCACCCGGCGGGCTTGTCGCTCCATTCGGCGAGCAGGCGGCCGAGCATCGGCACGTTCTGGTAGTACTTGCCCGGCGTCGCGTGATGGTCGCCGACGAAGAGCGAGTCGAGCTCCGCCTGCCGCGCCGCCGCCGCGCGCTCGATCATGAAGCGCGCGCCCTGCCGTGGGTCGTCGACGGTGTGGGCGCTGGTGAGCGACACGCCGACCCTCATGCGTGTCCCCGAATCTCCAGCTCGGTGCCAAGCGCCTCGTTGAACCGGTTGGTGAAGTTGGCGGCCGCGATGCTGAGCGTCAGCTGGACGAGCTGCGCGGGCGTGAGGCGCGCCTTGAGCTGGTCGACGAGCTTGGGGTCGACCTGCACGCGCGTCGTCATCTGCTCGGCATAGCGGATCACCAGGCGCTCCAGGTCGTCGAAGAGCGGGCTCGTCTCGTACTGCGGCAGGGCCTCGAACTTCTCCTTCGGCACGCCGGCCCTCTGACCGAGGGCCGTGTTGTGGACCGTTCAGTACTCGCAGCGGTTGAGCTGCGATACCTTCACGTACGCGAGCTGCCGTAGCTTGAGGTCGAGCGGTCCCTCGCGCGTCGTCCGGTACCACGCCTGGAACGGTGCCACCGTGGGCGGGTGGTGCGCCATCAGCCTGGTGATGTTCAGTACGCGGCCGGTCGCCTTCTTCATCTCCTCGTAGACCGGGGCGAGCTCGGGCGGCGGGTCCTCGACGTACGGCAGGCGTGCGCTCATGTGGATCGTCCTTTCTCGGTGGTCACGACAGCATCTCGAGCAGCGGCTCGAGATGACCCGGGTCCGGCGTGAAGCGCGCGCCGCGCGCGCGATAGACCTCCACGACGCGCTCGTTGAACGGCGTCTTGACACCCAGGCGCCGGCCCTCGTCGACGACGAAGCCGTTCAGGTGGTCGATCTCCGTGCGCCGGCCGCGCATCACGTCCTGGAGCATCGAGGGCCGGCCGCCCGCGCGCGACGTCGCGTCGCGCCCCATCTCGGCCTCGACCTCGTCGAGCCCGCGCCCCTCGGCGGCGTCCACGTACCGCTGCGCCGCGATGCCCATGAGTGGCTCGACCTCGAAACCGGCCGCGCGGCCCACGCGGATGACCTCGGCGCCGAGATGCACGGCGATCCGTCGCGGCCCGGCCTCGATCCGGCACTCGGCGGTGCCGAGGCCGCTGAGCCCGGCGAGCGGGTTGAGCATGCAGTTGACCGCGAGCTTGGACCAGCGCTCGCCCCAGAGATTGGTGGTGACCTTCGCGCCCGCCACGGCGGTGAGCAGCTCGGCGATCCGTCGGGCGCGCTCCGTGTCCCGGCCGTCGTGCTCGCCCACCTTGAAGCCGAGCCGCCCCGAGTCGGTGCGCATGGCCACGCCCGGCTCGTACATGCCGGCGCCGATCGTGATGACGCAGCCGAGCGTGCGGTGCGCGCCCGCGATGGCCGCGACGCGGTGGTCGTTGATGCCGTTCTGGAAATCCACGACGAGGCCGTCGTCTTTCAAATATTGCGCCCCCAGCCGCGTGGCCCAGTCGGTGTCGTAGGACTTGACGGCGACGAACAGGAGGTCGAACGGCTCCGCGATGGACTGCGCCTCGTGCAGGTGCAGCGCCTTCACCGCGATGGTGTGATCGCCGCAGGTGCCCGTCAGACGGAGCCCGCGCCGACGCATCGCCTCCACGTGCTCTGGCCACTGGTCGATCAGCGTGACGTCGTGTCCCGCCTTCGTGAGCAGCCCGCCGACCACGCACCCGATCGCGCCCGCCCCCAGGATCCCGAGTCTGGTTTTCATGGACCGATAGCGTACACTCCTTCGCTAATGTCCGGGATCCAGCTCGATCACATCGCCATCGCGGTGCCACGCATCGCCGACGCGCCGCCGTACCTGGTGGGCGTGCTCGGCGGCGCGCCCTCCTTCGGAATGTCCGCCGACGTCTTCCGCTTCGGCCAGTGGGAGTTCGACGGCGGCGGACGCATCGAGGTCCTCGAGCCGCGCGGCGACGACGGCTTCCTGCACCGCTTTCTCGCCGCGCGCGGCGCCGGCATCCACCACGTGACGTTCAAGGTGCCGGGCCTGCGCGAGACCCGCGCGCGCGCCACCGCGCTTGGTTACGGCGTCGTCGGCTACAGCGCGACCGTGCCGCGCTGGAAGGAGGCGTTCCTGCATCCCAAGGACGCGCTCGGCATCGTGGTGCAGATCGTGGAGTCGCCGGACGAGCCGCCGCGCGGCCACTGGCGCAAGCCGCCGCCGATGCCGGCCGATCCGCCGGCGCCCGTGCGACTGCTCGGCCTGCGCATGACCGCGCACGCGATCGAGCGCGCGCGGCGCCAGTGGTCCACGCTGCTCGGCGGCGCCGAATCCGTCGAGGGTGGCCTGCACGTCTTCCGCTGGCCCGCCTCGCCGCTGCGCATCGCCGTGGAGATCGAGCCGACGGCCGACGAGGGCCCGACACGCATCGACGTGGCGCCGGTGTCGCGCGCGGTCGCGGGGCTGGGCGCGCCGGCGCCGGGGCTGGGCACGGTCTTCGCGGAGGCCCGATGAGACATCCTGTGTCAACCCCGAGGCGCGCCACGGCTCCGCCGGGGCGCGTCCGAGCGTCGGCCGGGGGAGTCCGAGGGGGGCGTTGCCCCCTTCGCTTGAACAATCAGGGGGGCCATGTCGGGGCCCCCCACGGTGATCGATGACCAGCCACGCCGCCGGCGATGCCGATGCGCGCGTCCGTGATTCGCTCGATGCCCTCGGCGTCCCCTACGAGGTGATGCCGATCGATCCCGCCTTCGCCGACACCGCGCAGTTCTGCGAGAAGTACGGTATCCCGCTCGCGAATTCCGCCAACACCATCGTCGTGGCCAGCAAGAAAGAGCCGAAGCTGTACTGCGCGTGCGTCGTGCTGGCCACCACGCGGCTCGACGTCAACCACACCGTGCGCCGCCTCATGGGCGCGGCCAGGGTCTCGTTCGCGACGGCGGAGGAGACGCAGGCGTTGACCGGCATGATGATCGGCGGCGTGACGGTGTTCGCGCTGCCGCCCGACGTGCCGCTGTACGTCGACGAGCGGCTCATGGGCCTCGACTGGCTCATCCTCGGCGGCGGCAGCCGCTCGACGAAGATCCGCACCTCGCCCGAGGTGTTCCGCCGGATGCCGAACGCGACGATCGTGCCGGGCCTCGCCACCGCGCCGAATGCCTGAGCTGCCGGAAGTCGAGGCGGCGCGCCGCGTCGCCGAGCGGGTCGCGCGCGGCCGGCGCATCGTCGACGTCTGGTGCGCCGACGATCCGATCGTCTTCGAGCGCATCCC
>WNFQ01008254.1_pt1 | contig 10213 bp, 10 predicted proteins | sample 5400171 | NCBI WGS metagenome assembly WNFQ01 (sample SAMN13153356, study PRJNA577476) | soil metagenome | isolation source: 20 cm soil under Madrone tree | place: USA:California | collected 2016-06-14 | reverse complement strand
TGGGGTCTTGAGCGATTTCCAAACTTGGGTGTGCTCGGCCGCCATGCTGCTTGGTCGCCTGGAGGTGTTCACCCTTCTGGTGCTGTTTACTCCCACCTTATGGCGAAAATAATCCTGGGATCCGCGCCCACCGAAGCGCTGTGCTCGTCCTCCGATTTAAGCCAGATACTCCACTCTTTCAGCGATTTCTATCGATTATAGGTCCGTCGAGTACATTATTTTCTGTGAAATTCGATTCTTTTGGTCACTAATCCCACTCTAAGACAAATCATCTTATTGTGGGTATGACTGTTATCCATGAGGGTAATTTCCAGCGTAAAGTGGAGAATATGGCCCAGACTCTGCGAATTCTTTAGCTTTCCACCCGGTCGATGAAGTTGAAGGTGTAGACGATGACGAGAATTGCCAGCACCTAGGAGCGGTACGCCAGGGACGCGCTTGCTCGCCGCTGCCCGAGATGCCGGGCGCGCCGACTAAGATCAGTCAAGAGTTCCGCGGCGTTGCGGCCCGTGGGCCAACCCGGGAGAATGAGGCCGATGGCCGTGGGTTTTCGCGCTCTGTGCGCCCGCGCGAATGGCTGATCCGGTGGAGTGGTTGACCGGCGTTTGAGCCTTATTGGCGATAAAGTGGGTTGAAGACATCGTGATAGGATTGTTGCAACGCGTTATCGAGGCCCGCGTGGACATTGGTACCGAGTGCGTCGCAACCATAGGCGCCGGACTCCTGGTTCTGGTCGGCGTGCGCCCAACCGACGACGAAGCATCCGCCCTGCGGCTGATCGACCGCTTGCTGCAATATCGGATATTCGGGGACGAGAACGGAAAAATGAACTTGAGCCTGGGGCAAACCCAGGGGGATTTGCTGCTGGTGCCCCAATTCACCCTGGCTGCGGACACCCACAAGGGCCTGCGGCCCGGCTTCTCGACCGCCGCTCCTCCGGCCCAGGGGCGGGAATTGTTCGATACTCTGGTGCAGGAGGCCCGCGCCCGCCACGCACGCGTCGAGGCCGGCGTTTTCGGCGCACATATGCGGGTTTCGCTCACCAACGACGGGCCTGTCACCTTCTGGCTGGAGAGCTGATTTCACGCGAAATCTCAATTGCGACCGAACACGCATCGATGCCGCGCGGTCCAATGTCATAATCTCTTTGGCGTATCATTGACGGCCTACTTAGGTTTACCTCGGATCGGAGAAGCGACATGTTCGATTCAAAAATGCTACTGGTCATTTTGGCCATCGCCTTGGTGATATTCGGCACCAAGCGTTTGCGCACGATCGGGTCGGATCTAGGCGCGGCGGTCAAGGGCTTCAAGAACGCCATGAACGACGGCGAAGCGGAAGAAAAAGTGAAGCAGCTCAAGCAAGACAAGGATGCGGACTTCGATGCCGGCGCTGCGCCGCCGCGCGAGGCCGAAGCCAAGGCCCCCCCGAAAACCAACGCTTGATGCCGCATGCTTGATGTCGGGTTCTCGGAGATACTGCTCACCTCGGCCATAGCACTCATCGTGTTGGGCCCGGAGCGACTGCCCAAAGTTGCGCGCCAGGTCGGTCACTGGATGGGGCGCGCGCGCGCCATGGCGCGCCAATTGAGCGAGCAATTGGAACGCGAAGTGAGCGCCGAAGAATTGCTCAAGACGCAAAACAAACCGAGTGCCGGCGCGAACCTGCCGGGCAGTGGTACGAACCTGCCGGGCGGCGGTGGTACGAACTTGCCGGGCGGCGACACTAACCCGCCGGCCGGCAGCACGAACGGTGCCGCCCCCGATCACACCTATACCATCGCGCCGCCGGCTGCGGCACCTCCGCCCGCCGGTGCGCCTGAGCCGGTCTACGGACGGGACGCCGCCTTGACCACTGCCGCGGCGATGCATGCATCCGATCCGCCCGCCGCCGATCCGCACCTGGCCGATCCACACGCCGCCGCGACCGACGCCAAATCGCCCCCATGAGTGAGGCAGGTGAACCCGGCGAGCTCGCCGAAGGTACTCTGATCTCGCACTTGCTGGAGCTGCGCGATCGCTTGCTCAAAGCCATGTTGGCGGTCGGCATTTGCTTCATTCCCTGCGCCATCTACATGAACCAGCTGTTCACGTTCGTGGCGGATCCCCTGATCCACAAGTTGCCTCCGGGCGCCACGATAATCGCGACCAGCGTGGTGGCTCCGTTCACGGTGCCGTTCAAGCTGGCGCTGGTGCTGGCCATCGGGATCGCCATCCCCTTCGTGCTGTATCAGGCCTGGGCGTTCGTGGCGCCCGGGCTGTACAAGCACGAAAAAAAGCTCGCCATTCCGCTGCTCATCTCCAGCGTGCTGCTGTTTTATCTGGGCGCCGCCTTCGCCTACTACGCGGTGTTCCCCGTGATGCTGAGCTTCTTCGTGGCCACCACTCCCCACGGTGTGCAGATGATGACCGACATGGGCAGTTATCTCGATTTTGTGATGGTCCTGCTGCTCTGCTTCGGTTTGGCCTTCGAAGTTCCGGTGGCTACTGTATTATTGGTGTGGACCGGATTTGTAAGGATCGCGACACTCAAGAAAAATCGCGGCTTCGTGTTACTCGGGATATTCATCTTTGCCGCCTTCGTGACGCCGCCCGATGCCGTGTCGCAGAGTGCGATGGCGGTACCGATGTATTTGCTGTACGAAATAGGGATCATCATGGCCGGACTATTGCTCAAGGACAAGATAGCGGCTCGCGCCAAAGAAGAAGCGGAAACGCTCAAGCGCGAAGCCGGGGCCTGAATTTGAGCCCCACTTTTTTCGGGCATCCGCGCGGCCTCGCCACGCTGTTCTTCACGGAGATGTGGGAGCGATTCACCTACTACGGCATGCGTGCGGTGCTGGTGCTGTTCCTGGTCGCCGCGGTGTCGACGGGCGGGTTTGGCATCGACGATAGGACGGCCACAGCGGTCTACGGGCTGTACACCGCGGGGGCGTATCTCGCGGCCCTGCCGGGCGGCTGGATCGCGGATCGGTTGATCGGTGCGCAGCGCGCGGTGTTCGTGGGCGGATTGGCCATTACTTTGGGCAATGCGCTGCTGGCGATGTCCACGAGTCCGCGCGGATTTTATATCGGCCTGGTCGTGATCGTGATCGGCGTCGGGCTGCTGAAACCCAACGTGAGTGCCATCGTCGCGGACCTCTATCCGGAAGGCGGTGCGCGGCTCGATTCCGGGTTTACGGTGTTCTACATCGGAATCAATGTCGGCGGATTCTTGGGACCTCTACTCACCGGCTGGGCTCAAGTGTACTTCGGCCTTCGCGCCGGATTCGCAGCGGCGGCGTTGTTCATGGCCATTGGCGTGGTGCAGTTTTATTTGACGCGGCGGCATCTGGGCACCGCTGGCGCCTACATCGCACCTGCGCCTGGAGGCGGCACGGATAGGACGCTGCACTGGCTTTACCTTTGGGTGGGAATCGCCTTGTCCTCCGTGGTGCTGGCGGCGGTGAGCTTCGGCTGGATTCCCGTGAACGCGGTCAATTTGGCGCAAGCCGCGACCTATGCGATCGTCGGCATGGCGGTCCTCTATTTTTTGTATTTCTTCATCGCCGCGGATCTCAGCGCCGAAGAACGCCGGCGCGGCGTGGTGCTCGTAGTGCTGTTCCTCGGCAGCGCGTTGTTCTGGTCGGGCTACGAGCAGGCCGGTTCCAGCTTGAATCTGTTTGCGGAGCGCTACACGGACCGGACGCTGGGGTGGCTGCACTTCGTCGTTCCGACGGGCTGGTATCAATCGCTGAACTCGGCATACATTTTCATTTTCGCGCCGTTCTTCGCGTGGCTGTGGATCGCATTGGCGAGGCGCAATCTCAATCCATCGGCGCCGTCGAAGTTCGCCCTCGGCGTCATGTTGATGGGTTCAGGATTTCTGGTCATGGCGGCGGCAGCCGCCATCGTCGCGTCCGGATCGAAGGTATTGCCGTACTGGCTGATCATGACCTATCTGCTGCACACCTTCGGCGAGCTTTGCCTGAGTCCCGTGGGTTTGAGCTACTACACGAAATTGAGTCCCAAGCGCTTCGTGGGACAAATGATGGGGATGTGGTTCCTTTCACTGTCGCTTGGCAATCTGCTTGCCGGACTGATCGCCGGCGAGTTCGACGTGAACAACGTGGCTGCAATGCCGGGGCAATACATGCATATCGTTTATTTCTCAGTGGGTTTGGGCGCCGTGCTTCTGATCCTCAGCCGGCCCGTGAAGAAACTGATGGGTGACGTGCAATGAAAACAGCCACAGCCACAGCCACAGCCACGGCAACGGTTCCGAGCACTGCTCCGGCTCCTCAGTTCACGCTCAAGGCCATCCTTCTTTCCGTCATCCTCACCGTCATCCTCGCCTCCGCCAATGCGTACGTGGGCTTGTTCGCCGGAATCACGGTCGCGACGGCCATTCCGGCCGCCGTCATCTCGATGGCGGTGCTGCCGCTGTTCGGGCGCTCGAATATTCTCGAGAACAATATCGTGGCGACCGGTGCCTCCGCCGGCACCTCGATTTCCGCGGGCGCCATCTTTACCCTGCCGGCGCTCATTCTCCTGCACCACTGGACGAGTTTCGATTATTGGTGGACGCTCGCGATAGTCGGACTCGGCGGCCTGCTCGGCGTGCTGTTTTCGGTGCCGCTGCGCCGAACGCTGATCATCGAACAGAAGCTGCGGTTTCCGGAAGGGATCGCGGCCGCGGAGGTGCTCAAGGTCGGCGCGAACCCCGGTATTGGCGCGAAATATCTGGCGTTGGCGAGTATTGTCGGCGGCCTGTTCAAGCTCATCACCTCGGGTCTGCGCGCCTTGCCCGAGGCGTTCACCGTCAAGGGTTTCTTCGGCGAGCGCGGCATCGCATTTTTCGGCTATGGCTTCTCCCCGGCGCTGCTCGGAGTCGGCTACATCGTCGGGCTGAACGTCGCGATCCTGATAGCGGCCGGCGGCCTGTTTTCCTGGTGGCTCGCCATTCCCTTGTACAACAGCTTTTTCTTCGAGCACGACCCGGTGTTGATGCACAAGCTGATCGGACTCGACGCGGAAGACGCGGCATTCGCGATATGGCGGGCTCAAGTACGCTACATCGGCGTCGGATGCATGTTGACGGGCGCGCTCTGGGCGCTCTGGTCGCTGCGCAATTCCCTGTGGTCCGCCGTGCGCAGCGGGCTCAAAGTCGGTGTGCGCGGGGCCGCCGAAATCCCCCACACCGAGCGCGATCTACCGATGAGCGCAGTGCTCGTCTGCATCGCCCTGTTCGTCGTGCCGCTGTTCGTGCTGTATTACCTGGTGGTGGGGAGCCTCGGCGTCGCCTTGGCGATGGCCGTGATCATGATCATCGCGGGCTTCTTGTTTTCATCGGTCAGCGGCTACATGGCGGGACTGGTCGGATCGTCCAACAATCCTGTCTCCGGCATTACGATCTGCACCATTCTCTTCGCCTCGCTGGTTCTCATGTTGATGGTGGGCGGTAAATCCGCGGTCGGCGCGGTGGCGGTGGTGTTCATCGGCGCCGTGGTCTGCAACGCGGCGGCCGTGGCCGGCGACAACCTGCAGGATCTCAAGGCCGGCCAGCTGGTCGGGGCCACACCCTGGCGTCAACAGGTGATGCTCTGCGTCGGAGTCATCGTGAGCGCGGCGGTCATGGCGCCCGTGATGAACGTGCTGCTCTTCGCGTACGGCATCGGCGAACCTTCGCATCCCGGCGTCAAGGCCCTGCCGGCGCCGCAGGCCAACCTGGTCAGGTCGGTCGCGGAAGGCATGTTCGGCGGCACCTTGCCGGTCGGCATGATCGCGATCGGCGCAGTGTTGGGCGCATTGATCATCGTTTTTGATCTCTACCTCAAGCGGCGCGGATCGCGCTGGAGCGCGCCGGTGCTGGCCGTGGCCGTGGGCGTCTATCTCCCCTTGGATGTGTCGACGCCCATCCTGGCCGGCGGCATCGTTGCGGAGTTGGTCGCCCGCTGGCATCGCAAGCGAAACCCGAACGGCGATGTGGAGAAACTCGCGCAGAACGGCATGTTGTTCGCCGCGGGTCTCATCACCGGCGAGGCGCTGGTGGGTATTTTCATTGCCCTCTGCATCTGGATCAGCAAGAACCCGGCCGTCCTCGCCATGGCCTCTGAAGCGCCCGGCGGGAAATGGTGGGCGGCTTTGCTGCTGCTCGGAGGCTGCTACTGGATTTTCCGCGCGGGTACACCGCGCCGCGCCGCTTAAGGTCTTCGGGCCGCTCGACGTTTTGCGCGATCCACGTCACTCCGCGAAGCTCATGCTGGCCTTGACCACCATCTATCTGGTGTGGGGCTCGAGCTTTCTATTCACCAAGCTCGCGGTCATGAATCTCCCCCCCGCGCTCTTCTCCGGGATTCGTTTCGCGACGGCGGGCACGCTGCTCGCGCTCATCGCCAGGGTCTGGAGCGGCAGCTCGTGGCCTTCGCGCCTGATCGATTGGCGCCACGTCATCATCGCGGGTTTTTTCATGGTGTTCGTCAGCAACGGCTTGAATACCTGGGCCATGCGATATCTTCCGTCGAATCAATCGGCGCTGCTCAACGGCACTTCGGCGTTCTGGATCGCCGGTCTCGGCACGTTCGGGCGCCGCGGCCACCCACTGACGCGTTCGGCGATCCTGGGATTGGTCATCGGATTTCTGGGCGCCGCGCTGATGCTCTTGCCCAAGGAACCCTTGAGCGCCAAGAGCCTGCTGGCGCAGGCCGGCGTGCTGACCGCCTGCTTCTCATGGTCGTTGGGTACCTTGTACTACCGCAGCATCGATACCGAATTGAGCTCGCTCATGTTCATGGGCTTGCAGATGCTCATGGGCGGATTGATGCTGCTCAGCCTAGGGCTGGTCCACGGCGACGCGGCGCACTGGGCGCCGAACACCTCCGGCTTGATGGCTCTCCTTTACCTGACCTTCTTCAGTTCCTGCCTGGCGTATACCGCCTACGGCTGGCTGAGCCTGAATGCCGCTCCGGCCTTGATCGGCACCTACGGCTACGTGAATCCCGCGATCGCTTCATTCCTCGGCTGGCAGTTTCTGCACGAGCATTTGTCCGGGACGCAGCTCGTCGGGATGGTGGTCATCATCGTCGGCGTGAGCATCTTGACGCTGCCGGGCGGCAGTCTCACCGATCCCAAGACTCTCGCGGAGCCAAAGACTCAGTAGCCGGCCGCAGCCGAATCCGCGCAACACCGTCGCGCGCGATCAGCGGCGCCTGACGATGACTTCGACCTTGCCCTTGCCGCCCACGAACCATGAGCCGACGAAGCTCACCAGGCTCACGAGCACCGAGGTCCAGAACGCGGACCAGAAGTCCGCCACGTGCATGCCTGGGGAATTGACGATTCCCAACAATACGCCCGCAAGGATCAAGGTGGCCGGGGTGTCGATCGAGACGCCGCTGACCCAAACGGTCGCCAACCATAAACCGAGCGCAACGATGCTTGCGCGTATCAGAAATCCGAGCATGTGTCTCCATGCGCTTCGCGCAACTATTAACGGGGTCGAAGCGACCCCGTCCTATAGATGCTCGCTGCGCGAGCATTAAATCAAGAATTACTACGATACCAACGCGGCGTCAATAATCGAGGCCGGGCAGCGGGGGGTCCTTGGCAGGTACGGCTTTTGGTGTTTTGGGAACGGGGGGGCTTTCCAGCGTCACTTTGATGCGCGCCATGAGGCGTTCCCAGCCCATGCGTATGCGCATGTAGCTCTTGTCCCATGTCGGGGATTCCGGGACTCCCGACCCGAGCAAGCGCAGCGATGTCGTGCCCGCACCCTTGCGCACATCCAGCAGGAAATCGTCGACCACGGCGCTGTCGCTGGACGGCCAATCGGCACCGTTGAGATAAATCAGCCGCAGACGCCGGTTCACGTCGAAGATATCGATGTGCGCTTCACGGCCGCCGGCGTTGCGGTCGCCCAATCGGTACGAGCCCCCTTTACGAGGGTCGATCTGCGCTTCCTGACCGGACCATATGCGAATCAGGCCGGGATCCGTCAGCGCGCGCCAGACCCGGGCGACGGGCACGTCGATCTCGACCAAGTGGGCGTAGCCGCGGGTACCATTTCGGGTGGTTTTGCGGGGTAAGCTCATTTCGGATTTCGAGTCTCTTGCATAGCGATGTAGATAGCCTGGCGGAAACCCACCGGCAATGGCGTGTAGAATCCCTCAACTGGGGAGGAACATCCATGGCTTATGTAGACATTGTGACTGCGCTCGCAGTTCTGCAATTCATCGTCTTCGGCTTCAGAGTGGGCAAAGCGCGCGGACGCTATGGGGTGAAGGCGCCGGCGATCACCGGCAACGAAACGTTTGAACGATATTTCCGGGTCCAGCAAAATACCCTGGAGCAGCTGATCGTATTTTTGCCGGGGCTGTATCTCTTCAGCCGTTACCTGAATCCTCTCGTTGCAGCCGGGCTGGGTGTGATCTATCTGATCGGCCGGGAAGTCTACGCCGCCAGTTATGTGAAAGAGCCGTCAAAACGCGAAGTCGGCTACGGGCTGACCTTTTTGCCCACCGTCATTCTGATCCTTGGCGGTGTGTTCGGCGCGGTTCGTCAACTCATCGGCCATTGAAATTCAACATAAATCGCTTATAGTTTGACACTCGAACCTTGGGGTGGCCTTACGGCCTGAGACGTCGGTGAACCGACGAACCCGTTGAACCTGATCCGGTTAGTACCGGCGTAGGGAGCAGGTGAATGAAATTTCAATGGCTTTGGTGCGGGCCGCTGTCGGCCTCAATTCTATTCGCGCAAGCGGCCGTCTCGGCGGAGAACTCACTCGAGGCGGAGAACTCACTCGAGGAGATCGTGGTCACGGCCGGCCTGCGATCCAGCAGCGTTGCCGAACTGCCGCAGAGCGTGACCGTGATCGATCGCGACACGCTGCGAGCCGCCGGCGTCCAGCATTTTGAGGACGTACTAGGACTGATCCCTGACCTCAACTGGGCCGCGGGAACGTCGCGGCCGCGCTTTTTCCAGCTCCGCGGCATCGGCGAGGTCGAACAGTACCAGGGTGCGCCCAATCCGTCGGTCGGCTTTCTGATCGACGACATCGATTTCTCCGGCGTCGGCATGCCGGCGACGTTGTTCGACACGCAGCAGATCGAAGTCCTGCGCGGCCCGCAAGGCACGGCTTACGGCGCCAACGCACTGGCGGGACTGATCAGCGTGCGAACGGCCGATCCCGGGAACGATTTCGAGTTGTCGAGCGAAGTCACGGGCGCCGATTACGACACGCGTGCCGCGAGCCTCGCCATCGGCGATGGCTTCGCCGGAGGCAGCGCCGGCTGGCGTCTGGTTGCGCAACAGTACTCGAGCAATGGATTCCGGCACAACGCGTACCTGAACGAAAATTCCACCAATGGATTCGATGAGGGCACGCTGCGCGGCAAGCTGCGCTGGCAGCTCACGGACTCGCTGCGGGCGGACCTGGCGTTGATGCATGTCAATATCAATAACGGCTATGACGGCTGGTCGATCTACAACACGTACACGACTTACTCGAACCAGCCGGGCCGCGATGCGCAGCTTTCCAACGGCGCCGCGCTGCGTCTGGTCGATTCCATCAATGGCGTCGGAGAACTGCGCAGCGTCACGAGCGCCGCTAATTCCAAGATCACGTATTCGTTCGACGGTGATTGGGGCAACGATCCCTACTGGGCCGCCACCACGGGCTTCGCGCCTTATGATTATTTTCAAAGCGACAATCGAAACCGCCGCACACTGGCGCAGGATCTGCGCTTGACCGGCGATCCGTCGCGTGCGCTGTTCGGGCGGCTGCGATGGTTGGCCGGCGTGTATGCGCTGCGCCTGACCGAGTCGGACCACCAAATGTTCACGTGGAACGCATACGACGCCGGCCCGGGCTACACCCCCGGTGCGGGCAGCAGCGGTCTCGACAGCAAATACAGCGCGACGAACGTGGCGCTTTACGGCTCCTTGGATGCAGACTTGGGTCCCCGCGCAACGGCATCGGGCGGCCTGCGTGTGGAGCAGCGCGAGGCTCGCTACGCCGACAGCGCCGACGTGCAGACCCCGTTTCCGAAGCAGACGAATCACATGGTCGGGGGCAATCTTTCTTGGCAATTGAAGACCGGAGACGGACAGCATGTGTACGTCACGCTGGCGCGCGGCTACAAGGGCGGCGGCTTCAACATCGGTTCGCAGATCTTGTCCGAACAGCGCAGCTTTGGTCCCGAATCGCTCTGGAGCATCGAGACGGGCTTCAAGTA
>WNFQ01005482.1_pt1 | contig 10216 bp, 7 predicted proteins | sample 5400171 | NCBI WGS metagenome assembly WNFQ01 (sample SAMN13153356, study PRJNA577476) | soil metagenome | isolation source: 20 cm soil under Madrone tree | place: USA:California | collected 2016-06-14 | reverse complement strand
GCTCCTGGACGGACCTGGCGACTCTCCAGCCGGGAGTCATTGCGGCGGGGAGCCACGGCACGGGGGATGCGAACCGTGGCTACGGGAAGCAGGTGAGCATATCCGGGGGCCGTCCCCAGCAGAATAACTACCGCGTGGACGGTATAAGCATCAACGACTACGCGAACGGCGGCCCGGGGAACATCCTCGGCGGAAACTTGGGGGTGGATGCCATTCAGGAGTTCTCGGTGCTGACGAGTAACTACTCGGCCGAGTACGGCAAAACGTCGGGGGGCGTGGTCAACGCGATCACGCGTTCGGGCACAAACCAGTTTCACGGCTCCGCTTATGAGTTTCTGCGCAACAGCAGACTGGATGCCCGGAATTTTTTTGATGGCGCAACGGTTCCACCTTTCAAGCGCAACCAGTTTGGAGCGGCGGCTGGTGCACCTATTCGCAAAGACAAGACGTTTGTCTTCGGAGACTACGAGGGCATTCGCCAATCCCTAGCAGTGTCAAATTCTGACTTGGTCTTGTCGCCGGCCGTACGTAACGGGACCATTAACTATGATCCTACCGTAGGCCCCCCAAGCGGCTGTGCCCCAATCTCTGGCAGCACAACCCAATGTCAGGTGACAGTTGATTCGTTGGTGGCAAAATTTCTTGGTCTAGAGCCTTTGCCCAACGCAGGCCTCATTGGCATAGGAAATACGGGAAGGTTCAAGTTTGCGGGGCAACAGGTCGTCAACGAAAATTATTTCACCACGCGAGTGGATCAGATTATATCGAACAAGGACAAGCTCTTTGGGACATATAGCTTCGACTACTCCCCACAGACGCAACCCAATGCGCTGGGCACTGTCCAGACGCAGGGGATCTCGAAACGGCAAATTGTGGCCTTGGAAGAGAGCCATATTTTCAGCCCCAGTTTCGTCAACTCGGTCCGGCTAGGATATAACCGGGCTCATGCAGAGTCCGGCACGGCGGGCAAAGCACTGAATCCACTGGCCGCGGACACATCTCTGGGTTGGGCGCCGGGGCTGAATGCAACCAGCGCGGTCGTGCAGGGGCTTACAACGATCGGGCCGGGCGTGGGGCCTCCCGGATATAAATATATTTGGAACGCGTATCAGATCTATGACGACGCTTTTGTGACCAAGGGACTGCATTCCTTGAAATTCGGCGGAGGATTCGAAGTCGATCAACTCAATGAAACTACATTCACAGCCGACTTCATGGGCATTTTTAGTTTCAAGTCCCTCACCAGCTTTCTAACGAACAAGCCTGCGCGTTTTGCCGGTGCTTTTCCACAATTGATAACGCCACGCTACATGCGCACCAATATTTTCGGCGCCTACCTTCAAGATGATTGGCGCGTGCGCTCCAACCTGACCGTGAACCTGGGTGTGCGATACGAGATGGCCACCGCGATATCGGAAGCTCAGGGAAAGCTCTCGAATCTCCCCACCATCGACGCCGCAAAGCCTCGGCTGGGTTCCCCGTGGTTCCAAAACCCCACGCTCAAAAACTTCGAGCCACGGATAGGGTTTTCCTGGGACCCGTTCAGGAACGGCAAGACCGCAGTGCGCGGAGGCTTCGGCGTTTTTGACGTGGTTCCCCTGCTCTATACAACGCTAACTATGACCGGTCGAGGGGCTCCATTCATTTCAGTTCCTAGCACGAGCAGCTTGCCGAAGGGGTCATTTCCCCAAGGAGCGTTTGTACCGCTGCAAAATGCGGGCGCCAAGGCGTTGGAATATGACTACGTTGACTTCAACCCCCACCGTAATTATGTGATGCAATGGAACCTCAACGTACAGCGTGAGCTGGCCGGGAATTTGACGGCGGTGGTAGGATTTGTCGGGTCGCGGGGCGTGCACCAGCCGATCCGCATTGACGACGCCAATATGGTTATCCCGACGCCGACATCCGCGGGCTATCTATGGCCCAATCCGATCACGGGCAGCAACCTAATTAATCAGAATGTTGGGGCCATTCGGTCCCTTACCTGGTCCGGAGACTCCGTCTACGACGCCCTCCAAGTCGGAGTCGTCAAGAAAATGAGCCATGGGCTGCAACTCCAGGGATCTTTTACATGGAGCAAGAGTATTGACGACGAGTCGGGAGCGACTAACGGCGATACGCTTGCAAATGCATATTCGAGTCCTTATTGGTTCGATCTGAGAACGAATCGTGCCGTGTCCGATTTCAACATCGGCCGGGTCCTGGTGATCAACGGGAGCTGGCAGCTTCCCTCGGGCAAGCTCGCGGGGCCAGTGGGATGGGCCACGAACGGTTGGGAACTGGGTGGTATCCTGAAGCTCAACGACGGCATCCCGTTCACCATGACTTTCGGACAAGACGGTGATCCCTTGGGCATAGGCAGCAGCGACCCCTGGGCGTTTCCCAATCGTTTGGGGAGTCCTGGTTGTGCGACGCTCACTAATCCCGGAAATCACGACAACTACGTGAAATCCCAATGTTTTGCAGTCCCGACGGCGCCGAACTTGGCCTTCTTTAATGCGGCGCCACCGCTTGGCTGCGATCCAGCTTTCGGCAGCACGAATCCTACCGATCCGAATTATCTGTGGTGTTTCAATCTCCAGGGCAATGAGGGCCGCAACGTCCTACGTGCGCCAGGGTTGCTAAACCTTGATTTCTCGGTATTCAAGAACAACTACATCAGAAGAATTTCCGAGACTTTCAATGCCCAGTTCCGGCTAGAGGTTTTTAATATTCTAAACCACGCCAACCTATCCCAGCCGGCGGTCACTCATTGGGACGTTTTCGATTCTACCGGCGCCCCTATCGATACCGCGGGTATATTGACGTCGACGACAACGACGTCGCGGCAAATCCAGTTCGCCATGAAGTTTACCTGGTGATTGATACTTTTACCGAACTTGAATCGTATACGGAGGATGAGGAAGCCCGATCCAACCGTTTGCGGCGATAGGCAAATGGGAGGCTCATTTCCCGTATTCGTCGAGATGTAACAATTTCGCTCGACACCCGGCGACTCGGGTTTTGCAACATTTCCATCAATCTGTACGATGAGGAGAGAAAATGAAGAAGCTTCTAGTTGGCCTTGCGCTGGTCCTGGCTTGGGTAGCGAAATCTACAGCTCAGGAGAAGGCGCCGCTCAAGCTCGTACAAACTGTTTCATTTTCGGGTATGTCGCGTCATTGGGACCACTTCGGCGTGGATCTGAAGAGCAATCGGCTCTTCGTTACCTCGGAGAATGAATCGGTCCTCGAAGTTCTTGACCTGCGCACAAACAAAGTAATCCGTACTATCACTGGGCTGAAGGGTCCGCACAACGTCCTGCCTTTCCCGGAGATGAATAAAATCATTGTTACGGATGGGGAAGCCTCGGAGCTCAAGATCTACGATTACAAGACGCTCGAATTGGTGGGCCACACCGGGTTGACCATAGACGCAGACCCCATCGTCTATGATCCCGCCACGAAATATTTATACGTCGTGAACGGCGGTCGCGCAGCTAAAACACCGTACTGCCTCATTAGTGTCGTTGATGCGGTGAGCGGCAAGAAACTGGAAGATATCAAGCTGGATACCAACCGCCTGGAGTCCATGGCGCTTGAAAAATCCAGCCAACGTCTTTTCGTCAACATGACCACTGCCAATGTAATCGGAGTGGTGGATCGTCAGAAACGCGCCTTAGTTACGACTTGGCCCGTTACCGCAGGCCTGGAAAATGTGCCCATGCAGTACGACGAATCCACGCATCGCTTATTTACGGTTACGCGCAAACCCTCCAGGTTGGTGGTCGTGAATACGGACACAGGCAAGGAGGTCACCAGCCTTCCGACAGCCGACTCCGTTGACGATCTGGCTTACGATCCTACCCTTCACCGCCTCTACGCCCCGGGCGGAAATTTGGGAGGAGCCGTTGGTGCAATCACGGTGGTCCAGCAAAAAGACGCGGACCACTACGAAGTGCTTGCAAACATTCCTACCAAACCCGGCGCCAGGAATGCCCGGCTGGTCCCCGAGCTCAATAAATACTATGTCAGTGTTGCGACGAAAGCTCCGCAGGAGGCGGAAATCCTGGTGTTTGATGTGGTCCCTTAACCGGAATTTCCGATTTGGACCTCTGTCTTGTGCACCGTACGCTTCTCCCGCCCTCGACGCAACGAAATGTCGAGACGAGTTTTAGGAACAGGCCTTACTGAAAGTTGTCGACGGGACCTGTTGGACCACGTTATCGCAGCGAACGAACGCCATCTGAAGTGATTGCTTTCCGAATACGTCCGCTACTATCATGAGGACGGCACGCATCTCGGGCTCGACAAAGAAACTCCTGGTGGCAGGTTGCGTTCGGGGTCGAGCGGTCGGGTCATTGAGCGTGCAAGATTAGGCGGTCTGCACTATCGCTACGACCGAGCCGCCTAAGTCAAACCGTCCGATGTTTCATTGAGTGGTTGCGCCGTTTCCAGCTGAAACCTGTCCACGCGAGTCAGGCTGCTGCCCGGCAGCCAATCCATACACGCAAAAACCCGCACCGATCACGCCTCGCGAGCACAAATCAGACCTCGAATTCTATCGTTTCGTTACCGGATAACATTTTGGCGAACGACTGGGATGGAAGGTCGGAGCAGTGTCCAAGAAATCGATTACGCGGCAGAAAGCGAGGCTCGTCAGACTAGAAGTTATCTCGTAAACACATTTAAGTCTTTAAGGGCTTGCGAGTTATGCAAACGAGTGTAAATCAAGAGCATGGACCTAACCGAGGCGCAGTGGGAGAAACTCAAGCCACTGCTTGCTCCGAAACGACGCTCCGACGGTCGAGGTCGACCTTGGCGCGATACGCAAGCCGTGCTGAACGGTGTTCTTTGGGTTTTGCGCACGGGTGCTCCTTGGCACGATCTGCCCGACCGCTATCCACCCTACCAAACCTGCCATCGCCGCTTTCAACAGTGGCAGCGCGACGGCACGCTGGACCGACTTTTGCACGCGCTCGCCGAAGATTTGCGAACGCGCGGCAAACTGGATCTGTCGGAGACCTTCATCGACGCCAGCTTCAGTTCGGCGAAAAAAGGGGCGCTGCTGTCGGCCCGACTCGCCGAGGAAAAGGCAGTAAAATCATGGCGATCGCAGACCGCCATGGTCTTCCTGTCGCCTGCTGCGTCACCAGCGCTTCGCCGCATGAAACCAAACTCGTCGAAGCCACTGTCGCCCAGCGCTTCACGCGCGCCAAACCAAAACGAATGATCGGCGACCGCGCCTACGACAGCGATCCGCTCGATCAGCGCCTCCGGCAAAAACACGGCATCCGGCTCATCGCGCCCCACAAGTACAACCGCCGCCGCAAGAGTACCCAGGACGGCCGCGAACTGCGCCGTTACTGCCGGCGCTGGAAAATCGAGCGCCTCTTTGCCTGGCTCCACAATTTCCGCCGACTCGTCAGCCGCTGGGAATATCACGAGGGCAATTTTCTCGGAATGCTCCAGCTCGGCTGTCTCATTATCCTCCTGAGGCATTTATGAGATGGCTTCTAGCAAAACGAGCCGTCGGGACCCTGCGATTTCCCCAGGGCCTGCTCTGGTGGCAAAACCGTTGTGTCGAGCGCAGGAGAAGCGTACGATGCGCGAGATAGAGGTCCAAATCGGAAATTCCGGTTTATAGGTCCGAACTATAAGTTCGAGGACAATGCCTGGGTTCCTCAACAAACTGCTGAGAGTGCTGCGCGAGAGGCGCGGCACCGATATGTCTTTCATGTGCCATCAACTGCTCTCCCAGCGCGGCGAAGCGTCGCAGACGGCACTCGCACAGGAAATCATCAATGCTTACGGGGCAATGAACGATGGGCAGCGGCCGCAATTTCTTGAAATGTTATCGAGCGACTTTGCGCCAAACCAGGCCGCCATCCTTCGTGCAGCAGCTGATTATCAACGCACGCCCGGGCCGTCGACTTTGGCCGCGCTATCCTTGGCTGTCGAATCTCCACGCCAGGAATTATTCCGTCGGATCAACACAGCACCACATGGCACCGAAACTCTGGTCGAGCTGCGAGGACAACTGTTTAAATCGTCCTCCAACGGCGCGAATTTTGCTGCGCTGGACGCCGACCTCAAACATCTATTCAGGTCCTGGTTCAACCGCGGTTTCTTGCGCCTGGAGCGCATTAGCTGGCATACCGCGGCTCTGATCCTGGAAAAACTCATCCGCTACGAGTCGGTACATGAGATCAACGGCTGGCCGGACCTTCACCGGCGTCTGGAGGCGGACCGGCGATGCTTTGCATTTTTTCATCCAGCACTCGTCGAAGAGCCGATCATCTTTGTGGAAGTGGCACTATCGAACGGGTTGACGGGTGACCTTGAATCGTTGCTCGACATCCACGCCCCGGTGCTCGCGCCGGAGAAGGCAGATACGGCCATCTTCTATTCCATAAACAACTGTTTGAAGGGCCTGCGAGGCGTTCCCTTTGGCAATTTCCTGATCAAGCAAGTTGTTGCCGAGCTTGCCGCCGAGTTCCCCAACATCCAAACCTACAGCACACTCTCGCCGTTACCGTATCTGTCGCGAGCGTTGCGGGACTACCGGAATGAACATGGTTTCACACGCGACCGTCTGTGCCGTCTGCTGGCCGATTACACTCGGAATCTGGCCGCGGCAGCAGGGCGTCGCGACCCCGTGGATGCCCTTTTTTATCTGCTGGAACAGCCTCTAGTCCATCGCGCCATCCTTGCCCAACCGCTCGAGCGCTTGGCTCTCGCTTATCTCACACACGTGCGTCAGAACGGAAAGCTCTACGACCCTGTTGCTACGTTTCACCTTTCGAATGGTGCACGCCTGGAGCGGATCAACGCTTTTGGAAATCTGCGGCCATACGGCTTACAGGCTTCTTTCGGCGTGACAGCCAATTACCGATATCTGCCCGCTGAACTCGAGGAGAATCATGAGCGCTTTGTTAGGGGGGAAATTCAGGTCTCGAACGGCTTAATCGCGGAGCACAAGACAGTAGCACAGGCATGGCAGGGGAGCCGGAAAAACTACAACACGGCGGAAACCACAGAGCCAGAACCTAGAAGAAGCTAGTTTTGGAGAAGCTTGTACCGGCGCGATCTTTTCCCCCGTGATGACTTCCGCGTGACAACCACCCTCTCCAAAGTCGTTGACCCTGCTTCACCTGGATCCCACTTTCGGTTTGAGTCCCTCCCCGTGCGTATGCCGATGAGATTCGCTCAGCTTCAGAAGTGAGCGCCTGGGTCGGACCACATGGCCTGTTGGCCCATACCCTCCACCCCTACCCTAACTGATAGTCATCCGAATAAATATGGACTCGGATGTTTGGTGGGGGAAGAGGAGGAGCAGGAAATCATTTGCGCTTTGGTCTTTTTGGTTTTCCTAGTTTTCCTCGACTCACGGCGCAACACCTTGTACACGTAAAGCTTAATCAGATCCTCTTGCCTTCGTATCGTGGCGACGTTTCGCAGTCCAGATGAAATTATTGGTTGTCACGCTTCATTGGGCGTATAGTCGCCTTCTAACGGGCTGATCGTCGAACATGGCAAGGGTCGTCAAGTGAAGCTCAAGCGGAAGTTCCGGGTCACTTGAAGGAGGGTTACGTGATGCGAAGTAGATTTGTGTTGAGAGTGGCGCTTGGGATTGTCGGAGTTTTGATTGTTGCTCCCGCACCTTGGGCGCAGGTTTCAAAAGCCGGCCATGCACCGGAAACACCAGCTCCTCAGGTCAAGCCTGGTACTTGGCGAGGTGTAGGCCCCGTTGCGCCATGTGTGCTTCCCTGGGGCGGAATATATTCATGTCCACCGGCTCCGACAACAGTTGCGATTCGTGCCGGCCGAATGTTCGACAGCCTCAGCGGCAAGATGTTGACCAAACAGGTTGTACTTATTCAGGGTCAGCGAATCACTGACGTCGGACCGGACGGTACCGTTACGATTCCCCCGGGAACTCAAGTAATTGATCTCAGTCAGGCGACGGTCCTGCCCGGGTTCATCGACTCGCATAACCACTTCATGACCGCGCGCAGAGAGATGACCGCGGACCAGGCCCTGCTCGTCGCCACCAAGAGGTTGCGAGACGCCCTCGTGAACGGCTTTACTTCATTGAAGGAAATGACCTCTCACGGCAACGGATACCAGGACGTCACACTCCGCGACATGATCAATCTGGGTGTCGTCTCCGGCCCTAGGGTGCAGGTGTCCGGTCGGGGAATCGTCTGGGGAGGCCCCACGCCTCGCCCGAACGAAAAGCTGGACCCCGGCTTACTGAACGCGATCGTTGTCCACTCGATTGAAGAGGCGCGAGCCGCCGTGCGCTTCGAAGTTGACCACGGCGTAGACCATATTAAGCTGTACCCGGCGGGGGGTTATAAGTTCTCACCCACGGGGGAATTGCAGGTCGAAGAAAACTATCCGTTGGAGGTCATGCAAGCGCTGGATGACGAGGCGGAGCACCTCGGCGTCAAGACAGGCTCGCACGCCTATGGCGGCGCGGGACTGCAAAACGCCATCACCGCTGGTCATGCCGGCGACTCCATCGAGCACGGACAGGGTTTGACTCAAGAGATGTGCAACACAATGGCCCAGAAAAAGTTGTTCTACAGTCCGACCATTCTTGAATACACTCAACCCTCCATCGAGGACACCGATGCCAAGAACACCGGCGGGAAGTATGGCATAGTGCCCATTTTTAAAAAGAATGTCCGGATGTGTATCGCTACCAAGGGAATCGTAACCGTGTTCGGTAGCGGATCTCAAGGTGCCGCATGGCGTGAGGGCAGCAACGCCCTCGAGTTTACAGCGCTGGTCGAAATTGGTGGCATGACTCCAGCAGGCGCGCTACAGGCTGGAACCATCAATGCCGCAACGGAAATGCGATGGCAGAACGATATCGGGTCGATTACGAAGGGTAAGTTCGCCGACATCGTCGCCGTCTCCGGCGATCCGCTGGCCAATATCGGCGAGACTGAGCGAGTGAAATTTGTTATGAAAGGCGGAGAAGTCTTCAGGAACGATCTTGCCTCAGGCACGATCGGTTCCATAACACTATCAGGTGAAATTCGTTAGGGTTCAATAATCTAAAGGTAGCAGTCTGGATGGAGATCGTGGAGGCGGAGGCGTGGTGTCCATCTAAAACGAAGGCATCCCAGACCAAGGCTCTTAGCCTTCGATAAGTTTTTCTGGGTTTTGGCACGAAGGTTCTGGTCCGGATGGAAACAGGCTCTCATTGTGGTAAGCCCCGAGACGGTTGTCCGTTGGCACAGGTCTGGATTCGCACTGTATTGGCGTGCCATTTCCAAGGCTCGTCGGATCGTCGGGAGAAAGAGGATTTCGAAGGAAGCAAAGGATCTGATCTTTCAGATGGTCGCCGAGAATTCGAGCTGGGGCGCGCCGCGCATCCACGGCGAGTTATTGATGCTAGGTTTCGACGTCTCCGAAAGAACTGTCTCCCGCTGGATGACACGAGCGCCGAGGGACCCGGAGCAAGCGAAACGGTGGCTTGCGTTTCTACGGAATCATCGGGAAGCCATCGCGGCGATGGACTTCTTCACAGTTCCAACGATTACTTTCAACCTGCTCTACTGTTTCTTCGTCATCAGCCATGACCGTCGGCGGATTCTGCACTTCAACGTCACGAAACATCCAACAAGCCACTGGATCGTTCAGCAGCTCCGAGAAGCGTTTCCGTTCGAGTCGGCTCCTCGATTCTTGATCTTCGACCGTGATGGCAAATATGGAGTTGAGGTTCCTGCAGTGGTGCGATCTCTCGAAATCACTCCGATCCGAACCTCCATCGAGAGTCCTTGGCAAAACGGTGTGGCGGAGCGATGGGTGGCGAGTTGCTGGCGTGACATGCTGGATCACATCATCGTCGCGAACGAACCCCATCTGAAGCGACTGCTCTCCGAATACGTTGACTACTATCACGAGGATCGCACGCATCTGGGACTGGGGAAGGGAACACCGCGCGGCAGGACTCATTCCACTGGATCGGGCCGCGTGATTTCTCACGACCGACTCGGCGGATTGCATCATCGTTACGACCGAGCAGCCTAGAGCGCGATCCCCTAGTGAAAAACCAGTGAATAATGGGCGGAGCCTCGTCCGAAGCGTGCGGTCGAGAATTCATCATGAAGAAACTGCCTTCCTACATGCGCGTCACTCGCGGTCTAGCCCTTGCTAATCAAAAAAAATGCGCTAGCAGTGAACAATTTTGAGTGCAGATGGAATTTTGGCGAAGGACA
>WNFQ01021207.1_pt1 | contig 10218 bp, 10 predicted proteins | sample 5400171 | NCBI WGS metagenome assembly WNFQ01 (sample SAMN13153356, study PRJNA577476) | soil metagenome | isolation source: 20 cm soil under Madrone tree | place: USA:California | collected 2016-06-14 | reverse complement strand
ACGACGATACGATCATGGCGGTGGGCGCGTACCGTCCGCTCGACGATGCACTGCGCATCGCGTTTACGGAGCTAGTGGGATGGATTCACAAGGACTACGGACTCTCAGAACTGGACACATACGAGTTGCTTTCCAAGGTGGCAAGGATTCATTTGAACGAAATGGTGGATCCAAACTACGTGGTCGTGGCATCAGTTGAGAAAAAGTACCTGCCCCCTAAGAAGACAATGACGAACATTGATACTCAGCATTCAGTCTCTCATTGACTCACGACGACGGCACCGTTCCACGAACCCATTAGCACCTGATAGCGCCAACTCATCGAAGGTGGCGCTGTTGGCGTTTCGGTTCGAGCCACCCTACGATAACTTTCGGATTGTCGACAAACGGGAATGGAATTCGGTTACTGTCCGCTGGCATGCATCTTCACGAGCACTTGGTAGGGTCCGGGCTGAGGTTGCGGAACGTCCTTTACCTGCCACGAACTGCTCACAGCGGGAACGACGGCAGCTTGCATAAAACACTTCCTCCTGGCGCGATTCGATGCGAGCGCCTTTGCCGTCGGTGCATGATTTTGGATGTTCGCTTCGCCAATCGCATGACTAAACAAGAGATTTTACGGTCAGCTGATGAATCGTCGGCAACTCTTCCATGACCAGATTACGGAAGGTTTGCCCGTGACTCGCTAGTTGAAGGGGTCGCGGGTGAGATGGCGATCTTACGGCAACAAACCACGAGTAGTCCCTTCCAGGATGCCATCGTCAAATCTTGCTTCGCCTCAACGAACCTCAGGAAGCTTTTTCAAGTCGTTATTGCCCGTCGTGAAATCCCATAAAGCTGCCAGGCAAACGCTCCCAAACCTATGCAAACCACACCCAAGCGGACCAGCCCGCCAAGATACGGGATGAACTCGACGATGGTGAGAATCAGCAGGCCCACCAATAGTCCCAGCAGCCAATCGCTCTTCGTCGCCCCAGCTGGCTTCAGAAGTATCTGCCCCAGGAATGCTCCCACCCAAATCTTTGCCAAGTAGATCGCAGCCAGATATGCCGCGAGCAACATTAGCGAGGCCGGAATGCCAATCAGCGTGATGGCTGTCACGACTATAGCCACGGGCACGCCCGCCAGAACCCCAACCCCAAGCCCGAGGCTGCGCCAGCCTGAGCCTACCGCGTGCGTGCTGGTCCGGAAGAAGCCGGGAAACAGAACCAGGCCCAACCATCCCACCAGCATGGCGGCAGCGAGCCAGATTGCTTGGTAGAAGTAGAATCTGGGGCGCCCGAAATGGCTCCGCCTCACGCGCACCTGAATGTCACGTGTGCCCACAATCGTCGCGCCGTCGGCGATGTGTACGTTCTTCAGCTCGCGCATGCGAGCGCTCAGGCTACCGCCGATTCGGGAGGTGTTAGTCAGGGTAAGGCTATCCCCGGTCATGGACAATTCGCGGCCGATGCTGCCGCTCACATCGGCACTGCCAGCGAACATGGTCGCACTGCGATTCACCTCGCCCTCGAGGCTGACGTCGCCGGCGGCAACCACCATACCGCCGCCCACGTGACCCCGGTCATTCACACGCAAGGATTGCACCAACGCGTAGATGTTGTGGCCCAATTGCCCGTCCAGGTCGAGCGAATGCGAAAAGTTGTAGATGTTGCCTTCCACGGTTCCGTTCACCACGGTTCTCCTGGCAAAACTTACCAGGTCGCCCTTGACGGTGCCGCGCACTTCCAGAGACCCGCCAAAAGCCAGCAAGTCCCCATTAACGACGCCTTCCACGCGCACAATCTTGCCGGAGGCCAAAAGGGTGTCCTCCACCGTCTCGTTTGCCGCTACCGTGACGAGTTCACTGTGACGCCGCTCCAGGGCAAAGCCAGGCAACGACAACGCAATCAGCACGATCAGCAGGCGCAGGCCAAGTTGGTGTAGCCACCATCGGCGTCCCAGCAGCAATGCGCCGCCGGCCAACAGCAACAGCAAAAACCTCTCCCCAACGACAGCAGCATAATCACCCAGCATGGCAGTACCTCCGTGTGCAAAGTAATAAGAAAGGTTGAAGATCAGGTTCGTGCCGCCGCTTAAGCTGAAGGGATTTAACCACTGCAGCGCCTCCGGAATGCTCAGCTTATTGATCCAAACGGCAACGGTTGAACCTAGCGCGAGCACCGCGGCCACGACCGCTACGTCACGCCACGCCAAAGACCACGGTAAACGGGGGAAGCCCGCCGGGCTGGCTGCTTCTTCCGGAAGCTCTTGCAGGCTTTCGCTCAGAACACGGTTCTCAGCGCGTAATGCGTCCAACAATTGCCCGCAGCGCCGGCAGGTGGCCAGGTGGTCTCGCAGGCGCCGCGCCTCCTCCGCCGCCAGTTCACCGTCCACGAAGATAGAGACGATCTGTTCCGAATAACATTCCATGATCACTTGCTCCTGCGGCCCAGTTTCCGGCGCAGCTCCTGCTTGGCCCGAAATATCAACGCCGCCACGTAGTTCCTCTGCAGGCCCAACTGCTGTGCGATTTCGTCATAGCTCAATTCACCGTAATAGCGCAGGACCAGCGGCACGCGATAGTTCTCCGGCAGACGTGCAACGGCATCCCGCACCTGCGCCCTCTCCTCCGTGCTGAGGACTGCACCCAGGGGCGACGGCTCCGAACTGGCTGCCTCTATGACCGCAACTCCTGCTTCAACTTCCACAATCTCCTGCCGTCCACGCTTCTGGCGCCGCAAAGCGTCAGTGCATTGGTTGCCAGCCACCCGCAGCAGCCACCTGGGGAACGGTATTGACCCGTCGTAGCTCTCGATTGACCGCTGCAGCTTGAGGAAGACTTCGCTGGTGGCATCTTCTGCACTCTCCCGCGACTCCAGCATGTAACGGCACAAGCCGAATACGCGCCGGACATAGAGGCGATAGATCTCCCCCAGCGCCTCGGCATCGTGGCCTTGTGCACGCTCTATTACGCTCTCCAGCTCCGGCCCCTGCATTTGCGTGGCTTTGCCCTCGCGGGGCTGCGATCCTTTCGCATTTCTCTTGGCTTCCATAAAGCAGTACGCTGCAGATCGAATAAAGTTACACAGATTTTAAAGATGAAAGTAACGCAAGGCTGGCCGACTCACTGTGCTTCGTCCAAGATTCGAGTTGCCCACAAGAGCCAGCGGAAAAGGCTGCGAATTGAATATTTAGGCACGGATACATCAACCTGTGCAGATCCGGGTGACGAATTAAGCGAAACAATTTTGGTCTTGTGAATCGAAATGTCCCTAAAGATCGGGGGAACTCCAGAATGAGTGATACCGTGGATGTTAAGTTTGTAGCATGGCGATCGCGAATCTCGATCAACCTCCTGGGTTCCTCCCCCGTTATCGTTTCGAGTCTGTTGGCAACTCCTTCATTTACGATCTCGCGCACTGCCTCGTTATACTTTCTTATGTGGCTTGGCCTAATTCGTAAGGCAGGTCCCATTTCTTCCTGCTCGAAAATTATCGAACATTTGTCAGTGTCAGCGCTCTTCATAAGGGCTGCCAGGACCTTAGCGAAGCGCACATTGCTTCTCATGCTGGCATACCGAACCGCTGCACCCGACAGTTCCCGCACGATGCTTTCGGTGAACGGTTTTAATGCCCGCCCAACTCCTTGAAGGGCAAGTCCCATTAGGACATCAAATACCACATCGGATATTTCAACTTCTGGGTCCCCTTTCAAGCAGTTCGATGCGCTTATCCTGCACTTGTTCGGTCGCAAGGACGGCACCATCAACAATGGCGATTTCCCAAGCATTTGAGCAGGCAGAAGTAGGCAGATTTAGGGGCGGTTGTCACCCAGTTTGTTACCCAGAACTTTTGCTCGGGAAATACTCTCGAACTTTAACCAACGACCTTTGGGTTATGAGGACAGCAGCCTAAACGACAACAGTTAATTTCAAGGACTTGACGCCGCCGGGGACGACAGAAAGTCACTTGAAAGACAGGAAAGCATCGCTATTGGACTACAGTTGGACTACGCTCTGTCTAATCGTTCTGTGGCTTCTCGGTGCCGGCTTTTTTAGTGCTGGACTAACCTGTATTCTTAAGACTTAACAGGTCTCGGTGTGCTGCGTAGTACTTCAAAGCTCGTGAGAGACGCGATTATCTTGGGTGGAACTCTTGGGTGTGAATCGCTCCACATCTCTAATTCTAATAGCTGGCTGATACAGTCAATTGCACGCAACGCACAGACCCTCCGTTAATGTACCTCGTAGCCACGCTGGTCATCGAACGGCCATCAGGACAAAGCTACGCCGACTTCGTGCGCGTAATCTTCCGACCCGCCCTCTCCTAACCTCGCACATGCGGGATGCGAGTGACGGAGAACCTGGTCTGCGTCTGGTGCCTTCTAACCGCAAAGTCAACGGACGCGGCATGCCCACCGACGTAACCCATTCCAGATGGGTCCACCGCCACTGCAAGCTCCGTCACCCGGGACCTAGAACTGGCCTGATGTAAGACGCAGGGCCACCTCCAGGCTCGCCCACAGTGCGATGCCGCAGAGCGTCAAGATGGCAATCGCGACGGCGATTCTCTTTGGTGTAATGATTGAAGATTCTTGTGCCTGGAATAGACTCTTCATTGCCTCCTCCTAGTGACAACATTGCGGGGGAGGGGAGCCTGCTCAAGTCAGTGGAAAGAACCCGGTTTGCGCCAGCAAACAGCCCGATGATCTCATGTCAATCGCATACAAGCTCGGCGCAACATCAATATACCTTGGTCGCAGAACGCAATTAAGTAATCTCCTTGTAATTTCATGTAAATCGTTAGGCTATCCCACGTGCCGATCACCAATCCTAGATGGTTCACGATCGTCATCATCGCGTTACGAAACGTCAGCGTAATGCTTTGATAGGCCATGGCGCCTTTAGTGAGCCTTAAAGGTAGAGTCCACGGTCTTGGTTTCTCCCTCTTTTCCGGAGGCTGTCGCCAACACCTTAAGGAAGCACCAAACTCAGAGCCTGGGATTCAGTTTGACGTGCTACCGCGCGGAAATGGGGGTTTCCGCATTAGGGCTTTCACCGCTTGGACGCTTCTCTCTTCGTTGACCGGAGGAGAGCTTTCCAAACTAACCATAATGGATAACATTCGGCAAAGAAACCTTGAAACAGATAAGGCTTTGTAAGAACTTCGTAACACCATGGTGCCGTTTGTCAAGCAACAGTCGTTCGTTCTGTAGCAATCGCGCTCAAGTAAAATTGCGCAGGGGCGGCCGGGCAACAACAGCGGTGCGATCAAGCCGCTGCCGGTGAAGGTGGCGGAGGCGCACTTAGCACAAGCTCACCGATCAATTGCGAGCAGCCCTCGACCGCCTCGCCGCGTGCGATTCACATCGAGCTTCGCCGCCTCCCAAGCCGACTGTGACTTATTGATCATCGCCGTTGCTCGCCGGAGCGCTGTTGTCCGCACGCGTGAAGAAGCCGAAAAGGCCTTGCGCGTCGTCGCCTATTCCGGCAGTGAAGAACAGCCAATTGCTCACGGAGGAGGCCATCGAAGTCCCCGCCGTCGACGTCATAGACAGCAATTTGCCCGCTGCCTCCGTTGCCGATCAGCAGGTGGTTGCTGAAGAAACCGAAGTTTGCCGGCGCAAGTGCCACACCCCAGGGCGAATTCAGCCAGGGACCGTGCTTCAGCCGTTGCAACAGCTTGCCTTTAGGAGAGAATTTGTCCACGAATCCAAAGCCTGGGAAATCGAAGTCGTCGTGCTTCGTGGCGTTCTGCTTGGCATAGATCGCGCGCCGCAGCGCCTGGCTTGGGCGCGAGGTTTGCCGACAGGGAGTGACGGGCCTTTCGCGTTCGACCTCGCGCGCCAGTGCATCCGCCTGCGGCAGCCCCGTCGTGCCGAGGAGATCGGCGGGTTCACCGTGGCGAATCGTCGTTCCTTTGTGCGCTGCTGAAAACCGCGAATCTGACACCGCAGAACGATTCCGGCCGGCATGCTTTCTCGCAATGCTTGCCATGCGCTTGCGGATTGCAATGTAAGTCCTTTTTGTAAGTCTCAAGAGTTTTACGGCCCGCAAGTCCGCAAGCCAAGTCTGTAAGTCGTCAAGAAGATGGCAGCGAGCGAAGCAAAATCCGAACCCGTGGTGTGGAGCCAGGGGTTCATTCTCACAATTTGAATCACTTGTGCGACGCTAAGGGATCACCAGCATGAAGGAAGACTACGAATCACTGGATGGGCCGCGATTTTCCTGGCCTTCCGTCAGATTCAGTGAAACCAGTTTCTTATGGGGTGCCCGATTGGGTGCCCCAAGCGGCGATTGCCGATCGCGCTAAGTCTCTGTTGAAACCAACACTTGTGCTGGGGCACCCATAAAACCCGCACCAGGGGCTCACTTGACAGGGGTCTCGAAATTGTAAGCGATTGAAGGGAATTGGTCGGGGAGAGAGGATTTGAACCTCCGACCCCCTGGTCCCGAAACAAAGAAAAATAGCCAAGGTGTTGATTTTTCAATCCATGTGAGTGGTGCTTCAACCGCATAAACTCACGTCGTTCCGGCTCGTCGGTCCCAGTCATTTTCTTATGGGTGCCCCGGAATGGGTGTCCCAGGGATGCAAGTGATAGATCGTGCAGACTAATGCTCGGGGACTTGACGAGCGCGATTGCGAAAATAGTGGCGGTCTTCGACCGGCGTCTGCGGTTCGCCTGACTTTGGCGATCCCGCCCGGGGGCGACCAGCTCGGGATCTCGGATTCGCCTCGCGGGATCGCCAGCCGGGCCAGCTTGACCAGAGCCGTCTGTCGCGGTATCGTAGCCATGACGGCTACACGCCCTAAGGAGCTGAGGATGAAATTCTTGAGCACACGCGAGTTGCGGAATCGGCCGGGATACGTTCGCGATCTAGCCCAAAAGGACGATCTGGTGCTCACGGCAAGCGGCAGGCCGATTGCGATCCTCCTCGGAATTGAGGAAGACGAGCTTGAAGAAACCGCCCGCGCCATCCGCCAAGCGAAGGCACAACTGGCGCTCTCTCGTCTGCGCAAACAGGCAGCGCGCCGACGCGCCGATCGCATGTCGGCCTCCGCTATTGACGCCGAAATTCGCGCCGTTCGCTCCAGGCGCAAATCGACATGAGAGTCGTGGTCGACACGAATGTGATTGTCTCGGGAGTCCTAAATCCTCACGGCTCGCCGGGCCGCATCGTCAATGCCCTCCTGACAGAGACGATTACTGTACTGCACGACGACCGCATTCTGTCGGAGTACCGCGAAGTTCTGTTGCGACCAACCTTTGCCTTTCCGCGTTCTGATGTGGAAATCCTGGTTGATTTCGTGGAATCGGCGGGAGAGTACGTCAGCGCCAAGCCGCTTTCGTTGTTATTGCCTGACCCGAACGATTTACCATTTCTGGAAGTCGCGACCAGCGGCGCGGTTGATGCCTTAATTACTGGGAATATCAAGCACTTCAAGCCACGGCGCGGCCAACATAGTGTGCTCGTTATAACGCCCGCAGATTTTCTTCGACGCTACGGGGAGTAGCTGTACCGCGCACTCCTCAGTGCTTTCTGTTTTCCACAGTTGATCCGTGCGGTGGAGCTGTCCGCAAAAACCCCAGAGACTTCTTCAGTTCCTCCAGAACCTCATAGACAATTGGACAGGTAAATGTCCGCTCAATCATCCCCATGGTGCGGAACACGAAATCCGGCCGGTAGAGATACGGGTATCCGTTGCAGTCGGCAGGGCGATCCTCATAGACGCTGCAGAGGTTTTCCTTCAGGAAAGGGCAGGGGGTCGTGCGGGTTTGCCAGGTATTCTCGTTGTTCACTTCCGAGCGCTTCAAGTAAGTGTCGATAAACTGCTGGCGCTCCATTCCGAGCCGGCGCGCCACTCGGCCAACTTCTTCTTCGCTGAACGTCGGCTTCACCTCGCGGCAGCAGTTGGCACAACTAGTGCAGTCGATGCCCGCCCATACTCGCCGGGTGATCTCAAAGACGCGCTCGTCGATTTCGCCCGCCTCCAGACTGCACCAAGTCTTCAGGAACTGGCGAAACCTGAAGTTCTCTTCCTCTTTTCCCTTGCCCAACTTGCGGATTTGAACAAGATCGGCCATGTCCCTCTAAATCCCATTGAGTGAGCCAGTTCGAACTAGCGCGCGCTTGCTTGCGGCTCGGGTTGCTCTTCCCTCAGGGTCGCAGCGCGACAGCTTTTGCGGCGACACCCTCCACAGGTGTCGATTTTTGTCGGCCACGACATCTCACAACTCGGTGCTGGCGGTCCCCCTCGGCATAGCCGACCCAAACCGTACAGTGCTTGCACACTTCGGCGTCCCAGAACCTTACTCGCCGGGCACGAATACACCCGAGTCTCCCATCATCGCAAGGAGGTGGTTTTTCGCGTGGTCGAGTGCCGGCAACCTTTTTGCAACCCGCACCGAAGACCCGAGTCTGCAAGCCAGACCCTCCAGAAGCACCTCGAATTCTTGGTGGCGGACGCGAATTTTCTGCGGAACAAAGCGCCCACTCAATATGGCATTCAGGACAACTCGCAAGAGAATCTCTCCGGTGGAGTCCTGTGCACTGCCGACTTCCGGCTGAAATACGAAGCCGGATAGAGCATCTGTCGCCAGACCCATTCGGAGGCACTCCTTGCGCTCGTCCTTCCGTCCGACCATCCCGGCACCGAAGAAGTGATCGACTTCGAGAACGCCAGCAACGGCATAATTCCTCTCACGAACTTTGGCCAGCAGGGTTTCATCCACTTCTGGGACCTGTGGGGGAGCAATGGGTGGTTCAGGCGCGCTTACCATTTTTATCTTGTAGTCATTCTGACTTTCGGCGGTTGGGACAAAGAGGGGGTACACGTCTGCTCCATCCCAGTAGCTGCTGCTATCACCCACAGGCTTAGAGCGGCAAAAGGCGATTACCGCTTGCATGCATCGTGCGAGAAGTTTCCCTTCCTGTTCGGTCGCGTACCAGGAGTGGTACCGGGGGCGAAGCGCCCGGAACATGGGCGCCATGCCGCCTCGCTTCGTCTGGTAATTGAAGGCCCGGAGCACTTCACGGTCCGGAGGGGTGAGCTCCGAGGATTTGACGAACTCAACGGAGACGCCCCGCTGCGAAGCAAAGAACTCTCCCGGTGTGATCGGCTTCCCTGCCGCCATCTTGCGAAATAAGCGATAGCTTTCCGCGCCGACGTAAACGTGAAGAGAAAATACTTCGCCGAGGGCACCCATGACCGAACAGTAGCAAATATGTTGTGACTGCGGATCTTCTATGAGGATGAGGTCCTGGTCGCCTAGGAACTCCCAAGGACGCAGCGCTAACAATTCTGCGGCTGAGCCACAGAGTCGCTCTGCCGTTGCGAACGATAGCGGTTCCTCACGCTCTAATTGCTTCTCGAAAAAACACCTCGGCTCTTTGATCGAGGCGATTGCATCGCGCGTTTCGGTTTTCGGCACCATCTCTCCTTCGACGCGTGAATCTTCGTGCTGGAAAGGCTCGAAAGAATCGAGCGTTCAAGTTTCCTTGAAAGTCTAAATCAACCGCCTGCGTGTCGTCATCGTGGGGATTGTTTCTGATTTGTTTCTGATGTAGGGCGTCCGAAAACGTGCTCGACAAGACGAGGCATCGAATCGCCTCATTCGCTGGCGATCCCACGGCCGGGTTGATGACGGCACGTCAACGAAACCTTAGTTGCGGATCCGATAGCATAGTTCATCAATCGGGCAGATAGCCGGTTAAAGCAAAGACGGCCCTCTCATCATGAGCCCCTGGTGCCTGCCTAGAGGCTCAAACAGCGTCAACGAGATTGCGGATCGGCGTGACTGCCTCATGTTTACTGCATGCGGCCAGATCTCTCTGACCCAAATTCTTATGGGTGCCCCAATTGGGTGCCCCAATCGTTGGCTGCCAACCGAACCTAACTTCTGTCGACACTGGAACTTGAACTGGTGCGTCCATAAAAGCCGCGCCAGGGGCTCACTTTCGAGAACTGGCAAAATTGCAAGTGATTGAAAAGAAATGGTCGGGGAGAGAGGATTTGAACCTCCGACCCCCTGGTCCCGAACTATCAAGGTCAAAATTCCAAGTGCTTCATCTGGTGTCGCTTAAGGAACCAGCGCATCATTCTTTCTCTCTCCCAGTTGTACCGAAGTTGTACCGAACTTTTCAGCTCTGGCGGATTTCCCGAATCCCACAGGTCGATACCCCAAAGGGAGTTGGGAACATGCACCGCGGAAGGCATCTAGCCGCACGAGCTCGAC
>WNFQ01007745.1_pt1 | contig 10218 bp, 11 predicted proteins | sample 5400171 | NCBI WGS metagenome assembly WNFQ01 (sample SAMN13153356, study PRJNA577476) | soil metagenome | isolation source: 20 cm soil under Madrone tree | place: USA:California | collected 2016-06-14 | reverse complement strand
CATTCCAGGGCGACGAGGCTCCAACCGGCATCGTGCATCTTGGAGAGGTACAGGGAAGTCGGCAGGATGGTCACTTTCTCGCGCATTCGATCGATCTTTTTCACGGAAGCCTCCCTGGCTGAGAATTGCCTGACTCGAAAGACGGAATTTCCCACTGAAGTCTGGGCAATCTTTATGCCGGACGCAAGAGGAACGGAACCTACAGAATCAAAAAGACTTCCTTCAAGGTGCCGAGACCCGGACGGTTCGCGGGCGTCCGCTGCCGGGATGAGACTGTCGCGTTGCCGGACACTTTGAGTGGCAGACGAACGGCCCCGCCGCCCCATAGAGTAGAATCACACCATGGACTCTCTTGGGGGGAGACGATGCCGAAAAAACCGACTGCCGATGATGCGCGTTTGATATTGGAGCTCTACAATCTGAGGCGCGAGCCGGAAATGCGCAAGGCGCGCCAATGGTGGCTGGCGACGTTCTGGCCGGAAAATGCCGATGACTTCATGAATGTGGCAATGGCCTTCGGTTCGGAAGAAAACAACTGGCTGCGGCAGGTAGGCAGCTACTGGGGAATCGCCACGTCCTTCGTCCTGAATGGCGTGGTGAGCGAACAGTTGTTCTTTGAACCGGCGTTTTGCGGCGAGCTGTACTTCATGTTTGCCAAAGTGCGGCCTTTTCTGAAAGAACTTCGCGAGAAAGCGAAAAGCCCTGATCTATTTCTACTGTCAGAAAGGGCTATCCTGGGATCGAAAGTGGGCCGCATGCAATTCGCGAAAGTGGAACCGCGCGTGGCGATGATGCGGGAACAACGGCAAAAGGCCGGAGCTTGAGTCCCATTCGAATGTGGCGAATCTGGTTCGCGTTGCTGTGGCTCGGGTCGGGTGCTTTGTTGCATCCGGCCGGAGTGACGGCGAAGGAAGCGCGCTCTTGCAGCGCGGGAGCGACGCTGCGCCTAAGTTCACCGATATCGAGCCAGGGAAGTGTGCTGCTCGTGGAACTGAAAAGCGCGCGGCCGCTAACGGAAGTCAAAGGCAATTGGGACGGGAAGATTGTTCCTTTCTGGCATGAGGATGGCCGCGAGGCAGTGCATGCAGGTTTATTGGGCGTTGATTTGGAAAAGGCGCCCGGCTGGTATGACCTGAAAGTAACGGCGCAAAACGCTGCCGGTTTGAAGCTTCTTTGCAGCGCCAGGATCGCCGTGAAGGCAGGGAAATTTGCGACCGAACGGCTGCGGGTAGGTAAAGAATTCGTCGAGCCTAATCCAGACCAAGTCAAGCGCGCCGATGAGGAGCGCGATCGTTTGCGCGAGATTTTCGACCGCGTTACGCCGGAGCGACTGTGGAACGGCAAATTTCGCGTGCCTTTGGATGGAGTGACGTCCGGCTCGAACTTCGGAAAGCGCCGAATTCTGAACGGAAACCCAGGCTCCCCTCATGGCGGTGTGGATTTGCCCGGGACGACCGGGACGCCGGTCCACGCGGCCCAACGCGGAAAGGTGGTGCTGGCCGAGGAGTTGTTTTTTGCCGGCAACGCCGTCGTGTTGGATCATGGACTGGGGATTTATACGTTGTACGGGCACCTGTCCCGGATTGACGTGAAAGTGGGCGATACCCTGGAAACGGGCACGGTGCTGGGGAAGGTGGGTGCCACCGGGCGTGTCACAGGACCGCACCTCCATTGGGGCCTCACCGTCGAAAGAGCCCGGGTAAACCCCCTTCAGCTCGTCAAGCTGCTCGGCCCCTGAGCCGGCACCCGCGGAGGTGGCACTGATTCAGCTGGGCCACCCCTCGCTTGAAACAGAAGGGCAGCGTCGAACACTGAAGCGAAAGATGTGCCCTGGAAGTACAGGCAAGTGGAAAAAGGCGCGAATTTTTTTTCCACAGGCAAACCTGTAAGACTCTTACTGCCGAGGTTTTGATCAGCGCACTCTTGGAAATTGACGAGAATCTTTCCGTAAGGTGATGATAACAAAACGGATAGCAGATGGTCTTGGTGCCACACCCCGGCGAGGGTAGGGATGCGGGTAACGCATACTTTTGAGGCATGCTGGCGTCCGGAATGCTACGTGAGCTAGCCGTTGGAAGCTGGCAATGAGGGGCAGGTACAGGGGTACTGTTTTACGAAGGGGTTTTATGGTACCGTTCAGCCATTGCGCCTGGATGGTCCGGAAGGCAAAGTTGGGACTGTGTGGGCAAGGTTTGTGTTAGTCACTTCTGTGCTGTTGTTCTTTCGCTTCGGCACCCTGCTGGCGCGAAATGGCATGGATAGGTCCATCGTTCCAAAGTAGTCGAAGGTCGGCTGTAAGAGAAATTAAGTTTGAGGTCCCGGTTCGAAATGTCTTTACTTCATTTTCGTTGCAAAGAACGGCGGCGGACACTTCGGGTAGCTTTAACAGTTCCCCTGACTGTGCACGGCAAAACCGACTCCGGCGAGAAGATGGATCGCTGTTCCCGCTGGAAGAGATCGTCTTGGTGGGACAGACGCTGATTCTCATGAACGACCATACCGCGCAATCGATGGAATGTCGGGTAGTCTCGATTCACCGGGCCCGCGACGGCAAGCAATACATCGGTGTGGAGTTCGTCTCCCCGGAAACCAATTTCTGGCACATGCAGTTCCCGATTCCAGGCTCGAGGCCGCTTCGCCGCCTGGGTCCCACCAAGGTTTCTGCTTAGCCTGCTACTTCCCGCGCTCCAAACATTCAACGTTTCAAGTTAGAGTGTACTGCACAAGTGTCATGAATTAGGATTTGTGCGTGCCCGACAAGCCCTCTCGCCTTGGACTCATTTCCGACACGCATGGGTTGTTGCGCCGCGAAGCCGTGGAGGCTCTGCGCGGGTCGGATTTGATCATTCATGCCGGGGACGTCGGTGATCCCAAGATTTTGAAGGAGCTTCGAAAACTTGCTCCGGTCGTGGCCGTGCGCGGAAATGTGGATACCGAGAAATGGGCGCAGGCACTGCCCTTGACGACAGTTGTGGAAGCCGGCTCCGTTCTGATTTACGTCTTGCACGACGTGCACGCTCTGGATATGGATCCCGCCGCCGGGATTCGCGTCGTCGTAAGCGGCCATTCCCATAAGCCCACGAAGTTAACGCGTGACGGTGTGTTGTACGTGAACCCCGGCAGCGCCGGGCCGCGCAGATTTCAACTGCCGGTTACCGTCGCGCGGCTGAATTTAGAGGCGGAACCCTGGAACGTGGAGTTTGTGGAACTCCAGGCCAGCGATAAATGAGGGGCATCTGCAGCGCGCGGCGGAAGAATCCGGCCCGGCGCAGTTCAACCCGCCCGTCGAGATGGAAAGTGGTAGACTCCGGTTATGGCTGCCAAAAAGACCAATAAGAAAAAAGCAAAGAGAAAAGCTGCGCGCAAAAAGGCTGTCCCCAGAAAAAACCCGCCAAAGAAAAGGAAGAAGTCTGCGCCGAAGAGAAAACCTTCTGGAAAAAAGGCCGCGCAGAGAAAAAGGCGAATCCGGGGAAAGAGCGAGAGCGTGGATAACGTAGTTTTCGAACCGAAGGGCCTGGGTGCCCGGTCGGGCGGGCAGTCCGGCGATTTGCAGGGTCTATCGGGATTGGAAGGCGCGGATTCCGAGAGTGTGGGAGAGTTGCTGGAGGAAGGAAACGCCTTTGAGGCTGAAGTGGTGAAGGGCGTGGAAGACGCCGGTGACGCAGACCAGGGCGAAGTCAAAACCCACGAAGTACCCGAAGACGATGTTCCCGAGGAGTACCTCGACGAAAAGTAAAAGAGTTTTCGAACGGCGTTGCGAGCCGTTGCCCCTTTTGAATCGAATTCCGCTACTTTCCTTCTGACACGGGCATCCAGGCAAGCCCGTCGACGCCGGGCGTCAGCTCGATGGGCGGTTGCATCTGCCAGGCGCGCAGATCGAGGACGGCAATTTTGCCTGCGCCTGTACCACTGATGTAGGCAATATCCCCGCCCGGGCGAATCAAAATCTCTGACGATCGCGTTGGCAATTCCAGTTCCCGGGCCACCTTCAAACTTTTCAGATCAACGACGAACAGACGATTGCCAGCCATGCTGAGGACCAGCAGCCACGCGCCATCGGGAGTGGGCGCCGAGGCATAGGGCGAAGCCGGCAGCTCGATCCACCCTGTGACTCGGTTCGTGGTGGTGTCTATGATGGCGACCCGAGGGGCGCCCTGATCGTGGGTGAACACTCGCAGGCCATCCACGGACATGGAAATGCGCTGAACCGTCTTCGCAACCTGAATTGTGGTTACCAGACCGCGTTTCGCGACGTCCAGCACGCTGACGCTTCCCGCGCCGACATTGGCAGTGTAGCCGCGGCGGCCGTCAGGAGAGAAAACCAGCATGTGCGATTGGGGCTGGCCGGTGGGAATTTCCGCCAATACTTTGCGCGTGGCAGGATCGATTACGTCTACCGCATTGGCCAGCTCCGCGGTGACATACAGCAAGCCGTCCACTCCGAACTCGGCGCAGTGCGGCCGCAGCGGTTTCCCAAGGTCGATCGTGGCGGAAAGTTTGCGCTCCCGTAGATCAATGACGTCAATCGTGCTGCCGTCGGTCCCAGGCCGGCCCACCCCGGAGTTTCCGTAGATCGGCACGTAAGCGAAGCGGCCATCCTTCGAAACTACGACTTCGTGGCCATTCACGCCAACGACGACTTTCGCGAGTTCGCGGCGGCTCTCGGGATCCACGACAAGAACCGTGTGCTCCATCTGGTTGGCGACGACCAGCAGCCCGCGCGCCGGCGGCGCGGAGTTTGCTTCTCTGAACGGAGCTGAGGTCATAAGGATTGCCGAAGCCGTGAGTAACAAAATGCGTGCGAGCACGGGCCACCTCGAAAGAATTTCTTTTTCATGCGAACGCCGGGACGCTCAGCGGAGTATATCGCCTCCGAAACCTAACGACTAGGAGGACGTTTTCTATTCTCCGGCTTTTTGCGGGTCGCTTTGCGCTTGGGGGACATCGATTTGACTGCCTTGGAGCCGGACAAGGATTCGCGGATTTTCTTTGGAAGTCGGGCAACAACCAGGTCATAAGACTCACGGAGAAGGCTGGCGAGCTCATTGTGAGCCACGGCGTCTCTAGTTTCCAAAGCGACCCACTGCGCGCGGGCAAGATACGGGGCGGGGATGATGTGGGGGCGCTCGGTCAGTTCGGCAAACTTCTCCGGCGAAGCTTTGAAAGAGAGACAGACCGGGGCCGGCTCAAGCGGCGTGGCCGCAAACATCTTCCCGCCGACTTTGAATAACAAATCACTTCCCCATTGAATTTGCTCGGTCGCGCCGGGAAACGAGAGGCACAGTTCTCGCAGCCAATCGACATTCATCCCAAGGAGTCTACGACAAAACCTGAACTCAAGACGAGGCCTTGAAGTGGAGGTCACTGCTTATGAGGAAGTTAGAATCGGAGGAAGGGCCCCGGCTTGTTGCGGAGCCCTTCTCCCGAAGGTGGAGTTTACTTGCCCCAGCGGTAAACGATGCCCGCCGAGATTCGTGCGTTGTTCTGGTGCGTGCCGCCAAACTTCGTGTACAAGTATTCTGCTTGTATCAAACGAATGGCGACATGGTTGGTCATTTCGTAATCGGCGCCGCCGCCGAAGGCCATCGCGAAGGAACTATCCGAAGCGGAGCCACCGAAGGCGCTGCCACCGATACGTTCCCCTCCGAACAGCACCTGAGCGAACGGAGACAACCTACCATGCGAGCGGTACGTCAACTTGGGCCCAAACAAGTAGTTCACGAGATGGGCGCTGGTTCCCGAAGGCAGACCAGTTATCTTGCAAGCACCAAAATCGCCGACCACCCCGAACCAGTGATTGAGGTTTCCCGCCACCGAGCCTGCTCCACCCTGGCAGTTGGACCCTGTTGAGCCACCGCCTGGATTGAGCCGGATGAACTGATAACCACCAAAAATCTCGGCCTTGGGATAATCCTGGGCTGCCGCTGATCCCGCAACCATCAGGATAAGCCCCACTAGAATGAACAGTTTACGCATCTTCCCTCCTAGAATGTGCCTTGGGCACAAGGACTATGATGCGGGCATAGTACTAGGAGTTCAAGAACCTTGCTGCCCTGTGTTCCCTATTTGGCAATACTCCTCTGGGGTTGAAAGGCGAGGGTTCCCGAAGCGGGAACCAGGGCTCGATGACCCGCCAGATTTTGGACGCCGTCCACCGAGTCCCGCACCGCAATGCACTTCAATGGAAGCGAAACTACACCTCGGAACCCACTACTTGCACGGAGGACGGCTCACGCCATCGGCTAAGTCCAGCTGGTGAGGATCGCGGCCACGGCGAGAATTAATGCGCGCGGCGGAATTCGAAATAGTCGCGGCCTGCGTACATCCGGTAGCTGCCTGCTGTCGAAGACGCGACGACTTGCAGCGGAACCGGCCGCTTTAATTCCGCATCCCGCTGCGAAGTCCCGTTCAGAATGTCATTGGCTCCAATATCCATCACCGCAAACTTGCCGCCCCCGAGGAACCCGAAGCCGTAAGCGCCGGGTTTCAAGGTCTGACCGCCGATCTCCAAGGTCACCTCGTTGAGAAGATACGCTTGATACTTCTCGCGAATGCTGGTCGAGTAGCCGGAATTGTCCACCATGCCCGCGAGAACGTAAAAATCGTCGGCAAATCGCACGCCGCCGGTATTGCGGAACTGCACCGGCGCGCTCTGGCCGCGGAAGAAAACTCGTTCCGGGAAAAGTTTCGCGGTGATGTCCGCGGCCTTAAGGACAGCCTCCTTGCCTTCCGCGGGAGAAGTGCCGGCCAGCGTTGTTTGAAGCTGCCGAATTGAGAAAGTCAGAAGCAATACAGACAAAAGAACAAGGCATTTTGCAAGTCGCGCCATGGAGGCTCCTTTCAATATGTCTGCATCGTACAACAGTTTTGCCACTGGGAGAGACGCCCATGCCTGCACCTGTTTGGAATAAACGGTCAGAGCAACGGGTTGAGGGAGTTGGTGTGATATCGTACGCGCCGAAAGAAGGATTCGAAGGAGAAAAGAACCATGCTGGATCGACGAGATTTCATGAAAACGTGCTCGGGAATGGGGCTGGCGGGAACGCTGTTTCCGGGCGTTCTGTGGGCGCAGGCGCAAGCAAAAGGCGCGAAGAAAATCACCAGGGAAATGATTGAGAACGCCGCGGCCATTGCGGATGTACCTATCGGGGACGACTACAAGGAAATAATGCTCGAAAACCTGAACGATCAGGCCAAGGGCTATGGAGAAATTCAGGCGCTGCATATCCCAAATTCCGTGGAACCGGCACTGCTTTTCGATCCAGTGCTGCCGGGAATGAAGTTTGAAACCGAGCGGAAGCCGTTGCGCATGTCTGCCGCGCCAAAAGAACTCGTAGGTGCCAGCGCGTCGAGAACGATAGAGCACTTGGGATTTTCCAGTGTGCGCGAGCTGGCTGAACTGGTGAGAACGAAAAAAGTTTCTTCCGTGATGTTGACGGAGATGTACTTGGAACGCTTGAAGAAGTATGACCCTACATTGAAGTTTGTCGTGACGCTAACGGAGGAGCGCGCGCGAGCGCAAGCGAAAAAGGCGGATGCGGAGATCGCCGCGGGAAAATATCGTGGACCGCTGCACGGATTGCCTTGGGGCGCCAAGGATTTGTTGGCGACAAAAGGTTATCGAACCACGTGGGGCGCGGGCGGATTCGAAACCCAGATGATCGAGGAAGACGCTACCGTGGTGAAGCGCCTGGACGAAGCAGGCGCCGTCCTGGTTGCCAAACTGACGCTCGGGGCGCTGGCGCTCGGCGATGTGTGGTTCGGCGGCGTGACGCGCAATCCGTGGAATACGAATCAGGGGTCGAGCGGATCCTCGGCCGGTCCGGCATCCGCAACAGCGGCGGGATGCGTGGCCTTCAGCATTGGCTCGGAAACGCTCGGCTCGATTTCTTCGCCTTCGACGCGCTGCGGCTGCACCGGGCTGCGTCCTACGTTCGGATTGGTGCCGCGTACCGGCGCGATGGCGCTTTCCTGGAGCATGGACAAGCTCGGGCCCATCTGCCGCACGGTGGAAGATTGCGCCTTGGTCCTCGATGCGATTTACGGGCCTGACGGCAGCGACCGCACCGTGCGATCTGCGGCTTTCAATTGGGACGCAAATTTGGATTGGCGAAAATTGCGCGTCGGCTATCTGAAGGCGGACTTCGAACGAAAGCCCGATGAGCAAGAAGAAGCTGCGAAGGAGGAGGCGGCCGCGACTCCGGAAGAATTGAAGAAGCGCGAGGAGCAGAAGAAACGCCGGGAAGCGGCGCAGGCGCGAGCGGAGTACGATAAGAAGTACAACAACGCCGCCCTTGCGAAATTGCAAGAAATGGGCGTGACGCTCGTTCCGGTCGAGATGCCCAAGCTTCCGTACGATGCCATGGTCACGATGCTGACAGCAGAATCGGCGGCGGCCTTCGATGAGCTCACGCGTTCCGGCAAGGACAAGCTGCTCACATCACAGAAAGACTACGACTGGCCAAATACGTTTCGAACGGCGCGCTTCATTCCTGCCGTCGAATACCTCCAAGCGGCGCGCGCGCGAAGATTGGCCATGGGCGCCGTGGCGAAAGTCTTCGAACCATTCGACGTAATCGTGGCGCCAACGGAGGGCCAGCAACTGGTGATCACCAATCTCACGGGACACCCCGCCGTGATTTTGCCAAATGGATTGCGCGGAAGCGATGCCCCGAAACCGCCGTCCGATGATCCCGGCGATTTCACCAATGCGGGTGGACCGGGCACGCTGGCCAGCTTGACGTTCCTGGGCAACTTATACGGCGAAGCCAAGCTTCTCGCGCTTGCCCGCGCCTACCAGGAAGCGACCGGATTTCATTTGCAGCATCCGAAGCTCTAGAAATGTTCTACCCCAATCGTTTGCTGCCGGAAATTTCCTGAAGCCAGAAGGAGCGGTGTGGCTACATGCAGCTCAGCTACATTTCTTTCTCCATGGGATAGCCCTTGCCGACCCAGTCGGTGGCAAAGTTGGTGGGGAGAACGAGCACGCGCAGGTTGTTGAACCCCATGTCTCGGAGAGCGGTGAATGCGGGGCGAATATTGGGGCACTTTTCGAATGGACAGCAGCCGCAATAAATCACCAGATTTATGGAGCGCGGTAAGCCCTCCGCCCATTTTTTCATCTCACCGAGGCCTTGTTCCGTGGAGGGGGTCCCGTGAAATGAAGCGCCAGGAATGTGTCCCCCTGTGAAAAGCGTGCGGAAGCCCACGTAAACTATGGTCGGAGGAGTTCCCTTTTTTTGCGTGAGCTCACCGGCCAGGTCCGCGGCCTGCAGACTTTGCGAAACGGACCAGGGGTCAGAAGACTTCTTTTCGTCGCCGCGAATTCCGCCGACAGGGATAAATGATACGGAAAGAACGCCTGCGGTCACCAAGGCCAGGGAAAACGCAATTGCGACTCTGCGCGAACCACTCGCTGCGGACATGGAATCAATCCTCCGGAAAACGACACGATTGTATCCCCAAAATCAATGGATGCACGATAGGAGCAAGAGGGCGCTCCTGCGAGCAGGAACGAAATGGAAGGTTTATTTCTTGAATTCGAGGCGCGTTCGATGGAGCTTGTTCGCGCTGGTGCGCAATGTTTCGGGAATATTTTTGTTCGTGGTGAGGCGCTTCAGGTCGATGGGGTTGAGAATCGGAAGCATGTGCAAGCTGACATCGATTGGAGTCTTGGGATTGTTGATGAGGTTGCGGACGACCGTATAGTTCTTGCGGAAATTGCGGTTGTTGGCGATGAGCCGCAGGATTTCATCGGTGAGGCTGGACATCGAAGCAAACGCCTCGACTTCCTGATCCGTAAGGCGCGGAGACTGGAGGACGGCGCGCTGGACGACTTTGTTGTTATCGCGAATGAGCGTACGGCGCGCTTCGGAACCGCCCTTCATAGCGAACTGCACACGCTGCGCGACGGTCATTTTCGCAAGGCGCTGAATGAGAGTCTGGCGCTTGGCAAGATCGGATTCCACCGCGGCGGCAGCTTCGGCGAGCGCCGCTTCGTCAATCGGATTGCCAGGGCCGTGAAGTTCCTTGAGTTGATTCTTTTGCTCGATGGTGACCGAAGACGATTGCTCGAGCGCGGAAGCCAGTGTGGGAGATTCGCTGACGCGATCGAGTTCTTCCATCAACGACTGAATGCCGATCGTGGAAAGATGGCGCACCACGGGCACGAGATATTCGGCGGGGCAATTCTTGTTTTGCACCATCGCGTCGCACACG
>WNFQ01015955.1_pt1 | contig 10219 bp, 6 predicted proteins | sample 5400171 | NCBI WGS metagenome assembly WNFQ01 (sample SAMN13153356, study PRJNA577476) | soil metagenome | isolation source: 20 cm soil under Madrone tree | place: USA:California | collected 2016-06-14 | reverse complement strand
GGATATCTCGACAGAATTCAAACGCAGGCCGGCCGAGGCGTCCGCATCCTCAAGGCGAACGACACAGCGCTGCACGGCATCAACTTTGAAGAACTCGAAGCGCGGCGGCAGTTTGAGTACAAAAAACTCGGCGTCATGCTGAATTACGCCAGCCGCTTCCGGAAGCACTGCTTCCGCAGCTTCATCCTGAGCTATTTTGGCGAATGGAATCGAAGCCGCGATTGCGACAATTGCAGCCGGTGCAACCCCCAGAAGTATCCTCGAAGCGCCGCTCGCACGGCGGTTCCAGTTGAGAGCAAGCCCGCTCCTCCGCCTGTCCAGGCACTGGCATCCTCCGAATCGGCGACGATCATCGCATTGAAGATCCTGTCGTGCGTGTTGAGGGTGCACCAGAAGCTGGGCAGGGAAAAGGTGGCCAAGATTCTGGCCGGTTCTGAGGATTCCTCGGTGAAGGACTACAGGTCGCTCTCGACGTATGGGCTGCTGTCCGATTACTCGATCAAGTCCGTGACGGAAATGATCGACTACCTGATCGCAGAGAACTATATCGCCCAGGAAACAGGCTTTCGCCCGTCAATTCATGTGACAACAAAGGGAGAGGCGTTTCTGAAAGAGAGACCAGAGATCGAAATCCCTGGCGTCAGCCACTAAAGCGAAATTCGGGGTCAGACGTGTGAATTCCCTTTTTCCAGATAAAGATGCCTTGCGATCGGAAAAAGGGAATTCACACGTCTGACCCCGAATTTCGCTTTAGCCGCCCAGCGTGATCATTTCGATCTTTTTGTGGTCGCGAGGCTGGTAACCGCCCGCCTGGACCTGTTGCCAGCGGATATCGGAGTAACGGTCCGTGCGGCCAACCCAGATTTTGCCGATTTGTTCGCGCAGTTCCTCGTCGGACGCGCCGGATCGAAGCAGCCGCTTGATGTCAAAGCCGGATTCGGCAAAGAGACAGGTGACGAGCTTCCCATCGGCGGTCAGTCTTATCCGCGTGCAACTCGAGCAAAAAGGCTCTGTCACGGAACCGATGATGCCAATCTCGCCGGCCCCATCCAGAAATTCATAATCCACGGCAGGAGCGCTGCCATGGGCGCGGCCGACCTCGCGAACCGGGAAGCGGGCATGCACTTTTTCGAGGATTTCCTTCTTCGTGACGGTCTTTTCCAGACTCCAGGCGTTCGCGTTCCCGACGTCCATATACTCGATAAAGCGCATCTCGAAACCGTTGTCTCTCGCGAATCCGACCAGATCCAGGATCTCGTCGTCGTTGATACCCCGGATGATGACGGCATTGATCTTGATCGGCTTCATTCCGGCCTTCTGGGCCGCAAAGAGCCCCTTCAGGACGTCGTCCAGATTGCCGCGCTTGGTCATTTCCCGGAAACGGTCGGCCTTGAGCGAATCGATGCTGACGTTGATCCGCTGGAGGCCCGCCGCCCGCAGGTCGGAAGCCTGTTCGGCCAGGAGGGCTCCGTTTGTCGTGAGGGACAAATCGACCAAATCCTGAAGTCCGGATAGCCGCCTGACAAGCTGATGGAGATTCTTGCGAACGAGCGGTTCGCCTCCGGTCAGGCGGATTTTTTCGACGCCGAATCCAAGGAACAGCCTCGCAAGACGTTCAATCTCCTCAAAAGACAACACTTCCTGGCGCTCAATCCACGTGTACTCATCGAACGGCATGCAGTACGTGCATCGAAAATTGCATCGGTCTGTGACCGAAATTCGAAGATCCCGCATCGAGCGGTGAAGGACATCCTCAACGGACATGCCGGCATTATCGCACTAAAAACGCTGGGTGCCGGCCGAATTAAGTAGTCGCATAAGGGTCATTATGTAAACTTACTCCAGTGCAAACCTCGCAAGAAGTTTAAGAGTTCTGAAAAACCTCAGCGGCTTGTCCCTCATCCGAGCGTTCGAGAGTGTGTTCACGAAAACTTCACAAATCCTGTGGAAAAGCCTGTGGAAAAGCGCGGTGATACCTGTAATAAGCTACCTAAAATGAACATCTATAGCAGTTTGCACCGAATGTGAGCAGTTATGCCACTGTTGAAAAGCTCCCCCCAAAAACCGCGAAAAAGCCCTTATTTCTTGCGATAATTCCGAGCGGTGCGGCTTCAGCCCAATACTGGCGCGGGTTGTGTAATGGCCATGTGCCAGATACATTGTCAAATCGACTTATTCCCGGGATAATGCGCCATGGCATCGATCTGGCTTGGGACTTCAGGCTTCAGCTACAAGGAGTGGAAGCCGGTTTTCTACCCTCAGGATCTCTCCGATAAGCAATTTCTTCAGTACTACGCGACGAAGTTGAATAGCGTCGAGATCGACTACACCTTCTACCGCATGCCCAACGCGAAGACGATTGAAGGGTGGCGGAACGCGACCCCCGAGAACTTCCGGTTCACTCTGAAGGCGTCGCAACAGATCACGCATCGGGAGCGGCTCAAGGTTCCTTCTGAGGCGCTCGAGTACTTGCTCGGCGTCGTGCCGGGTCTGGAGAGCCGGTTGGGCATGATTCTGTATCAGTTGCCGCCGTTCTTCAAAAGCGACGCCCAGAAGCTGGAAACGTTCTTGTCGGTACTTCCGCGCGGAATTGCTGCAGCCTTTGAGTTTCGTCACGACTCGTGGTTCAACGAGGATGTCTATCGATTGCTGCGAAAATTTAATGTAGCCCTGTGCATCCACGATGCGGACGACCACACGACACCCATGGAACTGACGGCCGGTTTTACTTACGTTCGGCTGCGAAGGTCCGAATACAGCCCGGAACAGCGGCTGGAGTGGCAACGGCGGCTTCGGGGTTGGGCCGACCAGGGGACGGAAGTCTTTGCATACATCAAACACGAAGACAATCCGGATGCTCCGCTTATTGCAATGGAGTTTGCGAAGGGCTTGTAGGCGCCGGCTAAAGCTGGCGCCTACATATGCTTGGCCAGCTTCATGTTTATCGTTACTTTAATTCCTGGCGATTTAATTCCTGGAGGGTTTGCTTGAGTTCATCGAGTTTGACTCCCGCCTCACCGAGCTTACCTTCGGCGGTCAGCCGCTGATAGTCCACGAAGGCCTGGTTCGCGCGGCGAATCAGCGACTGAACGGACCCCGATTCGTTTTTCGCTGTGGTCTGCTCCGCACCCTGGGATGGCGCTGCGGCCGGCGCAGCGCGGCCTGTAAGCAGCTGCGAGAGTGCATCGGCAAACCGCGGGGCGTATGCCAGCCGATCCTGAGTAGCCAGAACTACCAGCCGAAGCTCGGGCATGGGGCTCCGCTCGGCCTGAAGGTACATGGGTTCGACGAACAGCAAGATGTCATCGAGTGGGATAACGAGAAGATTGCCCCGGATGACGGTCGAGCCCTGCTGGTTCCAAAGCGTCAGCTGTGACGAAAGTTGCGGATCCTGATCGATCCGCGCCTGTATCTGCAGCGGGCCATCGACAAACCGAGTCTTGGGAAACCGGTAAGCCCGCAACGTGCCGTACTTATCGCCGTCGCTGCGGCCGCCCAGCCAGCCGATCAGGTTGTTGCGATTTGCAGGCGTGAACGGAAGGATTGAAACGAATTCCAGTTCTTTGCTGGCGGGAAATCGCGTCAGAATGAAGAACGGCTCGATTGTATCTGCCGATTTCGGCCCCTGTTGAGTACGGCCTTGCTGGGCAACTGTCCACACGTCTTCCCTGTTGTAGAAAACCTGTTCATTCTCGACGTGGTAGGTGGAGTAGATCGCTGCCTGGGCCCGAAACAGCAATTCCGGATAGCGCACATGGCGCTGCAGGAAATCGGGCATCTGACCGGCGGATGAGAAGAGCGAGGGAAACATTTTCTGGTAAGACTGAATCAGGGGATCGTCCGGATCGAAGACATAAAAGCGAACGGTGCCGTTGTACGCGTCGATGACGGCCTTGACGCTGTTGCGGATGTAATTGAGCGGCCGATTACGGAAGTTGATGTGCCGGGCGTAGGGATAGCGGTCGGATGTCGTGAAGGCGTCCATGATCCAGTAGAGTGCGCCGTCCGTGCCGATGACGATATAAGGATCGTCATCAAATTCCAGGAAAGGCGCGAGTTCGGAGACGCGCTCGCGGATATTTCGGCGCATCAAGAGCATGCTGTCCGCCTTGACGTCATCTGAAAACGGGACTTTCGTGATATCGCCGACCGTCCAGGCCAGCAGCAGCCTGCGGAAAAACGAACCCATTCGAATCCCGCCGGTACCCTCGTATGTGGTGTAGTTGTTCGCATCCCCTTCGGGGTAATTGAACTCCTTCTGGCCGGTTTTGACGTAGACGGGCCAGTTGGTGATCTCGCCGAAATAGATTTCAGGCCGCGTGACACGAACATCTTTCTGCGTGCTTTCGACAGGCATGTTGGACAGAACGAACTCGGGCAAGCCTTCCTTGGTAAAGCGGCTCACGGGATTCATCGTGATGCCGTAACCGTGCGTGTAAATCAACCGCTCGTTCACCCAGTTTTTCGAGCCCGCGGCCAACTTGTCCAGGCTGAGCTCACGGACCGCGAGCATCATCGCCTGCGTCTTGCCGTCGATCGTGTAGCGGTCCACGTCGATATCGGGAAAATCGTAATAGCTTCGGATTTCCTGGATCTGACGCAGTGTCGACTGAAGCGCCCGCCAGTCCCAAAGCCGCACATTGTCGAGCGTGTCCGCATGGGCGGCCGGATCGAACACAGCGTTTGTAAGGCGCGGTTCGAAAGGAACCTCTTCGATGCGATCGAGGGCGAACGCCTTTCTCGTGAATAGCGAGAATTCCCGCCACCAGGTACGTCAATGCCGGTATTGCCACCGCCACACCGATATTGCGGATCCTTGCCAGCCGGATGTTCGCGGCTGCCACAGCTGCGCCCATGATCAGTGCGGCAATCACGAACCACAAGCCGGGCACAACGATTTTGTCGTCAACGTATCGAATTCCTGTGAAGAGGTTGTTCTCAGTGAGTATGAGCGTGTATCTGCTCACATATGTTTGGGCGGCCATCGCCAGCAAAAGCAGGCTCACGCCGAGGGAGACGCCACGGAACGCGGCCGTCATGTCGATCACTGAAAGCAGGATGGACGCCAGAAGGCCAATCACGCAGATGGACAGAAACCACGCGGCGACGTTTTCGAGAACCGGTAGTGTAAACAGGTAGAACGATATAGGCCGCTGGAAAATCGGATCGGACACGGAAGCAGTCGAGACCCGGTTCACGAATAATGTATAGATGTTCCAATCCGAGCTGAATGTGAGCCCGAAGAAAAACCCGAAGACGACAGCCACCGGTAGCGTCAGCCGCTTGAGCGTCTCCACGGTAGGGATCACGATCGCCTCGCCGCCGATTTCAAGGAATGGACGCCGCGCGTATGCACTTGAAGGCATGACCAGCCGGAACACGACATACAGCACCATGGCTGTGACGATGCCAAAAGCGAGGAAGACAAGGCCCGGCGCCTTCAGCCGGTACCAGTAGACAGCCTCGAAACCGAGGCTTCCGAACCACAAGCTTTCCACGTAAAACGAAATCGATTGAAAGGCTGCGGCGAGAAGGAAGACGATGACAACGAAACGAAGGACAAGAGCCCGCGCCCTTTTGGGGTCGATGGGCGAGTGGTAGTTAGGGGGACGCATGGTCCCCCTAATACTACATGAACGCGGGCTAAAGCCCGCGACTACATTTACTTTACGAGTTTGCCGTCGAGTGTAACGCGAAGCGCAAACGTATCCGACCCTGCTGGGATGTCGAAGCCGTCAATGATGACCTGCCACGTCCCAGGCGTCGGATTCACGACTGTTGCCGCTTCCGGAGAATTCAGTCGGGCGCCGTCGTCGTTTTGATTCAGGTTCGGATCCACCAGAATCATATCCATATCACTGGTGGGATAGTGGCCCCAGTTGTCACCGAAAGAAAGGCGGAAGTCGGCGCGCCTCACGCCTGGGGGAACCGTGAGCGGAAACATGATCTGTTGATGATGTTGAATCGTTCCCCGTGTTGTTACCCCTCGAAGGCGGTCGGTTTCCGACGATACGGTCACCTTGGCAGAAACTTTTCCCGCGTTGGTATACGATCCGCTGAAGGTGATGCGCATGATGCCCGGCTCGGGATTGGGGATGGTAAAGGTCCCGCCGGTGATGTAAGGATCGCCGAGGTTGTAATAGTCACCCAGCGCGCCAATCTGTGAGGTCTTGGCGCTGTGAACCTGCAGATAGATTTGCTCCGGAAAAGCATTCGGGTTCGGCATCTGGTTGAACGTCGCGTTGAAATTGGTCACATTGATCACGACTTGCGTCGTATCTTCCGGGATTTCGTAAAGAATCTCGGCGCGTTCACCGGGGGATAGATTCCCGGTCGACCTCACGATCGACTCGTCGGAAATATGCAGGTTGGTTCCCTCCTCCAGGTTTTCGGCAACACTCTTCGTCGGCTTTGGGAAGGAAGGCAGCGAGTCCGAGACGCGGCCTGCAGCCAGCAGAGCCTTCGCTTTTTTGGCATCCGGAAACCCTTCGCCGTAGTCCAGCGAGGAAAATCGTGGCGTGAGTCCCGAGGGATCACCTGACTGCACAATCGCATTGCGTATTTCGGTGGCGTCTGCCCTTGGAAACGCCTGCCGCAGAACTGCTGCAATGCCGGCCACAAGTGGCGCGCTGAAACTCGTTCCGTCCGACATGTTGATGTCGCTCGTGGCGTCGTAACCCTGCCCGAAATTGCCGAGACCGACTGCGACCACACTCGGTGAGACGCGCCCGTCTGCGTTCGGACCACGGGCACTGAAAAATGCAACCTGCGTGGCGTCCGAAGGCCTATAGAGCCTGCCGAAGCCGAGCACGTTCGCTATGTCCTGCTCGACGCGCTCGTTTGCAGCCGCGCTAACCGCGCCGACTGCAATGGCGCTCTGTGAAGTAGCCGGACTGCTCACCGTGAGGCCCGATGGTCCGGCATCACCGGCGGAAACAACCGGGACGATACCATTCTTCAGCAGAGCGTCCACACTGCGGTCGAACAGATCGCGACCGGCATTCAAGGTTGTGTTCCCAAGGCTCAGGTTGCAGACCTGAATGTTCACGCCGCCTTTTTCATGGCGATCAAATTTCTTTCGAATATCGATGAGGTGATCAATCGCCGCGATAATTCGAGACTCCGGTGCTCCAGCCGAAGCATTGACCCCAAAAACACGAACTGCATAAATGCTGGATGAAGGGGCTGTGCCGACCAGAGGCAAATCGTTTCCGACGAGGGCTCCAGGAAAATGCTCGTTAAGCGAACTCGCGAGATTGCTGTTGGCGCCGAGGCCGAACAGGATATTTCCGGTGATCAAGCCGGCAACGAAGGTGCCATGCGGTTCGTTGTTGGGATTCGAGAAGCCCATACCGTCACCAACGAGATCCACGCCTCCAACCACGGCATTGTCCTTATCCAGGAGGGGAAACCTGGGCTGCACGCCGGTATCGACAACGGCCACAATAACTCCTGATCCGGTGAGCCCCTGCGTGTGCAGGTCACGGACGTTGAGTCCCAGATTATTGAGCCGATACGCCGCCTCAGGCACAGTCGAAAAGTTCGTAATCAGCGACGCGGATCGGGTCCTTGCAGTTGGGAGGCCCGACTTGCCGTGCTTGAAGACGTTTGCTGCAGGAGCCGGAATGCTAAGATCCTTTACCACTTTGCCCGGTCCGGTCAGCGCCCGGAGCGTTCCCATCGCATTGCTGGGAACCTCTGCCGCGACTGCATCCACGTACTGGTACTGTTTCTTGACTCTTCCACCCAGTGCCTGGATGTCGGAAACAACTTTTGTGTAGGGCTTGCTCGTTTCGATGAGCACGCTTTCGATTTTTTGTGAGGTTTGGGCGCAAAGTGGCCCCGAGATACAAAGAACGGCCTGCGCGACAACAGCCATCGCGCGAAGTCCTCTAGACTTCAGCATCAGAATTCCTTTCTGTACTCCAACCCCCGCGTAATTGGATCTGGAGCACATCCAATGTATTTATAGACGAGTGCTTGTCAAGGCTCAATTTTGGACGACCCTGGACGGGTTCGCCCGCGTCCACTCTTTTCGGCAGGACCCTGCAGGAACTTTAGGAGTATTATCATAATTTGTTCCCGGGGGGGCCGCCGAGACTGCGGTGGTCTTGTAATTGGAGGAATTAATGAGAAAGCCCCTGCTGTTTCTGCCGGGCCCGATGCAAGTACCGGATCACATTCGGGCGGCTGGAGACAGGCCATTGTTTTCCCATCGTTCGGCCCAGATGAACGAGTTGCTCGCGAGGCTCGAGGAGGGTTCGAAACCGCTCTTCGGGACCAGGGGAACCGTGATTTTCCCATCCGCGTCCGGCTCGGGAGCAATGGAATCGGCGGTTTGCAATCTCACGTCACCGGGGGAAGAAGTAATTGTTGTGGTCGGGGGGACGTTTGCCGAACGGTGGGCACACATCGCCACGGCTTTCGGTGTCACCGTTCGGACGGTGGATGTGGACTGGCGCCAGGGCGCGACTTTAGCGGAAGTCGAGAATGCGCTGAAGCAATGGCCGAACGCGGAAGTCATATTCCACACCTGGAGCGAAAGCTCGACGGGTGTTCTAAACGATATGGCCGCCATCGGAAAGTTGATCCGATCGCAGAACAAAATCCTTGTTGCCGACGCCGTTTCCGGTCTCGCTGTTTCGCCGATGGCGATGGATGACTGGAATATCGACGCCGTCGTGGCCGGTTCACAAAAAGGGTTGATGCTTCCGCCGGGCCTGGGCGTTATCGCGATAAACTCGCGCGCATGGGAAAAGAACGAGCGGTCCAAAACGCCCCGATACTACTTTGATTGGAAAAAGCTCAGGGGAACAGTTCCCTTCACTCCGGCCTTATCGCTGTTGCTGCAGTTGGATGCATCATTGGAATACATACACGCGCAGGGCATGGAACGCATTTTCGCCCGCCGCGCGCAGGTTGCGGATTCCATTCGTGACCTTGTTCGGCGGTCGGACATGGTAATTTATGCGCTTAAATCGGGAAACGGAATAACCGGTGCGATTCCGCCCAAGGGTTTCGACATCGGAGGGCTTCTGCGCCGACTCGACCGTGATTTTGGGATACAGATTGCCGGTGGATTAGGCAAACTTAAGGACACAATGTTTCGTATCGGTCACGTAGGACACGTCACTGACGAAGAAGTGGAGTACTTCATCCAAAGCTTTGAGCGTAGTCTGAAGTAGCGACCGTTCGTAGCGACCGTTCAAGTATTTGATGCAGAAACGACGCTTCCCACAAATACCAGAGCGTATTCAGCGTTTGGAGGAGCTGGCTTACAACCTGAAATGGAGTTGGGATTACCGCGCACGGCTTCTTTTCAAACGCCTCGACCCCGAGCTCTGGAAAAATATTCAGCACAATCCTGTAAAGCTCCTTCACGAGATCGATCCCCAGCGGCTTCTTCACGCGGCCCGCGATCCCGATTTCCTGCGCGAATACGAACAGACCATGAAGGGTCTCGATCGCACGAGCAAGGGCGCTGAAAAATGGTTCCCGCGTGAATTTCCTGACCTCGCGAAAACACCGATAGCATATTTCTCTGCCGAATTCGGGCTTCATACATCGCTTCCAATCTATTCCGGCGGTCTGGGCATTCTTGCGGGCGATCACTGCAAGGAGTCGAGCGACCTCGGGATTCCCCTGCTCGGCGTCGGTTTCGTTTACCCCCAGGGATACTTCCATCAGCGCATTCAGGCTGACGGCTGGCAGGAAGACATTTACGAGTTGCTCGAACGCAGTGAAGCGCCGGTTGAATCGGCCGGCCCCAAATTCGACGAGCGGTGTCTGGTCGAGTTGAAGGTTGGAAGCCTCAATGTTTTCGTCGTTGTGTGGCGGGTGAACCTGGGCTCGGTGCCACTCTACCTGATGGATACCGATGTCGAAGAGAACCAGCCCATGGACCGGGAGCTTTCAGCTCGTTTGTATGGAGGCGACAAGGAACACCGCGTTCGCCAGGAAATTGTGCTGGGAATCGGCGGAGTGCGAGTGCTGAGGGCGCTCGGAATTCATCCGAATGTCTTCCATGCCAACGAAGGCCACACGGCATTCATGTTGCTCGAACGGACGCGCGAACTGGTGCAAATGGGTCTTGGCTTCGAGGAAGCCGCCGAGCAGATTCGCGCGACGAGCATTTTCACGACACACACCCCGGTGCCGGCAGGTCACGATGCGTTTCCGCTCCACATGATGGAGAAACATTTCGCCGGCTACTGGGACG
>WNFQ01004649.1_pt1 | contig 10219 bp, 6 predicted proteins | sample 5400171 | NCBI WGS metagenome assembly WNFQ01 (sample SAMN13153356, study PRJNA577476) | soil metagenome | isolation source: 20 cm soil under Madrone tree | place: USA:California | collected 2016-06-14 | reverse complement strand
GTCATCGGCCCAACCGTCGCGTGGAAACCGACGCCGCAAACTCGCCTGGACATCTCACCGCTGTTCGGCTGCACGCACGATTCGCCTGTGGCCGATGTCTTTGTTGCCTTTTCCTGGCTCTTCGGTGGTGAACGAGCCGAAGCCGAAGCGCCCGTGTCCTCGCGGTTCCGTTATTACACCGACGCTGCATACAGCCATTCCGGAAAAGATTCGGGAAAAGAAATGAAGCAGGTCGCGTCCCGAATGGTATGGCGATCGCGAATGGAATGTGAACCTCTGGGGCACCTATGCGTTCACCAACACCGAGTTCGCTCCTAATCCTTCGCTGGTGGACATCGTGCAAAGTACGAGTGAGGGAGGCCCAGTCCTTGGCACCTATGATCGCTACATCGGTGGCGACCACGCATGGGGCGGCGGCGGGGACATAAAATATTTCTTCTGTCGCTATGCTGGTGTCGGTGTTGAGGGATTTGCATTGGACGCTCACAAGCCTGGTTTCGATATCTTCGAGGACCAGGCGGTTCCGATATTTGTTCACCGAAGAATCAATCACGAGCACACCATCGGCTCTGTTTTAGGAACGCTTACCCTGCGCTATCCGATTCCCTGCACACGTCTTGCGCCGTACGCATGGGCGGGTGTCGGCGCGATTTTCGGCGGCGGCGAAAGGGAGACCCTTCACACGCAAGGACCGCCGGACGCATTCCTTGTCAATGCGCAGACCGAACATTTCGGTAGCGAAACCAAGGTCCTCGGCCAATTTGGGGCCGGTCTTGAATTTCGGTTCTCGCGACACGTCGCGATGATTAATGACTTGAGCTTCGGCGTAATTGATGGCCCGAGGAATAATTTCGGAATGTTTCGCAGCGGCCTGAATTTCGCCTTCTAGGAATCTTGGGGGTTCACGCCCTCAGGGCTGAGAAACCCCGAAAGCATTCGGGGTTTGCTGAAGTGGAGATGCCGCAGTCCGTGTGGAGCGGGCTGCGGCTACACTTTTGAGTTGCAAAGTCGCTGGTGTCAAGCGCCTACTTCTTTGCAATGCGCGTCTGGAACAAGCGCCACTATTCTTGCGCATGTCTTGACCGCCAATCGTCGCATCGATAACTTCGTTCTCGGAAAGGAGTTTGTCGGTGAAGACTGAGGTCTCGATCGAATACTGCGTCGTTTGAAACTACACGCCGAAAGCCGTCAGTTTGGCGGCTAAAATTCTCGAGCTTGGCGAGCGCATCAGGTCGCTCACGCTAATTCCCTCGAGCGGCGGCGCTTTCGAAATTCGCGCCAATGGCAAACTGCTCCATTCCAAACTCGACACCGGCGACTGGCCGGACTTCGGCGACATCGTCAAGGCGATCAAGAAGATTAAATAGCGCGTCGAGTTCGTTTTTTGAGGCGTCCAGATTAGCGAAGGCGATCGGGCCTTGGACGTTAAGATTTTTAAACACTCAACACTCAACGCTCAACGCTCAACATTCAATTCACACAATTGAACGCTGGGCGTTGGACGTTGGACGTTGGACGTTTTCTTCTTTCTGGAGAGTGAAGGGTGCCTGGTGGCCCTCGCGGTCTTCAAAACCGTCGTCGCCGTGCAAGCGGCGGGGTAGGTTCGATTCCTATCCTCTCCGGTCTTTTCCTGCAGTTCCTGTAGCCGTTTCGCTGTGCGAAACGCGCACGTCGCACGTCGCCCACAGCGCGACGGCCACAGCGGTCGCTGGTGAAAGGAGGTGAATCAGATGTCACGTGAGCAGATTCGTAAACTGACGTCGCTCTCATCCTGTGCTGGGTGAGCTTCTAAATTGAGCCAACAGGCCCTGCGACAAGTTTTGCCGCAGCTTCCCATCTCATTAGACCGGAATGTGCTCGTGAGCTCGAAGACTTTCGACGATGCCGGCGTCTATCGGCTGGATCGCAATCGCGCTCTTGTGCAAACAGTTGATTTCTTTACGCCCATTGTGGACGACCCTTTTTCCTACGGGCAGATCGCCGCGGCCAATTCGCTCTCGGATATTTTCGCCATGGGCGGGCGGCCGTTGACAGCGCTAAACATCATCGGCTTTCCAACCGATCTCGTTCGGCCACGAGTGATTTCCTCGATTTTGCGGGGCGGCCTTGCCAAGGCGGCCGAAGTGGGATGCGCGATCATCGGCGGCCATTCAATTCGAAATCCCGAACCAATTTATGGGCTGGCCGTCACGGGAGTAGTCGATGTCCGGCTCGTTACCACCAATGCAAATGCGCGTCCCGGCGATTTGCTCGTGCTGACAAAGCCGCTGGGCACAGGCATCGCCACCACTGGGATCAAACGCGGAATCGCATCACGCGCGCTCCAGAAAAAAGTGATCGCCCTTATGTCGAGGATCAATACGGTTGGCGCAGAACTGGCCGAGCGTCGTCTGGTCCGTGCCGCTACTGACGTCACCGGCTACGGACTGATGGGTCATTTGGTTTCACTCTGTCGCGCCAGTGGCGTCTCCGCTGAGATTGACCCCAATGCCGTGCCAATGATTAGTGACGAGATCACCGACCTCATCGAACAAGGCTGCATCCCCGGGGGTAGCCGCGAGAATTTGGTTGCCACAACCGTGGCTGTCGATTGGGGAAGCACAGACGAGCACCAACGAGTTCTTTTAACCGACGCACAAACTAGCGGCGGATTACTGCTGTGTGTGGCTGAAGCGAATCTTGAAAAGGTGCTCATGATCCTGCGAAAAGAGGGTACACCTTCCGCAGCGCTGATTGGAAAAATCGTGCCACGACGACGACGCGGCCCGTTGATATGCATGACCGGGTAAAGTCAGAACCACGGCGGAAAATCCCCGCCGTCTCGCAAATCCTTGACGCGCTCGGCCAGTGCGATTTGCCGCGTCCGATCGTTGTCGATCTTGTCCGCCGCAGACTTTCACAGATTCGCGCAGCGATCGATGTCCCCGAGTTTGAATCAATCGTATCTGATCTTCGGGGCTCGCTCGATGAACTTCGCGCCAGCAGGCTTCAACCGATCATCAACGGCGCCGGGATTGTCATTCATACAAATTTCGGCCGCGCGCCACTTGCGATTGAAGCCGTCCGCGCGCTGAACGAAATCGGATCACGCTATTCGAATCTCGAATACGACCTTGCAACAGGCGACCGAGGCCGCCGCGGCAGTTACATCCAGAATGCGCTTGCGCTACTTTGCGGAGCGGACGCGGCCACGGTCGTCAACAACTGCGCAGCCGCGTTAGTCCTAATCGTTCACCATTTCACAAAAAAGAATGGCAGGGCGCGACCGCAGCCTGCTCGCCGTGGCGAGGGCGCGTCGGAGGTAGTAATCTCACGCGGCGAGCTCGTGCAGATCGGCGGCGGATTTCGCATCGGCGAAATCGTCGAAGCCACGGGCGCAAAACTGCGCGAAGTCGGCGCGACCAACAAAACAACGCTGGATGATTATGCCCAAGCCATTGGTCCCGCGACCGCGATGATACTGAAAGTTCATCGCAGCAATTTTTTCATGAGCGGTTTTGTCGAATCGCCTTCGTCGGAGGAGATCAGCGCGCTTGCGCGCAAGAAACGCATTCCGTTTGCCGAGGACTTGGGCAGCGGCGCTATTGCTGCAATCGAACAGTTGGGAGTTGCCGATCACGAGCCGACGCCGACCGAGATTTTGAAAAGCGGCGTCGATCTTGTTTGCTTCAGCGGGGATAAACTATTTGGCGGCCCACAAACAGGAATCATCCTTGGGAAAAAGCGCTTCGTGGCGGCCTTGAACCGCGAACCGCTCTTTCGCGCGTTACGCTGCGACAAGCTTTGTCTCGCTGCGCTGCAAGCCACAGTCGATCTTCAGTTGAATCAACAGACTGCTGACATCCCGACGTTGGCGCTGTTGCAGGTTTCCGAAGATGCATTGCGCGCCAGAGCTGCGGCAATCTGTGATAAGCTGTCGAAAAGCTGCCCTGGCCTGCAGATCGCGATCGGCCGCAGCGCTGCCAAAGCAGGCGGTGGCACATTGCCTAAATCGAGCCTGTCGTCCGTCACGATTGAGATCGTTCCGAGCAATTGCTCAGTCGTCGCGTTCGCGGGCCGTCTGCGTCGGTCAACGCCTCCGCTTATTGGTTACATCGCGAACGATCGCTTCAAACTCAATCTGCGCACGATTTTCCCACAGCAGGATGGTCTGGTCATCCAAGCAATCAGCGCGGTGTGCAGGAAGTGAGCACCCGGCACTTCGTGATCGCCACAGCAGGCCACGTCGATCACGGCAAAAGCGCACTCGTCAAAGCGCTGACCGGAACTGATCCGGACCGCTTGCCGGAAGAAAAAGCGCGGAAAATCACGATTGAGCTCGGTTTCGCCGAATTGAATCTGACCGCGCCGAATGGCCAGACGATTCACGCAGGCATCATCGACGTTCCCGGCCACGAGGATTTCGTCCGGAACATGATCGCGGGCGTCGGCTCGATTGATCTCGCGCTTTTCGTTGTTGCGGCCGACGACGGCTGGATGCGGCAAACGGAAGAGCATTTGCAAATTTTGATGTATCTCGGAGTGAAACGGGCCGTGGTCGCGCTCGCGAAAAGCGATTTGAGAAAGATCGATAGCGTCACCGATGGAATTCGAATTCAAATGTGCCAGACGGTTTTTGCGCGCTCGCCGATTGTTCCAACTTCTGTCCGCACAGGTGCGGGAATTGAAAATCTAAAGGGCGCAATCGCGTCCGAGCTAGCGGCCATGGATCCACAGCGCGATTTCGGCAAGCCGCGCTTGTTCATCGATCGCGCGTTTACGCTGCGTGGAATCGGCACGGTCGTCACGGGCACCTTGAGCGGCGGTTCGATTCGGCGCAGCCAGGATGTTGTCGTTCAGCCCGGAGAGATTTCAGCTCGGGTTCGTTCCATTCAAAACCATGGTCGCGACATCGAAATCGCTCGACCGGGAATGCGCACGGCCATCAATCTGCCTGATCTCTCAATCGGCGAGAACGGAATGCAACGCGGTGACCTTATTACTGTTCCCGGCCTCGGCAGTCCGCATGCAACAATCGACGTGCTTCTGGAGAGATCGTCGCGACTGAAGCGAAACTCTCCTGCAGCCCGTCCGATCAAGAATGGCAGTTCCATTCAAGTTCATTTTGGAACGGGTCGCATTGCTGCGAAGATCACATTGTTGGACAAACCCGCGCTTGGAGCCGGGCAAAACGCAATTGGTCGGCTGCAGCTCGATTCACCGATTGTTGCATTTGTCGGCGATCGCTTCGTTCTCCGCGATTCTTCCGAACAAAACACCATTGCCGGCGGAACAGTGCTCGATCCCGACGCCGATCGAGCGAATTTCCGCTCTACCGCACAAATTCAATTCTTGAGAGCGCGCGCGACCGCACCGCATGACATCGATGTTTGCGTTCGTTCTGAGATTGCGCTGCGCGAATTTGTGCTGAGAAAGGCCCTGTTGAACAAGTCGCCTTTTAGCAACGGCGAAATCTCCGAAGCTTTAGCGCGGCTGCAATGCGCCGGCGAAATTGTGCTCTGCAGCGAAATAGCGACGGATCGCAAGACCTGGCAGCAGCTGCGAGAGCGGGCAACCAGTTTGATCGATGAAGCGCACAAGTGCAATCCGGAGCGCGCCGGTCTTGATTTGAATGAGCTTCGTTCGACGCTGCGCATTCAAGAGTCGAATGTGTTCGAAGCGTTGATAGCGGATTTGTGCGTTAAGGATTTCGTTCGCAAAGGGTCGGCCATAGCGCGGATTTCTCATCGACCGCTATTGCCTGCCGACCTCGAACCAGTTGAGAGAAGGATCCGCGAATCGCTCTCGCATAAACCATTCGATCCCCTGCCACGCCGTGAAATCGAACCGGATCGACGCGCGCAGCATGTTCTCCGCTTTTTGATTGACAGTGGACAAGTGATCGAAGTGGGTCCGGATGCAATCTTATTGCGGGATAATTTCGAACACATGAAGGCGAGAATCACCGAATTCATTTCCAAGAATGGGCCGGCTACCGTAAGCGAGCTGCGTCAGGCGCTTGAGAGTTCGCGGCGTATCATGGTGCCCTTACTCGAGCGGCTGGATCGAGACGGCGTTACGCGACGCGTGGAGGACAAAAGGATCCTTGGCAGGATCGTTTAACGTGTGAAACGATCGGGGCCACTTCTGCTCGTTGTACCATCCCTGCAGGAAGCTTGGGACAATGCGATCGCTCCCTGGTTCGACCAGGTTTTGCCCGGAACGTGGCAACGCGAGTTGCCTGCGCTAGTGGTCGTTCCCACGCGAGGGCAGGCCAACGATCTTAAGGCGCGCTTGATTGCAAAGGGCTGTTCGCATCTGGGTTTGCGGTTTGTGACACCGTCGAGTTTACGTGCGTTGCTCGCGCTAGATGATGCGACCCCGGCTGCTGAGCCTGAACATCTCCGTTTGCTGCTCGCAATTGCGGCTAGCGAAATGGAAGATCGGCCTAACGAATCTGAAGCACTTGCTGCCAAAGCTGTTGCTCGTGCGCCCGCGCTATTGCTGCGTGGATTGGATCGCCTCGAAACTGCCGGTTGGAAATTCCAAGAACTCGGGCTGCCATCGTTTGCGCCAGTGGTTCAGCGTTTTAACGAACTGCTGAGAAAATGCGGGTTTCTGCTTCCCGGCGAGACTGATCGAAGGCGTTTGCAACAAGCGGCGCGTGGCAGGGAATTTTCTCACGTGCTTATCACCGGGTTCGACGGAGCGCATTGGGCAGAGTGGTTTCTCCTGCGCGCCACGGTCGAACTGGCAGAAAACGCCACGATCGTGCTCGAAGAACCGCGAGAAAACTTTTCCGATGTCGATCTTTGCTGGATCGGCTCTTGGGAAGAAGTTTGTGGCGAAGCCCAACGCGCGCCGAGAGCGACGACCGCGCTCGGCGATTCGCTTTTCAGCGAAATGGAAATGCGCGGAGGCGCGAAAACGACGAAACGCTTTGATTTTCTGATCGGCACAAACTTTTCGGAACAAGCCGAAGCGATCGCGCGGCAATGCGTTCGTTATTTGGCAGATGAGAAATGCACACGGCTCGGCGTGATTTTTCCCGGCAGCGGGGCGTTGCCGCGGCTGGTCGCGAGCTCGCTAGAGCGGCTTGAAATCCCGCACAATGACGGGCTCGGCCACGTTGTTCCCGGCATTTTCGAATCGGCAGAGTGGCAGGCTTGGATCGAATTGCAACGCGCGCCACGACTTAATTCCTTTCTGCGTTTTCTAAATGCGTTGCCAGACCCGGCGGTCGTATCGCCCAAAATCGGCCGACAAGTTTTCGAAAAAATTCTGCGCGAAAGTTACAGGGAGGTTTTGCTGGACGATCTTGAACTGCTGCGCGAATTCTGTGCCACGTGCGCGGACGACAAGTCTCACTCGGCTGCCGAAGCTCTGCGGGCGCTGCCGTTTCTTCCGCCACGCGCCACCCTCGCCCAGTTTCTCGAACAGACTCACGCCGCGCTTGCCCATCTCGATTGGAAGCAACACGCGCTCGAACTTGCCAGCGTCGCGCGTGATTGGTCGCAGCGTCTCGATGTGAAATTTTCACGCGCGCTTTTTTTGCGTTGGCTGGAGGAAACGGCTGCCACCTCCGCTGCCGCCCGTTCAGCTGCAGGCGACCATCCGTATGCGCGCGTGCAATTGCTCACGGTGGCGCGCGCGCAAAATCAGGAATGGTCGCACTTGATTCTTGCAGGCTGGAACGAAGGGGCGTGGCCGCCGCCGGCCGGAGCGGAGTTCGCACGCGCTGAAGAGATTCATGCCTTCAATCGCAGCGTGCAACAGCTCAACAAGCGCGCAGCGCGCCAGGGAAGCCAGGGCGAGGGCCACACCAGTGTGCGCGAAAACCACTCGCTCTATGTCGGGCCGGGCGAGCAACGCGCGATCGCGTTGCGGCAATTCGATGCACTCCTCGAATCGGCCAGCGAAGGAGTGACGGTCGCGGCCAGTCTGGTGCAGGAAGATGCGCCGGAGCGCTTCTGGAATCCGAGCGAATGTTTTACCGAACTTTATCTCAAAACGCGGGGTGAGCCGCTCACCCAAACGACCTTAAAAAATCTGCAACGCGCCACCGCGCTGTTGCCAAAGCCTGCTGCGGTAGGGACGGACGTGCAGCAAACGCTGATCGCGTTCAACGCCCGCCGTGACTCCTCCAAACCTGCCGGTGAATATGATTTCTCATTGCGGCCCAACGAGTCGTATCGACCGGTGCCGACGCTGAGTGTGAGCGATCTCCAACGAATGGTTTCGTCGCCAGCAATTATCTGGATGAAGCGTTATCTCGGCGTGGAAGCACCAGAGGACGCCGCGAATTCGTGGACGGCGACGACAGGTAAATGGGTGCATGACTGGCTGGCGAATATTGTCGAAGCCCGGGACGGGAGGATTTTCTCAGTGTTTCCGGCCTTAACAAAGATCGACAAGCGCATCCGGCTTGCCGCGGACGAACGCTGTGCGGCACTTCGGCGTCTTTGCGAGTTGTCAGGCAAAGTCGTCCCTGATTGGTGGACTTCGGGCTGGTTGAACGCGCGTTATCTCTCGCGGTACCTCGGCGCCAAAATCGGAAGTGCGAAAGGGTGGGAATGGATGGCGACGGAGGTGGCCGTTGGTCGCGAAGGTGCGGTGAAAATTGCCGATGGTGTGGAGCTTGAGTTGCACGGCCAAATCGATTTGGCGCTAGCGCAAAATGACGCGGACAGTTTCGCCGGGCAAAAGATTTGGGTTGTCGATTACAAAACCGGTTCGACCAAGGAACTGAAGGCCTCCGATCTGCACGACAATCTGGTTAAAGGCACAACGTTGCAGCTCGGTCTTTACGCGCTAGCCATGCGCGAGCTGGGCGCCGCCGAAGTGGGCGTGAGTATCATTTCGCTCGTGGTTAAAAACGTCGCGCCACAATTGTCCGTTGTCGATCTGGCAGCGCATACCGACGTCTTTGGCGATCTGGCGGAAATGCAGCGTACCGGGGTTTTCGGAATGAAAGGTGAAATCCGTCCGGCCTTTGGTTACAGCGCGCTCTATCCGCTCGCGACGTTGCAGATCGATAACGACATTTTGGAAGATAAATGGGCGCTGACGCATCCCGCCCTCGTCCTTGAGAAAGAGGAGTGGGAAACATGGTGAAGCCGCGCGACGAATCCGCACGCGCTCGTTTTGCCAGCGAGCTGGACCGCAATTTTTCCGTGGTCGCGTCGGCCGGTTCGGGCAAAACCACTGCGATCACACAGCGCGTTTTGTCGATCGCGCGTTCGCCGAACGCCGCGGACAGTCTGCCGCATCTGGTAGTCGTCACCTTCACCAATCGTGCGGCGGACGAAATGCAACAGCGCACGCGGCAAGCTCTGCTCGAGGAAAATTTGCGACAGGAAGTGCAGACTGCATTCAATCGCGCCTTCTTCGGTACGATCCATTCGTTCTGCATGAAACTCCTGACCGACTTCGGTCATTATCTTGGTTTGCCTGCCCCGCTCGAGTTGGTCGAAGACGACGACGACCTCTGGCAGGAGTTTGCACAAAACCAAACTCGAATTGGCCGGTCCTTGGGCGACAAGGACCGTGCAATGCTTCTGCGTTTCGTGCAGGCGCGCGACCTCATGGAGCTGGCTCGACGCGCAGGGTCAGCTGCGTTACGCGTGTCACCGCCATCGTCATGTCCGACTGTCGATTTCGCGGAAGTCTACTCACAGTCGGATAAGGGAAAGGGAAACGACAACATCAGTAAATCGCAGGCGGAATTGCGCGAGTGGGAAAGGCGTTTCGCCGGCGATTGGGAATACCTGCGCTGGCCGGTTTGTTTCACGGCCGCAAACGCCAGGTTTACTGAGCTCTGGCAGGAGAAATTTGCGCCTTTGCGAAAATGGATCTGCGACGCTGCCACCTGCGTCGTCGCGGAGGTACAACGTGATTATCTCGATTTTCGACTCGACCACGGACTCGTTTCCTATGGAGATCAAATCGCGCTCGCGGAAGAGTTGCTGCAACATCCGGTCGCCGCGCGGAGGATTCGCGAAGAAAACTTTCGTGTCATTCTCGACGAGGCGCAGGACACCGAGCCGCTGCAATTTTCCGTGCTGTTGGAAGCGACTCGCCCGCCGGAAGCGAGGGGTCTTTGGTTGCAAGATCGGCATCTGGGTCCGCGGCCCGGCCACTTCTGCATGGTCGGGGATTTCCAGCAATCGATTTACCGCGAGCGCGCGGACTTGAATTATTACCGAGCTGTTCATGACGCGCTCATCGCCGACAAGCACGG
>WNFQ01004695.1_pt1 | contig 10222 bp, 5 predicted proteins | sample 5400171 | NCBI WGS metagenome assembly WNFQ01 (sample SAMN13153356, study PRJNA577476) | soil metagenome | isolation source: 20 cm soil under Madrone tree | place: USA:California | collected 2016-06-14 | reverse complement strand
CTCGGCGGCCACGGTGCCGGGCAGCGTGACGGTTCCGGCCAACGCCACCAGCGCGACGTTCACGGTCACCACGAGCGCAGTGGCCGCCTCGACGGCGGTCACGATCTCCGGGTCCTACGGTGGCGCGAGCCAGACGGCCTCACTCACCGTGATCCCGCCCATCCCGACCTCGCTGAGCGTGAGCCCGGCGAGCGTGACGGGTGGCACCGCCTCACCCACCGGCACCGTGAGGCTGAACGGGCCGGCCCCGGCTAGTGGCGCGCAAGTCACGCTGTCGAGTAACAGCTCGGCGGCCACGGTGCCGGGCAGCGTGACGGTTCCGGCCAACGCCACCAGCGCGACGTTCACGGTCACCACGAGCGCAGTGGCCGCCTCGACGGCGGTCACGATCTCCGGGTCCTACGGTGGCGCGAGCCAGACGGCCACGCTCACCGTCATCCCGCCGGTCGTGTCTTCGCTGACGCTGAATCCGACGACGGTGACCGGCGGTTTGCAGAATTCGACCGGCACCGTGACTCTCAACGGGCCGGCGCCCGCGGGTGGCGCGCAGGTCGCGCTCTCCAGCAGCAATCCGTCCGTGGCCTCGGTGCCGGCGAGCATGACGGTGCCGGCCGGCGCGACCACCGTGACCTTCACCGTGAACACGTCGGTCGTTGTCTTCTCGCAGGACGTCACGATCACGGCGTCGTATCAGAGTTCGAGTCGGTCGGCGACGCTCACCGTGCGGCTGCTCCCGCTCTTGTAAAGCGCATGGGAATGTCGCCGGCTGTTCCGCGGCCCGCCAGTGGAGGCGTCCGAGCCTCCTCGGCGGGTCAGCGCTGGTGGCAGGCGGCCGGGGCACCGGGCGCCGACGCGCCGGCGCCCCAGGGAAGCGCGGTGGCGTTCGGCGCCCTGATGGCCTTCATCATCGTGTCGCTGACCGCGCCGCAGAGTTTCGTGCCGGCGCTCGCCCCGTTTCGGCTCGCACTGCTGACGGGCGCCTCGGCGGTGGTGGCGTTGTTCGTGGACGCCTTCGTCCGCCATCGTCCGCTCCTGACCCGGAGTCGCGAGACATGGGTCGCTGCCTGCCTGGCCATCTGGGCCACCGTGTCCGTGGTCTTCTCCTACTGGCCGGGGGGCAGCGTGATGCTGCTACCCGATTTCCTCAAGACGCTGGTGGCCTTCTGGCTCCTCGGGACCCTCGTGGACACACCAGCGCGGCTGCGCAGGGTCGCGTGGATGCTGAGCGTGCTGGCCGTACCCCTCGCGATGACCGGTATCCGGAACTTCCTCTCGGGCGCATTCATGACCGAGAGTGTTCACCTGGTCCAGCGGATCCGCGGCTATGACGCGCCGCTGACCGATAACCCGAACGACCTCGCCCTGATGCTCAATCTGATCCTGCCGCTGACGATCGCGCTGCTGCTGATCGAGCGACGGCCTCGGGCCCGCGTGCTGCTCACGGGCATGGCGCTGATCAGCGTGGCGGCCATCCTCCTAACGTTCTCGCGCGCGGGCTTCCTGACCCTGGTGATCACGACGCTGCTGTACGGCCGGCGGCTCTTCACCGGAGCGCGCCGCGGCTGGGTGGTGGCCGCGGTGGTGCTGGCGCTCGTCGCGGCGTCGTGGCTGCCGTCGAACTACGTGAACCGCCTGGGCACGATCACCAACATCGAGGCGGATCCGACCGGCTCTGCCCAGGAGCGGTGGAGAGACACGGTGGCCGCGACGAGCTTCGCCCTCGCGCACCCGATGCTCGGAGCGGGCTTCGGGATGAATGCCGTCGCACTCAACGAGGAGCGCGGCGCCTTCTGGAAGGCCGTGCACAACGTCTATCTTCAGATCGCCGTCGAGCTCGGTCTGCCCGGGCTCCTCCTCTTCGTCCTGCTGCTCATCGGCGCGATCAGGAGTGTCCATGTCGTCCGACAAGGCACCGCCGGCGACCCGGCGTTGCGGGATCTCTCCCAGCTGGCCGAGGGGCTGTACATCAGCCTCCTCGCATTCACGGTGGAGGCGCTGTTTCATCCGGTCGCGTACCAGTTCTACTTCTACTTCATCGCCGGCCTGGTGGTCGCCCTGAGGGCCATCTACGACGCCGGGTCCGGCGCTCGCACGGAGCTCGTCGCCGCGCCGGCTCAGGGCCGGCGGCCCGGCCCGGCGTCGAAGCATGCCCTTCGTCGGCCCGGGATGTCGAGAGCCCGCTGAGATGCGCCACCGGTGGTCGCTCGGATACGTGATCCCGCGCCTGCTCGTCGCGGTGTTCCTGGTCGATGCGGCCCTGCGGTTCATGTCGATCGACCCGTTGACGTTTCGGGCCTGGGAGGCCGTCAGCCGCTACCGCCCGGCGGGCGCGGCGTTCGAACCCAATCGGCGCTACCACAACGCGCGCTCGTACGGCGACCTCACGGCCATGGGCAACCTCCCCGGGCTACGGCAGTATCGAACGGAAGTCTTCACGACGGATGCGCTCGGGTTCCGAAACGCCGCGCACGTCCTCGACACGCAGATCGGCGCGATTCTGATCGGCGACTCCTTTGCCGTGGGATCCGGGGTGAGCGACGACGAGACCGTGTCCGCGCGGCTCGGCCAGTTCTGGGGCTGCGTGGTCTACAACGCGGGCAGTGAGGCGTGGGCGGTCGTGCCCGATCAGATCCTGCCCATCCTGCAGCGACTCGACCTGCGAGGTCGTACGGTCATCCGCCTGTACTCCGAAGACAGCGAGATGCCGTACGTGCCGACCACGCGCGGCCGGATTCTCAGGAAGCTCGTCGCCGGTGTTCCGGCGGAGATTCGCGGCGTCGCCGGCCGCGTCGAGGGGCTGCTGACGGTATCGCCCCTTCGGATCCTGAGCGAGCGTGCCTTGAAGACCGTCGAGAACGACCGGGTCCTTCCCAACAGTTACGCCGGCAACGTCGTGAAAGCGAGCCTCCGGAATGGCGACTCGATGCTGTTCCGCACCTCGCACGTGCGCAACTTCTATCGCGACCGCGAGCTCGCCGCCGACTACTGGACGTGGTTACGTGACGCGTTCCGGGAGGCGGGGTACGACCTGGTGGTCGTCCTCGTGCCCGGCAAATACACGGTGTACCGGCCGTTCCTCGTGGATCAGAGGCAACCTGGCGCCGGGGCCGGTGACTATCTCGATCGGCTCGAAGGCGAGTTGCGGGCGATGGGCGTGCCTGTTCTCAACCTGGCGCCGTTCCTCTCCGCGCACGCGGCGCGCCATCTGGAGCGCGGTGAGTACCTCTACTGGCTGGACGATATCCATTGGAACGCTCGCGGGATCGGGCTGGCGGCGGCGGCCATCCGGGCGCAGTGGCCCGCCACGAGCGCGCCGTGCGGCGCGCCGCCGTCTCTGGTCGTTCAGACGTCAGACGGGCGAGCGCCCGGTCAGACGGCACCGATTCCGGTCCGTCCGATGAGCGCGGAGGTTCGCTGATCATGATGAAGGCCTCACACCCAACGCTGAACGGCTCCGCGGTCGGCACGGACGCCTCGGAGTCCTCACCCCTTCCGTCGCGACTACTGGACGCCGAGGACAGCTTCTATCGCGGCTATCCGTGGTGCCTGAACACGTTTCCCACGCTCCACGAGATCGTCGGGCACCTCGGCCAGGAGCTCGAACGGCTGCAGCAGCAGGAGGACTGGCGGCGGCTCGAGGTGATGACGAACGTGTTCCTGCTCTCCTGTGCGGTGGCCGACACCGTCGACGATTATCTGCACGGAGACGGCTATGACTTCTCGAAGCTCACAAACGCGGTGCCGTTGCTCGGGCCCGGCGTCCGGGTCCTCGACAAGGTCCTGCACGCGTCCCGGAAGGTTCGCGCCGTGCGCGCCAGGCCGGTGCGCCGATGGCGCGAGGAGTGGACGGCGGCGCTCGGGAAATTCCTGAGCGTGTTCATGGCCGCGGCCACCGCGGATCGGACGGCGCTCGCGGCGGCGGCGGCCCGTCTGGCGTCGTTGCTGACGGCCGAGCTGCCGCCCGCACTACAACGGCGGCGACCGAGAGTCCCGTCGGCGTTCCGAACGCAGGACTTGACCCACTTCGACATCCTCGAGCTCGGTCGAATCTTGATCACGACGTATCCCGAACGCCAACGCCCGATCCTCATCGTGGGACTGCGGACGGCCGGCTCGTACTTCGCTCCGTTACTCCGGGCCTTTCTCGAAGCCGAGGGCTATGAGCAGGCCGACGCGGTGACCATACGCCCGAAGAAAGGGCTGGCGCCCTGGGAGCGGGCGACGCTCGCGCGCGGCGCCCAGCGAGGGGCGGTCGCCGTCGTCGTCGACGAGCCGGTCAACACCGGCAGCACGCTCGCCCGGGCCATCGACGCCGTCCGCGGCACGGGCTTCGACGCGAGCAACGTCGTCGCCCTCGTCCCGGTCCATCCGTCGCAGCGCGACTGGACGGAGAGCCAGAACTCCCTGGCGCGCTCCGGCACGCGTGTGCTCCGTCTCGAGCCCGAGCGGTGGCACAAATACCGACTGCTGGAGCCCTCGGCGGTCGAAGGCCTCCTGGAGCAGTATTTCGAGGCGCGCAACTACTCGAGCGCGCGGATCGTGCCGAGCGAGCAGGCCCAGCGGCTCAACGCCGAGCTTCGGAGTCGATCGGAGGAGAAGTTTCATACGCGGCTCAAGCGCATCTACGAGGTCCGACTGGAGGACGCGGCCGGCCGGACGGAAACTCGATACGTCCTGGCCAAGAGCGTGGGCTGGGGATGGCTCGGCTATCACGCGTTCCTCATCGGCGCCCGTCTGCCGCAGTTCGTGCCCCCCGTTTTGGGACTGCGCAACGGCATTCTCTACACGGAGTGGCTCGTTCAAGATGGTCGCGAGCGCGCCGAGCGCGACCGCGAGGAGGTGATCGAGGTCACCGCGTCCTACGTGGCCGCGCGGGTTCAGGGCCTCGGCCTGGGGGCCGATCCCGCGCCCGACCTCGGCCGCGCCAACCAGCACAACGGGCTCGACGTGCTCGGGAATGCCCTGGCCCGGGCCTACGGCGGGAAAGTGGGCGTGTTGAAGCGCGGTCGCATCCAGCGCGAGCTGTCACGCCAGGCCTGCCCCTCGCCCGTCTTGATCGACGGAAAGATGCGTGCGCAGGAATGGATCACGACGGCCGCGTCGTGTCTCAAAACGGACTTCGAGCACCACGGTCTGGGAAAGACCGAGCTCAACATGACCGATCCAGCCTACGATCTCGCCGACGCCACCCTGTCGTTCGGGCTCTCCGAGGTCGAGGAACGCCGGCTCATCGACCGCTACGTCGAGCTATCCGGAGATACGGGGGTCGCCGGCAGGCTCTTCCTCCACAAATTGCTGGCCGGCACCTGGGCCATGACCTCCGCGGTGAGCAGCCTCGGCGACGGCCGGCTGTCGCCGCGGCACGAGGAATTCAATCGCCAGTACGTCGACGCCTGGAACTTCCTGACGCTCCAGACGACGCGGCTCTGCGCCAGCGCGTGCCGTCGGCCCGAGACGCCGCGCTGGCGCGCGCCCCTGGTCGTGCTCGACGTCGACGGCGTGCTGGACAAGAAGATCTTCGGCTTTCCCTCCACGACCGCGGCCGGGATCCGCGCCGTCTCGCTGCTCCATGCCCATGAGGTCGCGGTCGCGCTGAACACGGCGCGCACGGTCCCGGAGGTGAAGGAATACTGCCGCGCCTACGGATTCGTGGGAGGCGTCGCGGAGTACGGGGCCGTCGCGTGGGACGCGGTGAACGGGCGCGAGCGCGTCCTGGTCAGTGACGAGTCGCGGCTACAACTGGACCGGGTTCGCCGCGCGCTGCGAGCCGTCCCCGGCGTGTTCCTCAACGACGACTACCGCTACTCCCTGCGCGCGTATACGTACGAGCGGGGAACGACGGTGGCCCTGCCCACGATGTTGATTCGAAATCTGCTCGCCGGCCTCGGGGCCGACCGGCTCGACTTCCACCAGACATACCTGGACACCGCCGTCCTCGCCAAGGAGACCGACAAGGGGCGCGGCCTGGAGGCGCTGCTCGCGCTGTCCGGCAACGACGGGTGCGAGACGATCGCCGTCGGCGATTCCGAAGCGGACCTGCCGATGTTTCGCGTGGCCCGACGCTCGTTCGCCCCGTCCCACATCTCGTGTCGATCCGCCGCGACGCGCCTCGGCTGTCGGATCGCGGATGAGGCCTTCCAGCCCGGGCTGCTCGGTATCGTGCGGTCGATCGTTCATCCCGGTGGTGGCCACTGCGACCGCTGTCGCTCCTGTGACAGCTGGCCGCCGGAGGGCGGCACGCTCTTCTGGTCGCTGCTGGAAGCGGCCGATCAGAGCCGGCGACGCCTGCTGCTCCGCGCGCTGGTCGATCCGACCGTGCTGCAGGCGTTCGTGAAATGACGGCGGCGGGACGGCGATGATCGAGACGATCGAGGATGCGGCCGGCTTCGAGAAGCTCAGGGACGAGTGGGACACCCTGCTCGAGACGAGCGCGTCGAATTGCTTTTTCTTGACGTGGGAGTGGCTCTATCCGTGGTGGAAGCATCTGTCCGGCGATCGCACGCTCCGGATCGTCACGCTGAGGTCCGGCGGCGAGCTCGTCGCGATCGCGCCCCTGGCGTCGCGGCCTCGACGGCTCGCCCGATTGGTGCCATTCCGATCGCTCGAGTTCATCGGCGCCGACAGGGTCTGCTCGGATTACCTGGACCTGATCATCAAACGCGGGAGGGAGCCGGAAGCGCTGGACGCGCTCGCCGAGTACCTGAGCCACGAAAAGCTCATGATCGAGATGGCCAACGTGAGGAGGAAGTCGCTGGCGACCCAGTTGACGGCCGAGCTGGAGCGGCACGGCTGGAGCCGGTCCGAGGAAACCATTGCGGTGTGCCCCTTCACCAGCCTGGCCGGACATTCGTGGCAGTCCTATCTGGCCAGCCTCGGGTCGGAGCATCGCTATAACTTCCGGCGGCGGCTCAAGAACGTCACCAGGATGGCGCACATGCGGTTCGAGGAGGCGCGCTCGCCCGCCCAGACCCAGCACATGCTGGAAGAGCTCGTGGCCCTGCACAACATGCGCTGGCGGGATCGTGGCGGCTCGGATGCCTTCGATGCCCCCGATCTCATCGCCTTCCACGAGGAAGTGACGCAGCTGGCGCTCGACCGCGGGTGGCTCAGGCTCTATCTCCTGACGCTCGACGGACGGGCCGTGGCGGGCCTCTACGGATTTCAATACCACGCAACCTTCTACTTCATGCAGGCGGGATTCGATCCCGCGTACCGCAAGCAGAGCGTCGGCCTGCTCGCCATGGGCCTGGCCATAAAGAATGCGATCGACGATGGCATGGACGAGTGCGACATGCTGCGCGGAGACGAGGCGTACAAGTTTCACTGGGCGCGCGAGAGGCGCGAACTCGGCCGGCTCGAGCTCTACCCGCCTCGTCTGTCGGCGTTGCTCTACAAGCGCGTCCAATCGATGGGCCGGGCCGGCAAGACGGCGGTGCTGCGGGCGCTCCCCATGGTGAACCGGACCGCGATGTCACGGAGAGACAACCATGTGCGGGATCTTCGGCCTCTTTGACGCTGACGCGAGCACGCCGGTCGATCGCCGGCTCCTCCAGCGGATGGGTGACGTTCTCGCCCATCGGGGACCCGATGGTGGCGGCGTCTACACGGACCGCGGGTTCGGCATGGGCATGCGCCGCCTCAGCATCATCGACCTCAAGACCGGCGACCAGCCCCTGGCCAACGAGGATGGATCCGTATGGGTGGTCTTCAACGGTGAGATTTACAACTACCGCGAGCTCACCACCGAGCTCCTGGAGAAGGGGCACCGGTTCGCGACCGCGTCGGACACCGAGGTGCTCGTCCACCTGTACGAAGAGCATGGCGAGGCCTGCGTCGACAAGCTGCGCGGGATGTTTGCCTTCGCCATCTGGCAGCCATCGCGGCGCACGCTGTTCCTGGCCCGTGACCGGCTGGGGATCAAGCCGCTGTACTACGCCCAGACGCCCAAGGGCGTCGTCTTTGGCTCGGAGCTGAAGGCCCTTGCCGAGTGTCCCCAGCTCCCACGAACGGTGGATCGCCACGGCGTGGCGGCCTACCTTCAGTTCGGATACGTGCCGGACCCGCTCACGATCATCGACGGCGTGGCCAAGCTCGCGCCGGGGCACACGCTCACGGTGCGCGAGGGGCGCGCCGGGGTGCCGCGGCGCTACTGGGATCCGACGGCCTGCTTCCGCAACCCCACGCCGCCCGCGCCCGAAGAGCAAGAATCCGAGGCCCTCTGGCTGCTCTTGCGCGACGCCGTCCGCTCGCACCTCGTCAGCGACGTGCCGGTCGGCGCCTTCCTGAGCGGGGGGGTGGACTCCAGCACGGTCGTCGCCCTCATGGCCGCCGAGGTCGGCGTGCCGGTCAAGACGTTCTCGGTGGGCTTCCAGGAGCCCGGCTACAACGAGCTCGGCTACGCGCGCCGGGTCGCCGAACGGTTCGGCACGGAGCATCACGAGCTCGTCGTCGGCGCCGAGGATCTCGGACTGCTGGACGACCTGCTCGGCGCCTTCGACGAGCCGTTCGCCGACGCGTCGGCGATTCCGACCTATCTCGTGTCACGATTGGCGCGCCAGCACGTGAAGGTCGTGTTGTCGGGTGACGGTGGCGATGAGCTGTTCGCCGGCTACGACCGCTACATGGTGGACTACCGCCGACGTCATCTCGGACGGCTCGGCGACATCGGGCTCGGAGGCGGCTTGCGTGCCTTGAGCGCCACCCTGCCGGAAGGCACCCCCGGGAAGAACTTCATCTACAACATTTCACTTCCGCGAATGGAACGCTACCTCGACTCCATTTCCCTGTTTCCCCCGCGGGCCCTCCGGCATCTGCTCCGTCCGTCGCCGACGGTGGACGTCGCCGCTCCGTTCGACACGGCCCATAGCGTGGGGCTCGATCCACTCTCTCGTCTTCAGGCGCTCGATCTCGGTACGTACCTGCCCGGCGACATCCTCGCGAAGGTCGATCGGATGACCATGGCGAACTCGCTGGAAGCTCGCGTGCCGCTGCTGGACCACCATCTGGTGGAGTTCGCGTGCGGACTTCCCGCCCGGCTGCGGCTCCGATCGGGACAGACCAAGTACCTTCTCAGGCGGGCCCTCGGGGGCCGACTCCCGCGCGAGGTCCTGACGCGACCGAAGCAGGGGTTCGCCGTGCCGCTGGAAACCTGGTTCGACCAACGCTTGCCCGATTTCTTTCACGATACGCTCGGCGGGGCCGGCCGGCTCGCCGACGTCGGCATCGACCCGTCGGCGGTTGTGTCGCTGATGGACGTCTATGCGAAGCGACGCCGCCAGGACCACTGCCGCCGACTCTGGGCGCTGGCCGTGCTGGACCGGACGCTGCACCGGCTGGGAGGCGCCCCTCGGGCCGCCTGAGTCGAGATCACCCCGTGCATACCGTGAGTCGTCCCTTACGTACGGCCAAAGAGCTCGCGCTGAACATCGGCTTTCGGATGGGCTATCTGCGTTTTCGGCAGCTCGTCCGGCGCCAGCAAGCGCTGATCCTCATGTTCCACCGCTTCGCTGACGAGGGCCGCGGTGATCCCCGAGGACTGCCGATCCGACGGTTCGAAGCCTATATGAAATACCTGACCGATCGCTACCGCGTGATCTCGCTCGGCGACCTGATCCGAGATCTGCGCCGGGGCGGTCCGGCCTCGAATACGGCGGTGGTCACGGTCGACGACGGTTACGACGATGTCTTTTCGCTGGCCGTGCCGGTGATGCGCGCGTACGGCATCCCGGCCTCGATCTTCGTGGTCAGTGGCTTCGTCGGGGGCCGCCTGTGGCCGTGGACCGACCATTTCCGGTTCGTCTTCGATCGGGCCCCCCGACGGCCGGTGACGTTCAAGCATCGTGACGCGACCCATACGATCGACATCCGAAACGAGAGCGAGCAGCGCCGGGCCGAAGAGCATTGGCGCGAGCACGCCAAGACGCTGCCGGTCGCGGAGCGGGAAGACTTGCTGGGGGCCATCGCCGAGGCGTACGGGATCGACGTCCCCACGACGGCGCCGGCCGAATTCCGGTCGTTGACCTGGACAGAGTTGCGGACGCTGGCGGCCCAGGGGTTCGACGTCGGGGCCCATACGCGCAGTCATCCGATTCTTTCCCAGGTCGGCCCGGAGCGATTGCGGGACGAGACCCACGGCTGCAAGGAGGAGATCGAGGGAAGCCTCCAGCATCCCGTTCCGCATTTCGCCTACCCCAACGGCCGGCGAGAAGACTACACGCGTGAG
>WNFQ01004438.1_pt1 | contig 10222 bp, 11 predicted proteins | sample 5400171 | NCBI WGS metagenome assembly WNFQ01 (sample SAMN13153356, study PRJNA577476) | soil metagenome | isolation source: 20 cm soil under Madrone tree | place: USA:California | collected 2016-06-14 | reverse complement strand
CACCGAGGCCTTTATTTTCGATGCATACGCACGGGACGATGTAAACGAGGATTCGATCAGGGTAGTTTCCCCTCCACTGCTTCAACCTCTCCCACGACGTTCTCTATCGCCGCCTCCATCGCCGGCATCGCGTGAGGTACCCGAACCGATGCCACCAGTACAAGTCGTACCACCAGCCCACCCTACACCCGTTCTGCCTCCACTCCAACACCCTTTACCGCAGCGTGCCTCTTCTCTTGGCACACCCGCATCAGGCGATACGCCCTCCCGTTCCCCTTCTCCAGTTACCACTAGACACTCTGATCTGTTGTCCTCTGCACGACCCGAGTCCCGACCGGTCCAGACACCATCGACGTCGTCGCCTACTCATTCAACTACACTGGCTTCTGACTCGCGACGTGAAAAGGAGAAGGATAAGGATAAAAAGGGTCTTTTCAAATGGGGCGGCGGGGAGAAGAAGGGCAAGAAAGATCAACGTGAAAAAGAAAAGGATCCAGGCTTTTTCGGCTCTCTGTTCGGCTCGAAAAGGAAGCCGGAGGAGAGTGCTCCAGTAGGACTTGCGCATGGACAGTCGGGACGAGAGGCAGCGGTAGCGCTTCTCGGCGCGAGCAAATCTTCACGTGGGTACGTTCCGCCGGCTTCGCCACAGCCACAGGGCGTGAACAATTACTCGCGTTATCCGATCCACGTTGAACGTGCAATCTATCGCCTATCGCACATCAAGCTCGCGAATCCCCGCCGCGCACTTTACGAGCAAGTTCTCATCAGCAACCTTATGTTCTGGTACCTTGGCGTTATTAATAAGACGCAGCAACCGCAGTCCCAGCAACAAGAAACCCAACAACAACAGCGACAAACCCCCACGGAACAGGCTGAGGCTGGGGCTGAGGGGCAAGCAGCGGTGGTTACGGGCGTTTCTGGACCACAGAAAGAGCGGGAGGATAAAGAACGTGCAGAGCTCGAGCAGGCAGAAAGTGAACGTGGAGAGGCAAAATTTACAACGCAAGGCCAGGCACAGGCACAGCAGTTGCCATCACCACAAGGCCGACGAGGAAGCCTCACCAAAGCTGCACCGGCGAATGCTGGGCCTCGTCGTGCGGAACAGCCTGTCCGCGGACCGCAGTACGATATGCAGCATCGTGCGATGGAGCAGGAGTATGGCGCTGCATTTGTTAGCGGCGCGAGATTGACGAGTGGACCACCGGGGATCGGATACGCAGGTCCGCCACCTGGAGCGATGCAGGTGTCAATGCCGATGTCGATGTCAGGGTCGGTACCATCACCAGCTGCCGCATCACCGCAGTCGACTCTTTTGGCTGCGGCTGCAGCATCGCGCCGCTCCCGCTCGCCGCCTCCACCTGCAGGGTCGGGCGTGCGTTATGTCCCACCACCGCCCTCAATACCGCCACCCGCAATACCTCAACCCATGTCCGCATCCGTATCGTCGTCAACATCAAACACAACGTCACCGAACATGTCTCCATCGGCAGTACAACAAGTATCTCTAACCTCCACGGAAGCGGGGCCGTTGCGGGTCCCCGGGCGCTCGTTATCCGCTAATGCGACGCCGCAAATTATGGGTCCCCGGGCGCAGGGACGTAAAGCACAGAGCGCGCATGCGGTGGCGCCGCTTGGTGCCAGACGGCCTCGCATATCTGAGAACGCTGTGCAGGGGAATGGCGAAGAGGAGGATGTGCCGTTGGCTCTGTGGCAGCAGCAGCAGTCGCTGTTGACTCAGCAGCCGCGGCGGCGGTGATGGGTGATGAAGACTGCGATCGAGGACCTATGCGTTTTATGCCATGCCCGTTCTCATGCATGTTTGTCTCATACCCACGCTCATGCCCCTGTGACATTTGTCCTTTCCCAATCTTTTCTTTCTCCTTTGTGATGCTTCTGGGGACATATTCGTACAGATGCGGCGGAGAGGCGGCGAAGCGGATGTGACGACACCTGGCTTTTTTAACGTGCTTTACATTGTCTCAAACTTCTTTCTTTTTTCCCTCCCTCATACTCGTTACTTGTTTTCCTTTTTGTGTACTTTTGTTGTTGCGCATTGTGTTTTTCGTGTGTCCTTTTTCCTTCAACAACCACCTCATAGCTACGATTTTGACGGACATGGAACAAGTCGTAATGATAGAATTTCCTACAGTTACAATAAAACCTGATTGAACAAAACTGATGCGATATGCGAGCGAGGCGTGTACGTGATGTGAAATTGCTAATGCGAATGAGAAAACTGGTGGTGTGGGGTATGAACTCTGAAGAGCGTCCGTGCGCGAATTTTACACATTATTTATGATGATTTGCTTGTTTTAGAGCCGAACATATGCACTTGTGCATGCAGAAAGCGGGAGAACGAAAAGGCACGACGAGTGGGTGTCGGAGAACGGAAGGGAATCGAAATCGGATCAGACAACGATGTGCGGGGGCAGAGACATGGCCGGGCGAGACAAGCCAAGATGGGCACGTTTCGGATATGTGAGGGACAGAACATGACCTGGTTCGCGGGAACGGGTACGAGAGATGTTGCTGCTGTGCAGGATGGGAAGGTAGGCTACGACGGCATCTGGCGTGTTGAGGGCGAGAGAGGAGTCCGGACGCGTGTCTCCGAGGAACGGGGGAGCCTTTCTATCTCTATCTCCAGTCATGACTGCTGCTGCTGCTGCTGAGCCAGTGGTGCGCGATCCTTGGCGGAAAGCCTCCTGTTTGTAGGAGCGGTGACGCAGGAGCAAAAGGACGATCTAGAGTACCGGTCAAATTGGTTGGCGTGTACTGTACTGTACTCTTTTTTTTGAGGGTGGCATACCGTGACTAGTATGCATGTTGCTACCGCGCCGCATGCGACTGAGAGCACGACGGTGAGAGCGGCGGGTGGGCTGGAGGGGTCTTGGTTTGTTGGGATTGAGGTAGGGCCCGGGAGTGAGGATATCATCTTGGACGTGGAGGAGGGCCTGAACACGTGGACTTGATTAGGCCGGGTATGTAAGCTGAGCCGCGCCCTGGCACAGGCTCACTCATCTCTCTCTATTCTTTGGCGCAGGGCGCGGCTTGACACCTTCCTAACTTACTTCCTCTCCCCTAGATTCACATAAACCGTTCCTTCTCCCTCTTGTAATTTTCTCTCGCTTGTACCACCACCCACTTGCCAGTGCCACACACCATGTCAGCCCTCTCGTCCGCATTCTCGGGTCTTTGGTACAAGGATGGCCCGGCCGCCTCACCGGCGGGTAAAGTCGAGCTTCCCGTCCTGGAAAACGAGCCTCTTGGAACTTCCCCTGAAAAGACCGAAAAGTGCGAGTTGCGAATAGAGGGCATGACGTGCGGTTCCTGTGTCGAGGTGGGGCTTTCTCCTCACATCTTTCCGTCAGCCCCCGCGCCCATTACAGTAATCCTCTTTGCAGTCCATCGAGGGAATGCTCAGGTCTCAACCCGGGATCCACTCTGTCAAAGTCGCCCTCCTGGCTGAACGCGGTGTCGTCGAGTTCGATCCGCTACAGTGGGATGTAGAGAAGGTCGTCAGCGTAAGTCATTTTCCCGCTTCCTCTCGGAATTCGGTGTATGACGACGCGTTCGTCGTCAGGAAATATCGGATATCGGTTTTGATGCAACACTTATTCCCATCACTCGTTCTGATGAAATCACCCTGCGCATATACGGCATGACCTGCTCATCTTGCACATCAACTGTCGAAACTGAGCTCGGCAAGATGCCCGGTATCAGCACCGTTGCTGTATCCCTTGCTTCCGAAACCGCAAAGATCTCCTTTGACCGTGGGCTGATTGGTCCTCGCGAAATGGTAGAACGCGTCGAGGAGCTCGGATTCGATGCCATGCTCGCAGATCAACAGGACGCTACCCAGCTACAGTCCCTTACGCGTACCAAAGAAGTGCAGGAATGGCGTAGTCGGTTCCATTGGAGTGTCGCCTTTGCTCTCCCCGTCTTCTTTCTCGGCATGGTTGCCCCCCGCATTCCCTTTCTCCACGACCTTCTCCACTACAACATTTTACCCGGTATCCCCCTTTGTCATCTTCTCGTCGCAATCATCACAACCCCGGCGCAGTTCTGGATCGGCCACAAGTTCTATCGCAATGCTTTCAAGGCCCTCAAGCACAAGACCGCAACAATGGACGTACTTGTCATGATTGGCACTTCTGCCGCATACTTTTACTCCATTTTCGCTCTCATCGTGGCTATGATCAACCCGGATCCCGAATCACCTCCCGTCGTCTTCTTCGATACCAGCACTATGCTGATCATGTTCGTATCCCTCGGTCGCTACTTGGAAAACTCCGCCAAAGGCAAAACCAGCGCCGCTCTTACTGACCTGATGGCCCTCGCCCCTTCCATGGCGATAATTTACACTGACGCCCAGTGTAGTCAGGAAAAAAAGATTCCTACAGAACTCCTTCAGATTGGGGATACTGTCAAGGTCGTTCCTGGAGACAAGGTACCTGCGGATGGGACCGTCGTGCGAGGCGCTTCGAGCATTGACGAGAGCGCTATCACCGGCGAGCCGGTCCCAGTCCTTAAACAAGTCGGTGATGCCGTTATCGGAGGGACAGTCAACGGGCTCGGCGCTTTTGATATGGTTGTCACACGTGCAGGGAAGGACACGGCGCTCGCACAGATTGTCAAACTCGTAGAAGATGCCCAGACGTCCAAGGCTCCTATTCAAGCGTTCGCTGACCGCGTAGCGGGCTACTTTGTCCCAACTGTCATATCCCTTGCGGCCGTCACCTTCCTTGGTTGGATGCTTCTCTCGAGCATGCTCTCGGAAACTCAGCTTCCAGAGATGTTCCACCATCATGGCACAAGCAAGCTGGCGGTGTGTCTCCAGCTCTGCATCTCAGTTATCGTCGTTGCGTGCCCGTGCGCCCTCGGTCTTAGTACACCCACGGCCGTCATGGTCGGCACCGGTGTTGGCGCGAAGAACGGTATTCTCATCAAGGGTGGACGCGCGCTCGAGGCCAGCAAAGGACTCCAACGTGTCGTGTTGGACAAGACAGGTACCGTGACCGAGGGCAAGCTCACAGTTGCGAGCTTAGCGTGGGCGCCGACCAGCGAACTCGGCGAGACGCAGAGCTACGCTGTGACGGACGTCGATGGTGCAGTTCTCGGAAAGACCATGGCCGCTGACGGCGTCACAACCCGTGCAGTGGTCATTGCCATGGTCGCTGCAACGGAGGCGCGTTCGGAACACCCCCTCGCTAAGGCCATTGCGACCTGGGGCAAGAGCCTCCAGGACAACAGCACACCAGAAACAACAGTCGAAACGTTTGAAAGTGTCACGGGTCAAGGCGTTCGCGCGACGATCGCTCTCAAAAATGGCCAAAAATACATCGTTTGGGTCGGATCGACACGTTTCATCACACAATCTGGCGATGGCTACCTTCCCTCTGGCCTTGCGCAGTTTGAATCGAGCGAGGCAAGACGCGGCCGTACACTGATCAACGTTGCTATTGCGTCCTCGACACTGCGACCGCTCCCTGTTCTGGCAATCTCACTCTCGGATGCGCCAAAGCAATCATCGGCACGTGCGATTCGCGCGTTGCAGGAGATGGACATTGAAGTGAATTTGCTGACGGGCGACGCGCGCGAGACGGCGATCGTAGTCGCGCAACAGGTAGGGATCAAACCGGAGAATGTGTGGGCGGGCATGAGCCCGAAAGGCAAAGCGACGGTTGTCACAGAACTGATAGAAAAGGAGGGAAGCAGCGTGGCGATGGTACGTTTCTCTCTTCCTCGGCGTGGACGTTTTGGCTTCAAGTAGTTCAGGTCGGCGACGGTATCAACGACTCACCCGCACTCGCAGCGGCTACTGTTGGTATTGCGCTTTCTTCGGGCACGTCCGTGGCGATCGAAGCGGCCGACATTGTGCTCATGCGGTCGGATCTACTTGACGTTGTGGCCGCTCTGGACCTCTCGCGCTCGATATTCGGCACGATCAGGCGGAACCTCATCTGGGCATGCGTGTACAACGTGCTTGGGATCCCGCTCGCCATGGGCATTTTCTTACCATTTGGTTTGCATCTTCATCCAATGATGGCAGGCGCTATGATGGCATTTAGCTCGGTTAGCGTCGTCACGAGCTCGTTGTTGCTTAGGAGGTGGGCAAGGCCTGCGAATAGTGTCATGCCTGATGAGCAACGCGTGTTGCCTGAGCCGCTTTGGACTGTCGTGTATGCCTCGGTGGTCGATGTGTGGGACGTGCTGTGCGAGCGACTACGCTTTGGCCGTAAGAGTCAGGGCTACGCACAAGTTAGTACGGACGAGAGTGTGTGATAGATGAACTGATTGATGTACGTGTTATTTATCTATTCATTTTTTTGTAGAGCCCTTCTCAGGGCGTGTACATATATCTATAATATCCTCTTGACAGTCACTTTTTTCCTGCTTGCTTTTTGTCTTGCTGCCGTTGCCACTCATTTCTTGGACGTCGATCTCTTCACCATAGGGGACCTCATGTTTATATTTTATCGGTATATCGTAGAGATGATATCAGAAGTGAACCATTTATAATTCTCTTCTCGCTAAAGACCCTATCAATCTTCGGTTTGGCCCGGTTCAATGCGGCGGTGAATCGAAGTATCCTCGTCGTGGAGACGGTTGACGATTATGATGTAGATGTGGGGTGACGCGGCGATTGCGCTATTACTGTAGAGTATGTCTGCACCTCTTACTCGCTTTGACCACTTTGATGACGGTGACGTGCATGCATTTGTCTATAGACAACGTGTTGTAAAGATGTTATACCCGCAATCTCACCTCTTGGTCAAACGGTTTCAGGCCCAGCCTCCTTGAAGCTGTGTAATTTGAAAAAAAAAACTCACGACACGATTGAACCCTCATCGGCCTCATCGGTGAGTTCACTCGTCGGATTATTACAGCAAAGTATTTCAGATAAAACCTGAAATAGTATTGTGTTCAAGTTATCAAGAGCAAGAGCATCGTCTCGAACATCCACCGGTGGGTTGCATCGCCACAGATTTGCCACATCATGTCCAAAACAAGTAATCATGCCCAAAACGGGCCAGGCAAAAATAAAACGCGTTATTATGCAAACGGCTGTATCGTACAGAATTCTTGCCACCACGCCACCAGTCCTTGCCATTACTGTAAGCTCACCGTAACGAACTAATTTATGCAGCTGCAGGGAGCGCAACATACTTTGCCGTCCCACCACTTCAAATCCACCTAGCACGTCGCAGGCCCACGCTGCGCATGCACATATATACTCAATTTCCCTCGATGGCGGGGCACGCGCTGTAATATCGACAATGTCCCTTCGATACCCGCCGCATGCCCCTCCTCCTCCTGGCCTTCCTCGCCCAACCTCGAGTAAGACTCGACTTTGACGCGTTTCATTCGTGAATCCACCAAAAACACACGATGTCCGAGTCCACCACCACCTCCCGCCCTTCTTCTCTCTCTCTCTCTCCCACCCCGTACCCCTACAGCAGCGCTCCCGCCGCCCGACTCAGAACTCGAAAGCGCCGGAAACGCACCCTCAGCCAAGCGCAGTTCCCCCGCCTCTCTCTCACGCATCTCCGCCTCATCTTTAAGCGTGAATGCACGCAGGTCTTCCAATTGTGCTATGAGCGCCGCTCGTGCGGGTGGCGTGAGGAGCAGTGTTGTGCAGTGTGGGCAGGGACGGCATGGAGGTTGTAAGGCGAACTCGGGTTCTACCCATTTACCCAGAATTACTCCTTTACGCTATATGAGCAAATTATGATGGGCCAACATAAGGACGTTACTGCAGTAATAACAGACTAGCTAGTGTGGCAATAACTTGAATGCCTGAGTGTCATGAGGACCAACTGAAACCATGTGAAGCTACTGTATACGGCTCGTCCTTTTTCCGCTCCAAATTTCATGGCCGCAGTGAGGATACTGGAACACGGCGCCTCTTGCATAGCCTCCGTGGATCTTCCGGTATTACTTTTACGAGTATCAATCAGTCTCCAAGTGAGATTCGGATATCAAAGATCATTAAATGCATATATTATGGTGTACATGCAATAGTCAGTGCGACACGGGCCCAGGTTCAAGTCTGCAAATGAATTCGGATATTATATGCGTGTACTATTCAGTTGAATACAAAATAATAATCGCAAGTGAACTTGACTTTATGACACAAAGTGGGAACTTTGAAGAATGTCTACATACAATTGCGATGCGGGGGGGAAGGGGGGGTTAAACGTGTCCAACCACAACCAACTAGCCTGCCAGTGCTCGTTACATATGACGCGGCATCATCGGGGTTCTCTATCTATCTAATCACTTATGACTTAAAGATCGAGTGATCGGATGAGAGCCTCGGCCTTGGCGGAGCGTGGCTTAAGGACGCTCTTAAATGGCTTGGGACGCCTATAAAAACCAAAATATTCAGTCTTCATTCCTGGTCGGAAAGAGAGGGATGCGTACACAAGGACGCCGCTGGTGAACTCATTCCTGGGCTCCTGGACGATGCCATTGATGGTCACCTTTTCGATGTTGAAGACGGAGAGGACGGTCGCGCCAAAGATGTACATGAGAGCCTGCGCGAGCTGGTTGCCGGGGCATGCACTGCAGGGAGAAGAGGAGGAAGGGTCGGTGTAAGCACACGCGCGTGTATACGTGCATGCCTATACTCACCGGCGTCCGTAGCCAAAGGCATAGTCGAAGGGATCGGTCTCGGCGGGCTTGCCGGGTTGAGCAATCAGGCGATCCGGGTTGAAGGTCATTGGGTCCTTGTATACCTCAGGATCATGCATGAAGTGCCTATACGTAGGTCGTAAGCAAGACATGAATACGCACGCACGCGCACAGGCATTACCATATGTTCGCCATGATGATGGAACCTTTAGGGATGAAGTAGCCGTCGTGCACATCGTCCTGCTCGACGCAGTGGGGAGCACCGAGCGGGGTCGTCGGGCCCCAGCGGATGATCTCCTTCATTGTCGTGGCGAGGTATGGGAGCGAGTCGCGGTCTGAGAATGTGGGCAGTCTGTCGGTGCCTACAACGGAATCGATCTCCGCTTGTATTTTCCTTTGGACTTCGGGGTACATGGTCATGGCGAGGAGGAAAGAGGACATTGCCGAGACGGGCTGTCAGAGAGAAAGAAGAGACAATGGTGAGCGAACGTGACACTGAGGAGAACTGATAAATTCCCTACAGTGTCGGCACCACCAGAGTAGAGACTGGACGCAGCCCACTTGATCTCTTCCTCTTCTTCGGGAGATACCTTGCGACCTTCTAGCAAGTTCGTGGTAAAGTTGGGGACTGCGGTTCCCTTGGCCTGCAACAAGAAATACGAGCAGGTTTAGAATATGGGACAACCCAAACCGACAGAAAACAAGGTCTGAGATGAAAGACGCACCATTTGGTCGAGCACAAACTCGTATGACTTGTCAGTGAGATCGAATAGCGATTGCCGCCACTCGCGTGCAATCTTGTGGAAACCACCACCTGGGAACCATTCGGGGATGTGACGGAGGAAAGGAAGGAGGTCGACTGCGAAGAGACCAGGAGAGAGGAGGATGTTAAGCTGGTCGGTTGCCTCGTCGGCAATGCGAACCAATGGGTCGTTTTCAGTTTTGGGTTTATATCCGTGAGATATCCGGAGGATAATGACGCCGACCGCCCTAAAATACCATAGATTAATCAAATTGCACGAAGAAAAGATTGCCCTGTTGGGACGTAGGACGTACTTGCGGACAGGACCGACAAAGTTTTCGGGTTCGTCCAATAAGCGGCGGAGCATCAGGGAGGACTCCTCTTCTAATGAATCCCGGAACTTCTCGATGCTGGCCCTGGTACCAATGACACCTTGAAGCATGCGCCGGCATGCCTTGAACTTATCATTGTATTTGAGGAGGACAAGGACGTCCTTCCAACCAACAAGGTCGCAGGCCATTGTGAGATGAGGCCTGCTCGAGTAGATGGCACTTTTTTTGTTGAGAATGTCGACGGCGAGTTGGGGTGAGTTGATGATGATCGTTGGTTGTCCAAGAATAGTCATCTGGATGAGGTCACCTAGAGTATTGATGAATTCATTATGAAGCCTTGCACGTTCGGAGACTGTGACTGATCAGCCTACTCACCATATTTCTTCTTCCACCGGGAGAAGACCTGATACTCGACTTCGGTGGGAACATCGAGGAGGTTACCGATAATCGGCCACCCTTTCGGTCCGGGTATTGGGCGTCCTAGAGGCTTCTTCTCTGTTACTTTCTTGATAAG
>WNFQ01005449.1_pt1 | contig 10225 bp, 10 predicted proteins | sample 5400171 | NCBI WGS metagenome assembly WNFQ01 (sample SAMN13153356, study PRJNA577476) | soil metagenome | isolation source: 20 cm soil under Madrone tree | place: USA:California | collected 2016-06-14 | reverse complement strand
GCCGGCTTCCGCCAGAGATTCGAGGATGATGTAGGCAAAGGCGGGGCCGCTAGCGGAGAGGCCGGTCACGGCATCCATATTTTTTTCGTCAACGACGACAGTGCGGCCGACGGCGTTGAACATGGCCCTAGCCGTCTCCAAGTGTTCAGCGCCAGCGTGTGCGCCGCGGCAAATGCCGGTCATGCCGCACCCCACGGACGCAGGCGTATTCGGCATGGCGCGCACCACCGGGACTTTTCCGCCGAGACGCTGCTCGATGTAGCTGGTGGGGACGGAGGCGGCGACGGAAATGACCAGCGTTTTTTCGGTCAGCTCCGAAGCAATTTCTTTCAACACATCGCCGACGACTTGCGGCTTCACGCCGAGGAGCACAATGTCCGCGCCGTGGACCGCCTTTTGGTTATCGGTAGTCACGGAGACGCTGAGTTCCTTGGCCATCGCGGCGGCCTTTTCGGCGTGCTTCACGGTAGCAGTGACGCGCTTGGGCGAAAAGAGTTCCTGCTTGAGATATGCTCGCAGCAGAATTCCGCCGAGCTTTCCGGTACCGAGTACAGCCAGTTTCTTGTCCGATAGTTTTTGCGCCATGGTGCAATCATTCTTGACTTGAAAGAGGAATCGGTCAACCCAAGAATCTTGCAAGACCGGGCCGAGAACGGTTACTCCGGCGGGCACAAGACCGCTGCCAGATAACCGGCGGAGCCCATCAATGATGAGAAGATAGAGCCATGGAACCTGTCGCTTCCCTGCCCAAGGCAGCCACGCCAACTGCCACGCCTGCCGCCACGCCGGCGGCTGACAAGCGCTCGATGCTGTACGATTTGATCGCCTTCTTCCTCGAAAAGGGTATCAACCTGTGGGTCCGCACTACCGGCAAGCGCATTCGCGTAGGCGATGAACCCTGGCTGCGTTGTCCGCTTGGCGAACGGGGCCGCATCGGCACGGGGATTTACGAGCGCATCGCACGCGAAGAGAATCTGGAGATCAAAGTGCCGCCCGGAGCCGGACTGATTCCCGATTTCAACGCCCTCCGAGGTCCGGGCTTTGACCCCGACGCCATTCATCCGGCGATTCGCCACTTTTATGAGCATGCCGCTGCCTATCGCCTGGAGGTGTGGACGGAAGTCGCTTTGCTCGGGCGCTTTTTTCTATGGCTGCTGGTGGAATTCATCAGCCGGCGGATGGACCAGCTTAATTTTCCGATTTCCTCGCTGGAAGTGGCGAAAGGGATGAGCAGCGAAGTCGTGCAGCTCATCGAGCCGGGTTCGGGCCGCATTGTTTACACTGGTTGGCTGCGGCGCTTGAAGTCTTCCGGGCACGTCATCTACGCGGGGCTGTACTCGACCGTGCAGGTTCCCGGCGAGCCCAACCCGTGCGTGAAGGTCACTTTTCCTTGCGATGGCAGCGCCAACGTGTACCTTGCTCCCGTCGTTCATCCGGATGGCTCATTTGGACTGGACTCTTTCGGTTCCGCTTGGGGCCACTCCGGTTTCTATCGCATCGTTCGCTCAGGCACCGATGGCCGCCGCGTTCGCTATGTCAAAACGCTTCACGAGCTTTTTCATGTGTATGTGGATGAGGAAGGGGTTCTCCGCACCGAGCACACTATCTCGTTCCTGGGCCTCACCATCATTCGGCTTCATTACAAAATGTCCCCCGCTCCCATTAATTAGCGCCTCCCTGCAAGAAAAGGCAGCCCTGAAGCCTTAGAATAATGCTTGAAATTGGTCAATACGCGACCTGTCTTTAAGCCGCCTGCCTATTTGTGTTGAATGTTCGCCAGGCGCGGGCCCGATGGGAATAGCTGAAACAAACTTTGAGGTGGTGCGTAATTAAGACGAAGGCCAAGTGTGGGCCTAATCTGGCAGGTGGAAGTGGGCCTGGTGTATGCCAGAAGCGACCGATGGGCTGTGCAGCAGCACCGAGTGCGGGGGGGTGGTCAGCTGTGACGCGATGTCTGTTCAACCCAGCGCTGACGCGCCGCCGCCAGGAACTGTTCTTTGTCTTTTTGGATCAGCTGGACAAGCGGTTGATTGCCGGTATCTTCGTGTTGGGCGGCCCACAGGACCATTTCGGTGAGGACGGGTGCCAGATCGATTCCTTTGGCGGTAAGAGAGTAAATTAGTTTTCGCCCGTCTGAAGGGTCGCGTTCGGCGGTGATGATTCCATGAAAGAGCAGCCTCTGAAGACGATCGGCCAAGATGTTCGTAGCGATTCCCTCGTAGGAGTCCAGGAATTCCTTGTAGGAACGGAATCCGCGAAGCATCATGTCGCGAATGATCAGGAGCGACCAGCGATCACCAAGGATTTCCACCGAAGCATTCAGGGGACACTCCGAGCGCCACTTGGGGCTGGCTCTCCTTTTCGGCATACCTACAGTCTAACCCATTTTGACTTGCATTTCGCAAGTAAGGTTGGCAGACTGACTTTCGACTTGCAAGAGAGCTTCAGGCGAAAGGGCTGTTGAACATGTACGATGGGCGGCAGCCAGACACAATAGACATTTCCGGTTTGGGGAGACCATCATGACTTTTCTAAGTGACTTGAAATTCGCGATCCGCTCTCTCTCGCGCAGCAAAGGTGTGGCCATCACCGTGGTGCTCACTCTGGCGCTGGGCATCGGCGCAAATGCCGCGATCTTCAGCCTGGTGCGCGGCGTACTGCTGAGGCCGCTGGTGAATAGCGACGAGGAGCGACTTGTTTACATCCAGCAAAGCGCGCCAGGCATGGGCCCTGGAGAAGTCCCATTCTCCGTGCCGGAAATTCAGGACTTGCAGGCAGGCATCAAAACACTCAGCTCCTTCGGGCAGTTCTCCACCGTCGGTTTTACGATGATCGGCCTCGGAGAGCCTCGGGAAGTTCGCGCCGGCGTCGTGGACGGCAACTATTTTGACGTGGTGGGCCTCCGCCCCGTCCTCGGCCGTCTCATCGGCCCGCAGGACGACGGTGCAAAAGCCGCTGGCGTGGTGGTCCTGACCTATCGTTTCTGGTCGACAGTATACAAGAGCGATCCTAGCGTCATTGGTAAGACCGTTCGTCTCGGCGGGGGCTTCGGCGATAGGTCTGCCCAGATCATCGGCGTCCTCGAACCGTCTATCCCCTACCCCGCGGATACGGAACTCATCGCCAACATTGTGACCAGCCCCCATCACCTGTCCGCGACCATGCAGAACGGGCGCGTGCATCGCATGACCGAACTCTTCGGCCGCCTCGCTCCCGGGGCTACTCTTGATCAAACCCGGGCCGAGCTTCGCACCGTCTACGCAGCGATGATGAAGGATCATGCCGACGCTTATTCGCCCCAAGCACATTTCCAGGTCGATGCCAAACTCCTTCGCGAGCAAATCACTTCCGGAGCGCGAACCGTGCTGCTGGTTCTTCTTGCCGCCTCCGGGCTGGTGTTTATCATTGCTTGCTCGAACGTGGCAAATCTAATCCTCGCGCGCAGCGTCCGGCGTGAGGGCGAACTCGCTATCCGCGCGGCTCTGGGCGCGAGCGCGGGCGCGCTGCGCCGCACTTTGCTGGCGGAGAGTCTTATTCTTTGCGTCGCGGGGGCCACTCTCGGTGTAATCAGTGCGCGGCCGCTCCTCGCTGTACTTGCGCGTTACGCCTCGCGCTTCTCCGTCCGCGCGCTGGAACTGTCGGTGGACTCCAGCATGCTTTGGGTTGGAGCGGGTCTGGCGGTGGTCTCAGCGGTTCTCCTGGCCTTCGTGCCGCGCCTTCCGTCCGCGAACGCTTCGCAGGGTTCTAATCTCGCCAGCGGCAGCGTACGCATCACCGGCGGCACAAACCGCCGCCTGCGCATCTTTGCCGTCACGCAAATCGCGGCCTCCTTCATACTCCTTGCCGGCGCCAGCATGCTGCTTAAGACGCTTCTTTCGATCCAGGCGGCGCAGACCGGGCTCGACACACGCCACGTGCTGGCAATCAACGTCCCCACGGTTTCCTACGGCAAAACTCCTGAACAAGTCGTCGAATTTTACAAGGAATCGATTCGCCGCATTGAGGCGCTGCCTGGTGTTACCAAGACCGCCTTCGGCCTGGTTGTTCCCTGGCGCGATGCCGGCAGCTTTGGCCCGGGCCTGCAATTCTCTGCGGATGGCCATGTCCGCGCGCCCGGCGAGGAAGATCCTCGCGCCCAGATGCGTACTATCTCCCCCGGTTTTTTTGCCGCGCTGGGCGTTCCTATTATCGCCGGCCGCGATTTCAATGCGCTGGACGGCGAAAAAGGTAAAGAGCCGGTGGTTATCGTCAGTCAGACCCTAGCTCAAAAAATGTTTCCCAACCAAGACCCCATTAATAGGCATGTCTACTGGACGGATCCGGTGATGAAATTCATCCCCGGGATCAGCGTGGCGCCTCACCGCATCATTGGAGTCACTGCCGATATTGATGACGAACACATCGTCCCCGGCCCAATCCTGACGGTCTACAATTCCATGGAAGAAGGTCCCATGTTTGGCGGCCGCCTCTTCGTCCACACCGGCGCAAATCCTTATGCCCTCGTCACGCCGGTGACCCAGCTCATTCGTGGCATGTCGATCGACCAACCGGTAGAGCGTGCTGCTACGCTCGAAGACGTACGCGCGGAAGTTCTCACTCCGGATCGCCTCAATACCGTGGTATTCGGAGTGTTTGCGGCTGCCGCGCTTGCCATTGCCTTGGTCGGAGTAGCGGGCGTGCTGGCGTTTTCGGTGAGCGCGCGAACGCGCGAATTTGGCATTCGGCTCGCCATTGGATCGCAGCCGCGGGATTTGCTGACCGGTGTCATCGTCGAAGGCGCGGTTATGGCGGCGGGGGGCGTTCTAGCCGGCGCGGTATTTGGCTACGCGCTGGCGCGTCTGGCAGGGAGCTACTTCCCCGACGTGCGTATGCCCAGTGCCTTGCCGGTGGTCATCTCCGTGGTCGTGCTGTTGATCGCGGCGGTCGTCGCATCCGCGTGGCCGGCGGCGCGTGCTGCGCGAATCAATGTCATCGAAGCGCTGCGGTCGGAGTGACCGGCCCCGGCCACTTGCGGTGCCGAAGCTGATGGTGTGTGTGGCGGTGCTGGGCGAAAATCTTCGAGAACCTTAGAGTACATGCCTAAAATCCAGTAAGGGGTGGGAGATGAGCAAGGTACGAGTACTGGTGGGAACACGGAAGGGCGCATTCATTCTGAGCTCCGACGGAAAACGCGAAAAGTGGGACATCAGTGGTCCGCATTTTGCCGGCTGGGAGATGTACCACCTGAAGGGGTCCACGGTCGATCCGAATCGCATCTTTGCCTCGCAGTGCAGCGGCTGGTTTGGGCAGATCATTCAGCGCTCCGACGACGGCGGCAAGACTTGGATACAGCCGGGGACACCGCCCGGCGAAGAGAAGGGACCTGGGGGAATGCCCAAAGGCGAGAGCAACAAGTTCGTCTACGACACTTCCGCGGAGACTGGGAAACCCCTCACTACCCATCAGTTCTACGACGGCAATCAACATCCGTGGGAGTTCAAGCGCGTCTGGCATCTCGAGCCGTCGCCCAGCGATCCGGACACCGTCTATGCCGGAGTGGAAGACGCGGCTCTATTCCGTTCGACCGACGGCGGAAAGAACTGGCAAGAACTCTCGGGACTCCGTGGCCATGGCACTGGCCCGCGCTGGCAGCCCGGCGCCGGCGGGATGTGCCTGCACACTATCATTCTGGATCCGAAAGACCCCAAACGCATTTATATCGCCATCTCGGCGGCGGGCGCATTCCGCACTGACGACGGGGGCACGACCTGGAAGCCCATCAACAAGGGTCTCTATTCCCAATACATTCCCGAACCCACTGCCGATGTCGGCCACTGCGTTCATCACGTGGCGATGAATCCTTCGCGGCCGGGCGTGCTATTTATGCAGAAGCATTGGGACGTGATGCGCAGCGACAACTCCGGCGACTCATGGACGGAAGTCAGCGGCAACTTGCCGACGGACTTCGGCTTCGTCATCGACGTTCACGCGCATGAACCGGAAACCATTTATGTCGTTCCCATCAAGAGCGATGGCGAGCACTTCCCTCTTGACGGCAAGCTGCGCGTGTACCGCAGTAAATCCGGCGGTAACGAATGGGAGGAGCTGGCGAAAGGTTTGCCGGAACGCGATTGCTATGTGAACGTCCTGCGTGATGCCATGTCAGTCGACACACTCGACAAGTGCGGCGTTTATTTCGGCACCACCGGCGGGCAGGTCTACGCTTCGGCGGACGCTGGAGACAATTGGATGCCGATCGCGCGGCATCTTCCGGCGGTGCTCTCGGTGGAAGTCCAGACGCTGCCATGATTCGAGTCGTGCTACCGGGCCACTTGCGGACGCTGGCGCACGTGAGTTCCGAGGTGCAGCTGGAGATTGTGGGTCCGGTCACGCAGCGGTCCGTGCTCGACGCGCTCGAAGCGCAATATCCAATGCTGCGCGGAACGATTCGCGATCACGTGACGCGGGAGCGCCGCCCGTTTCTGCGGTTCTTTGCCTGCGAAGAAGACTATTCCCTTGAGCCGCCGGATACGCCTCTGCCTGACGCGGTCGCATCGGGGAAAGAGCCCCTTCTTATTATTGGAGCTATCGCCGGCGGCTAGGGGCGGCTCTGCTCCCGAATTTCCTTATCTCCACAAACGAGCTTACAATCTGTAGGCTTTGAACTGGCAATATCTCTGGAGGAAAATTCATGCCATCAGACACGCAAACGGCTCCGGTCTCGAAGAAGGGCCTCTTGGCCGGACGCATCATGAGCGGATTGATTATTGCGTTTCTCGCATTTGACGGGGTCTTTAAATTCGTGAAGCCGGCTCCGGCCCCCGTCGTGGAGACATTCGCTCGCCTGGGTTGGTCCCTCAGCCTCGCGCCGGTTCTCGGGATCGTTTTATTGGTATCCACTGCCCTCTATGCGATTCCGAATACCTCCGTTCTTGGCGCGATCCTGCTGACTGGCTATCTTGGTGGCGCCATTGCCACGCACCTGCGCGTCGGTGATCCATTATTCAGCCATGTTTTGTTCCCAACGTATATGGGTGTTCTGCTCTGGGGTGGTCTCTACTTGCGCGATAACCGTCTGCGTGCGCTCATCCCGTTCCGAACTCGACCTGTGGCATAGTTAAAAAAATGGCCTAGCTCCATGCTGAGTGGATTGGACAAGGTGAATAGAGCCGCGAGCAGCGGGTTCTGACTAGTCGTGGCGCGCGCCGTGGAGGACTTTGACTGCGTGTGGGAGCAGGTGGGCCACCGCTTCTAACGACTCGACTGCACCTTTAGGGCTTCCCGGCAGATTGACGATCAAAGTTTTAGTTCGCACAGCAGCGGTGCCGCGCGAGAGGATGGCCGTCGGTGTGTGCTCTAATCCTTTGCGGCGCATTTCTTCGGAGAGTCCGGGGACGATGCGGTCAGCGACTGCTTGAGTCGCTTCCGGCGTATTGTCGCGCGGTCCGATCCCCGTTCCGCCCGTAGTCAAGAGAACGTCCACGCGGCCGGAATCGGCGACGGCGCGCAACTGCTCACGGATATTTGCGGGATCGTCGGAAACATGCAACGCCGAAGTAATTTCCCAGCCCAGCCCGCGACAGAAGGCCACAACGGCGGGGCCAGACAAATCCTCGCGCTCGCCCTTGGTCACAGAATCGCTGACAGTGAGGACCGCTACGCGCATCTGCGAGGATTCTTTAGAAGATTCACGGCGTGGGAACCGTATCGCGATTGGACTCATCCATCAGCCGCATCGCCTCCATCAACAGTCCAGTGGTATTCCGCGTGGTGGTTGTCTTCGTCGAGGCATTCGCGGCGTTGAAATCGATCTCGAACTCTCCCGCCGTCCAAAGAACGACTTTGTAAACTGCGTCGTCGCCTTCGACTTTTCCGATCTTCGCATCGCGGCACTGCCCGCTCGCAAAATAAAGTTCGCCTTGCGCGCCGTCGTGTTGCACGATTAACCGGCATGACTTCTGCCCCATCTCCAGCGACTGCATCAGGTCGATCATGCTCATCTCTTCGAGGCGTCCTTGAATGACGCCGGGCCGCGAGGCTTTCTTCTGCAGCTTTTCGAGGTGCAGGCGGTCGACCACTTTTTTCGTGATGCGCACCAAATCCTTGATCAAAAATGGCTTGGTGATGAAATCTTCGACGCCGTCCACCAGCGGCCGCAGACGCTCTTCGATGTCCGGGCGGCTAGCCATGAACAAAAACGGGATGTGGCGTGTCGATTCGCGGGCGCGCAGTTTCTCGAAAAGCTGCCGGCCGTCCAAACCCGGCATTTTGTAATCGCAGAGGATCACATCGGGAGGGGAATCCACGACCTTTAGAAGCGCGTCCGCGCCGTCCGTGGAGGATTCCACTTCGCAGTAAGATTCCAGGCCTTTGATGATCAGGTCGCGCACCAGCGGATTATCGTCCGCCAGGAGCAGCTTTACAGTCTTGTGCCCAGAGGTGCTCATCGCGCGCGCCTCTTGGAGGCTTTCCGCCGATGGAAGTCCCCGCTCTTCCCGCCGGTCTTCTCGGTGAGAACAATATCCGTGATTTCCATCCCTTTATCGAGGGCTTTGCACATGTCGTAGACTGTGAGGGCCGCAGCGGTAACGGCGACCAGGGCTTCCATTTCCACGCCCGTCTGGGCAGTCGTCGTAACTGTGGATCGCACTTCCACGCCATTTTGGCACAGCCGTGCGGTCACATCAATGTGCGTCAGCGGAAGTGGATGACAAAGAGGTATCCACTCCGCGGTCTTCTTGGCGGCGGCGATTCCTGCGATGCGCGCCACTTCCAAGGGATTCCCTTTCGGATTCTTTAGCCGGCGCACTGCGCTTACAACACGCGGCTTCATCTTCACAAAACCTTGTGCGGCCGCTGTCCGTGTCGTCACGGATTTCGCCGACACGTCTACCATCCGCACTTCGCCTTTCTTTCCATAGTGGGAGAGTTTTGCCATGTCCGGGCGAACTTAAACTACATCTTTCCTCAGCAGAATCGTTTTCTCGGTCGGCTGGCACAACCAGGAAGCAATTCGCTTTGGCCAGAGCCGCAATATCACCTGAGCCTTGCCACCTTAAGGCTTTCACCTCAGGCACCGTGCCACGCCACTCCACGCGAGCAGGTAAGAAATGAGCCAGCCCGGACTTTTCCTTCAGTGCTTCCGCCAGCCGCGCCTCGACCAAAGGCAAGGGGCGCGGCACCGCACCGCTCAATAAATCAATCGCGGGGGCCACAAACAATTCGAACGTCACCATCGTCGAGACCGGATTCCCCGGCAACCCAAACACGGGTTTTCCTTGGCAGACTCCGAATACTGCAGGCTTTCCTGGCCGGATCGCCACCGCATCGAAAAGGAATTCCGCGCCCATGGCCTTAAGCACGCTTTCAACGAGGTCGTACTTCCCCATGGAGACGCCGCCGGAGAGCACCAAAGCGTCTTCCTTCAGTCCGCGCTCGATTCTGGCACCCAAATCCTCGATGCGGTCCGCGGCATTCCCCAGCACAACTGGCTCGCCGCCTGCAATCCGCACCTGGGCGGCGAGCGAAACGCTGTTGCTGTTTCGAATCTGAAACGGGCCGGGCGTTTCGTCGATCAAGACAATTTCGTCTCCGGTAGAAAGTAGGGCCACGCGCGGGCGCTGCGCGCATTGCAATTGAACGGCACCTACCTGCGCCGCAAGAGCGAGTTCCGCGAATCCGAGCCGCATCCCCGGCGTGAGAATGGTTTGGGCGGCCGCCGCTTCGCTTCCTCTCGACACAATGTTCTGACCTTGGTGTGCCGCTCGCTCGAATCTCACGACATCGTCTTCGCGGCTAGTGTGTTCAATCATCACCACCGCATCAGCACCTTCAGGAACAGCGGCGCCGGTCATGATTTGCACGCAAGTTCCGGACGTGAGCGCGTCCCTCACCGTGTCGCCGGCCTTAATCTCTCCCACGCACTTCAGTTGCGCGCCGGGCAGCACTTCTTTCGAACGAACCGCATAACCATCGCGCGTCGAGCGGTTGAAGGGCGGATACTCACGGTCCGTGATCACCTCTTGCGCTAACACTAATCCAAGCGCGTCCCACACGCTTACGGCAGCGGTCGCGCGCGGTCCCCTCCTCTTCCCAACTTCTTCGATGACTTTATTCCGGGCTTGCTCGTAGGTGAGCATGGTGTGGATCTTGCGGAGCCGGCTATAACCAACGGGCGAGCAAAGTGCCCGCCGGTACAATCGTGGCATCCCTCTCGGGTCCCGTTGAAATCATGCCGATCTCCACT
>WNFQ01004722.1_pt1 | contig 10228 bp, 9 predicted proteins | sample 5400171 | NCBI WGS metagenome assembly WNFQ01 (sample SAMN13153356, study PRJNA577476) | soil metagenome | isolation source: 20 cm soil under Madrone tree | place: USA:California | collected 2016-06-14 | reverse complement strand
AGCGAATATGAGCATGACTTATCCCGTGGTGATTTGAGCCGGCCGGCTTGCAGCCACGTTAAATAAGTCGCTAAACAGGCCGGGGACATGTGTGATCCCGGCCTGTGGAAATTTTTCCAGGCCGGTTTTTTGTGACCATTTCCTGGGTGGTCACGATGGAGGTCACATGTCTGATTCTACAGCGGCGGCGTCTACCGCCCGATACCGTCCCGAAACCCGGCTGGTCCATTCCGGAAACTTGCGCTCGCAATTCGGCGAAACGTCCGAGGCGTTGTTTCTGACGCAGGGCTTTGTCTATGACACCGCCGAGCAATGCGAGGCGCGGTTCAAGGGCGAAGAACCCGGCTTTCTTTATTCGCGCTTTTCCAATCCCAACGTCTCGATGTTCGAGCGGCGCATGATCGAGCTCGAAGGCGCCGAAGCGGCACGCGCGACTGCGACCGGCATGGCCGCGGTGACCACGGCCGTTCTGGCGCCATTGAAAGCCGGCGATCACGTGGTTGCCGCGAAGGCGTTGTTCGGATCGTGCCGCTACGTGGTGGAAGACCTGCTGCCGCGCTACGGCATCACCTCCACGCTGGTCGATGGCCTCGATCTCGACCAATGGCGCAGGGCAATGCGCCCGAATACAAAGAGCTGCTTTCTGGAAAGCCCGACCAATCCGACGCTCGACGTGCTCGACATCTCCGCGATTGCGGAAATCGCGCATGCGGGCGGGGCGCGCCTGATCGTCGACAACGTATTTGCGACGCCGATCTGGCAGAGCCCGCTGACATTGGGCGCCGACGTCGTGGTGTATTCCGCGACCAAGCATATTGACGGCCAGGGCCGCTGCCTCGGCGGCATCATTCTCTCGTCGGAAGCATTCATCGCCGAGCACATCCACACTTTCATGCGCCAGACCGGCCCGTCGATCTCGCCGTTCAACGCCTGGATTTTGCTGAAGGGACTGGAGACGCTTGCAATTCGCGTCCGCGCCCAGACCGAAACCGCCGCGGCCGTGGCGGAGGCGCTGGCGCAGCATCCGAAAATCTCGCGGCTGATCTATCCCGGCCGCGCCGATCATCCGCAGGCCGCATTGGTGAAGAAGCAGATGCGCGCCGGATCGACCCTGGTCGGCTTCGAGGTCAAAGGCGGCAAGGCGGCGGCGTTCCGCTGCCTCAACGCGCTGAAGATCTCGCGGATTTCCAACAATCTCGGCGACGCCAAGAGCCTCGTCACCCATCCGGCCACCACCACGCACCAGCGGCTGACGCCGGAGGCGAGGGCCGAACTCGGCATCAGCGAAGGCTTTGTCAGATTCTCGGCCGGCCTCGAGCACCGCGACGACCTGATCGAGGATTTGCAACAGGCGCTGGAGAGGGCGTGAGTCATTGCGAGCCAACGGGTCGCGCGAATGCGCGCCCGAGGACAGGCTTTGCGAAGCAATCCATAGCCAGGAGCGAAGCTGGATTGCTTCGTCGCTTGCGCTCCTCGCAATGACGGAAAATCACATCGGCCGATAGGTCTGCACGTTGGACGGCACGTTGACGCCGAGCTTGATCTGGCCGACCGATCTGATGATGTCATCGCCGAGCAGCTGGGCGAAGCAGGCGTAACCCCAGTCGTTCATGTGCAGGCCGTCGGCGATCACGAAATTGTCGATCGGGATCGCCTGCTTCTCGTGCCAGTCGCGCATCACCTCGAAGCGCGGGAAAAAACCGACATGGCGGAGCTCGGCGACCTTGCCGAGCAGCTTCACCATCTTGCTTGCATTGTCGCCGCGCTCGGTGACCTTCGGCGAATATTGCGGATCGACCAGCACGAGATCGGCACCAGCGGCCTGAATGCGCGCGATGCCCTCCTCCACCAGCTTTGCCGTCTCCGCCGGATCGAGATTGCGCAGCACGGCATTGGTGCCGACCTGCCAGATCACGAGATCCGGCTTCATGTCGAGCACGGCTGTCTGCAGCCGCTTCATCATTTCGGGCGCGTCTTCGCCGCCCTGGCCGCGATTGATGACGGTAATGTCGGCGGTCGGGTATTGCCGGTGCAACTGCGCCGCCAGCCGGTTGGGATAGGTGAATTCAGGCGAGGTCGTGCCGTAACCGACCGTCGAAGACGATCCGAACGCGATGATGACCACCGGGTCCCCCGAGGCCAGCTTGCTCGCGACATGCGGCAGCGATCCCATCGATTTGGCGCCGCGCTTCGGCGGCAGGCACGGAACACGGCTGAAAATGTCGCCGGCCGATTTCGCGACCTCCTTGACCCTTTCAATCGCCTTGGCGGTGAGACTCTTTTGCCCCGAGGGATTTGCCTGGTCGACCGCCGCGACATTGCCGGGGCCGGTCGCGCCGGTCGTTTGTGCCGCGGACGGCTTTACGCTGTCGGATTTGGCGGGGTCAGATTTGACGGCGTCAGATGAGGTGGTCTGCTGGGCAGCCTCGGCTGCTTGCGCGCGGGGGGGCAAAATCGACGCCGGAGTCAGCAGCACAAGCGCCGCGACCGCGGGCACGGCCAGCGCTGTGGCTCTGAAAAAAGGGCGGTAGAAACTCATTAACGCTTGATCCTCAATTCTGCTGGGCTGGCTTAAGATGAGCCGCTTCGATTACAAACTGCGACAGCGCGCGGCCAAGGCAATCGTGCACGCGCTTGGCAAGGTCGATGCCGTGCGATGTGCTGAACAGGTCGAAGTCCCCCTGGTCGTGCCATTGATGCATGATGGCGAAACGGTCGAACAGCGGAACATTGTACTGCTGCGCCACCACGCGCATGTTATCCAGGTAGGGCGACGCAGAAATCATCGTTTCCGTGCGCGGGCTATATTGCAAATTCATCAAAACCACGTCGGCTCCGGCGTTTTGCAGCGCAGCAACTCCTTCGCCGACTGCGGCACGAAAATCATCGGGATCGATGGATCGCATAGCATCGACGGTGCCGGTCTGCCAGATAACCAAAGTAGGCTTTTTAGCCTCCACTAGCTTACCGAGCCCGCCGGCGACCTCCCCGGCGGTTTTCTTGACCTGTAGTTCTATGGATACGTTCACCGGGACGGTGGGCAATTTATCGCGCAGCATCGCCTGCAACCGGCCGGGATAGGCGCTTCCGTCCGATGTATTGATGGTGGACGAGCGGCTGCCCACCACCAGAATATCCAGCGGATGGCCGCTTTTTACGGCTTCCGCGACCTTGGCAAGCGAGCTTTCGCTTGTCAGCAGGTAAGCCGGGACTTCGCAGCTTGCGGGGGCATCCTCGGCGCGCGCGGGTGCGGCGGTCAGAAGACCGGCCAGCAGCATCACGGCCAGGATGGCCCCCGAATCGGACTTCATGAGCCCCCTCCCGCCATATCAGCGTTGCCGCCGGTGCTTTTTGTTCGCGATGCACCCTTGTCGGCGGAGTGTTTGTACCACGAAATCACCCACGCCATGGCAGACATGATGAGGATTCCGGAAATACTGACAACGAAATGCATCCCGGCGCCGCCGGAGATCTCGGCCAGCAGGAAGTGCCCCGCGAACGCCAGGAATACGCCGAGGCAGAAAATCTCCAGCGAATGCTGGCCGCACAGGATCAGCGGCCGCAGCCAGACGGATTTCAATCCGGGCCAGTCCTTCGGCAGGAAGCGGACGGTAATGGCCGCCAGCGCCAGGAAATGCGCGAACCTGAGCACGTCGAGATCGGTCTTGTTGATGGGATACATCCACTGCTCGACCCGGCGCGGCATCAGATGACCCAACTGCGGGAAATACCAGGTCAGCGTGACGCAGAACGCCGCAAACAGATAGGCGAAACAAATCCACAGCGTGATCGGCGACGAGAGGATCCGCGACATGCGCCTGGCACCGCCCAGCGCGCACCATGCGCCGAACACGAACAGCAATTGCCAGGCGAACGGGTTGAAGGCCCAGAAACCGTTCGGGTAGGCCGATAGATACCAGTCGTATTGCCAGGTGATGGCGTAGAGCGCGACCGACAGCGCCAGCGCGACGTCGGCTCGCCACTTCATCAGCCAGAGGATCACGGGAAGAAAAAGCATCAGCACGATGTAGAGCGGCAGCACGTCCATGTTGACCGGCCGAAATCTCAGCAGCAGCGCCTGGACGATGGTGACGTCCGGCTGCTTGAGAAAATCCATGATTCCCATTTCTTCCGAGTAGAGTGGGTTCTCGAAACGGGTGGCGACATAGGAAATCTCGGCGAGGAAGATCGTGAACAGAAACACGTGCGCGACATAAATCTGCCAGACCCGCCGCAGGATGCGCGCGGTTGCGACCACGAAGCCGGACTCGAGCATCGCGCGTCCATAGACGAACGCCGCGGTGTAGCCGGAGATGAAAATGAAAATTTCGGTGGCGTCGGAGAACCCGTAATTGCGGATCGTGAACCAGGTCAAAAGATTGGGCGGCAAATGGTCGATGAAGATCAGCCACAGCGCCAGTCCGCGAAACAGATCAAGCCGCAATTCGCGTTCGGCGCCGACCGGAAGCGAGATGGCGGGCGGCGGCGCGGCCGCGGCGTCCCGCGCGATTGCATTCGCTTCGGCCGCGAGAGGTGGTCCGGAAATCCGATCGGCAATGGACGTCATCTGGCACCGTCTTGAGCCCTGAGCGAAAGATAGTATCGGCCCGTAACCTGCAAGCAAAGATAATGTGGTGGACCGCGCGGGCGCGCTTTAGGCCGGAACTATGTTGAAACGACGGTTTGGATCCGGGCGATATCGACGCCGTTATGACGGCCAGCGATCGATTTGGTTCCGCCTGAACTTTTCGCTAGGATGCTCCACAATTTCGAAAGCATAGTCCGCATGTACCGCGCCGTTACCCGCCAGATCGAGGTCACCGTCGAACCGAACTTCCTGCCGGAACGCTCGTCGGTCGAAAAGGGTCAATATTTCTGGTCCTACACCATCGTCATCACCAACACCGGCGAGGAGACGGTGCAACTGCGGACGCGGCACTGGATCATTACCGACGCCACCGGCCGCAAGCAGGAAGTCCGCGGCGAAGGCGTGGTCGGCGAGCAGCCGGTGCTCGCGCCCGGCGAGCGCTTCGAATACACCAGCGGCGTGCCGCTTCCGACCGCCTCCGGCTTCATGACCGGCCGCTACCAGATGGTGAGCGACAGCGGCGAGCGATTCGAGATCGACGTTCCGACATTCTCGCTCGACAGCCCCGACGGCAGGCGGGTGTTGAATTGACAGGCGCTCGTCATGCCCCGCCAACCGGTCCGGCCTTTTGGCCGGCCGGATGACAGGCTCCGGCGGGGCATCCAGTACGCTGCGGCCTTTCGCGTCCATCGCTAACGCCTCTGCAATACTGGGTCGCCCGGTCAAGCCGGGCGATGACATGTGAGGATGTGGCCACCACGCCTTCGTCTTTGCGAGCGGTATCGGATCGAAGACCGTCATTGCGAGGAGCCAACGGGTCGCGCGAATGCGCGCCCGATGACAGGCTCCGCGACGAAGCAATCCGTTGTCACCGTTGCTCTGGCTGTGGATTGCTTCGCTTCGCTCGCAATGACGATTAGCGTCGCCTGAAATTCAGAAATTAGTCAAGGGTTACGGCATGCGCTTTCGCGGGTGATGATAGCAAGGCCTACTCCACGCCGGCTTCTTGCGGCGTGAATTGATAGACCGATGAGCAGAACTCGCAGGTCACGACGACCTTGCCGTCCTTCACCATCTCGGCGCGGTCTTTCGGCGCGAAGCTCGCGAGCATGGAGGCGACGGCCTCGCGCGAGCACGAGCATTGCGCACGGAGCCGCAGCGGGTGAAACACGCGAACGCCGCGCTGATGAAACAGCCGGTACAACAGCCGCTCGCCCGAAAGATCAGGATCGATCAGCTCGACGTCCTCGACGGTCGAGATCAGGGACTGGCCTTCGATCCAGGCGTCGTCCTCCGCCACCGTATGAGCGACGCTGCCCTCCGGCGCATCGCCCGGATGTAAGTCAGCCTGCCGCGCCCGCTCCGGCGCTTTCGGGATGAATTGCAGCAGCATTCCTCCGGCGCGCCAGCGATGTCTTGGGCCCTCGCCGCCGCGCCATTCCTCACCGACCGCAAGCCGCACCCTGGTCGGAATCTGTTCCGAGCGCAGAAAATATTCGTGCGCGGCGTCTTCCAGGTTGCCGCCTTCGAGCGCCACCATGCCCTGATAGCGGCTCATGTCCGGCCCCTGATCGATGGTCATGGCGAGATGCCCGCGTCCCAGCAACGCGCCGGAATCCTGGCCCTCCGTGAGCCGCTTCGCATCGAACCGCGCATAGGCGCGCAAGCGATCCGGCGCCTGGAAGTCGACGATCATGAACGACACCGGACCATCGGTCTGGGTCTGCAGAATGAAGCGGCCCTCGAATTTCAGCGACGAGCCGAGCAGCGTCGTCAGCACGATCGCCTCGCCGAGCAGCTTGGCGACCGGTGGGGGATAATCGTGCTTGGCCAGGACATCGTCGAGCGCGGGGCCGAGCCGGGTCAGGCGGCCGCGCAGATCGAGCGCATCGACCTCGAACGGCAGCACCGCGTCGTCAACCGGAACAGCCGACGGCGCACGGATCGGGGGTTCAATTGAGGTTTTGGTGTCGGGAGATTGTGAGATCATGGCGCTTTATCTGGGGTCAGCGGGCGGAAATCGAAACCCCTGCAGAAGGGTGAAAATGGTTCGCGTTCCCCGGACGCTGCGCAGCGCGAAGCGGTGCGCTGCTGAGCCGGGGTCCATCTTATCGAGTGGGTCCCGGCTCTGCGGCGTAGCGTTAAGAGCGCTGCACCGCGTCCGGGACACGAGTTCTGTTCCGCAGCTACGACTCGTGGAAGCGCCGCTACGCCACCGCCTCAAAACACCACGCCAGGATGCCCTTTTGCGCGTGCAGGCGATTTTCGGCTTCGTCGAACACCACCGATTGCGGGCCGTCGATCACCTCGTCGGTGACCTCGTCGCCGCGATGGGCGGGTAGGCAATGCATGAACAGCGCGTCGGGCTTCGCCAGCGACATCAGCTTGGCGTTGACCTGATACGGCTTCAAGAGATTGTGGCGGTACTCGCCGTCCTTGTCGCCCATCGAGAACCAGGTATCGGTGACCACGCAATCGGCGCCGCGCACCGCGGTCTCCGGATCGTTGCCGAGCACGATCGGCGCCTGCGTCGCCTTGATCCAGTCCTTCATCGATTTGTTCGGCGCGAGCTGCGGCGGGGTCGCGACGCGCAGATTGAACCGGAAACGCTCCGCCGCATGCGCCCACGACGCCAGCACATTGTTGTCATCGCCGGTCCAGGCGATGGTGCGCCCCTGTATCGGGCCGCGATGCTCCTCAAACGTCATCAGGTCCGCCATCACCTGGCAGGGATGCGAGCGCCGGGTCAGGCCGTTGATGACGGGCACGGTGGCGTGCGCGGCGAGCTCGAGCAGCGCATCGTGGTTGAGAATGCGGATCATGATGGCGTCGACGTAGCGCGACAGCACCCGCGCGGTGTCGGCGATGGTCTCGCCGCGGCCGAGCTGCATTTCCGCACCCGTCAGCATGATCGATTCACCGCCAAGCTGGCGCATGCCGACGTCGAACGACACCCGGGTCCGGGTCGAGGGTTTTTCGAAAATCATCGCCAGCGTCTTGCCCTCAAGCGGCTTTTTCGGCTTGCCATGCCCCTTCAGCTTCGCCTTCATGGCGACGCTCAGGGCGAGCATGTTGCGCAGCTCCTTGGTCGGGATCTCGTTGAGATCGAGAAAATGGCGGAGCGCTTTGCTCATTGCCCCGCCGCCCGTTTCAACTGACCGCTGGAAAGCGCCACGCAGGCGCGCTCGAGCCGGCTTACGGATTCCTCGATCTCGGCCTCGGTCACGATCAACGGCGGCAGGAACCGGACCACGTTTTCGCCCGCGCCCACCGTGAGCAGCTTTTGCTCGCGCAACGCCGTTACCAGATCGCCCGACGGCACCACCGCCTTCAGGCCGATTAACAGTCCCTCGCCGCGCACCTCAGCGAGTATCCCGGGATGGCGATCGACCGCCGAGGCCAGCTTCTGCTTGAGCAGCAGCGACATCTTCTGCGCGTGCTCGAAAAAACCGGGCTTCAGCATGACGTCCAGCACCGCGTTCGCGGCCGCAACCGCAAGCGGGTTGCCGCCGAAGGTCGAGCCGTGCGACCCCGGCGTCATGCCGGAGGCAGCTTCTGACGTCGCCAGGCAGGCTCCGATCGGAAACCCGCCGCCGAGCGCTTTCGCCAGCGACATCACGTCCGGCGTGACGCCGATGCGCTTGTAGGCAAACAGCTCGCCGGTGCGCCCCATGCCGGTCTGCACCTCGTCGAAGATCAGCAGCAGACCGTTATCGTCGCAGAGCTGACGCAACGCCTTGAAGAACGCATGCGGTGCGGCGCGCACGCCGCCTTCGCCCTGCAGCGGTTCGATCAGGATGCCCGCGGTGTGCGGGCCGATTGCCTTCTTGACGGCTTCGAGATCGCCGAGCAGCACCTGGTCGAAGCCATCCACCGGCGGCCCAAAACCTTCCAGATATTTGGCCGAGCCGGTCGCGGCCAGTGTCGCCAGCGTTCGCCCGTGAAACGCGCCGTCGAAGGTGATGAGGCGGTAGCGCTCCGCGTGGCCCTTGGCGGCGTGATACTTGCGGGCGATCTTGATCGCGCATTCCATCGCCTCGGCGCCGGAATTTGCGAAAAACACCAAGTCGGCAAAGCTTTGTTCGCACAGCCGTGCCGCGAGCCGCTCGCCGTCCGGGCTCCGAAACAGGTTCGACATGTGCCACAGCCTCGTCGCCTGCTCTTGAAGCGCTGCGACCAGATGCGGATGGGCATGGCCCAGCGCATTCACCGCGACGCCGGAGGTGAAATCGAGATAGCGCTCGCCGTCGGTCGCGATCAACCAGGCGCCCTCGCCGCGCTCGAACCCGAGATCCACCCGGGCGAATACGGGAAGCAGATGCGAGGTTGCGCTGTTGGTCATGGCGATCACTGAGGGTTAGGCCCGGCCAGAATGCGCGCATTGGCGCAATCGCATCAACAGCCACGCCGCGAAAAAAACAAAACGTGCCGCCTTTTCGGGGCGGCACGTGGCAACATTGTATGCGCACGGCGATCAGTGTCAACCGGTCACGGGGAGGGCAGCCCGTCCCGTTAACCGGTCGATGCCGTGGAAAAATCCAATTGCAATGATTAAGTGACGGAACATGTGGACGCACCCACGCGGACTCTTGCGCCGGAGTCACGCCATATTGTAGCCTCTGTGCCGTTGGGTACGACATCTCGTGCGGCAGTTCTGATCTTCTAAGTCCCGCTGTTCGGCGTACACGTCCGGGCGCGCTAGCTGCGCCCGGCGAGGGCTAAGGGATTCTGCCCGCAGGGATTTTTGACAGATTTGGCATCACAGCGCTGTCCCACGTCCGGCCAGTGCGACGCGAAGGAAAGAGTGCCATGACAGTATTGACCTGGACTGACGATCGCGTCGAGCAATTGAAAAAACTCTGGGAAGGCGGGCTTTCGGCCAGCCAGATCGCCGCCGAACTTGGAAATGTGACGCGAAATGCCGTGATCGGCAAAGTCCACCGGCTGGGCCTTTCCGGCCGCGCCAAGAGCCCCGCCTCGGCGGCGCCGCGCCAGCGCAAGGCTCGGCCGGAAAGGCACTTGATGCGGGTCGCGCGTCCGGTGTCGCGCGGCAACACCGCGCTGGCCCACGCGTTCGAAGTCGGGCGACCCGTCAAGCCCTGAATTCTTCTTCTGCGGCGGCAAGGCGCTGACCAGCCTGCCCTATTGCGCGTATCACTCGCGGATCGCCTATCAGCCGGCCGGCGACCGCCGCCGCCACCCACCGAAGCAGACAAGATAGATGTGCTCCCTCGCCCCGCTCTTGCGGGGAGAGGGTTGGGGTGAGGGGCCTCCATCGTCGTCTTCAGACATCCGTGATGAACGAAGCGCAGTGCCTCGCCCCTCACCCGAAATTCACGCTACGCGCGAATTTCGACCTCTCCCCGTAAAGAACGGGGCGAGGTAACGAAGCTGCCGCTCGTGACAGCACTCTAGTAGTCGCCGCCTACTCCGCCGCCTTGGCAAAACGGTCGTCGAGCGCGTAGCCGGCGCCACGTACGGTGCGGATCGGATCCTGCTCTCGGCCGGGGTTGAGCAATTTGCGCAACCGGCCGATATGCACGTCGACGGTGCGTTCGTCGATGTAGATGTCGCGGCCCCAGACGCTGTCGAGCAATTGCTCGCGGCTGAACACCCGGCCCGGATGCTCCAGAAAAAATT
>WNFQ01011606.1_pt1 | contig 10229 bp, 6 predicted proteins | sample 5400171 | NCBI WGS metagenome assembly WNFQ01 (sample SAMN13153356, study PRJNA577476) | soil metagenome | isolation source: 20 cm soil under Madrone tree | place: USA:California | collected 2016-06-14 | reverse complement strand
CGGCGCACTGACCTTCACGCAGACGACCACGCTGAAGGCTATGGCGGCAGCGAGCGGGATGACCAACAGCGGGGTGGCCAGCGCGACCTACACCATCCAACAGCAGCAACAGGTGGCCACGCCGACGTTCAGCCCGGGTGCAGGGACCTACACCGGGTCCGTGACGGTGAGCATCAGTGACGCCACCGGTGGCGCGACAATCCACTACACGACCGATGGCAGCACACCGACAACCTCGTCTGCGGTCTACAGCGGCGCACTGACCTTCACGCAGACGACCACGCTGAAGGCCATGGCAGCGGCGAGCGGGATGGCCAACAGCGCGGTGGCCAGCGCTACTTACACAATCCGCTTCACCCTCACGGTCAACAAGGTGGATCTTGGCAGCGGCACTGTCACCTCGAGCCCGGCTGGTATCAACTGCGGGAGCACTTGTTCGGCCTCCTACATAAGTAGCACTTCCGTGACGCTGACGGCGACCCCCAACTTACTGTCAGGTTTCGGCGGGTGGACGGGATGCGACAGCGTTTCGGGCAACACCTGTACAGTGAACATGAACTCGGCGAGATCGGTAACTGCCGACTTCAGGGTCCTGGGTATACTGTAGGCCAGCGCCCGGCCAGCGTGACGGTTCCCGCCGGAGCCACTAGCGCGACATTCACCGTAAGCACGTCTGTAGTTGTCGTCTCACCTACCGTCACGGTCTCGGCTTCCGTTAGCATCGGAGGTGTTTCGTATTCGCCGAGAAGACGAGTTCGGGCGCCAGAGTTATGCGTTCGCGGTGGCTCAACCGCGCAGCAGAATTCCTGACGTCAGGGCACAGGGATTCCGAGTCCCTGGGAAGGAGTTTTTCTGCGCCCGATTCAGGTATCTGCGTGATTCACCGCCGCTCATTTAACCGCTAACGTGAGTGGATATCGGGACGGTTCATCTGGTGAGCCAATGCAAAGCGGGCCCTGCCCTAAGGGGCGACTTAATATGACTAGAAACTTGGCGAGGCTACTGCTCTGTGTCGCAGCAACTTTGTTTTTCGTAACAACGCTTCCGAGCCTCGAGCAGGCACAGACAATATCGTTCGTTACGGAGCGGGATTTTCCCACTGGTGGATATGATCCTGCATCTGTCGCTGTGGGCGACTTCAATGAGGACGGCAAACTGGATCTGGTGGCCCCCAACTATAACTCTAAAAGCGTCGCAGTGCTGCTCGGCAACGGCGATGGGACTTTCCAGGCGCCGCTGAACTTCGATGTGGGCAGCATTCCTTGGTCGGTGGCCGTGGGCGACTTCAATGGTGATGGCAAGCAAGACTTGGTGGTCAGCAATCAGGGTGACAATACGGTCTCGGTGCTGCAGGGCAACGGCGATGGGACCTTTCAGGCCGCACGTACCTTCGCTGTGGGCATCACTCCTGCGATGATAGTCGTGGGCGATTTCAATGGTGATCGTAAGCTGGACTTGGCAGTCGCGAACGTGAATTCCAACGCGGTCTCGGTCCTGCTTGGCAACGGTGACGGGACCTTCCAGCCGCCGTCGACCTTCCCCGTGGGAATTAACCCTTGTGGGCAACGCTCCTGCTTTCGTGGCCGTGGGCGACTTCAATGGCGACGGCAAGCCGGATTTGGTCGTCGCCAACCGCAACGATAACACCATCTTGGTGGAACGAGGCAACGGCGATGGGACTTTCGAGGCGGGACCGACCATCGCTGTGGGCGTTCAACCGCAATCCGTGACCGTGGGTGACTTGAATGGCGACAGTAAGCTGGATCTGGTGGTCGCCAACTATAGCTCCAACACCGTTTCCTCGCTTCTGGGCAACGGCGATGGGACCTTCCAGGCTCCACGCAACTTCGCCGTGGGGGCCGGCCCGGCATTCGCGGTCGTTCGCGACTTCAATGGCGATGGCAAGCTGGATGTGGCTGTTGCCGACTGGAGTGATGCCGACAGCGTGTCCGTGCTGCTGGGCAACGGTGATGGGACCTTCGCTGACGGCGACACCATCGGTGTTGGCAGTCGTCCTCAATCGATTGCGGTGGGCGATTTCGATGGTGATCGCACACTCGACCTGGCGGTCGCCAACGCAGGCTCCGACTTCGTTTCGGTTCTATTGGGGAATGGCGACGGCACCTTCAAGCCCCCGCAAACCTTCCCGGCGGGCAGCAATCCTACTTCGGTGGCTTTGGGCGATTTCAACGGGGATGGCAAGCTGGATCTAGTGGTCACTAACTATGGCTGCTTGGGCTATGACTCCTGCCCCTCTGTCTCCAACACCGTCTCAGTGCTGCTGGGGAATGGTGATGGGACCTTCCGGGTGCCCCAGACCTTCCCGGCGGGAAGCGGTCCCAACGTCGTGGCGGTGGCCGACGTGAATGGCGATGGCAAGTTGGATCTGGTGGTGGCTGACTACGGTCCGAGCACTCAGCGAACCAACACCGTCTCGGTGCTGCTGGGGAATGGCGATGGGACCTTCCAGGCGCCATTGAGCTTCGCTGATGGGGGCAGCGCTGCAGATTTTGTGGCCGTAGGAGACTTCAATGGCGATGGCAAGCCAGATCTGGTGGTCGCCAACTATAATTCCGACAACGTTTCGGTGCTACTCGGCAACGGGGATGGGACCTTCCGGGTGCCCCAGACCTACGCTGCGGGCAGCGGCCCGTGGTCCATCGCAGTCGGCGACTTCAATGGCGATGGCAAGCTGGACCTGGCAGTAGCCAACCATAAGGCAAGCAGTATTTCGGTGCTACTTGGCAACGGTGATGGGACCTTCCAGACGGCGCAGAACTTCACGGTGGGCTACAGTCCTGCGTACGTGGCCGTCTTCAATGGCAACGGGAAATCGGATCTGGCGGTCGCCAACTATAGATTCAACACCGTTTCCGTGCTGCCCGGTAACGGCGACGGGACCTTCCAGGCGGCAGCGAACTTTGCGGTGGGCACCGGTCCCACATCCATTGGTGTGGGCGACCTCAATGGCAATGGGCAGCAAGATCTGGCGATAACCAATTATGACGAGACCACTGTCACGCTGTTGCTGAGCAAGGGCACCAGCACTGTCACTCTCTCGTCGCTTATTCTAAACCCAACGACCGTTACTGGCGGCAACTCCTCTATTGGCACGGTGACGCTGAGCGCGCCGGCACCGAGTGGCGGTGCGGCGGTCAGCCTGTCGAGCAGCAACGCGGGTGTGGCAAGTGTTCCGTCCAGTGTGACGGTTCCCGCCGGAGCCACAAGTGTGAGCTTCAAAGTGACAACCACGGCGGTGTCCACATCCAGCTCGGTCACCATCTCCGCGTCTTACGGCGGCACGACTCAAACAGCCACACTCACTGTGACGGCTTCCCCCACCGTTATCTCACTCACGCTGAACCCGTCCACTGTTGTTGGTGGCCCAATGGGATCCTCCACCGGTACGGTGACGCTGAGCGGGCCGGGTCCCAGCGGCGGAGCCGTCGTTTCTCTCGCCAGCAGCAACCCCTCGGTGGCCAGCGTCCCAGCCACCGTAACGGTTCCCGCCGGAGCCACCAGCGCCACCTTTACGGTGAATACGTCTATAGTTGTCGGCTCAACTACCGTTACGATCTCGGGTTCGTATAACGGTACAACGCAGTCCGCAAGTCTTACCGTATTGTTGTAGCCACAGGAAACGATCGCCGTAACGGACCACATGGGAGTTGATTGACCTCGGCTCAGGTGGAAGTGCATTGACACGCCAATTTTGTAGAGTCGTGCCGCCAGACTGTTTGCAACGAGCGACACGAATAGGGACAGCCACTTACCACGGGGAATCCTAAGCGCACATGCGATTTTCGCTCATCCTGAGGGCTGTTGCCACAAGTTGGGTCGCTATTCTAGCGAACGCAGCCGTCGGGTTCTTACTGACTCCATACGTCTTGCACCATCTCGGCGACGAGGCGTTCGGATTGTGGGTACTGGTTGTGACCCTTGTTGGCTACTACGGTCTTTTCGACGCCGGTGTCCGCTCTTCTATTCTGAGATACGCGTCGCGGCACAAGGCGCTAGGCGACCAAGAAAGGGCCAATGAGGTGATTGCTACGGCATTCTATTACTACCTGTGTGGCTTCGCATTGGTTATCCTGGCCACCTACCTTTTGGTGGGCCCGATGTCGCGTTTTTTTGCGGTGCACGATCAGGACCTCAGTGCGTTCAAATCCTTGCTCTGGTTGGCAGGTGTGGTACAAGGCTTGACCCTTCCACTAGTGGTCTTCTCTGCCTCGCTCGAAGCGGCTGGTCGGTATGATCAAGTCTATGTCGTCCGCGTGGGGAGCCTAGCCGTCCGTGTGATCGCGGTAATTGCCGTCGTGCGCGCCGGGGGCGGCCTGTTCGGCGTGGGTGCGGCAGTGCTGCTCTCTCAACTTCTTGCATACGGCGCCCAGGTGCCACTCGCCGTTCGCGCGAACCCGAGGCTAAGTCTCCACCCGAAGTGGGTGCGCAAGAGCGTCTTCCAGAGCATGTTTCGCTACGGTTCCATCAGCCTGACGGTCGGCATTGCCGAGAGACTGAGGGGTTCCATTTATCCTGTTGTGATCGCAAAATTTCTGACGCCCGTGGCGGTGACGATTTTCTCGCTGCCAGTCAGGATCCTGTCCCTGCCCACGGAAGGCATTGGAACGATGACCGAGATCGTCAATCCCGTTTCAAGCGAGTTGGAAACCCGGAATGACTTCGCCAAGCTCCGCGAGCTCATCCTGTTGAGCGTCCAGAGCGCCTTTTTGCTACTCGCTCCGATGGCGGCTTTTCTCTTCGTATTCGGCCGTGACTTGCTGAGGCTCTGGGTGGGCAGTGAGTATGCTTCTGCCTACAGCCTTCTTGTCCTGCTCACGCTCGGAATGGGCACCGCGGCTACTCAGTGTTGCGTGCAGTCCATGCTTTTTGGCATCGAGCGACACAAGCAGCTTATCTGGTATCGCCTGGGGGAGGGTTTGTCGATCACGTTGCTGGGGAGCGCCGTGCTGCGAATCGCGGGCCTTGAGGGCTTCGCGCTGGTCATTGCCGCTACTTTTCTACTCACCAGCCTGATTCTTGTTCCCCGCCATCTGTGCCGGATCCTGGAACTGCCGCTACGCACTTATCTCGTGGAAGGATGTCTGAAACCCTGCGTTGCGGCGCTCCCGGTAGCCGCCGCCTTTCTGGCGCTAAGGAGCTTGCTCGTGGTTGACACTTGGTCGACCCTACTTCTCGCCCTCTTAGCTGGCGGCCTCGTCTATGCTCTGACCGTATTCGTGATGCTCTATAGTTCTCAGCCATTCATCGCGTGGCTGGCACCAAGCATATTGCACGTCTTCGACCAGAAGTTTTTGCGCGCCCACGGTTTCAAGATTCGCTCCGTGGCGAATACGATCTATTCCGGGGAATCAGAGTAAATTGGCAGCCCACGCCACAACAGCGTCGATAGCCGATACCGTAGCCCCTCCAGACATCGGGCGTCGAAGTGATTCGAAGGAGCGGTTTTATTTCCCTGAACTGGATTCCATCCGTTTTTTCCTCTTTTGGGGAGTCTGGGGTTTCCATGCGCTGCCCAGAGAGGCGAATGTTTACACCGAACATCACGTTCCCGCTACTCTTGCGTCTTCAATCACGAGCATCATCAAAGCTGGCATGGCCAGTCTTGACGTATTTTTTATACTGAGCGCTTTCCTGATAACAGAGCTGCTGTTGCGGGAGAAGGAGTTCAGGGGCGTTCCGGATTTGAAGGCGTTTTATATTCGACGCCTCCTCCGGATTTGGCCTCTCTATTTCTTTATGATCGCACTCGCTGGGGTCGTGTCTATCTTCGACCGAAGTCAGCCGCTGGGATGGGCTTATGCGCTCTCGTTTCTGCTATTCGCGGGAAACTGGATTATGGTTTTTCGCGGTTTTCCCCACGCCCAGATCATTGGCCCTTTGTGGAGCGTATCTTTCGAGGAACAATTCTACTTATTTTGGCCCCTCGTTGTGCGGAGGGCCTCCAAGAGAACTCTATACCAGATCTCGATCGGATTGCTGATCGTGGCTGCTTTGGTCCGTCTGATTCTGTTGCTCAAACACGAAGGAGGAGAACCTATTTGGTATAACAGCTTTGTCCGACTTGACTCCATCGCCTGCGGGATACTGCTGGCTGTGATTCTTCATGGGTGTTCGACGCTTCGCCTTGGGCTTGCCGCAAGGCTGACGTTGCTTCTGGTGGGAATTTCTGCATGGCTCATTGTCGGCCGGTATTGCGGGTTGCTCGATGGCGTGCCGAAGTTGCTTGGAGGTATGATCGGATATCCGCTAATGTCGCTCGGAGGCGTTGCTATCTTTCTTTCTGTGTTGGGAGCTGCCCAGGACGGGCTTCCCTTCCTAAAGAATTCCTGGCTCGTTTATTTGGGCAAGATTTCATACGGTCTTTACGCGTATCACTTTCTGGGCCTCCAGCTCTCCCAGCGTCTTCTTACTGGATATCATCATTCACACGGGTGGACGCTTTCTTGGCTGTGTTCGCTTGCGATCACATTCTCGCTGGCCGCTGCCTCTTTTCGGTGGTTTGAGAGCCCATTCTTGCGTTTGAAGCGAAACAAGTTCACGTACATTCCCTCGGGAGCCGCCTCCTGAATTCATCGCAACTCCGTGGCATCAATTCAGCCTTACCGCAACAACTTCCGTGTGCTCAGAGAGAAAGAACATGAGAGCTATCGATTACCGCCGCATCGCCCTGTGTCCAGCGGTGTGGCTTCTGCCCTTTCTTGCCCTGGCTGGCTGTGCGGGGTGTTCGGATAAAGCCAATGTTCCAGTAACCGCCAACGCTCCGAGCCTCGGCGGCCCGTGTGGGCAGAAGGACGACGGATTGATTCATATTCCATCCGGCTACGGCAGCTTCATTCCGCCTGCCACGGGCCACAGCTACGTAGACCCGCAATACGGCTGTCCGATCACGCGGCTAACGACTATTGCGGAGTTTCGACCTGCGATGGGCAATCATCACAATTACTCAACTATAACTCCGTTCAACGCGGATAGCAGCAGGGTGATGCTGTTGACTTCAGATGGGTGGCTGACGATTGTGGACGTACGGGGGAACGTGGTCGTGCCCATAACCAATATGCCAGCCATGAACTCACCTGACTTCCCGTGGGACCCGGTCAACCCCACTGTTTTCTATTTTACGAATGGCAACCAGTTCCTGAAAGGGACCGTCTCCGGCAGCACCGTCTCCACAACAGCCTTGCATACGTTTACGGGGTATAGTTCCGTTTTGGCTCCTGACCAAGAGGATTTATCCGATGACGGGTGCAAGTACTGGCTGGTCGGGACGCCCTCTACTGGTGGGAGCCCGCTCGGCATCCTCTACAATCTCTGCACTGACACCATCATCTCGCAAGGTCTAGTGGTTGGCGAGAAGGATAGCGCTACCGGCTGGCACAAAATCCAGATTTTCCCATCCGGCAAGATGCTGATGACTTGGAACAGTAACGGGACGACGAATGGAACGGGTGGAGAAATTTACAACACCGATGGAACACTCTATTGGCACCTTTACGACATAACTGCGCACAACGACGTGGGCATCGACCTGGTCGGCCGCGAGGTCGTCATCGGCACGGCGAACGGAAAGCTTTCCATCAACGCCTGCGGGGATGCTTGGAAGAGCCTGACGGTCGTGGACATCAACGCTAGGGCTCCGGTGAACTGTCTCATGAATAATATCATAGGCTGGCACGTCAGTTATCGTGACAGCCCTAGAGGTTGGGTGCTGGTCTAGTCGCGATGGGAAATATGTTGTTTGGGACAGCAACTTCGACATTAGCCGCACAGGCGATGGGAATTACACGGACGTGTACCTGACGCGGGTCCAGTGACGGGTCCGGCTAGGAGCTGCCACCTGAATCTCCGCGATAGGTGGAGGGGGGCGCGTCGCGAATTTCATCGAAGAGTAACTGGCGCATTTTCCCGTGCAAAGCCACGGGTTTCTTCTAAGCGACCGCAGTGAGGTCTCGACCAGATCGAACCATCCCTCGATGCGACGCATCTTCACTTGGCCGCCGACGAACAAGCCGAACAACAGGGTTCGAATGCAAGTCACAAACCTCTCGAAGCGGGTGATTTGAATAGGCGTTCTGTTTGCGCCCTGAGAATGTATTTTTGACGATCATGCGCTCGGAAAGGACCCGTGAGTTACAGTTGGGTTAAACCTAAGGGAAGGATGAGACGCGAACATCGGAAAGTTGTCCTCCGCCACCAGCTTCGCAACATCACCGATGTTAAGACCAAGCTCGAGCTGGCTGCAGAGGTCCTAACGGCCCTCGGTACCATGTTTGACGAGCAAACTGTGGAAATTCTAGCGGACGAAATTGGCCCGACACTCTACGGTTGGGTTGATACCGTTCCCGAGACCGTGAACAGCGCATTTCTGCGCGCCTTGGCACTGGGCCGCGCCAATAGAAGGGGAGCTTCAGCGGCTTGGGAGCGTTTCTTCGCATTGCATGCCGGGCATGATCCTTTTCATTTGCTTGCCTATGCCCAAACCCTGACCGAGGAGCAAAGATTTGAGGAAGCTGCTCGCCGGCTACGATTAGCGTTAACGCGGCGCGTCCCCTACGCCTTCTTCCCTAGAGCAGAGAAGGTAATCGCCAAAGTGGCCAGCGAGGACTTAGTTTTTGTGCGAGAAGTTCGTATCGCGGTGCTCAGCACGAGCACCACGAGCTTGATGATCCCAGTGCTGAAAGCTCTGTGTATGAGGGACAAGATTCGCGCGGAGTTCTACCAGGGGCTCTACGGTGCGATCGACCAAGAGATCCTAGATCCTCAGAGTGGGTTGGCGAAGTTCCGCCCGGAGATTGTGTTTCTAATCCCAAACTGGCGTGATCTGTCGCTTCCTGCTCTCAGTCCGAATGAGAAAACTGCGATAACACGCCTGCTCGAAGTACAAAAGGTTCTTTGGCAACAGCTCTACACCCAGTTCGGATGCCAGGTTGTACAGCACGCGTATGATCTCCCGACGGAGGAGCCTCTCGGATATCTTGCCGGTTCTCTCCCTGGTGGCCGATCGCGTCTGATCCAGCTCATCAACACCTATCTGTCGGAAGAGGCACCTCCATATGTGTCTATACTCGACACGCCGGCGGTACAACGCCACGTTGGTGAGCGTTGGGAAGATTCCATGTTGTGGTGCAGCTTCAAACAGCACCCATCCACGGAGGCCTTGCCTGATTTGGCGGAGGCGCAACAGGCACACCTGCGTGCGGTGCTTGGACTGACTCGCAAGGTTCTTGTCACAGATCTCGACAACACGCTGTGGAAAGGTATCATCGGCGAGGATGGACTAGAGGGTATCCAAGTCGGACCGGGAACAGCGGTGGGTGAAGGATATCAACGACTACAGCAATATTTGCTGGACCTCAAAAATCGCGGGATTCTATTGGCCGCCTGCTCGAAGAATAATCCCGAAGATGCTCGGCTCCCTTTTGAGAAGCACGAACACATGGCCCTCCGACTGAATGACTTTGCCGCATTCTATGCAAACTGGGAGGATAAAGCCCAAAACCTTCGCCAAATCGCTCAGAAGCTGTCACTTGGGCTCGACAGCTTCGTCTTTCTGGATGATAACCCGCTAGAACGTGAATGGGTTCGCTCGCAGCTTCCAGAGGTCACAGTGGTGGATCTTGGGCCCTCGGTGTTCCAGTGGGTACGGGACCTCGACAGGGGTTATCACTTCTTCTCACTCATACTTTCTAAAGAGGATCTGGCTCGGTCCGAGCAGTATCGCACGGAATCGCAAAGAGAAATGATCCGCACTAGTTCGCACTCTATCGAAGAGTTCCTGAGCCAGTTACAATTGGACGCGTCGGTAGTTCCTGTCTCTGAAAGTAACCTGGCGCGAGTCACGCAGCTGATCAATAAGACGAATCAGTTTAATTTGACGACCAAGCGCTACACCGAGGCACAAGTGCTTCAGTTGGCCTCCTCACCCGGAGCATGGACGGGTGCATTTCAGCTTAGAGACCGCATGGGGAATTACGGTCTGGTCGGCGTGATTTTGTGTAAGCCAAATTCAAACGCTCACGAGTGGGCAATTGATATATGGTTGATGAGTTGTCGCGCGCTTGGGCGTCAGCTGGAACGGTTCATGTTTGACCGCATGATGGAGGCCGCAGTAACAAAAGGGGTGAAGGAGGTTAAGGGCATTTTCAGGCCCTCGGGAAAGAACGGCCTAGTCGCCAACCTGTACGATAGCCTCGGATTCTGCAAACTCCACG
>WNFQ01026045.1_pt1 | contig 10231 bp, 8 predicted proteins | sample 5400171 | NCBI WGS metagenome assembly WNFQ01 (sample SAMN13153356, study PRJNA577476) | soil metagenome | isolation source: 20 cm soil under Madrone tree | place: USA:California | collected 2016-06-14 | reverse complement strand
CAAACGCGCGGAACTGCACCTTGGGGTTGTGCTTCGACAACACCTTGGTGATCGCCGCCGTCAACGTGGTCTTGCCATGGTCAATGTGACCAATGGTCCCAATATTCACGTGCGGCTTATTGCGCTCGAATTTCTCCTTGGCCATCTGTTTTTCCGCTCCTCAATCTAAAAATCTAAAATCGAATTTGCCGCAAAGTCCCCGGGGCCCGAAATTACTTCTCTCCGCGTGCCTTCTTCACGATCTCCTCGGCAAGCGCCGCCGGCACCTCGGCGTAATGCGAAAAATGCATCGTGAACGTCGCGCGTCCCTGCGTGCGGCTGCGCAGATCCGTGGCGTAACCGAACATCTGCGACAGTGGAACTTCCACGCGAATGACGTTGCTGCCCGCGCGATTCTCCGTGCCCTGAATCGCCGAACGCCGCGCATTCAAATCGCCAAAAACCGCCGGCATATATTCCTCGGGCACCACCACTTCCACCTTCATGATCGGCTCGAGCAAAACCGGCTTGGCCTTCGCGCAGGCTTCTTTGAAAGCCATGGAGCCCGCGATTTTGAAGGCCATTTCCGAGCTGTCTACGTCGTGGTAGCTGCCGTCGACAAGAACCACAGCGACATCAACCATCGGGAAACCCGCAAGGATGCCATTATCCAGAGCTTCGCGGATGCCCGCTTCAATCGGCGCAATGAATTCGCGCGGGATGGAGCCGCCAACAATTTTGTCGATGAACAGGAAGCGGTGATCCTTGTCGAAGCGCCACTTGCCGCCCGGACCGCCGACGATTTCCTTGGCCAAGGCGTCGAGCTCATCCGTCGACATTTCGTGCATGTTTTCGTGTGTCGCGCTGGGCATCGGATGCAAGATGATTTCGCAATGGCCGTACTGGCCGCGCCCGCCGGTCTGCTTGATGTACTTGCCTTCCGCTTCCGCTTTCTTGCGAATGGTCTCGCGGTACGCCACCTGCGGACGTCCAACATTCGCTTGCACGTTGTATTCGCGCAGCATGCGGTCGACGATAATTTCCAGGTGCAGCTCGCCCATCCCCGAAATCAGCGTTTGCCCGGTATCGGGTTCGGTGGACACGCGGAAAGTCGGATCCTCTTGCGCGAGCCGCTGCATGGCCACGCCCAGCTTGTCCTGGTCGGCCTTGGTCTTGGGCTCGATGGCCACGGAAATCACCGGCGCCGGGAAGTCGATTGTCTCAAGGATGATCGGCTTCTGCTCGTCGCACAAAGTGTCGCCGGTATTTACGCTCTTCAATCCAACACAGGCGCAAATATCGCCAGCGTAGATCTCTTCGATTTCCTCGCGCTTGTTGGCGTGCATCTGCAGCAAGCGGCTGATGCGCTCGCGGGTGCGCTTTGCCGGGTTGTAAACGTAACTTCCGGATTTCAAGACGCCGGAATAAACGCGGATGTAGGTCAGGTGGCCAACAAACGGGTCGGACATGATTTTGAAGGCCAGGGCCGAAAAGGGCTCGTTGTCGCGAGCACGGCGCAATTCGGTTTCCTCGTTATCCGGATTGATGCCCTCCACCGGCGGCACATCCACTGGTGACGGCAAATAATCCACGACGGCATCGAGCAGCGGCTGAATACCTTTATTCTTGAACGCCGAGCCCGCCAGCACCGGAACAATCTTGAGCGCGAGGGTCGATTTGCGAATGGATTTGCGCATTTCCTCGAGGGTCAGCGTCTCGCCGTTCAGATACTTGTCGACCAGTTCATCGTCATGCTCGGCGATGTACTCGACAACCTTGTTGCGATGCTCGTCGTAAAATTTCTTGTCGATCGCCGCGCCTTTCAGGGCCGCGGCCACATCCGGCCGGGAATCGACGAAAGCCTTGTCCCACAGCTTTGCGACTTCAAAGATTTCAAACTTCGCGCCGAGCGTCTCTTCCAGCCACACAACAACCTTCTGCTCGAGGAAATCGATGATGCCGATGAAATTGTCTTCGCGCCCGAGCGGAAACTGCAGCGGTACCGGACGCGCTCCGAGCCGCTGCTTGATGGTGCGGATCACATGATCGAAATCCGCGCCCATGCGGTCCATCTTGTTTACAAAGCAAATGCGCGGCACGCGGTACTTGTCCGCCTGCCGCCACACCGTTTCCGATTGCGGCTGCACGCCCGCCACGGAGTCGAACACGCACACCGCGCCGTCCAGCACGCGCAGCGAACGCTCGACTTCCACGGTAAAGTCCACGTGGCCTGGCGTATCGATGATATTGATACGGTATTTCTTTCCGAAGCGGTCCCACGAAGCAGTGGTTGCCGCGCTGGTGATGGTGATGCCGCGCTCGCGCTCCTGTTCCATCCAATCCATGGTCGCCGTGCCTTCATCCACCGAACCGATCTTGTAAGTCACACCCGTGTAGAACAGGATGCGCTCGGTCGACGTGGTCTTGCCGGCGTCGATGTGCGCCATGATCCCGATGTTGCGCGTGTCCTCGAGTTTGAATACGCGTCCCACGGCCCCGGCCGCCTTCTTTTCTGCTGTCCGATTTGCTACTGCTTCTGCCACTTGATCCCCTATCTCCTAAGCCTTACCAGCGATAATGCGCGAAAGCCTTGTTGGCCTCAGCCATGCGATGTACGTCTTCCTTCTTCTTGATGGCGCCGCCGCGCGCGTTGGCCGCGTCGATCAACTCATCGGCGAGCTTGTCGATCATGGTCTTGCCGGCGCGTTCGCGTGAATACTGCAAGAGCCAGCGAATCGCCAGCGATTGCCGCCGGAACGGGTTCACTTCCACGGGAACCTGGTAGTTCGCGCCGCCCACGCGCCGCGTCTTCACTTCCAGCACCGGCTTCACGTTCTCGACGGCCTTCTTGAAAATCTTCAGTGCGTCGTCGTTGCTCTTCTTCGCCACCTGGTCCATGGCGCCGTAAAACACGCGCTGCGCGGTGGACTTCTTGCCTTCCCACATCATCGAGCAGATGAACTTCTCGACGAGGTCGCTGTCGTACACCGGATCGTTGGCTTGTGCGCGCCGGCTGATGATTCCTTTGCGTGGCATGTTTCTCGCTCGCTCCTAAGTCTTTCCTTAGCTACTTCCTTGCTTCGTTCCTTCTTACTTCTGCGCTGCCTTGGGCCGCTTCGCTCCATACTTCGAGCGTCCCTGCTTGCGATTCTCGACGCCCGCGGCATCCAAAGTTCCGCGCACGATGTGATAGCGCACGCCCGGCAGGTCCTTCACGCGCCCGCCGCGCACCAGCACGATGGAGTGCTCTTGCAAGTTGTGCCCGATGCCCGGAATGTACGTAGTCACTTCCACCGAGTTGGTCAAACGCACGCGCGCCACTTTGCGCAGCGCGGAGTTCGGTTTCTTCGGCGTTTGCGTGTACACCCGAATGCACACGCCGCGCTTTTCCGGGCAGCCCATCAACGCGGGCGACTTCGTCTTGACCTGGACCTTCTCGCGGCCCATGCGTACTAATTGCGAAAACGTCGGCACAGTTTTCCTCTTCTATGCGGCCGCACGGCGGTCGACGCATCGCGCGCAGAAATTTTTGTCCCCCAGCATCGCAAGTTCGCGATGCGAAGGGCGCGGCTCCCGCAAAGCGCGCACACAAAATTGCGCGAGAGCGCACAGCAAGGCTGAAAGGTCTACTGCGAATCCGGAGAAAAACCCCCAGCAAGAAACTCCGTACGCATTCCAGAAGGCAGAAATACGCTCCTGGCTTCGATTCGGAGAGGCTTACTCGGCTTTGCGGGGCTGGCGCCCCATTCCGGCCGCTCTTCTGTCCCATTCCGTCTTGCTATGTTCCGGGACCGAAGATATTCCTTCCAACTACAACTACAGGGCTAATTTATCCCTGACAAACTACGCAGTATAAGGAAAACACTCCATTCTGTCAAATCAGTTCGCCACCAGCCGGCAAGAAAATTCTGTGGAAAACAGCGCTTTGGCATTGACCTTGCCCGGGGACACCCCAATTCGCACTAAACCATGAGAAATCTGTAAGTTACAGTAAAAAGCGCGCCCCATTTTCGGCCATTAATCTTCCTTGGGTTTCTCGCCAGCGCCTAGATCGCCGTAAGGCCACAATTTAAATGCCTTTAGGAAGTCGTATTGACCCTGGGCACGCAGCATTTTTGCGGTGCGCTCGGCAGGCCACGGAGCCGCAAAACGCTCGGGCCGGTCGGCAATCCAGAAGGCGGTCAGAGCCATTAGCGTCGCATTCTGCGTCAGCACATCCGGCTTGACGGCTGTCTGGTGAGTCCTGGTTCATATTGATCCCCGGCAATCCCGCCATCGAAAACGGCAGCGTGTCCGTCCCGGATTCCACTTTCTCATTCACTTTTATCTCGCGAATATTGTCGAGTGACCTGGCAAATGGCTGAAAGCCAGCGACGAGATCGTCGCGGCCACCCAACTGGAAATCGCTGACCGGGCCTTGGCCTTCGTCGATCACCAAATCTCCGAGGTGATTTGCCAGCTCGGCCTGGTGCTGCTTGATGTAAGCGAATGAGCCGTCCAGGCCTTGCTCTTCTCCGGTGAACAGCACGAAGCGAATCGTGCGCCGCGGCTTCATTCCCGAGCGGACAATCGCGTCGGCGGCTCCCAGCACGCTGGCCGAGCCCGTGCCGTTGTCGGTACTTCCCTCCGAAAGATCCCAGGAATCGAGGTGCGCGCCCACCACAAACACTTGCTCCGCATTTTCGCGGCCGCGAATTTCGCCGACTACATTGGCGCTTTCCACGGGTCCATCGGTGAAGGTGTTTTGAATATTGAATCTGGCGCGCGGCTTTAGTCCGCCATCCAGGTAACGTTCGAGCTGGCCTTGATCTTCGGCGGTCATGGAAACGACCGGGATGGCGAAGTCGGCGTCGAATCCGAGGATACCCGTATGCGTCAGATTCATACCGCTGGCTTTCGAGCCACTCTGCCCGCCGATGACGGCCAGCGCCCCCGCCTTGTGCGCGGCGCGTAGAAAGTCGCCGAACTCCGCGAAGATCAGGTCCAAGCTTTTCTTCGGCGTGCCCTTGGAGACGACCAGCAGGATTTTGCTTTTGAGCCGCGAGATGTCTTTCATTTCCTGATCGAGGTCGAGCAAATTCACTGGAACGATTTCGCCTTCCACGCCGCTCGCAGGGGTCGAGCCGGTCCAGCCCATGGCGTCCACATGCAGCTTGTGGCGCGTCGGCGAAAGCAACTCCGCATCGGCAGTGCCGCGCTTCCAGCCGCGCCACAGTTGCCACTTCTCCGCGTGCACATTCTCGAGCCCAATGCCGCGCATCTTGGCAATGCCCCAATCGACCGCTTTCTGCGCCTCTGGCGTCCCAGTAACCCGCGACCCGACCTTATCGCTCAGCTCCGTCAAATACTCAAACGCATGCGAATTCATCATTCCTTCGCCCGCAATTTTCGTGAGCGCCGGCTTGGTGCCATCTTCGTCAGGTCCCTTGAACCGGTCGTCGCCAAGCGCGATCTGCGCCGCACCCAAGAGTCCCCATCCCAGCACCGCTGTCCCAACACTCGCCAGCCACTTTCGCATCCGCTCGTCTCCTCGGCGCCGCAGCGCGCATCACAGGCTATCACGTCAGACGCCCCACCCAGCTTAGGTTTCAGTTCGCCAAGCTGCGTCCCCATCGTTCGTGGCACAGCCAATTCTGGCTGTGCGCCTTTTGTGAAGTGCGGCGGTCTTGTTTACCCTGTTTACCCCGAGCTTCGAGGGGAGCCGCGAAGGGCCGCCGCTTTTACGGTGTAAGCCCCGTAACCCAACTAGCTCTTCTCTGCGAACCTCAGCTCCCTCCGCGTCTCTGCGCTATCCCTATCTCTCCTCTCTTCGCAGATGTTTCTTTCCTGAAACCAACACTCCAATCCCCGCTTTACCCAATTTTCGCAGCGCCCTAAACTCCCAACGAGGCCCCAGTGCATCGTTTCCCGTCCATGCGATTCGCCTGTGCAGTACTCTCGCTTTGCGCTTTGCGTGTGTCTCCAGGGCGCTCCCGGGAAAACCCCCCCGAGCTCCCCGCACAGATCGAGCTACTCGAAACCCGCGTGCGCTTCGAGTCCAACGGCGACAGCCGCAAGGAAGTCCACACCCGCGTACACATCAACAACGAACTCGGCGCCCGCCAGTTCGCCCGCCTTTCCTTCGACTACAACCGCTCCTTCCAACAAATCGAATTCCCGCTCGTACGCATCACCCACGCCGGCGGCGGCACCGTCGACATCCTCCCCTCCGCCACCTCCGACCAGCCCAATCCCGCCGTACTCAACGCCCCCGCCTACCAGGACGTCCGCGTAAAATCCGTCCGCATCCTCGGCCTCGCCCCCGGCGACCTCCTCGAATACCGCGTAGTCACCACAACCTCCCACCACCCCTTAGCCCCCGATTTCTGGCTCGACCATACCTTCGACCGCTCCGGCGTCGTCTCCCAAGAAATCTTCGAACTCGACCTTCCCGCCTCCAGCCAGGTCGAAATCAAAATCAATCCTGCCAAGCCTGCCAGTTCGACCGAAAAATCGGGCCAAGGCGACTCCGCCCGCAGCATCTATCGCTGGGACAAAGACAAATTCAACAACTCCAATCAGTCAGTTCCTTCAGATGGCCCGGATGTGGCACTTACGACGTATCAAGATTGGGGCACCCTGTCCGATCCGATTGGGAAACTCCTGGAACCGTCACCCGAGACTGCGAAATCCGTGTCAGCTAAGGCAAAAGAGATTACGCATACTCTTCGTAGCGATGAAGAGAAACTTAAAGCTCTCTTCAATTTTGTCGCTCACAAAATTATTAGCGTCGATTTGCCCGTCGGTTCGACAGGCTTTCGCACGCGCCAGCCCGCAGAGATTCTGGCTTCTGGCTATGCCACCGCCGAAGACAAATTTGCCCTCCTGTACGGTTTGGCTAATGCAGTCGGTATGGAATCACGCGCGGCGCTCTTCGGAGCGGCATCGAAAATTTCCGACCAACTGCCTATACCCTCCCTGCTAATAAATTGCGCAATTCTTATTCATATTTCTTCGCCTCCGGAAAATCTTGGACACGGGCTTAGCAGCATGTGTGATCATTGCGGAAAGAACTATTGGCTCGTTCCATCCATGGAAGTAGCCCCCTTCGCTGTACTCCAATCAACCCTCCGAGGCAAACAAGCACTTGTTCCGCACTCTATGTTCAACCTAGCGCCTTTCTCCTATGCGCCAAAGGAGCTTCCCTTTCCGTCAACTCAGTTGGTCCACGTAGACGCCACACTCAACGCCGACGGCACTCTCACAGCCAAAGTTCATTACTCCTTGCGTGGCGACAACGAGTTGCTCCTCCGCGTCGCATTCCATCAATCGCCAAAGGACAAATGGAAGGACGTCGCGCAACTGCTCGCGCTCTCCGACGGCTTCCGCGGCAAGATCACCAACGTCACCGCATTGGACCCTTATGCCACAAGAGCGCCATTCACCGTAGAGTACGAAATCACCCAACCCAAATTCATCGATTGGTCCAAAAAGCCGGTGCGCATTCCGGCCCTTCTCCCGCAGCTTGGATTGCCTGACCCGCCCGCCAAACCCGGTGCGGCCACTTCGGCCATCGACCTGGGCACACCTTTGGACGTTGAGACTGACCTGGCCTTGCATCTTCCGGCGGGAACCGTCGTTCGCACCCCCACAGGAACATCCGTCGTCCGCGATTACGCCACGTTCGCTTCCAAATACCAGACCAGCGCTGGCGCTGTCACCGCCTCGCGCCATCTGAATTTCTTGTCCCGAGAAATCCCCGCCGACCGCGCCGCCGACTACAACGCCTTCGTCCGCGCCGTCCAAAACGACGAGTCCCAGGAATTCCTCCTCGAACGTACTCCCCAGTAGCGCTCGCTTTTCAAATCGTGCTCTTTCCGGAAAGGAGCTCAACCTAAAAGTAAGTCCCAACAATTACGATACGCTCATACTCCGCCCGAAATTTTTACCAAGCCTTGGGCGATCGGTCGCAAAAGGCCCCGCCTTGTGCGACGGGGCCTCTGCCATGAACCGGAACGGCTTACTTGCCGAAGTGATAGACCAAGCCACTCTGGATGCGCAGGTTGTTCTGTTTTGCGCCGCCAAAGTGGGTGTACAGATACTCGAACTGGATCGCACGGAACGACAGGTGGGGCGTCAACTGAACGTCTGCACCGCCGCCGAACGTCATTGCAAACGCGTTCGTCGACGTCGACGGGAAACCCGTTGCGCTGGCCGTGGCCCTTTCGCCGCCGAACAGCACTTGCGCGTACGGAGTCAAGCGGCCGTGCGTGCGATACGTCAGCCGCGGCCCGAACAGGTAGTTGATTTCATGAGACGCGGTGCCCGACGGCAAGCCGGTGACTCTGCAGCCCCCGACGTCGCCGACAAGTCCGAGCCAGTTATTCATACTGACCGCGAATGTGCCCCCGGCGCCTTGGCAACTCGAGCTCGGGGCACCCTGGCCAGGATAGATTCGGATATACTGATATTGTCCGGAAACTTCCATGCCTCGGGTTTCCTGGGCCTGAGCGACACTGCTCGCGAGCAAAGCGAACCCAAACAGAATGAACAATTTACGCATTCTTCCCTCCATAAGGACATCCCCACGTGGGGTAGTACTATTACTATCATCCCGAACGTCGCGGGCGGCAGCAAGCCGGATTTTCTTGTTGTTTCCCGAGGGTAAACAGTGGACCAAGCCGCCATTTTCTCGATTTCCCGCACGCTGACGGGCGCGCTGAGCTTTACCGGCGAGGCCTCTGTCGCGGCGAATCCGAGTTCGGGCCCAGTGGGCGCGGGACTGGGGAATTCGCAGGGTAGCGGGAGGAATGCGGCAGTCGCGCCGCCTTCTGGCGGCGAAATCACTCGAGACAACCCGTGGGAATCGCGAGGCAAGTACTCTTGTACTGTTCTCGATTGGACAAATGTGGTACCTTCATGCCATTGTCACGTGCCCAAGGTGAATCCAGAATAGCAGTTGTGTGGACCCTGTTCGTCTTGGTTTTTTCTTCGGTGTCATCGGTTCACTTCAGCATTTTGTTCACACGCGCAATTGCTCTTTCGGCGGTCGATTGCGGGTAGTGCGAAAGAATCATTGCGGTCGAGCCTGCTTCGGCGGCCGAGTGCGAGGTAGCTAGTCCCCATGGCCATACTTCACTTTCGATGTAAAGAGCGCCGCCGCACGGTGCGGGTGATGCTGGCGGTGCCGCTGCGCGTGAGCGGGAAAACCGAAATCGGCGAGAGATTTTCCGTGAAGGCCATGTCGCATTCGGTGAGCCTGCACGGTGCGTCGGTGGAGCTGGAGCAGGGCGTGGTGCTGGGGGAAATTCTGCAGCTTGAAAACGAAATCACCAGAGAAAAAGTAGAAGGTAAAGTGGTTTCCATCCGCCGCGGGCGCGACGGCAAGCGCTTCGTCGCCATCGAGTTCACGGAAGCGGATCCGAATTTCTGGCACATGGCGTTCCCTATCCCGGGCGCCAGACCGATGCGCCGCCCGATTTCCGCCAAAGTTTCCTCGCTGTAATTCACGAGCTTTTTTGTTGTGCCCCATTCGCGAAAACCACCCGCTGAAAATCCGCGCGGTTCGCCCGCGAGAAATCAAGCAAGCCTAGCTGGAAAAAATCCGGGAAACTCGGCTGGAAAACACCCGCAAAAAATCGGACTGATTTCGGATACGCATGGATTGCTGCGCGCGGAAGCGCTGGAGGCGCTGCGCGGCTCGGATTTGATCATTCACGCCGGGGACGTGGGCGATCCGAAAATACTGGAGGCGCTGCGGCAGATTGCGCCGGTGGTGGCGGTGCGCGGAAATGTGGATACGGCGGAGTGGGCGAAGGCATTGCCGGAAACAGCGGTGGCGAAAGCAGGAGCGGTGCAAATTTATGTGCTGCACGATGCGACCGCACTGGATTTGGATGCGAAGGCGGCAGGATTTCAAATTGTGGTGAGCGGGCATTCGCACAAACCTGGACGCAGCGAGCGGGATGGAGTTATATACATAAATCCAGGGAGCGCAGGGCCACAGCGATTCAACTTGCCGATTACGGTGGCGCGGTTGGATTTGGGAGTAACGCCGTGGGGCGTGGAGTTTGTTGACTTAAGCGCCAGGGGTGGAGTGAAATGATGGCGCAGCGGCGGGGCGATTTCGGTTCCTTTGAATCAGATGAAAACCATGACGGAGTGCGAAGATGAAAAAGAAGAACAAGAAGAGCGGCAAGAAGCGGGCAGCGAGCAAGAGCAGAGTTTCGGCGAAAGCGAAATTAAGCGCGAAGAGCGGGAAGAAAAGGTCGGC
>WNFQ01011465.1_pt1 | contig 10231 bp, 9 predicted proteins | sample 5400171 | NCBI WGS metagenome assembly WNFQ01 (sample SAMN13153356, study PRJNA577476) | soil metagenome | isolation source: 20 cm soil under Madrone tree | place: USA:California | collected 2016-06-14 | reverse complement strand
CCGCGGCCGTTCGGCTTTCGGTGGATTTGGCGGACGTCAGGCGACATCGGAACGTGGCGCCGATGTCGAAGCCGACATCATGGTCACACTTGAAGAAGCATTGCACGGATCGACCCGAACAGTCTCGTTGCGCCGCGCTGGCTCGGATAAAGTGGAAAATTATCAGGTTAAGATCCCGCGCGGCGTTCACGAAGGACAGCGAATCCGTTTGCGCGGTCAAGGCGAAGCGGGCGCGCGCGGAGGAAAAAGCGGCGATCTTTTTCTTCGCGTGCGCCTGGCTCGACATCCAGATTTTTCAGTCGAAGGCAGCGATCTGATTCATGAGGTGAAAATCGAGCCATGGCAGGCAGTGCTTGGCACTGAATTGCTTGTGCCCACTCTCGAGGGGAAAGTGCGCCTGAAAATTCCGCCAGGCACACAGGGTGGACAACGGTTTCGTCTGCGCGAACGCGGACTGCCCACCGCCTCCGGCAAGCGCGGTAATCTTTATGTCGTTGTTCAGATCAATGTCCCTAAAAAAATAACCGAACGCGAGAAGGAGATCTGGGGTGAGCTGGCCAAACTGCACGGAGGCTAGCAAGGAAAGGCGGTTTCCAATCCGCCTTTTCTGTTCGGCCGCCGCTCCTTGGCTCGACAGCGTGGCTGTAATTCCGCTTAAATGTCGATCATGAAAATTTCCCTCGGCTCAGATCACGCCGGCTTTCATTACAAGGAAAAAGTAAAAGAATTGCTCGGCTCGCTCGGACACGAAGTGAAAGACTACGGCACCTTCAGTGAAGACCCGGTGGACTATCCGCTTTTTATTCGTCCGGCAGCGGAAGCAGTAGCGCGTGGCGAGTGTGAACGAGGCATTGTGTTCGGGGGCTCCGGTAACGGCGAAGCGATGGTAGCGAACAAGGTGCACGGCGTGCGTTGCGCGCTTTGTTGGAACGAAGAGTCGGCACGTCTGTCCCGCCACCACAACGACGCCAACGTGCTTTCAATCGGCGAGCGTCTGATCCCAGAAGATCTTGCACTGAGCATCGTGCGCATCTGGCTTGAAACCGGATTTGACGGCGGCCGCCACGCGAAACGCGTGGCAATGTTAAACGCGATGTAGCGGGCGATTCACCTGAACCGTCTCGGGCGATTGAGGTCAATCGCCCCTACCTGATTAATCGATCTGCGCAAACCGCGACGAGAAATACGGCACTGACAAATGCGTTGCTTTGAAAGAAGGCGCGATTGATTCCAGCTAAATCCAGGTTCGTTGCGGTTTTGTGTTCGTAGAAGAGCGCAGCCGCGACGATCGGCATCGCCCAGAAATAAACCGCACCCAGTCTCGCGACGAGACCAAAACCAATCAGCGCGGCAAACGTAAGGAGATGCAACAGCTGTGCCAACCGGAGGCTCCGCGCGATCCCGAGCTTTACGACCAGCGACCGAATCCCTTCGCGCCGGTCAAAATCGTAATCTTGCGTGGCGTAGATCAGATCGAAACCCGCCACCCAGCAAATTACGCCGGCTCCCAGAATGATCGGCGCAAGATCGATGCGTCCGGTCTGCGCAATCCAGGCGCCGACCGGAGCAATGGCCAGCGCCAAGCCTAGAAAAAAATGCGTTGCACTGGTGAAGCGTTTCGTGAGCGAGTAGAAAAAAATCAGCGCAAGAGCAACCGGCGCCAGGATGAAAGTCAGTCGATTGATTGCAGCTGTTGATGCAACGAATCCCGCGGAACTGAACACGAGCAAAGTGAGAGCAACGGATTTTGAAACGAGCAAGTGACGTGAAGCCGTTCGCGGGTTGCGCTGATCAAGAGACCAGTCAACCAATCGATTGAAAAGCATAGCCGCAGTGCGCGCGAAAACCATGCGGAGCAGCACTAACAGCAGAATTCTCAATGACGGCCAGCCGTTCGCCGCCACGACCAGCGTGCCGAGCGCAAACGGTAGCGCAAAAATTGTGTGTGAGAAACGGATCAGCCGTAAAAATCTTGCTACAGAACCGCTTTCAAGCCGTTTCATGATCAACCACCAACGTCGCTAATGTAACGTGCGTTGTGGTGGCAGTGCCAACCGCGACACTTCCCGTAATTCGAAAGCGGACGCCCGGTTAGTCCTCCGGATTCACCGGGAAATGTATGTTCTTAAGGTGCTCCGGGACACGTTTTGTTTGTTCCATCTCAATCTTTTCGCTCGCTGCGTTCAGTGCGTCATAGGCTTCGCGGCTTTTAGGCGCGCGGCACATGTAAGCGACTGCATGCGCTAGCGGGATGCGCGCTTCAGGCATGCCGACAAATTCGACTGCCTGCTGCGTCGTAATTGCGATCTGCAACGCTTCTGGATCGGCAAGACCGATGTCTTCGCTGGCAAAAATCACAATGCGCCGTGCAATGAATCGGAAATCCTCACCGGCGTGGAGCATTTTGGCGAGCCAATACATGGCGCCTTTTTCATCTGACGCGCGCATGCTCTTAATGAACGCGCTGATGGTGTCGTAGTGCGCGTCGCCGGCACGATCGTAAACGACCGCTTTCTGCTGAATGCTTTCCTCGGCAACCGCGAGCGTAAAATGAATTTCGCCCTGACTATAGCCGGGCGCGTTGACCACGGCGTTCACAGAATGGGGCGTTTTTTTACCTTGAGCGCCACCGGCCTCACCGCGGCCGGCCACAGGAGGCGTTGTCAGCACACCAATCTCAAGCGCGTTTAGGCATTTGCGAGCATCACCGTCGCTGAGTTTTGCTAGATGACGGCGCGCCTCCTTGTCCATCGTCACGTTGTAATTTCCAAGCCCGCGCTCTTTGTCGGTTAACGCGCGGTCGATCAGCTGTTCGAGTTGTTCGACGCTGAGCGGTTCAAGTCGAAAGACCTGCGAGCGCGAGACGAGCGCGCTGTTCACATAAAAGAACGGATTGTAAGTGGTCGCGCCAATCAGGCGGAGATTTCCAGTTTCGACATCGGGCAAAAGAATGTCTTGCTGCGCTTTGTTGAAATGATGGATCTCATCGATGAACAGGATCGTCTTTTGTCCGGAGGTGCGGAGACGATTCGTCGCCGCAGCGATGACGCGGCGCATCTCGGCAACGTTGCTCTCCACGCCGCTGATTCGAATGAATTTGGCGTGGGTCATCTCCGCAATGACGCGGGCCAGCGTGGTCTTTCCGCTTCCGGGCGGTCCGGAGAAGATCACCGACGGCAAGCGATCCGCTTCAATCGCGCGCCGCAACAGTTTGCCGGGCGCAAGAATGTGTTCCTGGCCGACAAGCTCTTCCAATGAGCGGGGTCGCATGCGCGTGGCGAGCGGCGCTGCGCTATCCGCAACTTCAACGTCTTCCTTTTGCTCGAATAAGTCGCGCACCTGGCAAATTACGGCGCGGGCGTGATGCAGGCAATCTTGCCTGTGTCATCTCAAGGAGGGGCGATCTCCATTGGCTCGCCGTAGCAAAGCGAAGGCGACAGATCGCCCCAGCGGCGGACTGGAGACCGCCGCTCCTTGCAACCGTTGCAGATAGGATTGTCCGCGTCACGATCTTGAGCCTAAGTAGCGCGTTAGGTAAGCTCAATTGCGCAGGAATGAAACGCATCCTTGTTCCGATTGATTTTTCCGATGTAACACCTTCGGTAATCAACCTCGCACGACAGCTCGCCAAAGCTCTCGATGCGGAGATTCATCTTGTTCACGTGAGAGAACTTACTGCAGCCGCAACGCCCGGCACGCTGGGCTACGGTCTCGCGGGAATGCCCGAGCTTGCGCCGATGGCGGGCGTGCCCGTTGCAGGCTTTGGACCCATGCCAAATCCAATGGTGGAAAATGAAGATGGCAGTGCGACCAAAGGCGTGCTCAAGCATAGCACTCGTCCTGTGCTGCTGATTCCTGGTCCCAAATCTTCATAACGGGGTTCAACGTCCAACGCCCAACGTCCAACGCCGAACGCTCAACCAACTGAATTGGACGTTGGGAGTTGAGAGTTGAGCGTTGAGCGTTTCCTGCATGTTTAACGTGTTGGTGATTGTAGCTCGGGATTACGGCTTGCCTTGTAAAGACTGGATAAGCGAAAACGCCACTCGATGAAATTGCTCAGTGCGCCGCGCCAGCCATTCGTCGGTCTGGCGCTCATGGCTGCAATGGGAATTATCGCAGCGGAAATCTTTCCGCTTCCATCGGTCGCCGTCACAGCAGCGGTGATAATCCTCGCTGTCTGCATTCTCACTGTAGCGCGCTGGCCGAGACTGTTCGCGACATACGCCATCGTTGGAGCTGGTTTTTTCCTGTTGCACAATTTCCAGACCAGCAACACGGAAGGTCAGCAGCTAGCTGACGAACTGGGCAATCGGCCACGACTCGTCACCGCAATCGGATGTGTGACCAGCGAGCCAAAAATCGCGCCCAGCGGATTCGCTACCTTTCTACTCAAGCTGAAATCAATTCAGCTGGGGGGCAGAAAACAATTCACGCACGCCGTCTGGCAGATCCGTTGGAAAGGCGCGCCGGAATTTGGGGACGAACTAGAGCTTTCTGGAACTGCCGAGCCGATACCGCCGCCGCGAAATCCCGGCGAATTCGATATGCGTTCTTATCTCGTCCGCCGCGATGTTCGTCGGATGCTCTTCGTTCGCTATCCGGAAAACGGCACGCTGATTCGACACGGCGGTGGCAACCCGATCATGCGCGCAGCGCAGAAGTCGCGCACTTGGATGCAGAACTCACTTTGCCGCGGGCTGGAGGGCGCGCCTGAGGTACAGAATTTTCTCAGCGGAATCGTGCTTGGCCTAAGGCATCAGACACCAGAGGACATTGAGGAACCGTTCCAACAAACTGGTACTCTTCATCTTTTCGCCGTGGCTGGTCTGCACGTGGGGATAGTCGCTACCCTATTGTGGATGCTGGCGACGGTCGCACGGCTTTCGCGCAAGTCAGCGGCAGCGCTCATCATTCCACTGCTCCTTTTTTACGCTGCGGTGACGGGACTACATATCTCGAGCGTCCGGGCGGCGGTAATGAGCTCGATTTTACTTGGCGGTTTCTTTTTCGACCGAAAAGCTTTCGTTCTTAACAGCCTCGCAGCGGCGGCATTCTTTCTTCTTTGCTGGGACACAAACCAACTCTTTTCGACAGGTTTTCAACTCTCTTTTGCCGTCGTAGGCGCCATTATACTGCTGGCGGATCCTCTCTCGGCGTTCTTACAACATTGGAGCGCGCCCGATCCTTTTTTGCCACGCTCTCTCGTCCGCGGGCCGCGACGTTGGATGCACGCAGGCTTTGACTGGCTCTGTGGTGGAAGCAGCGTTTCTCTTGCAGCCTGGGCAGGCTCACTGCCACTAATTCTGTGGTATTTCCATCTGGTTACACCGATTTCATTGTTCGCGAATCTCGTCGTTGTTCCTATCGCATTCTTTGTTATCGCCATTGCGCTCATTTCACTGGTGTCAGCGCCTCTGTTGCCATGGCTTACTGTTATTTTTAATAACGCCAACTGGGCGCTGGCCACGCTGGTGATCGGCGTCGTCCATCTGTTCGCGCAAATTCCTGGCGGGCATTTTTACGTCGAAGAGCCGCATTGGCCCGAAAAGCTGGTCGCGAAGATTACGGTGTTGGATCTCGGCGCGGGAGCAGCCGTTCACTTGCAAACGGAAGGGGCGAATTGGTTGTTCGATTGCGGTAATGACCGGAGCTACGAACGTGTGGTTCGCGAGTATTTGCACTGGGCAGGCGTAAACCGGCTTTCAGGTTTTCTGCTCACGCATGGCGATGCGCTTCACCTGGGTGGGACGGCACAATTGCTGGACGATTTTCCTCGAGTCCGTGTGCTGGATAATCCGACGCCGGATCGCTCAACGATCCACCGGCGATTGCAACGTCTCTTTCAAGAACGCGAAATCAAACCGGCTGCTCTGGCTGCGGGAGACAGTTTCCGTCTGTCGCGCGAAGTCATTGCGCAAGTCCTGTTCCCTCCGCGTAGCTTCAGCTCGCCGGTCGCCGATGATCAGGCCTATGTCATTCGCGTGTTGGTCGGGCCGGCAGCATCCATCTTGTTCATGTCGGATGCTGGCATCAAAACCGAACAGGCATTGTTGGCCCGTCATTTGGATCTTCGCAGCGACATTGTTGTTAAAGGCCAGCACCATTCCGGAGAATCGGGCTCCGAAGCCTTTCTCGATGCTGCGTCTCCGCGGCTGATCATCGCGAGTTCGCGCGATTTTCCGGATCACGAACGAATCAGCGATACCTGGGCCGGGGAATTGCAGAACCGTGGCATCAAACTTTTCCGCCAGGACGAGACCGGCGCGGTGACCCTGCGCTTCCATCATAATAGTTGGGAGGCGCAAAGTTATGTCACCGGCGAAACTTTCTGCAGCGCCAACCAGTGAATCGGCGCGCCTTTCTGGCGAAAAATCAGCTCAAATCCGCTCGGCGGCAGTTCGACATCAAGTTTGGCCATTGCAAAGGCCGAAGTTGACCGCGCGATCTCGTTGATTTTTCCAAAGTAATCAAGGTGATCGGTTGCAATGTAAATCACACCATTCTTTTCAAGCGCGATATGAACGCAGGTCAGGAAATCTTGCGTTACAATTCGGCGCCGATGATGACGCCGTTTTGGCCATGGATCCGGAAACAATAGGTAAAATGTCTCCACTGATCCAGCCGGCAAAAGATAACGCGCGGCGTAGGAACTCTCCATCTGCAGTAGCCGAACATTGCCGAGACTGGCAGCCTTCCGCGCAGAGCTGCGGATTCGACCGAGTAATCGTTCGATGCCAAGAAAGTTTTTGTCGGGCAGGCGCTGCGCTAGCGCACAAAGAAACGAACCCTCGCCGCAACCAAGATCGACGTGCAATGGCGCTTTGCGTCTAAAGATCTTTTCGAGATCGAGCTGCTGTGTGAGCGAATCACGCGATTGCGGGATCACTCGAGAAGAGACGTGCCTGCGGTGAGCTAAGCTATCCTCACCTGCAGGCACGCTGAGGAGAAATCAAACCGCCGCTTTGGCAACAGAGGTGATGAAGCTTAGAAACAACCAGGAAAATGATACTGAAGAGAATCGCGGCGGCTTTGATCATTATTTGTCTCGCTGTGGCTGAAGGTGAATCCGCTTATGACAGTCTGGCCTGTTGAAGGCAAGCAAAAACGGTCTGACTTATTCACAACGCCTTGATTCGTAGAATGTCTAATCTCGACAATATGAATCGAGCTTTTCTTTTGGCTCTCGGCGGCATAGCGTTCGCCCTTACTATCACGCAGGTCGCTGCGCAAAGTTCCTCTGCCGGAACGACACGGACCGCGATTTTCGCTGGAGGCTGTTTTTGGTGCATTCAGCCGGCCTTCGACAAAGCTAAGGGCGTGATCAAGACAGTCGTCGGTTATTCTGGTGGAACGGAACCAAATCCGACTTACGAGCTCGTTACATCCGAAAAAACGAATTACCGCGAATCAATCGAAGTCACATACGACCCCGCGAAGATTTCCTACGACCAACTGCTGGATATTTACTGGCGGCAGATTGATCCGACCCAGGCCGACGGCCAGTTCACCGATGTCGGCCCGAGTTATCGCGCCGCGATTTTCTATGGCAATGCGGAGGAGAAGAAAGTCGCCGAGGCTTCAAAAGAGAAACTGGCGCACTCCGGCAAATTTGAGAAACCAATCGTCACTGAAATTTTGGCGGGGATGAAGTTCTATCCTGCCGAGGCGTATCACCAAAAATATTATCGACAAAATCCGGAGCACTTCGAAGCGTTCGAACAGGGATCAGGGCGAGTTTCGTTCAAGAAGAAAACTTGGAAAGAATAGGCGTCTCAACATCCAACGCCCAACGCCGAACATCCGACGTCCAACTTTATCTGGATTGGACGTTGAGCGTTCGACGTTTTTTTCTGCGTCACCTAGACAACCGGCACGCCTTCGCTCGCGGTGCGCTGGGCATAGAGATCACTCAGGCGCTTCGTCATAGGACCGACTGTTCCATCGCCGATCTGGCGATTGTCGATTTTTGTGACTGCGGCCAATTCTCCCATTGTGCCTGTGCAAAACATTTCATGCGCGCCATACACGTCGAAAACTGACAGGTCGGTCTCAACGCAGCGAATTTTCTCGGCAGCACAAATTTCGATCACCGTCGCGCGAGTTATTCCTTCAGGGCACGCAACAACGCGGCTGGTCGCAAGATTGCCGCTTGCTCGCGATTTATCGGAGTCGCGCACAATGAAGATGTGGGTCGCGTTCGTTTCCGCGACGAAACCGCGGGTGTCGAGCATAAGCGCATCGTCAGCGCCGGCGTTGTTTGCTTCGATTTTTGCCAGGATCGAATTCAGCAGGTTCGCGTGATGAATTCGCGCATCCAGAACCTCGGGTGGCGGGCGCCGAATCTTGCTCGTAATCAAATTGAGTCCAGTCTTTGCGTAAACCGGCGCTTTGTGTTCTGCGAGAACAATCAACGTCGCCCCGCTCTGATTCAGCCGGGGATCCATGCCCGAGGTGATTTTCACACCGCGCGTAACGGTCAAGCGAATGTGGACCGCGTTGCGCATTTTGTTTGCCGCAAGGGTGCGTTTGATCTCCTCGACGATCTTTTCGTGCGGTGGAATTTCGGCGAACGAGAGCGCGCGGGCCGAACGCTCTAGCCGGTCGAGATGCTCGCGCAGCTTAAAGATATGGCCGTCATAGAGACGCAAGCCTTCCCAGACCGCGTCGCCGCCCTGTACTGCCGAATCAAACGGACTGATTCCAGCCTTGTCCCGATGCACCAACTGTCCGTTGATGTTGACAATCAGGTCGCGGTTTCGGTCGTCGAATTTCTGCAGCATAAAACGAAAAAGCTAACCACGAATGGACACGAATGAACACTGATCTTCCCTGTTTAGTGGCTGAACTTGATTCTGGGAATGGGGAGGTCTGGCGTGTTTATCATCGGGTAGCATCCGCGGTTCAACGCAAGCGATGTTCATACAGCCTTTGGTAACACTCCCGGCAGCGTTCGTAAGCTTCTCGCAAGCGCTCCGGCACCTCATCGTGCATCGGCCGATATGGTCGAAACGAGGTCGTTTTTGCCACCTCAGTATACCAATGCCTGGCCCAGGGCCCGTCGGTCTCGCGCAATCCCGGCGGCCAGGAAAGCATCGATTTGCTAAACTGGACGCCGAGTGCGTGGCAGAGAAGCCGCAGAATTCGTTCAGGATCTTCCAGCACGTCTTTTGCATCAACAACAGGTGGAACCGATTTCGCGCGATTGCGGACAAAATCAAAAATCTCTGCTTGCTGTGTAAAGCCGAGGTCCTCCAGCGCCGGGTCGTCGCGTTTTTTAATATATGAAGCAATGACCTCGCGTGGGTCGCGAATAAGAAAACAGTTTGTCACTGTGCTGAGCCACTCGCGATCTACTTCCGGCAACAGGTGGTGCGTCATGTGTTTCTGGAAGAAAATCTCCCTGTCCTTCGGGATTGGCCCGGTCAGGTGCACAACGACTTTCCGCCAATCAGTTTCGCCTGCTGCGATCACTTCATCAGCGCCGGGATGTCTTTTGCCGGTCGCATTTAGATAACAGGCGTAAAATGGCTCATCGACAACCAAAGTATCCCGCCGATTACCCCACGCGCGCATCATCGCCGTTGAAATGTTTCGAGGGCCCGACCACATTGCGATGCGAACTGGCTGAGGCATTGGCAAAGATTCTCGCGCGGCTGCGGGATTTGCCAGCCGAAATCGGATCTGGCGATCGCGGTAGGCGCGGCACGGTAGGGCGCGCACTCCCGTGCGCGCCGAACATGGGCCCGAACGGCTCACAAGGGACTGCGAGCCCTACCAAATGCGCGCCGTTCTCCGAAGAACCCAAGAGCGTGCAGAGGACTGCCCGCCCTACCAAAGCGCGTACGTCTTTTCGTTTACGCTAGATCGCGGAAAGCTCGATCTAGTTCTTGGCGAAAACGCCCAGCAGCGGTCGACGTGAAGGTATCTTTGAGCGAAAATCGCTGACGAAGCCGTTCTCAGTGCGGATCTCGACGTGGCCAGCTGCCCGTTTGGCGTCATAAACCAACACCGAGCCGACTGGCGCCTGATACGGATCGGATACCGGGAGCTTCTTGAACCCGTAAGTCTTCACTAACTCTTGACCGGCCTGTTTAGCCATCGGCGTCTGCGGCCGGGACTTCACCACGCCTGCAGCAACGAGTGCTTCTTTCACAAATTGCCAGCACTTCTTAAGTGAGTGGGCGTGGGCGCGTTCCTCAGCAATCGTCGCCGCCCGACGTAGTTTTGG
>WNFQ01004432.1_pt1 | contig 10231 bp, 9 predicted proteins | sample 5400171 | NCBI WGS metagenome assembly WNFQ01 (sample SAMN13153356, study PRJNA577476) | soil metagenome | isolation source: 20 cm soil under Madrone tree | place: USA:California | collected 2016-06-14 | reverse complement strand
TACTCTCGGGACCCGCTCCATGCCAGTTCCACGGTGGCGTTCCTCCCCCGCCTTCCCGCCGCTGTGTCCTCGAGAGTAGAGCGCAAAGTAACTTCAGGTTCGATAGACGAAATCAGGGGAAAACCCTCGCGCTTCTTCGTTTCCCTTCCGACTCGGTGTTATTAACATGAGATCATATTATCACTACTAACACCACCACCACCATCATTATAAATTTCTTCACAGATAGGCACTGTCGAAAAATGGATACCCTATCTTCGTTGCCTCCCCGTTTGCCTTATGGGGGTCGCCCCTCTTAGCCGGTAGCGCTTGGTCACGCTCGCTCACAATTCAAGAATTGGATTTCATATGTGCCATAGTGGAGTTGTCACACGTTTGTTACCAAGGACGTTGCAACAGGCTTGTTCCCAGCTTCCTCCAAGGCGTTTGGTCCCGACGCGATGTCATTCTAGCACTTACACGAATTAATTCCCTGTCCTCAACCCGAAAGCCTCATTCTTTGCATTACAGAAATGTCTATGAATGCGGCCGCCACAATCGAAGATTCGAGAGACCATCCGGTGGCTAACCTGACAGTACGATGATATAGTGCCTCACTCTGCATTTCAGGGGCCCCTGTACCTTTCTGTGGCCAAGCTAAGTCATATGCGATGGGGTCATAGCACAGACCCTTCAGTGAATAGTGCAGCCCTGGAATGGAATCCAAAATGGGGTAACTCCCGGCACTGCGCATGACCAAAGGGGGGTTAATTTCGCAGTTCGCCGTGGGCCTTCTCTGTCATGGGGCACAACAAACGGTGCAATTGTAACCGAGATTCACTGCATCAACGTGAGGTTAGGTTACAATACTCACACCATACAGTAGGGTAGGAGAAGAGTCATAGAATCAAATGAAATGTCAGTACATACTATTGTAAAGTGAGATCCCAGTGGATACAATACGATGTGATGCAGACAGCGACGTAATTTAAGAGTGTCTGAGTGGGAGGGAAAACATCAAAAGCATCTGGAGCACTATGGACTAAAAGGACATAATGAATCGGAGATGAGGGAAGAACGGGTCAACCCAGATGTGCCGAGTACAGAATGTTGTGATCACGCCTGGTTTCGGTACAACATTTTTTTTAGCAAGCGCTGCCAAATGATGGTTGAGCGTTCAGTCCTATGCAAATCTCATCAAACTAGCACGACAAGCAGAGACAAGAACGCGAAGCTTCAAAATCATGCAGGATCATCAGCACAAATTTATTCAGCGGTTCAGGTTAGCATGGCGAAGAGTATTGTCACAAAACCTGTAACAGCGCATAATCATTCGAAGTTGAGAATAGAGTTTAGTACGATGGTAGTGAGACGTTCAGAAAGGATAGGAGAGAGTTAAAGGAAAGCGAACGAAACTCATAAAGTGGTGGCACAACATTTATATATCGAGCGAAGATAGGGAAAGAAGTAGCGGTGGCTGAGGGAATGACGCATAATAAATACCATCGAGGTGGAGAGCGGAAGGGTAAGAAAGCATTGACAAAGTCGGTGGGACGTTTGAGATTTTGAGTAAAGGAAGCCTCGAGGCGCGGCGCATCAAGAAGCATGGCGAACATCTTGTGGTGAGGTAGGAGGTATTACGACACGCCCTTTGCTAGCTGTTCTGGAAATAACGAGAATGCCTATGATTCATTCGACATAGGAGCAGTCCAAAGGACTGTGGGATGGATCACTACCTCTATGCTGGAGCCTTAATTATACGCATCCAGGAAAGCGACTATCAATCGACCGCGCAAAGCCCGGAACGTAACCAGCAGTTCGGCGGTGAATTTCTCACTGTGATTTGCCACGAGATGAGCCTTGATGTTATTAGGACGAGTCCACTTGAAACTGCAGAACAGGCAGTAGCGCGGTCGCTCATGTACGTCCTTCCTGTGCCGTGCGAGCTCTTGGGCACGCCCAAAGAATTTGTCGCAATCGGTACAGACAGTCCGTACCTTGCGGTTCATGTCACGACTGCCGCGGTCCTGCAAGCGGGTGCGTTGGGTGGTTACATGCCCTTCGAGTCCGCTTCCGTGTGGACGAGCCTGGGATAGTTTAGTTCGGATCATGAAAAATCCGGCAATGCTCACCTCGTTTGTCGACAGCTGGGGTTGGGGTTGATGCCCCACTGACAACTGAACACAGGTGACAGTTGTTTCAAGGGTCAGATCAGCTGTCGGGGAACAAAGCAACGCTGGGCTAATGCAAGGGTCACCAGCACGCAACCCCTCCCTGCTAGGACAACCCATCGCCCAGAGAAATTCTGTTGGATCAGAGAAGAAGGAAGTCATTTATGTGCGAATTTGGGGATGTGAAGGTACTTCACGTTCTCTGTAGGACGGGAGTTTTAAAGTCTCCCATGGCCCCCCGAAGGCTCGAGGAGGTTACACTGGACCCCGAACACTGTTCTTACCAAATACTGGACGCCACATAGGAAGCTGTTCGAGCGGAGTTACTATTACTAGTATACACATTGTCTGTAATGATAAGGGGAACAGCCGTACCTGAGTACCAGACGCGGCAAGTTATACGCCTATTGCCTATCAGCTTCTGTAATAGAAACATAAGTGTCTGCCTTAGAACGGAAGGGATGTAACACTCACCATTCTCCGTCTTAACTTACTGCTGAGAGTAGTTATGGCTGGACATTTTGCCGCCTCGCCACCGAACTTCCTACGTATTCTTGCCCCGTACGGGAGTAGCGGAAGTGGTCACGGGCTTGCAAGCAAAGGTGGGAGTGGAGGATGACGGCACATAGAAGTTTTTGAAACCAAGTAGTTGTTCCAGCTTCACTTCTGGAACACTGTCGGAAGAGGAAGGTCGCTCAGTCCAGTTAAAAGAGTCGTGATTTTGCTCTTGCATCTGCAAAGCGGTGCAATAATTTACGGGAAAAAGGAATGAGGAACACAACTTGTGAGCAGTGTCTGCTGCCTGTGTCTTGATGAGACAATAGCCCTGACCCGAGGAAGCCTGACCAATGACGTGTGATCTAATCGCTCTTGGTTATCCCGCAGTTGGCCGACATCCCCTCTAGTCGTGGCCAAGTACCCATCGCCCCCGCCCTCGCCCCCGCCCCCCCGACTGTCATACCCGCGGGTAATCGGTAGCACCGCTCTAGTGACGATGCTTCGATATCTGCGAACAAAGTTCGGGAGCTGGAACTCACCAATGAATCAGCTCGATTACGGATCCGCGAGCCTGAAAATGAGCTTGCTAATCCCGCAGCAGGGCCTTTGTACGCATCATCATCATCGATAAGTGGCCCGCCAACGCCCCATTTCCCACCCTACTTACGGATTCACTCCTAGCTACTTGTTTGTATGATTAATTGAAATTGATTCATATTGCGGGAGGAGCCATTCGGGGAGGATGGGCACTGTGTTCGCGGCGTGAGTCGTGCCACGCGCACAAGGCGTTGCCTGTACGGTCAAGCGAGCAGAAAAGCTTGATGCGTGCATCAGTACGCGCTTTCCATGATGCGGCAAACGAGGGAGAAGTGGGAAGTTGTGGCGCATGGCCTCGACGATGAAAAGCCCTGACCCAGCACGACATGCACAATGACCAAGTCACCAAAGTCATATTAAGGTCGGCACATAGTTATATACAATGAAGACAAACCGAATATTATTGAGCGGAAACACAAGGCAAAGGGAGAGTGTAACTGTGATAGTTTCGGTAATGTGGAGCTTGCGGCCTGGAGGCCTGAGGATTGGGTCAGTGTCAAGGTGCAACTTGCACCTAGGCGCAGTGCGGCGGCGCCGCGGCGGTTGTAGTCGCGCAACAGTGCCACGTGACACGTGCGCGGGGTTACCTGATGCACCCACATTTGCAATGACGATTTAGGCCTCCTCCGATCACTCACTGTCGTCTCACGGCTACGATGAGTATCGTCACGACTCGGAGGTCATTTCCCATTCGCTCTATGCATTACGGGTACCGAACACACAGTTCAGGTATGGAGATGGCGCCGGTGCCGTCACGTTGGGGATGCCTTGACTATCCCCAGTTTGGCCCGACCAGAGGCGCGCTCGACGTCCTTCTCGATTTAACGACCATCCTACTCGAGTCACAATTTACTGGTATTGCGTTTGATTGATCCCAGAGGGTGTTTCAATCGTTCTCGTGAACCCTCTTAGGAAAAGCAAGGCATAAAACGCATTCCAAGTCGCAACACCCTCCCTCCATGAGGCATCATCATGAAAGTCACCGTCTTCCTGTTTTTGCTCGATTAGAGAAGCGCTGTGTCTCTGACTCGGATGAATATGGGCCCGGTGGATATGGTGATGGCCCCTAGGTTCACGGGATTGACCTTCAGAGGGAAAGATTGACGTGAGAGGCGGTGCTCATATAAGGAGTTGAGGTATAGAAAATTCACACGGGACTTTCTTTTTTCATGTTCAATGAAAAACGCCGTTGAATGTTTTAGTGCACTTAAGAGGCGCGTTCCTTCTTGTAAACACCCAACGTCACCGTACATTATGGTATGTGCTGCTTTACATACCGTCGCTCTGTTTAGGGGCCAGCCACTGGCAGTAAAGACTGCGGGCACCTTCCCACGGCCTCTCTCCTGCAACCGTAGCCATTCCAAAAAGTCCCTCTTTTACCCTCCTACCCTTCTTCCTGCTTTCTCCGAGTCTAGCCGCTTTTAAGCCCTATTATGCAACGCTTGTTTGAGAACTGGTGAAAAGTTGAACGTCCGACCTCGGGGAAGGGGGGAGTGAAACCAAAATCCACATTGGCACCCACAGTAGTATTCAATGGATATGGCCGGGGTACTCACTACAGTACGTAGGGAAGTTTTTGAAGTGAGTGTGCGCCTACTCGATAGTACATCCAGAACTAGCAGTCACCCCGTCATTGATCCCCGTTTTCCATACGGTTGCCCGAGATGATGGCGTAGTGGAGATCCCCGCAGAAATTTGTAAGGTCCTAACGGCTAAGCGCCGCTGCGCCAGCCAGAGGTTTCAAGTTATACGACTGCTGTCATGTAAGCTCAAGCCTAAGTTCGCGTTACCAGCCTGAGTGCCATATATACAGTACCTCAGTGGCACGACGCAAACGCTGCGCAGCCATGCTCCATTCTTCGGCCACCTGCATATGATGCTCACTTGCCTGGGCAAGTCGGATCCTTTCGGGGAAAAATCCGTATATGTATAACGCCACAGGTATACGTTACTGCAGTGCAGAAGACGCGCTAACCAATGGAATGTGCTCTGGGGGCTTCTAGACGTTATATGCGGCGGCCGTGGGGACAATGCAGTGTGCTAGTGAAGCGCCGGAAGGCAAGCGGTCATGGCTAGGTTGATTATCCCTTGTTCGGTCCCCGTGCTTCCTCTGCTACAGCAGCCTGATGCGCGACACCTAGATCGGGTGGAGGTGTGAGAGCCAGATGTATCCGTCGAAGTCCGAGAGTAGGGTTCACATGTGGTTGAGCGGGGTTTTTGCCCATTGTTGAGCTTCGTCCTTGCGAGTACGCCCCCAAGTGCCAGTGGGCCAAGAATTAAACCGTCCATAAGGCACGCGCGCCTCCTAGTATTTGAGCAAGTGCTTCTCAACGCCCCATCACAAGCTGAACAGGTCCCGTGTGCGCCAACACAGAACATGTACTCCACTTCATGCCCTTGAGGACAAATGACCTGCCTCGAGGCTGTCTTGAGCATCGAAAATTCCCAGATACAAGAAGTGCCATTTGGGACATGACGAAACTCATTTCCCAAATGGCAACCGGCGTGTCATCTCACCGGCGTGTCATCATGTCATCTCAGGTGTTGCCGTGATTGTATGTTTGGTCCCCATCAAACCGGGCCGTGAAACCGGAGGCGACCAAAGAAATGACCTGCAGTAGCACTTTTTTCCCCTTCGACGTATCTCCTGGGCCGCAGACCTGCTCAAAGCTCTCCTTTCCCTCCTGCCCTTCTTCCAGCTTGCTCTACAATAGCAATTTAAGCGCAAGCAGTGCCTGCCAGTGTTCGGGCACTGACAGAACGATCGACTTCGGGGCCAGGGGTTTGACACTATGAAAGCAACAGTCCCTTGATTGCCGCACGTCCAATACGACCCACCCAGAGAAGAGGTGGGTCACGGTTTACACTCTGGACAACATCTTTCATCGACATCATAACCCATCCAATGTGAGACCAAACTTCGAGGCTCGGACAGTTACTGCCGCCAATGGCAATTGCCCTGTCAATCATGGAGGGGTGTCACAATACAGTAGCACGACAGTGTTGCCACCTTCTGGGAATTGAGTTTTCAGGTGTCTACCCACAGAGCGTCATTCGAATTGGGCAGTTATCCCAGCCGTAGTCCACACGCGGACACTACAACAGCACTTCCTCGTACAATCGCATTCAGGTCACCCCCGCATCCTACACGCAGTACTTGCAATGCTTTAAGAAAGGTGGTCGCCTTGTAAGCGACATCGGCACACTCTTTACCTCAACCACTACATAATCTCAAGACTCGACTCGCAGCACAATTTACTGCTCCCATGTATTTGAAGTATACCCAAAGCGTCGTTCCTTTCACATACTGTATTTACGCCTCGCATCTAGTATGTCCCCCTCCAAAAGCTTCCTGTAAACCTCTGGACAAGTCCTACTGTGGTGACTCCGAACTGGTGAGGATTTACAAAGTGCCGAGTAAAACCTCTATCTCCGCAAGTACTCGTCGAACATGGACAAGCCTCGACCTTTGCCTGTACAGGGTATTGCCGGAATAACTTGTATGAATCTACTGCAGTATAACTATAAAATAGAAATTTGAAACCGTAAACTACACACCAATTAGTAATTAGACCAGGACGGCAAAAACGGGCTTATGTTAGTACAACTTGAAACCACCGCGTTAAAAGAGGCAAGATAGATGGATTCCAAGACACTAAGACCGGAAGTTGTATACATGAGGGCGAGACAGGACACAAAACAAGGATGTGGATACAGACAGGACGCAATGTAGGTGCTATGGTTACCCAAAAACAATCACAGATGCGGGCGCGGGCAGTGTGGGTCGAGGCTCATGGTCGTGTCATCGTGGGCACGAGTGAGTGCCCCAGCGTCGAAAGATTCTGCCGTAGACCGTGCGCTGTCCTTACAATGCCACCTGCTTATCCTTCGAATAAGCATTCAGGTTCGCGCACATTATCACTGCACATGGACAACGGGACGAATCCGACAGACTATCATTACAGAAAGCTTCGAGGGAGTACAAGGAACACGAGTGTAGCATAGGGAAAACACACGGAATAGCCCTCTAAGGGACTCGCAAAATTTTCGAGAGGACCAGCCGCACAAGACAGCCGCTAACTTGATAGGTAGAAGATCGTGATACCGTGAATCTTCAGTCTTGCCTCTAACAGACCGAATCCGCCAAATCCAAGAGGCTTTGGCACAACGAGGGAACAATATGACACATGTCGATGACATCGGAGGTGTTACGATACGCCCTATGCAAGCAATTCCTGTGGGGAAAATCAGTCATAGGAGTCCAACTGAACGGGCTAGAAACGGAGCGCTACCTCCACGCCGGCGCCTAGATTATACCCATCTAGAAATGCTATGATCATCCGGCCGCGCAAAGCCTTGATCACGACCAAAAGTTCGGCGGTGAATTTCCCGCAATGTCTAGCCAAGATATGGGCCTTGATATTATATGGACGAGTCCACTTGAAATCGCAGAACGGGCATTGTCGCGGTTCTTCGTGTGAGTCCTTTCTGTGCCGAGCGAGCTCCTGGACACGTCCAAAGCCTCTGCCGCAATCTGCACAGATAGCCCGCGCTTTGCAGTTCATGATTCGGCTGCTAACGTCGTGGGCGCCTTGGGTAATTACATGCCCTCTGGTTCCGTGGGGCTGAGACCGGGATGCGTCAGTTTGTACTCGGTCCACGAAAACTTAGGTGGCACTCACCCTGTAGGTTGGCCGCTGTACAGATGCTTCGTTTCCTTGAAATTCAATGGGTGTCAGAAACGGCGCCGATGCCGCATCTATGACCGAAGCATCTCCCATAGAGGGGACCGGTGTTTGCATGTCCCTCCTTGCAGCCAGAAGCGGGCCCGCCAGCAAGTTGGGTTGAGGCCCTAACTCGACACAAGCGGGGAATGCTTCCATGTTTACACCTTGGTGGTGGAGGTGTGATGGTAGGGAAGCTTCATCGCCATGATGGAACGCTGTCCTCCCTTGTTCGGATAATGGCAAAAGAGTCGCTTCAAGGGTCGAATCAACTGTTGAGGCGCAGAGCAGCGCTGGGTTGATGCAAATCATGAAAGGGCTGGAAGTGGGAGATTGCTCCTCGCTAGAAGAAGCCATCGACTTAAAAGAAATCTGTTGGTCAAAGGAGGGAGACATTTATAGGATGGGAGGGGACTCTTCTCCGTCAGATGAGAGTTTTAAGCTCACAGATGGCAATGGCACCATTACATGAGGACAACAAGGGGCTTGCCTCAAGCGACTCCAACTACTGGAGGTTACCATATACATGCTAACGCCCACGAAATGAGGTATGTCTGATAGACGGTATGGGTTGAATGAAAGCCCGACAATGAAGCCTGGGCCATCGGACTTCGCTCGAGTCGGGGCCTTGGTCTAGGTACAAACCTTCCTTAATTAGAGTAGTTTCTCTGATATGCATGGCTCGGCAGATTTGACGGGTCCTGAGACCATGGGACAATGCGCACATCGCCTTGTCATCAGAAGGGAAAGACATAGAGGCAGTGGAAATCAGAAAGAGTTCAGCCACAGACCCTAAGTGAGCGTACATACTACATAGGTTTGTATGACAGAGCCGCACATGATTAACCAGGATCCCACTTTTTGACAAAAGTGACGATGGGAAGAGCGGGGAAGTGGGAAGCTCATCAGACTCGGAGTGTCTGCCGCCGCGTCGTGCCAGATCTCGGAGCACACAGGGCTCCTTTCGGACTTATGTAATTGGCCATAACTTATTAGGACAATAATAGAGTTCAGTTCACGTATCCGAGCGGACACATTGCAGCGCCGAAGCCGGTTCCGCGGCGACGACCTGGACGCCGATGCCGAATTGCGATACTGTAGGTATTTGACTTTTTTCAATGATGCTTAGCCTGACTGGGATCCGGACACGGGAATATACGTGCCATGATCCGTGAAAGGTTGGCCGTTAGGTGTCACATCGTCACCTATGTATGCATGGAAACTGCCAGATAGACGAGCAAGCTCGGGGCTTGGATGGGGAAATGTAACGAAACGTTGCAAATAAATGGCACGTATGTTCCCGTGTCCGGATCCCAGTCAGGCTAAGCATCAAGTCCCAATGATCTTGTCTTGTAACGAATCGGTTACGAAAAGCCATCACACCGCGTTGGGACCGATCCAAACTTTGAGGCTGCGGCACCAATTCATCGGGCTCCATACCCTCTCCCTGATCCTCTCACATCTTACTTTCACTAAGACGCCTGGTGGATCCCTGCCTGATTTCTATACACCACAATGTGTCATTCCCGACGGTAAACCCACCCTCTCCTGCGCAATAGTATCCCGCCGTGCTCACTGGCACACCACGCTTCGCAGTGTCAAGAGCATCTACTTGTATTGTGGTCACACCGTTGATCTGGTAAGTAGAGGCCCTCTAAAATTTGGCTGTGTAATTTAATCGACAATATCAGAAAGAAGAATTAGTACGTACTTTACTGTTCCATCCCAAGCGTCAGACGCAGGCCAGGCAATCTGAGGGATATTTACAGATTCAATGCGCGGACACCCACTGTCGACTGAGCCCTTTCCACCCAACGAACTGCGTCAACTGCAAAAAAGACGTGTTGGCAATAGTGAGTTCCCATGAGTTCCTTTTTTAGATTGCGTCGACCCCATACAATACAATCGTTCAATTCATCAGATCGCCTACGATCGCCAGTGCCAACGGTCAAACTTTGATCCTATACTATGCTGATACATTCAATATTTTGATTCAATTGGACCGCAGATATCGAACGATACCCCAGCGGCTCTGTTACCTCACAAGTTGTTCCTGGGAGTCCTAGGCTCCAAGTGTCTTCTACATGTCAAGATACACGCCTGGGCATTCGGAAGAAAAGTTATTCCTATTCAGTCCTAATCTTATTATCTCAGTGATTGAGAGTTGACGAGGCCCGTTTGTGTGAAGCAAAGCTAGCATCGACTCAGAGTGACCGTGTAGAGCATACGGACGGGTGTACGAGTGCGAAAGTAGTAGTGATG
>WNFQ01004431.1_pt1 | contig 10231 bp, 9 predicted proteins | sample 5400171 | NCBI WGS metagenome assembly WNFQ01 (sample SAMN13153356, study PRJNA577476) | soil metagenome | isolation source: 20 cm soil under Madrone tree | place: USA:California | collected 2016-06-14 | reverse complement strand
CGCGTACGCCGGGATTATGTCATCTCTATTATAAATCGTGTATTACGATTGTGATCGGGTACATGTAGAGAAACCCATTGATTGATCAAACCCAATGATTAAGCCAGTTTGAATAATGATTAGCAGCAGTATTAGACGTCATCAACTCCGGGCAGTCCGTTCTCAAACACTTCTAATCAGATTGTTCCGAATCATCCGTGGATGTGTGCGACGATTGAGGCTTGGATGTTCCACGCTTGTTATGACGACGACCCGTCCTCGTAGTGCCAGACTGTGCGCCGCGGCGCCACACATAATGAGCAACTAGGTCATTCACTACATCCTGAGACTCCTTGCTGATGCCGACAAGAGGCGACGCTGAAAGCCGAAGCAAATCCGCGGCAGAATAAACGAACGGCGAGGAAGCCTTCAACTGGTCACGGTGGGGACCTGAAGAAGCTGTTGCTTAGTCGCTCTACTACTGGCACAGAGAGGTAAGATGCTCACCCTCTGCCACGTCAGCCTTCGTTGTCGTCGGAGAACGAACCTGGGAACGCCAGCTTGTGCTCGATGCCTCTGAAGAAGTAGACGGTGGGCGAGAATGGGACGGTGAAGGCCGACGGTACTTGGGTGAGGGCGTGTGGACCGGCGCTGGCTGACGCACTACGACCTGTGGCTCCGAGTCGGAGTGGCGCCAGGATGCAGCCTCTGAACGCGAGTTCGCACTGCTGTGGTGATGTGGAGCGAATGCGTTGAATGGTTTGCGGTGCGACTGCGACGCTGGGGCCGAACCGCGGTGCTGGTGAAAAGCACCAAAGGTATCGCGGTGAGGTGCGAGAAGGTGTACAGAAGAGGGAGGTAGGACAGCGGCCATGAGTGTTATGTGGGTGACTGACTGACGATGCTGGGCTCGGAGGGTGGCGTAGTAAGGCAGGGATTCATGGCTTTATATCGTAAATCAGTGCAAGTGCCAAGCGATGAGTGTACTGCGCATGAGAGAATTACGGAAGGTCCGAGGAACAGGCGGGACAAGGAACAGTAAGCAGAGACGCCAAATCGGAGTGTCGCATCAACGGTGTAGCGATGACGAATAGAACGATCCCGACCCTTCCCGCTGGCTCGAGAACAGTCGCGGACCGCCGGGACCGGGGCAGCCGCGTTCCCGTCAGCTCGAGAACCTTCTCGACAATTATTTCCCCTACATCACCGCAGCTGAGCACGCTACAGTTATCTAATTATCGTACCAATCACTTTCGATCTGTTTTTCAGCCTCTATTGCAAAACAGTAGTGCCACGACTTCGTTGTATTTCCCTTTCCCACACAATACACTAGTCCCTATATTCGAGTGCCGGGTGGCGCATTCCCACATACGACACACACCGGTCAATAGAGTGCCGAGTGACGAATATCCCAATCCTTCAGATTTTGATAGTATCTTCAAGATTTACAGCCGTACGCCAACACAACACCAGCTTGGTTGGGAATGTTTTCAAGAGGCAGTCTTTGCAACATGGTAACATGTGAGCGGAGACGATCGGGGAATCCACGGCGATATCTGGAATTGGAGACATGATTTTACGCGCCCTGAAAGATGCAGTGTTGGGTGCTGTCCTCGGGAATCACTCACACACGTATGGTCTCATAAATACGGCCCTATGTGACGGCAATAGAATTGAGGCAGTACCATAAGAGCGAGAGCTTGTACATGCTTTGATAGCTGTGACCCCTGCTTTTCACGACGAGAGATTGAGGCAAGAAGGTCGCACGCGACTGGATGAAACAGAAGCAAAACTATGGTGGTCAGAGGGAGAGATTCACCGTCAAGTTTGGGCACGTGTGGCCATTCCGGGATTCCCGGTCCGGCGACCGTTGCCCTCGGGCAAGAAGTTCGCACGCAACTACGCCAGTGTCCATCTTACTACTATCCTGTACAGTCATTCACATTAATCAGCACGGTTTCCCCTATGAGACCATGACTTCAATTCAACCCGTTGATAACGGGTGGAGATACAATGCATTCGGGCATGCAATGCCAGATATATCATCATTATATTGTAAGCAGTGGGCTGGCTGCGCTCTCTAGCTCTCATTCACTGCCGATCGTTCCGTAGTTTTTGGCCTTCTCAGGCACACCGCCTTGACGCTTTTCTATACCTACAATACAGTATTATAGCACGACAGGACGTGATTGCCGTGCGCGCACGACTTAGCGTCGTGCTATTCATTTCCGTGTCACGTGCCATGTGCCACAATCAACAGCCCGTGTCGCCTCGTTGTTTTGTTCTTGTTCGCTTTCATTCCATTCAGTCCCTCTCGCCCGCGTCCACCGGTCCTCCAAAAGGACTAGTCGAATAGCAGAGCCTTCGTGTATTTGCTGTAAGCAGCCTGTTCCTCAGCTACAATAGAGCGGCGGTCCCTTTCGGTCTCGCTTTCCGTGCGTGAGCCAGCCGTCCCAGGACGATCTCTTTTTTCCCCCTTTGCCTTCTCTGCCAGCCCACGAAGAACGACGTGTATCGAGCCGAGAGAGGCGGAAGTCAGCGAGACAGAGTCCGTCCAGGAATCCCCTAAACGGGTGCTTTTAGAGAGAGGAATCGCTCGACGAACACTGGGTACACGAACTTGTCTTTGTCTGCAAAGTCTACACAATCCTTTTATGAAAATGTTTTTGAAGACATACTGGCAAGGACGCGTTGATGTGATCGGCGACGTCTGTCGGGGGAGCAACCCTTCGAAGGTGCTTGGATTACCGTGCTTAACAGACACAGCATACTGTAGGTAGAGCTGTGCCGGAACATCGTTGCATCCGAAGATAGTTGGTCTGGGAACGGACAAAACTCAGTAAAGGCGCATCCAGTGTAAATTGATAGGGGCACACCAGATGAGCAAGCACCCACCAAGACGACCTTTCTTCCCCTCGCAATCGTTGGCCTTGTATAATGAAAAGAATGCAAAATAGAGCATCCTAACTCTGAATGTTAGATGAAGTCAAAATAGTGCCTAGCACGGCATACAGTATACGTTCCACCCCACAAAAACTTGCAGCACCTTATGCGTGCCGTCAGCAAAGCCCATGTCAAATACGAGAATCGAGATGGTTCATGACGAGTGAGCGCGGCGATCTCTACCGTCTACTTCTTCTTTTCAAGGTTCTGCGTGGCCCGCGTAACGGTGGAGGAAGTCCATGTATGCAAAAGTGAGCAAAAAAGGGAAGAAAAAAAGGGACGAAGACGCACACTGACAAGAAACCGTGTGCGTCAAAGCCACCCTGGGGTGAGTAGACATATGTGCTCAAGGGGGATATCATTAGCGTCTGGTATGGGCAGGAGCGGAAGAAGCGGGATCAGAGGTGTTGGTAAAGGTGGCGGAAAGGGAGGCACTCGTCACGCTTGAGAGACTTGTAAATATTGTGGGCACACAGGGCCTGCAAACGTGGACATCTCCTACAATTATGATAAGACGCGTTGCGTGGGTACTTGTCAGGTTCAAGAGAGTGCTCACTGACCTTGTAGTACTCGGGCTCCACCCAGCGTGGAGTGTCGGGACATCCTCTTCCATGTGTTCTACGAGAAACCGATCATCATAATCCGTTAATCTTCTCGGAAAATGGAATGGGGGAACCCTTTGCGATGACTGAGATGAGTATAAGCGTCCTTTAGAGGCGTCGGGGATGACGGGGATCTATACAGTAGCATGGAAAGGAAATTCGAGTTGTGGGCATGACGAGAGCCACTGGTTCACATTCCATATTTGGAAGGGATAAGCCGCCTCACTGGCAAGTAACCTTCTCTCCTCAACCCAACACGGAATTCTCACCGATCGATTGACCATACACCCCACACTGCCGCCATCGCCTCTCCACCAGTTCCTAGCCGCTCTGGGACACCAATCCCAATAGATCACCGTTGTGGAAGGCCTACAGATGGAAAACAATCGCCGCCTGACTCGGGAGAAACGAACCGAACCAAGTCGATGTATGTCTTGTCTTCTTTATGCAATGTCCTGCAATGACCGCTGACTGACTTGATGTAATGTAGGCGAGGTGATACGAATCGACGTACTCCCTGATGACGTCCTACTAGAAATATTTGATTTTTATATGGATACGCCTTCATCGCTTGGACGCAAAACGGAGACAGAGGCATGGAAATCGCTGGTTCATGTGTGTCGACGATGGCGAACCGTTGTCTTTGGATCACCACGTCGTCTGAATCTGCGACTAGTTTGTTCACCCAAAACACCCGCAAGAGACACACTGGACGTCTGGCCAGCCTTGCCTCTTCTCATTCAGGGCCGTATCACCTTATCATCAGACGTGGACAACATCATTGTGGCACTTGGGCGGACCCATCGCGTATGTCAAGTCATCCTCTGGGGCCTTGCGGATCGGGGATTGGAAAAGATCTTGGCGGCGATGCAGGTGCCATTCCCGGAGCTGACAGAGGTGGGGCTCACCTCACATGGTGGTGGAACACCACCGGTCGTCCCCGATTCGTTCTTGGGTGGATCTGCCCCTCATTTGCGAATCTTCCAGTTGCATGGCGTTCCATTTCCGGGATTGCCAAAACTACTTTTGTCCACTACTCACCTTGTCTACCTCTCCCTTGATAATATCCCTCATTCCGGCTACGTTTCACCCGGGGCAATGACCGCTCTCCTCTCCGTGTTGTCCAGCCTCGAAACACTTCACCTTCGATTCCAATCCCCTCAATCCCGCCCTGACTGGGAAATCCGACGTCCAGCTCCACCAAAACGTTTTGCCATCCCCGTTCTCGAACGTTTTGAATTCAAAGGGGTTATCGAATATTTAGAGGACCTCGTAACATTCATCGACGCCCCTCAACTCGATCACTTGCTTATAACATTTTTCAATCAAATCGATTTTGATTGTCCACGACTCGCCCAATTTATCAGTCATACACCAATACTCGCGGATTGGTATATACATGTGGAATTCGATGATAGCACCGCCAGTGTTCGACTCTCTTCCCCTTTTTTGAACGATTCTGTGATTCAGATCTCATGCGGAGAACCAGACTGGCAGCTTTCGTCCGTCGCGCAGGTCTGTAGCTCTTGTTGGCCTTTCCTTTCCAGGGCAGAGGACCTCTACATCGAGCATCGATATTCGCAACTGGTTTGGAAGAACGATGCCATCGAGAACGCCCTATGGTTGGAACTCTTGCTTCCATTTCGTAGAGTAAAAAATCTCTATCTATCCATGGAATTTGCGCCAGGTATCGCGGCCGCCCTGCAGGAAATCGTTGGGACAGAAGTGTTGCCCAGCCTGCAGAATATTTTCGTGGAGGAACTCGAGCCATCGGGACCTTTCCAGGAAAACATTGGGCAGTTCGTCACTGCGCGACGGCACTCCGGTCACCCTATCGCCATTTCTGACTGGGTGATAGACTCGGATGAAGGCTCGGATGAAGGCTCGGATGAAGACTCAGATGTAGACTCAGACGTAGACTCAGATGTAGACTCAGACGTAGACTCAGACGTAGACTCGGATGCAGCCTTCGATTTCGGATGTAGACTCGGATGGAGTCCAGACTCTGATGTAGACCCTGATGTAGACTCGGATGAAGACTCAGATGGAAATATCAATTATTGATACGTGTACTCATCCCAACACAGGACGTTAGATGAAGTCAAAATGGTGCCTAGCACGGCATATATACGTACCGCCTCATGAATCTGCGGCACTTTATGCGTGCCGTCAGCAAAGCCCATACTAAATACCAGATGGTTCATGACGAGCGAGCACGGATCTGCATCTGCGTGGTCGATCTCTACCGTCCACTTCTTCGTTTCAGGGTTCTGCTTGGCCCGCGTAATGGTGGAGGATGTCCGTGTGTCCAATTTAAGAGCATGTGCATAACTCTCTCTCCATGCCATCACGTTTCGTCAGTGCACACGTAATGGGCAATACCTTTTCTTTGTTACTTTTGGTGCAGGTGAGAAGGCTAGCCAAGTTGGTGGGAAGCTGTCGATGTAAGGGATTAGATGATGTCGAAGCCGATTAAAGAGCAAACGATGTTTAGAACTCGACGAGGCATACAAATGGGATCGTGAAGACAGAGCGATTCGTACCGTTTCCGCCACATGTCACCAATGCGGGCTATGCGCTCGACGATGAGCGTCTTGACTCTTAGATACTTGATTCGCACAGCGAGTTCCGTCGAGCCCAGACTTACGGCCGGCTGCTATTCAGGATCCCTCACATTCGCGCTCCAGACGGCGCTGTTCTGGCCATGTTCCGAATTTCGAGTGTTGCTCCCGCATCGGACCAATAAGCTCCAGGAAGCCATGCAAAACCTTCGAGGTCGGCGAAAATCATGTGGCCCTTCCACTCTCCACTGGAAGTTGAACGAGACAAGACGTATGATACCAGTCCCGTCCCCACCGCCGTCGAGAATGTGAAAAATGCCCCAATCTAGACGATATCTGGAGCATGCCCCCCCAAGCTCATGGTCATTGCAATGATTGGTTGTGGCTAGGTGATCGACGAGGAATTTTCGGATGTGGTTGTGGCCATAAAAAGTGTGCAAGTCCCAGGTGAATGCGAGGGTGTCACACCAGAAAGCATCATCCACCAGTTGGCTGAGTATGCCACCCACATCGGTCATCTGGACATGATCGGCAAAAGTTCCAAACCATACATGCGCTATGGAAGCTACATCCACATCAGCAGGCAGGGACATTCCCAACTTTTCTAAAGTTGGAAGGGAAGCACTCTTGATGTCAATGAGTAAGTTACTTCAAAATCCGCCAGGCAGATATCCAGCAACTCGGAGATGAGGCAGCCTGAGACTGCCATTTTCCTGCAAGAGTGGGATGGATATCATACCCTTGCCCCTATTGTCCACGTTTGAAATGCAAGATGGAGCAGTGAAGCTGGTAATAAAGGAGAATGGATTGGAGCCTAAGAATGGTATGATATGTAGCTCCAAGTCAGGCTCGAACTAAAGAGACTTGGCACACATGTTATATCATATTCAAGCAACAAAGTACTGTACTGTAGGGCTATCAACATCATGGAAGAATACCAGGATGTGCCAGTGCCAAGAACCTAAGAGGATGCACATGGAGGAGAAACCACGTAAATTACCTGTGTCACCATCTGAGGGAGTGAGTACCAACAGCACCTTTGGAGTGAGTAGATGGAGATATGACATGATTGCATTTGCACTAGTAATACAGCTCAGTGAGAGCAGAAAAAGCAGGAAGGGAGTCACAGCAAGATGCTCATGTTGCTGCCTGTCTGATGATGTAGACATACAATATCATGTGACCTGCATGCTATGATGTGCTATGACATAGCATAGCTTGCCTCTGTAGTATATATTTCCCCAGATGGGGATGAGAATGACTATTCACTTTTGTTCCCTTCTTGTGACATTGGTTAGGTTTCTATAGGTTATGGGCCCTGCTGCCTGCTCGTAAATTCACAATGTCCTAACTGCCCTAACCACTCATTACTCAACTTATTCACCTTCCTTATCTTATCATTCTCTTGACTCATCCTTATCATGTGATCCTCTCCTTCATAATGTCTTCACTGAACTCACCATCTGCAACCAATAATACCCTGCCAACCAATAACTCTTCAACTTTGCCATCTGTGACCAACAACTCTTCCACTTCACCATCTGTGACCAATACCTCTTCCACTACACCCTCTGTGTCTCACTCTGTACCACCTCACTGCTTTGAGTGGAGAGCATGGGAGAAGGAAGGAGAGGAAAAGGAGATGAGTTGTATTGGGGTTTTCTGATAGATAGACAGGAGGCTCAACTTGCCATCTTAGGGATGACAAGGGTAGTGGCATAGAAAACACCAGTAGGATGAGCAAGATGATGACAAACACATCAAGCAGAGCAAGAGTGTCAATGCAAGGTGAGCAACAATGAGGAAGGGAGCAATGTGAGGAGGGAGAAGGCACACAAGAGAGGGAACTTTGAGAACACAACTGGATAACATTCACTAGAGTGCACACTGCACTATATAAGTGTCCTGAAGAGTACAGTACAAATATAGTAAGGGGACTGTATCACTAGTAAGATAAGTAGATAATCTGTAAGTCATATACATCAGGAAAACATCATTTTTGTCACAAATGTGACCCAACATGACCATAACATGTCACCACCATTTCCTTCTACTTCCTTCTGTCTCCTTCCATACATAGGTAGAAGCTTCTACTAGCTTCCATTGGGTTCCATCACCTTCTAGCTTGTTTCATATGACATCACATCCATCTACAGCTTGCCTAAACATTCTACAGCCTTCCACCACTTGTCTATGTAAGCCTCTCTTATCCCTGAGACAAGCCTTAATGTTACAACACTGCAGAGTCGTCTGTTTAACAAGTTACTGGGAGGCACTTGAGTGATCCTCGGGATGACACTAAGTCGTAGGGACTCAGTGTTGGTTATTCAGTGAGAAGTGTTCAGCAACTTTGTGAGGACTCTAGTTGCGTAGTGGTCGACTTAAGGGTCTGATCCTTAAGTAGAGGTAGAGGATAGAGAGGAGAGGAGAAGACGGTTTGGATTGCAGTACTGTGAACAAAGAACACTCTGGAGACAAACCCTTGCAAAGGGGTCGTGTCACCGCCATGACTTTAGACTGTAATACGAAGTCGTTTGTGTGCCGGCCCTAAAGGAGTCACGTGGTTTATTGGCAAGAGAGGAAGTCGAGAGGAAGCTGGCCCTAAGGTAGTCACGTGAGCACGTGATTTGGTACACCTAAAAGAGTTATATGGGCATCAGTGGCGTTCGGTATCCCTAATCGGGATATATGGGCACTAAGGACTTTGATATATTTGACGAGCATTTGGATGATGAGCTAAGAGAGCGCCTCTCCTAGAGTGCTTATAAAGAGTTGGTTCCCGCCTTGCAATGCGTCGCAAGACCCAACTTTAGATAGGAAGTTGAACGCGAGAGCAAAGAGAACAAAGCCGAGTAGATTGGGTTTTCTGTTATGTAGACAGGAGACTCAACTTGCCATCCTAGAGACAGCAAGGAAGGCTATTTGTATCGTACAGACTAGTGTGTTTCATAAGCGTTTTACAAGTATCAGTCAGCTACTCTTAGAGACGAGTAAGCAAGTAGTAATCAACGAGTCAGCACAGAATAGAACAGTAAGCCGGTGGTCTGGCATTGGTAATCGAACAATAAGACATCTTACTAAAGCTCTTCGTCATCGCTTGAGCTATCCTTGTTAGTAAGGTCTATTACATCACGCCCCGCCTTAGTATGGACGTCTGCGTCCTTTCTTCCAGGCTCCTCGAGTTGGGACGTTGGGCGAGGCCTGAATTGGGGCTGCCAAATGCGAAATCCGCTTGGGAAGTCGCGCTGCCTCCAGCCGAGTAACGGACTGAAGTCAGGTGTTCTGAGTGGCGGTGAGGGAGGCATGGTTGAGGTCGAGCTGGGCCTTGAGGGAGAGGATGTCCTCGTCGAGTTGACGGTATCAAAGGACCTTGGCGTAAAGCCCCCAGTTGTCAAGGTCCCATACAGCCTGTCGGAGCTCTTGATACTGAATGGCCGAGCCCTGGAGGGTTTCCCAGACCCAGAAGGGCAGAACTTCTGCTGGATCGAGCGCGGAATCCTGGGGGGCAGCGTAAATCTCCTTGATGTAGGGGAGGTCCCCTGTTCCGTCGTGCTTGCTATGGCCTGCGATGCGGCTGTTGTCGAGCTGCTTGATCCACTTTGTCACCGCCGTGACTTTAGACTTGAAAAGCTAAGTCAAGAGTATTGCCTGCCCTAAAGAGGTCACGTGATCCCTCTGCGTATTGTGAAGTTGAGATAAAGCTGGCCCTAATGTGATCATGTGAGCACATGATTCGGTACGTCCTGATTGGGATATATGGGCGTCTGTGGCGTTCGGTATGCCTATTTGGGATATATGGGCACTAAATTGGACGTGGAGTGTTTCAGAGTCGAGCTAAGAGAGCGCCTCTCCTAGATTGCTTATAGAGCAATGGTTACCGCCTTGCAGTATGTCGCAAGACCCGTTATGAAGAGAAGGGAAGCAGGCGAAGGGAGAGAAGTTGAGAGAGCAGTAGATTGTGGGTTTTCTGGTAGTTAAGACAGAGACTCAACTTGCCGTCCTAGAGACAGCAAGGAGGGCTATTTATATCGTACAATACTAGGGTTTTACTAAGCCATTTTCTGATAGGTAAGCGATTTGAAACACGCTTGGTAAAGTAGACAAGATGGTGAGCAATCAAGACAGTTCGATCCGTAATCCCTTTGT
>WNFQ01006509.1_pt1 | contig 10232 bp, 4 predicted proteins | sample 5400171 | NCBI WGS metagenome assembly WNFQ01 (sample SAMN13153356, study PRJNA577476) | soil metagenome | isolation source: 20 cm soil under Madrone tree | place: USA:California | collected 2016-06-14 | reverse complement strand
GTCCTGGTCGGCTACACGGAAACTACGCCTTAAAGTTCATTTTCATTCTAAGGCTTTACGCGGCGGAATGGATGAGTTCGCTGCGGAACGGTATCGTTAAGTATTGTCCATTCGCTACGTATCGGGCCCCCGCAACCAAAAATTCGGTTCCCTTCAATCACTTCCGCTAACCCCGCAACCATCCGAATTGACAATTTAGAATCGCTAGACTGTCAAAGCCTCCTCTGAACCTCAAAAGCCTTAGGCTTGATCGCTCCTCCTCCTCTTGACAATCAGTAGGACAGCTGCATATCCTTCCTCCTGACCATCAGGAGGAGTGGAGGAGTGGGTTTCATGCCTGACAAGCCGGGGGATCTCGTTCAAGGCACACTGGACATGTTTATCCTAAAGAGCGTGGCGCTGGAACCCATCCATGGGTATGGGATCGCCATTCGGATCGAACAGATAAGCAAGGGCGTTTTCAAGGTCAATGCGGGCTCGCTCTTTGTGGCCTTTCAACGACTGCAGAGAGACGGACTGATCAAAAGCGAATGGAAAGCCACCGAGAATAGCAGGAGAGCAAAGTACTACGTCATCACAGAGAAAGGTCGAAAGAAACTCAGCAGTGAAACGCGAGAATGGGGCAAGCAAGTAGCGGCAATCGCGAGAATCCTGGAGGCGTCATAAGGGGCCATGTCATTGATTCGTAGCTTAGCCGCTGGACTCCGATCTTTGTTCCGAAAGGAACAGGTGGGCCGGGAATTGGACGAGGAATTGACCGGCTTCCTGGAAATGGCAACTGAGGAAAAGATCAAATGCGGTATGAGCCGGGAGGATGCGCGGCGAGAAGTACGCTTGGAGATGGGGAGCCTCGAAGTCACCAAGGAAGTGGTGGGCACTGCCGGGTGGGAATCCTTTGTGGAGACGTGGTGGCAGGATCTCCGCTTCGCTGCTCGCATGCTGCGTACGAATCCAGGTTTTACAACCGTCGTCGTCTTTACGCTAGCGCTTGGCATTGGTGCGAACAGTGCAATCTTCAGTGTCGTTGATGCCGTGCTGCTTCGCCCACTTCCCTATAAGGATTCAGACCGGTTGGTTCAACTGATCGAACACGATCAGAAGCGCGGAGTGGATCTCGACTGGGTTTCGTTTCCGAACTTCCGAGACTGGGCGGAGCAGAGTAAGTCATTCGAACAAATGGCTGCCTACAAGTTTCACGTGCTCAATCTCACTAATGTGAGCCAAGCGCAGGTGCTCTTCGGCCTAAAGGTGTCGGCCAACCTGTTGCCTGCGCTAGGCGCACACCCGATTCTTGGTCGCAATTTCCTGCCTGACGAGGATCGGCCAGGCCGCGACCATGAAATTATCTTGAGCTATGCCACGTGGAGAGAGTCGTTCGAAGCAGACCCGCAAGAGATCGGCAGGACGCTCACGCTGAACGGCGAGCCCTACACTGTGATTGGCGTGATGCCTCCCCAATTCAATTTTCCGCCGAAGGTGCCCATCACCTCGTCAGTTCCTTCAAGAAGGACAGAGTTCCTGATTCCCCTAGGCCTCGCGTTCAATCCGAACGAGCGCGACTGGAACATGTTGGGGATCATTGGCCGACTCAAAGGGGATATCGAACTGGCGCAGGCCCGCGCTGATTTAGCCACCATCGCTCGCAGTCTAGCGCAGCAGTATCCAGATCAGAACCAGCAAATCCAGGTGAATGTTGAACCGTTGCTCGATCAAGTGGTTGGAGATGTCCGTCCCACGCTTTGTGCGCAAATATCGCCAACCTTTTGCTTGCACGATCGACGATTCGTCAGAAAGAGTTCGCGGTGCGCACATCCCTCGGCGCGACCCGGTTACGGTTGCTTCGCCAACTCCTAACCGAAAGCCTGATTTTGGCAACTGCGGGTGGGGCATTTGGAGTAGTGCTTGCCTACGGCGGCGTTGTGCTTCTCATTTACTTGAGCCCTGACGCTTTCCCCCGTCTTAGGGACGTGGCGGTAAATGGGCGAGTGCTCGGCTACACCTTTTTTATTTCGGTCCTGACGGGAGTCATTTTTGGCTTCGCGCCATCTTGGGAAGTCTCACCCGTCGACCTAAGCCAACCTTTGAAGGCTCAAGGAGCAAACTCAACGTCGAGTGCAAAGCATTTGCATCTGCGCAGCATGCTCGTGATTTCGGAAGTGGCCTTGTCGTTGGCGCTACTGATTGGAGCAGGTCTGATGCTGAAGAGTTTCGTGCGCCTGCAGCGAGTCGATCTTGGCTTTCGCGCACAGAACTTGCTCACACTATGGACGGTCGTTTCTGAGTCGAAGTCCGTACCGTTACAACCGGCTGGGTTCTATCAGCAGGCGTGGGAACGCATTCAGAGCCTGCCTGGCGTCAAATCGGTTGGTGCCATCGACAATCTTCCATTGAGTGGGATTCACGGGGGCGGTCCCTTTACCGTCCAGGGTCATCCGACGGAGTCCGATGTAGACGCTCCCAGCGCTTATCGGTGCATCGTGAGCGTGAACTACTTTCGGACCATGGGTATTTCTCTCCTGCAGGGCCGGGAATTCACGGAGCGGGACCGGGGCGGCGCGCTCACGGTACTGCTCATCAACGAGACAGCAGCTCAACGTTATTGGCCCGGCCAGAATCCCATCGGCAGCCATCTGAGTTTCACGGTCGGCCGCGCGCAACCAACCTGGCTGGAGATCGTCGGAGTCGTCAAGGACGTTTTACACGACGGACCGGAGGTAGCGGCGAAGCCCACAATCTACATGCCATTCTTGCAAGCGCCCCAAGCGTTTATGGTGACGCTGGTGCGCACAGAGAGCGATCCCACTCTTCTAACTCTCCCTGTGCGGGGAGCCATCGCCGAAGTGGATAAGGATCAACCGGTACTGATGACTCGCACAATGGCGGACATTTATACAGACGCTGTCGCTCAGCGGCGATTCAACACGGCCTTAATTGCCTCATTTGGAGCGCTGGCGCTTTTGCTGGCGATGGTCGGCGTCTACGGCCTGATGGCTTTCGCTGTGACGCAACGTGCACACGAGATAGGAGTGCGAGTCGCGTTAGGCGCGCAGCCCTGGGACGTATTGAAGCTTGTGCTCGCCCGAGGGCTTACGCTTACTTTCGCTGGCATCGCAGTTGGGCTGGGAGCGGCCTTCTTCCTCACTCGCTTCCTCTCCTGACTGCTATTTGACGTTCCGCAAACTGACCTCGTAACGTTCGTTGTCGTTTCGTCGTGCTTGGGAGGCATCGGATTGCTTGCGTCCTACATCCCGGCACGGCGCGCTTTGCGCGTGGACCCGATGGTGGCACTTCGGTACGAGTAGCGCAGACTGGTTGCTGAATCTGGTCTTTGATCCCGTTCAAAAGGAAAGTGCTGCCCGAGTGAATGTAGCAGCGACAGGGAATGACGGTTTCACGCAGAACTTCCAGGAGGGAGCATTCGGATGCATACCAACGTGACTATTCCTCGACTGCTTGTCCTGCCCTTGGTGCTCGCATGTTTCGTGAGTCATGTCATGGCGGGCAATAAGGGTACTGTAATCGCCATGGGAGGTGGTAACGGAACTCCGGAAATTTATGAGACCTGGAAAAAGCTCGGTGGTGGAAAGAACGCTCACGTGGTGCTCATCCCAACCGCGAACAATCCCGGCGATGATATCGCGCCAGTGGTCAATGGGCTAAAACAGGTATTCGGGGTACAAGATGTGTCAATACTGGACACTAAAGATCGCGCGAAGGCGAACTCAGCCGAGTTCGTTGCACCGTTAAAGCAAGCCACATTTGTCTTCATTGATGGCGGACGGCAATGGCGATTGGCCGACGCCTACTTGGGCACGCATGTCGAGCGGGAATTGCGAAACGTTTTGAAGCGTGGCGGGGTGATCGCCGGTAGTTCGGCGGGCGCCAGCATACTTGCTTCCTATTTGGTAAGGGGTGATCCCGGTGGTCCGGATATTGTGATGGCAAAAGGTCATGAGCGCGGTTTTGGCTTTGTGCCCAACAGTGCGATAGATCAGCACGTCTCCGAGCGCCATCGCGAGCACGACTTGGAGCCGGTAGTGGCAGCGCATCCCCACTTACTCGGCATCGGAATCGATCCCAATACGATTATCGTTGTGCAGGGGACTCAGTTCGAGGTAATCGGCAGCGGCAAAGTTTCTATAACGCAGGCGGGTCATCCACTATATTCAATTCCGCCTCGAAGCTACTTCGATCTGCAAAAACGGAAGCCACTGTGACCCAATACCGCGCAAATTGCGGGCGCATACCCCGGCCTTCTCCTTACCTAGCCCCTACATCCCGAGATTGAGAAGTTCGCTGCGAAACGGTATCGAGAGAAATTGTCTATTCGGTACGTATCGGGCCCCCGCAACCGACCACAAGCTCCACAGCATCAATCACTTGAAGAACGTTTCGGGAACTGCAACCTGACACAACCCACCTGATTTGGGGAATGTCCCCTCTGATAACCAATGATCTTTGGGTTCACAGCCCAAAGAGGCGAGGCGCATGGCTTCCGGTTTAATTCAATGTTTATCGTCCTGAACCGTATGGCCGGCGTTTTGGCTAATTTTGTTCCTGGATATGTCGGCGTAAAGTCTTCTTGCGGATTTGGGTGGTGGGAGCTCTACTTGGCTTCCTCCGCTGCGTGTGTTGAGGATTTCCCATAGCGCTCCCTGACGAACTGGGCTTTCCTTTCCGAAATAATAGGCTGTTCGGTACTGATATCCGTGGCCCGCAATTGTGAAATCAGGATATCTGATTCGAAAAAACCCGGAATGACGCTGCGTCTTGATTTGGGTCTTCAGCGGAGGAGTGAGAAGCATTATAGCGAATGTTTCGCCGCTGCGTTGATCTCGAGTTCCGAAAAATTCTGGGTTTTCACCAAGCGTTAGCTCTTTCTCCGGCGAGAATTCAGTTGGGACCCTGGCGTTCGTGAACCAGCGCCGGTAATGAGGTTGATGAGCCTGCTGGAATGACACCGAGTTCTCGAGGACATACGCCTGTCCCGGCTGTATGCCTTTTGGCGTGACAGTGGAGTCCTGGATCACAATATTTCGGTCCCCGGCCAAGCTAAGGACCCGTTCCAGTGTCACACCCGCAGGGTAGACGTCGGGTGCTTCGTAATCAAGCTGTACCTTTGCCTGAGTACTCGCGCTGGCGATGATCCGAAACCTGTATGGCCGGTTGGTGAGGCCCATCCAGTTCATTCGGGTGTACTCGTTGAGGCCCTCCAGCTCCTTAGGTTCGACTCTCTTGGCGAACGTGTCCCGCATGCCGCCGACGGAATTGAAGGCGTTGTGATTCGAGTCCTTAAGGACCAGTGCGAAGGACCTTCCACCTGCGTATGGACTCACGAAGCAGCGAATGGTCTGATTTTCCAGAATCACGTCCGCGAAGCCATCGCGATCGTAGTCGAAGGCATAGGCCAGGGCTTTGCCGGGCTCAATTGCCGCCAGCACAACTGTATCCTTGAGTTCGAAAGATCCAGACGAAAGATGAAAGGAAAACTGATATAGACCCGAACCCTCGGTCGGCACAGCACGAATTTCGATTGGCTGATTGGCGTTCGCGGGAATATTTACCTCCGTCGGAACTGCGCGAAATTTCAGGTTAGCCCCAGAAATCCCAATCTTTATGGTTTGAATACGACCGCGCCAGCTCTTCAGCCTTAGGTGAAAGGTAGCTTCGCCAGGCAGGTTCATGCTGGCAAGAGCCGGGTGAACCAGCGGGAAAGCCTGGTCCTCCCGCAGAGGAAATTTCACGAGCGGACTAAGGCTATAAGTAAAGGGTTGATGGACTGTTAGTTCAGAGTGCCAAGTCCAATCCGACTGGGAACCGTGCTCGCGTAGGCTTGCAGTCAAGTTAACGGGAAGGCCGTCCGGGGCATCCGGCGGTAAGTCAAGCCGCACTTCGACCGTGCGGCTGGATTGCGGGGGGATCTGCACCCAGAGCGGGGCGGCGGTCGTCAGGCGGCCAGCTCGAAGAGCGAGATCTCCGCTGAGCAAGCTTTTCCGTGGATTGTGGATCGTCATCCGAACCGTACTTGTTTCCCCGGCGATCCAGTCATTTTTCGTATGAAAAACAAGCCGAGGTTGGGCCGACCGATATTCAAGCGCGAGGGTGCGCCCGAACTCCGGACTGACGCCCTTTGGAATTTTTACAATGAGGAGATGCTGCGCAGTCTCTGTGAGCCTCACCAACTTGCCATCGAGCCGAGCCGCATGTGGCCGGTGTGCCAGTCGCAATGCTATCTCGCCATCGCTGGGCGCGTTGAAGTCGAATTTTAGCGTACTGCCATCGTAAGTGGCATGCGTCAAATCCGCGGTGGCGTAATACACTTCGTCCGCACGGTGGAGTCCCGGGGGCGCCGACCAAACCAGAGCGGTCAGCGGAACTCTCAAAGGCAGTAGCAAGGATTCCCGCGGGCCAAGAGTAAGGTCTGGCAGCTGTATCTTCGACGCTTGCTCTGCATCTCCAGATCGCGGATCTCGCGCCGTGAGTTCGCCTCGGTACGGCTGGTGAATACTGAAATTCGTGAGACCGACAAAACCGTATGCCCCAGATGTATCCGTTCGGGTTTCGAAGCTCTGGCTACCCCGGTCCGCTACTAGTTCCGTGACGTACAACGCTGGTTCGCGTGGATGTGTGAGAAATCTCGGCGCGACGACCGAGACTTTCTTGTCGATGGCCGCTGCCTTCATGAGCGCTGGAAGAGCCAAGCGAGAGTCTCGTTGAACGTTCTCTGAAAAATCTGCTGACTTTCCCGAAACAACGCCACCCTCCATCAGATGAGTACCGGGAGGAAAAACCCAGCGCGAAAAATCTCCTCCAAAGAACAAGACTTGTCCTTTGCCGTGCTGAAATCGCGCCCCGATAATGCGCCCGCGGGTGTCACGGGCAACAACCGTGACTCCAGCCTTCTCGGTAGGATTCACTGCATATACTCCTCCGACTATGATCGCATTTGAGCCGTCCGCGAAGTGCAACGTGCTGGTTCCCGGAATGAATTGCTGAGCTCCCAGCGGGCTGAGGAACTCGCCCAGAATTGTGCCTCCGGGACGGGATGGCAAAACGATAAGCGTGCCGCCGTCAGTCACGTACTCCACCATCATTCGTTGGGCCTTTTCGGAGTACTCCCCCAGATGCGTGTACTTGGCCGTGTCGTCCCCTGCTTGCGGATTCGGCAAGAGTAGAACACGATAACGTTCGAAATTCTTCAGCGGTGTGTGATCAGAGTCGATGAGTTCGAAGTTGTAATGATCAAATGCGCCTGACCACAGCAGACGTCCGGCAACGTCGGCAACCTGCTGAATCTCGACGGAGGTGAGGTCTGTCTGCGGATAGGTCGCCATCGGATAAACAATCCCTGCGTCAGCCGCCAGATGAGTAGAAGCTAGCAGCGGGCCCATACCATCGATCAACCGTCCGGTGCGCCGAATGTAAGGGGCGCGCCCATTTTCTCCTCCGGCAAAAGTGATCGCGTTCTCCTGGCTGTAAAAGTAGTTTGCCCACGGACACTCGTAACCCGCCGGATAGAGCGTGTCATTCGCGGGATGATGGCTCAGCCCCTTTAGCCCGTTTTGGAGCATGACGCGCATGGCCATAAGTGTGTTGGAGGGATGGGTCAGGCGAGCATAGGTGTCCTTGTCATCCAGGTCCCAGCCTGCAAGAAACTCAATATGAGTGGGCGGGAATAAGGGTTGTGTTTTTAAGACCTCCGTCAGAAATTTGTTCTTGGCTGCCTCATACGAATCGGAGTAGCCGCCCGGGCCGAACGACTGATAGTCCTGTCCGGTGTTCCAGAACGGCTCGGCTGTGACATCGTTAGATTCCGCGTTCAGGCGCATGTCCGCGCCATTGATGTAATAAGGAATCGCGCTGTTATGCGTGGCCTCTTTTGCGTACGCGCGCAGCAAGTCCATGTATTTCCAGAAATTCGGACCGTTGTAGTTCTCACGGCCGAGCGCCTGGTCATCATCGATTTGAATGTTGATCAGCGGCCCACCGTTTTCTGCAAGCAACGGGTTGACCAAGGCAAACACGTCTTGAAACCACCGCCGTGTATGGTCCAGGTGAGTCTGGTTTTGCAGCCACTTGATTGCCGCCTCTTCCGACTTGTCATACTGCAACTGGCTCCAGAGGGGATAGCGCCCTTCGAGAATGCTCTGTTCGGACATGCCATATTCCGGGCGCCGAAGCAGCCAATCCGGATAGCCGCCGTTCCGCCACTCATCGGTGAAATACGGCCCGGGCCGCAACGTAAGCTTGAAGTCCATCAGATCAATCAAGCGAAGCAAATACTTTAGGTCGCGGCGTGGATTGGTGTGACCGTCGAAGTCGAGGACGGCCTCTTCCGGCTGCTGCCAATTCCAGAGGGGATAAAGATCAATGGTGTTGATGCCCAGCGCCTTCAGGTGCAGTAAGACTTCCGCCCATCGATCGCGCGGAATGCGGTGGTAGAAGAACGCGGCGCCGTGCATGAGGAATGGTTTGCCATCGACCCAATACTCCGGATAAGTGTTTACGACGCGAAACTGATTATTGGGCGTACCAACGACTGGCCTGATTTCGTCCTGTGGCCAAGCGCCAATAGCCTCAAACCCAAAGGCCAGTAGCACAACGGTGGTTGCAATGAAATACTTCAACCGGCGAAGCCGAACCTTCATGCATTCCTCGTTCGCAATTGCAGCTCTGTTGTAATTGTCATTTGGGGACGTCAACTGCTGGATTGTGATCAAAAAACCCGTCCGGTACCAGCCTAAAGCCCGCCGGGTGGACTGCCATGATCGGCCACTCTTCCGGGCGCGGGATATGGGTCACGCCCAGCGTGTACCAGATCACAACGTCACTATCTTGAAGTGACCGATTCGCACGTATCCAGAGAGGCAACCCGTCATCCCCGCGACTTTGGTTCGCATAGAAACCAGCTGCGTACAATTGAGTAGGATCGTAGGCGGTGGCCCAAAAATGTGCATTGATGAAGCCGGCTCGCTTCCGCAGCCATGAGTCTGGCGCCGCGTACGGCACCGAGTTCTCCTCAGGCACCAGTACGTAGCCTGCACTTCCTCCCACATTGTTTTTTACCGACGGATTCACGACTTCCCACTTGCGGCTGCTCGCCAGGCTGACGTTCCTGTGGGCCGTTGATTCCGAGCGCAGTGCGGTTCCTTTCATCACAAAGGCGGTCTTATATCGATTGCCCGGTTTGGCCTTCTCCGCCGCGGTGTTTATTTCCACGACGCTGTTCTTGGTTCCGTCTACATCCATGTCCAGGCGAAAATTGAAGAAATGCTGATGATGCACCGCCAGCAAGTTCCCCTCGACGAGATGGCCGTATGCCATATCCGGGTTATGCGATTCGGAAGCCAGATCCACGCCCTTGGTTTCCATGATCCCAGTGAGTAGCACCCGCATCTCCAGGGTCCCATCCTGATGGAAAATCCAATTGAATCCATAGTCGTAGTTGCCCACGGTTGCAATCCAGGAAAGCACCAGTTCACGGGAACGCCGGGAATTGTTGTGGTTGTTGTCGCGATCAAAGTGCTTCCACAAGAGACCGCCATCTTTCTCGTAAAGAGCCACAGCGCGAGGGATCACAAACGGAACGCCGGTCTCGTCCGCAAGGGTTGCGTCGAAAAAGCTGGCATTGGAAGGCGCGTCCACCTCGGGCTCCAATGAGTTGGCATAACGGCCCATGCTGTCCTCGCCTTCATCAAAGGCGTTCCGGAAATACCAGGCCTCTGAGGGGTCGGCGTAGGGAACTACCATTTCTGAAAGCGATCCGCGATACAGGATAGAGCGTAACGTTCCGCGATCCTCGTAGCCCACGGTGTACAGCACCAGTCCTTCACGACTGTTCATCGCGAACCGAAACCGCCAATTCTGCCAGCTCACTTCGTCACCTTGCACTCGGAAGCTTGTCCCGTCCGGCTGGCTAACCTGTAGCCTCTTCAGCGCCTCTCTGAGATGATCGCCCTCCCGTGAGCTGGGTGTGGTCGTGCTCTTGGGTCGCGGCACCACTCCAGTATCAGTAAACTTGAATACTTTTTTGGTGTTCAGGTTTACATAGACCACGACGCCCTCTACAGGACCGGTGGCGAAGGTGCTGGCGGAAGGGTCGCCACCGTAGTACGAGATGGCGCGGCGGAAACGGAATCCAGATTCTTTCGGGTCGCCGAAATAGCCCCCTGCCCAGTCGTCAATTCTGACTTTGCTGAGATCTGAGATTCCACGCTTGCGCATGGCCTTCT
>WNFQ01004428.1_pt1 | contig 10232 bp, 6 predicted proteins | sample 5400171 | NCBI WGS metagenome assembly WNFQ01 (sample SAMN13153356, study PRJNA577476) | soil metagenome | isolation source: 20 cm soil under Madrone tree | place: USA:California | collected 2016-06-14 | reverse complement strand
TCAAGACAAGCTCCACTCAGTTGGTCTCTTCATCCGTGTAGGCGGCGGTCGCGTCGACTTGTGGTCAGGGGCTTTTGGTCCGTCCGTGGTGGAGCAAATCACGTATAGGGATAGGGATGGATAGGGATGTTGAGTGCCGCGTTGGTTGGTCATCGTGGAACGTGGAACGCGGAATGCGGAAACTGTCCCCTGACAAACAGGGAAAACATGTGATGGTCAGCAAGGACTCAAATGACGCAAATGTAAACGCAAGGGTATAAGACGAAATTGTGCGATGGCGACGATAGATAGACTCCTAGAGCTCTCTTTCGAAAATGTCACTTACGCATTATTTACTCAACGAGTACCCTCACTTTGAGCGCTTCCTTGGCGATGTGGCGATCAGCGACCGAGCATATCGTCCAGGCCTCCAGACGGATAGTTTCCGCCCGAGGTAAGGGCCCCTCTCCATTGAAGCTGTCTCTTGAAAGAGTAATCTAACCACCGTATAGGATGGACATCCATCACGCCGATAAAACGAACACCACGACGGTGATATTCGATCTGCCAGGCATGCAAAAGGAGGACGTGTCCATCGACGTTCATAACAGCATCCTTACCGTATCTGGGGAGACGAAAGAAACGACCGAGCGAGACGAAGCCGGATTTGCGCACCGCGAGCGACACTGGGGCAAATGGTCCAGGTCGCTCTCGTTGCCGCAGGGCACGAAGGTCAGCTGTTCTATCAACCCCTCACCGTCAAGCCGCCAACTGATTCCATTCTTTAGAACGAGGATATCAAGGCGACCATGGCCAACGGCGCCCTGGAAATCACCTTCCCGAGATCCGTCCCGGAAACCGCGCCTTCCAGGATTGCCATCTCGTGAACAAGACAAGAAAGAAGACGGTGTCGTCGACAAAAAATCTCGGAAGGATAGTTGTGTTGCTTTTGAGAGCGATGTTGTGTTCTGTGAGATAATTTGCTGTACGATTATTTGATGCGTCACTCAGCTCCGGGCGGCGACGACAATAGCGATGTAGTTTATAGTATAAGTTAGTACTATTGTCATGCAAAAACCCATACAGTTAAATCACTATACGCCCGAAGAGAGAACAAGGATGCATGATGCAGTCACATGATGGAAGAAGGATCGCTACGCTAAAGAAGAAATAGGATCCAGCATCAGACACTACAGAATTTAACAGAATATATGGCTCACCTCTGTCCCTCCTTAGGTCAGACCCTTCGGTGGAGGGGCAGGAGGAACAGCCTCAAGGTCAGTTACCTCAACCCGTGTTATCCCAACGCTCTGAAGCTCTACGGGTGGCGGCAAATGCGAGGTGTCGCCCCTTATGTCGCCAAAGTCGTTATCGTCACCGCCTTCTCCTTCCTGGTCTTCGTCATCTCCCAAAAACAAATGCGCTGGCGGGCCATCATCTTCAGAGAGGCGCACGGCACCCTCTTGGCCCGTCCACGTTTTCAGTCTAATAGAAGGAAAACGAAGTTCTAGAAGGGGATGTGACTTGGGGGATTACACCATTACGCACTGATGGGCGACGACAGTTCTGAGTGTATCGGACCGTCGCCATATGATAAAGAGTACGCAGACCGTCGCGGTGGTGAGAAGGAGAATGAATGGAAACGATCCAATAGGTTGTGGTTTGGGGGCGGGGCGTGCTTCTGTGCTTTTGAAGTTAGCATGTGAATAGGAGGGATGCTGAGCTTACAGTAACACTGACTTCCTGGGGGAAGAGGAGGTGCCATTTTGTGTAGAAAGATAGGTTAATAGATGATGCAGATGCAGTGTATCTGCAACGCGGCCATGGACACCACGCGACACGCGGCCCGCGGCCCGTTCCGCGCCGAGTTTCGACCTGCCCTAATGTAACGCTAAATTCTCAGCACCGTTGAATCCCCCCTCACCTCGTTGCCGACAACGATCTCAGGTTTGCACCACCCCCAATTTATGCGATGAACGATTAGTGGCCCGTGTCCTCGTAATCGGACAACATGAGGCCCGTATCCATTATGGTCCTTTTCAAATATCTTTTTATTGGCTAAATCACCGTCGCTGCGCCTCGAAATAAATGTGAGTACTTCTTGTATATACCCCAACTGGCGCCAGGCCACCGCAAAGATGAGACTTTCACAATCAGTTATCCCTGTCTTAAGACATTATGTCGACAAACATTACCACCTTTCTGATCCCATCAACCCTCCTACCCTCGTTCCGAACGCTAATCCTAGCTCTTATTATAGATTCTATATTGGGTTCCCAGCTTTGATGATTACTCCAGTGGCGCACAAGTTGAAACTTGCCCGTTGATGGCACTTCTTGCACACATCAAGGAAATGTACCTGTGACATAGGTCGTGGTAGTCCTTCACCGAACTGCGACAAAGACAAAATAATTGCGGGAAAGACGTCGGTGCTAAAGTGCATAGAAGCAGCCTCCGAACCAGTTCGTTGTGGTCATGGATACTATTTCTTGGTAGATGAAGTCATATAGATTTCCCTGGCATTTGAGGTATGTTGCGCCTGCTGTGGGAAATGTGATCTCAGATGGCACGGATGTTTCCGGAGATTTCGAATCGCCGTAGCAACATCCATAAGGTAAGGTACGAGAATATTTTTTTGACTAGTGGTTATCCATTTCCAGCAAGCCGATGCAGCGAATTATGGAAGCGCGCCAGAACGGTGTTGAGGTTTCGGAAGTCGGTGGCAGCAAATCATCACAGTTCTAATCATCAGCCAGTTACACATTCTAGCTTGAAGACAACGCGCCTGAACAAATTTTACCGGTAAGTGCGAATAGTGGTAGTGACTTCGTTGTCGTTGGGTGCACTCGATGGTACGGTAGTCGGGCTGGTGGGAGAACTGTGCAAGCGTATTTTGGTAGTCGAATTTAATGAATTGCCAACAAAAATGGGAAAGGCTGGTAATCCGGTAGTCGCCGACACGGCATTCTAACGCCGTTGCGATTGCATGGAAGTGAGAAATATAACTCACTCGGGACAGTAAGGGCCCCGCAAGGCTTATCTCTCTATAGAGCATCTGGCATGGATTGTGCAGCTCGAATGATGCCGTCGCCAGGCGTGCTTGCAGTATGGTACTATATCACAGCGTTTAGAGTAGTTGAAATTCCTGAAACTTGATTGGATCGCAATATGACTGGCTGTGCACCAATCACTGTGCACCAATCACTGAACGACCACGTGAATGTAGAGATTGCACATGCACAGGGACTCCACAAATGACGGGATGCCGAGATTCTTGATGGTTCGACTGATTCTGTACCCTGAAACTACCCCAAAATTTCCTCTCAACATTTTCCATCTACCTTTATGTCACTCGCGGCGCTTGTCTCTTACACTCGGGGCCTCATAGCAGTGCTGTTCCTCGCAAAAAAAAATCTCTCGTTACAAAATTTCGAACCCAAAGATACAGGCGATCCCTGACCCCAATGTCAGAAAGGGATGACTGTTCATCGACTCTATCCCCGAGCTATATGGCGCCGCAACCGACCATTTCGGCTCCACCATTTCCCAACTCAGTTGATTTCGGCATCCTCACCTCTTTTCCTTGAAAAAAATAACCCGTGTTTGGACCATATTCCCCAAAATGACACCAACGCTAAAAGGACCCGGCCGTCAGGCACGCATGCCTACATAGTGCAAAAACCCTGATCGCACAAGCGGAATCCATCATAAGGGTTGGGCCGCGGGAGTACAAAAGTCCTCATAATTAATCCGCCGCTTGCTTTGCACCACATTGCTAGTTGCTACAGTACAAATTTCCCTGGTGCGCGTCTCTGCCCGCTTGGGCTCTTCACATCCGTATCTCTAGGCCACACGAGCGGCCGCCGCGTCGCGCGGCGACGGTATCATCATCATCATGTCCAATTCGACTTTATCGCCACCATCATTGCCGGGCATAATGCAAAGCCAGATCGACGTACTAGGACCGGGCATCGCGGGCCTCTTCATCGAAGGAGTACTGACCGGCCTCGTTCTTGGGCAGTTCTGTCGATGGTTTTCCGCTGTGGAGCGTAAGGACAGTGCGCCCTTTTCCATGCTCGTCTTAATTTTGACCGGTGTTGGATTGTGAGTCGTATCTCTCAGTGTTTTTAATATCAACTTTGGTCTTACGAAATATTGCCACTTTCGAAGTACGCAGACGGGGATGGCTTTCGCATCCACTTGGTTCAAGTATGTAAAGAATTTCGGGCAAGATGTACGTGTCCCCTCTCTTTTTCAGTGTCACATCTAACATCTCGGCTGTTGCCTCAGGTGTGCCCAGATTGGACGGATTATAACCAACCTCTTCCTGTGAGTGCAGTAAAACAATCCTGCTTTTCCAATGTGGTAGATTCTCATCTCTTCGTAGACTCTGGTTATTGCTATCCCCATTCAGGCCTTGATGATTCAGCGGTGTTATTATGTATGTCCTGATCCGCATTATCGTGCGTCGTCGTTTTGACCCTTTGGAATAATTAGATCGTTGGAAAGAGCGTATACATTCTCGTCGGTTTCACCTCTTATCGCCAAGGATAGAGACTAACTTTGTCCCACAATTTAGGCGCTGCTCGTGTTACTTCTGGTAACATCGAGTACTTTGTCAATATATATGATCATTCAGACCTTACAATTCCAAATAACATCCTCCGCGAAGACCTACCTTCATGTGCCGCAATCTGTTGGTATATCGTATCCTTGTGAGCCCTCATTCCTTTCATCAGCAAAAGCACCGTCTTAAACGCCCGTAGACCTGATGAGCCTCATTTTCCCATCGAGTACGTTCTACCGCCCCCATGGCACTCCCTTTGAGATATCTCACCATTATCTAGTTTTGGACGTCACCTTGTCTGGTATTCGTGCGTCGCTCGTGCTTTTGCTCTTCGTGCGCTTACCATACGTTGAAGTGCTGCACTATCTCACGAGGACCATGAAGCAAGTGTACGCCCCCCACCTACGCCGGGTACGTTTCGTGCACGGATAACGGGGCCTTGTCACATCACTCAACTTCTGAGCATTTTCAGCGAGTAGCATATCTCATGACCGCCGTGTGGAAATCGGCAATCCCACCAACGCTCTGTACAATCTTTCTGTGCATATTATATATTCACTTCGCTACAGCGGAGCAGGTACGTTCCCATCTTCACTCGTTCATAGCGACCCTTTTTTTTCCTGCCAACATCTACCGATTGATGATTATGCTGATGACTTGGCTGGCTGACTTTTTAAAACTCAGAAAAAAGCGCAATTTTGGTACCCAACCATTCAGGGGATGATCGGCAAGCTCTACGTCCTCTCCCTCTATTACATCATGTACGAAAACCCTCAGGCATCTAACACTTACTTTCTCATGCCTTTTTTGTGGACTCAGAAATGACGATGCCCCCACGCGAGAGCTAACCACGGCATTCGTTCCAACACTGACGGTGCCAATGGAAGCCTACGATACATTTTCGTTCGATACCCGAGTTGACGGCGGCCTAGTCGCATGTAGTGACTCCACCGTAGCCCCCACTGCCACACCCGCCCTGTCCACCTACACAACTGTGTAGTCATGGTCGTCGCCATTCTACGCTTCTTCCGAGCCATCCGCGGGTCTATCGTAACACCGAAGACATAAACGTTGGACGCTTCGTCAGAATGCCTGGCAATCGGCTCCACTCGTTTCTTCGATGCTCTCGCAACAACGTTCGCTCTATTGCCGTGTGGATATACAAGAATGTATATAGTGGATAGAAGATACGCCCCCTGCCCCTACAGAATGCGCCCACATGCGTGGGAAACGGATTTCCTGGAGTACGATAGGGGGCTACATGAGGAGAGCTTATGGGTTGTACGAAATTCCCGGCTGCACGCACCAGTAGTACATGTAGCGTGAGGACTTCGGCGAGTGCTCAGCTTCATGTAGGCAGTCGAACCTCTAAAGAGAAGTGGGTATAAAGAGGGGGGTTATGAGGTCATTTGCTTGCTTGAAAGGATTTGAGCTGGTACAGTACAGTAAACTAATTAGCCTTTCCTTTTTTCCCCCGTGGTTTGGTTGTACGTACTTTAGTGACTTGGTATATATATCTTTCTTGATAATGAGCCAGTGTACACGAGCTACCTTTTTGAGTTCGGAGTGCACACATACGGTTGACCGAAAGAAGGTACGAGAGCGCTAACAAACCAACCTGGAATAAGATGCGTCATGGGTCTGCCGTTCCAAATTAAGGGCACACTCACCGGAAATGCACCGTTTTACGATATCTGCGGTGTTTGTGAGACAGCTCCGCTGTCCCGCCGTTAAGGTATACTCCGAGTCGCTTTGGGAAATAAGTAACTGAGTCCGGTGTGGGTCATAACGGGATGGATTCGACGTTTAACATAATCTGCGAATTAGTTCCTTGATTAGTTGAGATGAAACGTAAAGCTAAAGCCTCGTTCATTCTTGACATCCGCTGCGGAGTACTGTATTGATGCAGTGTGACAATGACAGTTTTCTTGCTTTCCCCGGAAAGAGTATCCGGGGCATTACGAGTAGTAGTAGGACGCGGGCTGAGGCAAGAATTCGGAAGTATACCGTCTGAACCTAAGGTTTATCACCACATAAAAGCGCAGTAACTTAATAGGGCATTGAGTATCATTATGGCATGCATCCAGTGTGGCGTCTTCAGCTGTGACAAGTGATATTGATTTTACTGAGCTGAACTAAACTGGCCCTTCGGACTCGCAGTCCTCCGTCGGGGCCAGTAGTCCGAAGGAGAACCGGATATGTGCGCTACTAGTAAGAGACGACGTCCGTTGGAGAAACGGCCAAATGTGAAAGCGCACTCTTGCTGCGGCGAAACGCATTGCGTAAGGTTTTATCGAATTTTGATAGATTTACCGTTCTGCGCAGTTATGCCTTTTTACTGATTCATACAGGACCGGGAAAGCGAACAAGGCTGTTGGGAGAGTCTGTGAACGTGGACGTGGTGTTACGTAAGCACAGATATCGATGCGAAAATTTGATTTGGATGATCTGTCTCGTGCAGTTGCGCGTGTCTCTTTCTCACCTCTTCCTCGTTCCTCCACAAAACAGGATAGTACAACATAGACATGTCCGCTGGGACTTTATATACAACTTCAGAAGTTGAAGGGAAGCGCGTACGTTGCTCTTCCACCCCGTAAAAGTACTAGCTCCGTGATGTCATTTTAACGCCCCTCCGCTGTGAAACAGATCAGTGCCATCGCGGCATTCGCTGGACTTTCTGTAGAGGTCAAGGAAGGCACCTCGGATATCATAAAAACGCCCACCCTCACCAGCAAGGATGGTTTCTCCGTCTTTGAAGCCAGCGCCATCGGTCGTTACAGTGAGTCATATTGTTTGGCACAGCACGAGGTGAAACGTCCCCGATTATCGCAAATACACGTAAATGGAAAAACACGAGGCGGGCGGTCTGTCGGACTGTCTCCTAGGTGCCAGAGTTGTACTATATACTCCGGACAATGGATTCAGGGTCGACGGTATTTTGTTGATGAATTCGTCTTCGCCTGTTGTTGGGTTACTATGACTCTACTGACCAACTTGATACCTAGTCGCGTCGCTAGCTCCTAACTCCACTCTCATTGGCCACGGAGCTACGGAGGGTGCCCTAGTTGACCAATGGGTTGCATTTATCGATGCTGACATTTCCCGTCACAACACCCTTATCCTTCAGCTTGTCAAGGGCACCATCGGCCCCTACAACAAACCTGTGCGCCATCATCCCCTCTTAGTTGTTTCCGCTTTAATCCTTTTCCAGATCCACACCGTTTTCCAGGACCGCTTGACTTCCGCTCTCGTTATTCTCGAAAAGCACCTTGCTACCCGCACGTATGTTGCAACGGAGCGCATTTCCCTTGCAGACATTGCGCTTGCTGCTGAGCTACAATCCGCCTTCTCCACCAATGTCGATGCTGCGCTCCGTGCGAAGCTTCCGAATGTCCTCCGCCACTATGAGACCATCGTGAACCAGCCAAATCTCGCCTCCGTTTTCGGCTCCACCGCATTCGCAGAGAAGGCGTTGCAATATACACCACCTCAGAAGGAGAAGAAGGAGAAGGCGCCTACCGCGCCCGCACAGCCCAAAGCCGAGAAGAAGCCCAAGAAGGAAGAAGCTGATGACGACGATGAGGACAAGCCGTACGAGGAGGCACCGAAGGAGAAGAACCCTCTAGACCTCCTGCCCAAGTCAACGCTCAACCTCGAGGACTGGAAACGAGCATACTCCAACAAAGAAACGCGTGGCAGTGGCGGCGCGCTCGAGTGGTTCTACCAGAAGTTCGTTGTTGTTGTTTTCGATCATGAGTTGTTAATGAATTGTGCGCAGTTATGACAAGGAGGGGTACTCGCTTTGGCGTGTGGACTTCAAGTACAACGAGGAATTGACACAAACGTTCATGTCCTCGAATCAGATAGGCGGCTTCTTCAACCGCCTCGAGGCGTCGCGCAAGTATCTGTTCGGCTCTGTTGGCGTGCTTGGTACGTCGAATAACTCGATTATTGCTGGCGCGTTCATTGCACGCGGACCGGAAATCAAACCTGTCGTCGAGGTCGCACCCGATTGGGAAAGCTACACCTACCAGCGTATTAACCTGGAAAACGCGGAACAAAAGGCATTCTTTGAGGCTGCACTTGCATGGGACCTCGAGGTTGGGGACAAGAAGTGGGCAGATGGGAAGAACGTACGTCGATCTTCCTTTTATTCCTCGAGATAGGTTGCTGACCTTTGTCGACAGTTCAAGTAAATGTGATGGCTTTCTGTAGTATTAACGTCACTCGCATTTGGTTTTCCCAAATGGTCCTCTCTGCATCTAGTCCCGCTCCCTTTCTGTTTTTCATTTCATCTTCCTCTGGTCCTAGTGTATTTTCATGACCTCTGCATTGTCACCAATCCTGTCGGTGTATCGTTTAGCAGACGTAAAAATGAGAAGTCTATGAGAAGTTTTTCCCGCCGTTATAGAGCTCTCAGCCTCTCAGGGCCAGGTGGGCTTAGCCTTATTCGGTTCATCCCGTACCCTTTGTGCCCGTGTCGAGCACTACTAGTTCGTGTACATGGACGATTAGAGCCTCGTAGGCCGGCGCTTCGGAGTGTCCCACGTACACGCAGCAAAGCTTTGTTCAGCTTGTCAGTCATTGTCGCAGTCGGGTTTCTAGCTCGTCATTGTATCAGTCTCGGTCGGAGCCCATACTTGTACTTGGACCTCCATTTTTATGTGCCCGGGTAATTGAAGGACTTATTATTGTATGCGTTGTAATGGCATAGCCATCCATCTATTATATCTCCTTGTATATACTGTATCCGTCGTGACGACCCGTCACTGAGGGATTCCTCATAGTACCCTCACCCTGCACTTTCCTTTTGTGCTCATCTCCCTCCCAATTCCTCCACTCTCGTCTCGAGCCTTGCATATCTATCTAAACTTAGGATAGGACACGGCGATAGGGAAGAAGACCAGCTGCGGCCCGGCCCGGTGGACGTGAGTAGAGTTCACGTACTCGATTTCTGCGGCTGCGCAAGAGACCGCAGCTGCGAGTGTCATCTATATTAAAACGACGACCAGGATCCAAACTGCTGCTCAGGAGTAGTCCCTGAATCGACGATGTCGGCTCGTACGGCTCTCAACAAAGATCTCATCATGAGACGCGTCTCTGGCCACCATCAAGCCCTTACTGCAACCTCATCCACCTCTCCATCGACAGACAGCGACGCCACTGTCCGTCCCTCTCCTCCTCACGAAAGGTGCGTGTATGCCCCTATATTTATTCTGCTTTTCGCTGAATTGATTGCCCAAACCAGTGACGTACAGCCGTCCGCAGTGTTCTCCGATGTGCTCGCCCGCGTCGAATCCGGATTCAATCATCTCCGAATCGTCACTCATGACCCCAATGCGCGCCTCGCGACCATTTCCGCGGTAGATAAGGAGGTAGAGGCCGCCAGGCAACTCCTCCGCTCGCTGCTTTCGCGTCGTAACGCCCTCGCTCCGATATCCCTCCTCCCACCCGAGATTCTCGCGCGGGTCTTTTATTTTCTTGCACTCCAGGAACCACCTTATTCTAGCAAACAGAATTTGGGCTGGATCAGAGCCACGCACGTGTGCCGGCACTGGCGTCAAGTCGCGTTGGACGATTCGTCGCTATGGGGCCGAATCTTGGGATACCCAACGAACACGGCGTGGATTTCCGAAATGTTGACTCGGGCGAGGAATGCACCGTTGGACATTATTGCGACGCCAAA
>WNFQ01004426.1_pt1 | contig 10233 bp, 8 predicted proteins | sample 5400171 | NCBI WGS metagenome assembly WNFQ01 (sample SAMN13153356, study PRJNA577476) | soil metagenome | isolation source: 20 cm soil under Madrone tree | place: USA:California | collected 2016-06-14 | reverse complement strand
TACTCCAAACACTTTGGAGCACATATGTCAACAACGAAATCCGCCACCTCCCCGGATGCCTCCTTCAAAATTGCAAGACCTGTTCGCGTGTTAAAACTGCTCAGGCTTTGAGTTCCGCCCCGCTGTTCGCATCGGTGATCACGAGCTTTTCGTGGTGAAACGTCGGATCGCCGCGAAATGTGAGCCTGCTCGCGTAACGCCGCTCCAGCTCCACCAGCAGTTCTTCGTCTTCTTCTTTCAATCGCTTCAGGACGTCTGGGTTCACGCTCACGCGGATATCGTGGATGCTGTCCTGATATTTGCGCATGACCGTATTGAGCGTGCGATGCAGTTCTACGCTCGTTGTCATCGACGTTTTCACCACACCGCGTCCGCCGCAGTAAGGACAATTCTCGTAAATTGTGTCGCTGAGGCTTTCCTGCGCGCGCTGCCGCGTCATTTCCATCAGGCCGAGGGCCGAGATCGGAAGGACATGGGTCTTGGCTTTATCGCGCTTCAACTGTTCCTTCATCAAGTTGTAGACCATCTGCTGGTCTCTACGGCTTTTCATGTCGATGAAGTCGGCGATGATCAAGCCGCCAATATTGCGCAATCGAAATTGACGCGCGATTTCATCCGCTGCTTCCAGGTTCGTCTGCAAAATCGTTTTCTCGACGTCGCGGCCGCCTTTGTTACGGCCGGTATTCACATCAATCGCCACCAGCGCTTCCGTCTCGTCGATCACAATGTAGCCGCCGCACTTGAGCCAGACTTGCCGATGGAAGGCGTCATCGATCTGCTTTTGCACGCCGTAGGTTTCGAAAATTGGCGTCGCGCCATCGTAAAAGTGAATTCGATTGCGTGCTCGCCGTGAGATCTGGCCGACCATCTCGATCATTCGATTAGTCGAGTCGCTATTATCGCAGACGACTTCATCGATCTCTTCGGTGAGAAAATCCCGCACCGTCCGTTCGACCAAATCCGGCTCCTCGAAAACCCGGCACGGCGCCGGACGCTCCCGAATCAATTGCTCCACTTTGGACCATTGATCGAGAAGGAAACGCAGATCGCGAACGAAATATCGCGCCCGTTGTCCTTCTCCAACCGTGCGGATGATGACGCCAACACCCTCCGGAATCTCGAGCTGGCGCAAAATCTTGCGGAGACGATCTCGTTCCTTCGGATTTTCGATTTTGCGCGAAATACCGCTGCGATCGCTGAACGGCATCAGGACCAGGTAGCGCCCTGCAAAACTGAGGTTCGTCGTGACCCGCGGTCCCTTTGTCCCGATCGGGCCCTTGGTCACCTGCACAATGACGTCGGAACCAACCGGATAAATATTCGGAATATCTTTTGCCGTGATTCGTTTGCGCGGCCGTCTGTTGGCCGGTCTGTCAATTTCTTCGATGCCGCTGTCGAGCGCGGCCGGAATCGCGTCCCAGAAATGAAGGAAAGCATTTTTTTCGAAGCCGATGTCAACAAACATCGCCTTCAAACCCATCTCGATGTTCTTGACTTTACCCTTGTAAACGCTGCCGACGATATTCCGCGAGCTTTTGCGCTCGACGCTGTATTCCTCCAGCCGGCCATTCTCGAGCAGGGCAACGCGCGACTCGAGTTTTTCTACGCTGAGGACCAGTTTGTTGCCAGTCTTGCGTGAGGAAAGACCTAAAATTTTTCTTACTTTGTCTATCATAAAATTGGAAAGGTTGGCCGATCAGAAACGGCATCGCCGACGCGGACTGCGGCAAGGTTTCTGGTCGCGGGTTCATCGCGTTCCACGCCGACGGGTTGGCGGCGGTGGCGTCGGCGCGGGCGCCGGCTGTTGTCGGACTCCAAAGAGCCGTTGGAAAAAATTACGGGGCTGCGGCGTCGCAACGGGAACAGCGCGCGCAACCGGAACGGCCGCCCGCCGTCTCACTTTCCCCTGAGAATCCGCTTCGGGTTCTACGTCAGGCGCCGCATCTGAACTCGCCATCTGTGCAGTGGCAGTTTGCGACGCGTCCGGATCTTCTTCGTCCTCGCTTCCGAGATTTCCTCCGGCGTCGTGATAAGCCACTGATTTGATCAATTGGAGCGGATTGGCGTGATGTGCGGGTGCGAGCCAGGCGACCTGCATATCGAACTTGCCTTCATCCTGCGCGAGCGTGCGTTCGAGAATGCGTGTAGCGATCGGGCCCGCGACCTCGCCGCCGTGCCCAGAGGCGCCCTGCACCATCACTGCGACGACATACTTCGGATGATCAAATGGCGCGAAACACGTAAACCACGCCACGTTTTCCTCCTGGCCACGCTCGGTGGCCTGCGCAGTGCCGGTTTTTCCAGCCACCACAACGTCTTTCAAACGCGCTCTGCCACCGGTTCCTCCATCTTCGTTAACAACTTTCCAAAGGCCTTTGCGCACAAGGTCAATTTTGTCAGGTGAGATTTCCTGACGTAAGTCCGTTCGCACTCGTGGCGTCTGAGGCACTGCGACGTTGCCATGCTCGTCCAGCACAGGAGAGCCGTCTTGGTTCAAAACTCGATCCACCAGCCGTGGGTAATAGCACACCCCGCCGTTTGCGATCGTCGCGTAGGCCATCGCCAATTGCAGAGGCGAAACAAGCGTGTAGCCCTGGCCAATTGAGACATTGGCGGTTTGCGCCTGCGACCATCTCTCTTGTGGATGGTGAATTTGCATCCACTCTGGCCCTGGCATATTGCCGGTTTGTTCACCTGACAGGTGCAGGCCCGATTCTTCGCCGATTCCCAACAGCTTTCCGACTATGTCAATCGACTGAATGCCAGCTGCGTTTCCGTACTGGTAGAAAAACGAGTCGCATGACACCTTGATTGCATCGGCGAGTCCGATGGTCCCGTGCGTATAATGTTTTTTGGCTACCCAGCAGCTGAAGAAGTGATCGCCGTAACTCACACCGCCGCCGCAGCTGAATTTGGCGCCTGCCAGATTTTTCGTGCCCCGCAGACCGGCAAGCGACGTGATGAGCTTGAATGTTGAGCCTGGCGGCAAGCAGCTGATCGCGCGGTTGACCAGTGGATCCCCCTCGTCCTTCTGCAGCGCTTTCCAATCCTTCGCCTTGATGCTGGGGATGAAAGTATTTGGATCGAACGAAGGCACAGAAGCCATCGCCAAAATGTTACCGTTGTTTGGATCCACGACGACCGCTCCCGCCCGACTCACCGCGCGCAAAGCCTCGTCTGCGATCGCTTGAATCCGCCCATCGAGCGTGAGGAAAACATTCGCTCCCTGTTGCGGCGGGACCTCGCGCAAAACGCCATCGATCGCGCCCTTCGCATTCCGTCGCAAATATCGCACCCCAGGCTTTCCGCGCAGATATTCATCCATCGATTTCTCGACATTCGATTTCCCTTCTACATCCCCCTGGTAAAACGTGAATTTCCTCGCGTCCTCTTTATTGAGCTCGTCAGGCGCGCCGACGTAGCCGAGCAGGTGTGCGGCGAGTGCGCCGTAGACATAGGAGCGCACTGGCTTGATCGCAATGTCCACTCCCGGTAACCCCACATCGTGCTCGGAGAATTTCGCCATGGTGGGGAAATCGATGTCTTTGATATAGGAAAAGGGAACTTCGGTATCGTTGCGATAATGTCGCTGCAGCCTGCCGGCATTATAATCGCGCGCTAGATCGAGGTCGTTCAGGCGTGGGATGATGCCGTGATTGACGATCTGGATTATGTCTGGCTCTTTCTGGTCTTTCGGCATTCCACTGATAATCGCTCGATACTCGGTCAAGGGCGGTGAGCCGAAGCGTTCGCGATAGCCCTTGACCATTTCGGGCAAATAAAAATCGACCTCATAGCTGGCCCGGTTTTGGACGAGCGTTAGCCCAGTGCGATCTTTGATTTCGCCGCGCACCGATGGAATTCGCACCGTCGCCTGAGAACTTCCGCGAAGTTGGGCAGTCCATTCGGCCCCATGCGCCACCTGTATCCACCAGAGTCTGAGGCCCAGAGCGCCCAGCCCCATCAATATGAGCAGCGCAAGAAATTGAATCCGTAAACGCGAATTGATGCGGCGTCGCCTCATTCGAAGCGGTCCCTTTCAGGTAGATAAGAATAAGCGGTCATCCGTGCCATCCATTGTAAAAACCAAAACAAGATCGGTGCCAGCGCCATCGCAATCAGGCCTGGTACGCCGATTTGCCACCAAATTTCGCGGGTAAAAACAAGAGAGCCGCGCCGGAATGTGATCATTAAATATTGTGCCAGAACTATCACCGACGTGCAGACGCCGCTCAGGATGCAATGCACTTCCCAGCGGCCCCGCGCAAAGAGCGGTCTTAAGCCATGCATGATTCCCCCCAGTACAGCGTAAAGGAGTATCGATGATCCGATCGAGATTTCAACTTTCCCTCCAATCACCTGCACGGTCAGCGCATCGAGCAGAAGGCCTGCGTAGAAGACGAGTGCGAGCATGAGCGGAAACGGCAACGCCATTGCTCCGTAAAAGACGATCACAGGCACAAGGTAGACATGCGCATTATAGAGCCAGGGCAATACCGGGATAAAAAATTCCGCAATTTGCGCGGCCAGCACAAGGAGCAGCAGAAGAAAAAAGAATATCATTTTCGACCAGTTACGACGAACACGTCCTCCAGATGCGAGAGATCGACCGCCGGCGTCAGTTGCGCCTGTCCATCCAGCTCCCGCACTCGAAAAGTTTTGACGACGCCGATCAGCAAGCCTGAGGGAAAAACGCCGCCCACTCCTGACGTGTAGACTTTCTGCCCGGGCTTTAAGTCAGCTTGTTTCGACAAAAAATTCAGATTCAAAACTGGGTTCAATCCCTCTATCACGCGCTCACCAGATACTATTCCCTGTTCCCGGCTTCCTTCCACCGACGCTGCGACCTTGCAGTTTTCATCGGAGACCAACAGCACAACAGCGATGTTGTCGCTCGCGGTGGTTGTCTTTCCCACCAGACCCTCGTCTGTTGCTACTGGCATGTCAGCTTCGATGCCATCTCTCTTCCCGCGGTTGATCGTGACCGTTCGCCACCAGGTCGACGAATCGCGGGTCATAACTTCAGCCGCTATCAATTTAAAGACCGATCGATCGCGATAATTGAGCGCATGGCGCAAACGGTTGACCTCATGTTCCACGTCGCGCAAAGCTTGGTTGGTCGCTCTCAGCGCTCGATTGTCGACCTGGAGCGTCGCATTTTCGCGCTCCAATTGTTCGAGCGACTTCAGACCAGTGCGCACCGATGTAATCTGCTTTTGCAGTCCCGAGCCGCCGCTCAAAAATGGCGCCAGCAACCCATAAACCCCGGACTTGAATTTGCGCGTGCTCTCCGGGCCAAAGCTGAGAAAATATCCAAGAATGGCGCCGAAAATCAGCAGCGCGATGATGTTTGTACGACTCATCACCGTTTCGAATTTCGAATTTCGAAAACTGCCAGTCCGGCTCGGACCGAATTTCGAAACTTGTTACCGGCGCTGGCGATCTGTCGAGGCCACCTGACGCAAAAATTTAAGTTCATTGAGGCATTTGCCAGTCCCCTCCGCGACCGCGCTGAGTGGATCTTCAGCAACATGGACAGGCAAACCTGTTTCCTCGCTCAAAAGCTTGTCGAAGCCACGCAGCAATGCGCCTCCGCCTGCCAGCACGAGTCCACGATCGACGAGATCCGCCGAAAGTTCCGGCGGACAACGCTCCAGCGTGATGCGCACTGAATCGACAATCGTCGAGATCGGCTCAAGCAATGCTTCCCGCACTTCCTGGGAAGTGATCATGAGGGTTTTGGGCAATCCCGCGACGAGATCACGCCCTTTCACTTCCACGCTCGTTTCCTTTTCACTCGGATACGCCGAGCCGATCTTGATTTTGATCTCCTCGGCCGTGCGCTCGCCCACCATCAAATTGTAAGCGCGCTTCATGTACTGAACGATCGCTTCATCAAGTTCGTCACCGGCCACTCGAACGCTGCGGCTAAACACAATTCCGGAGAGTGAAATGAGCGCGACCTCCGTGGTGCCGCCGCCGATGTCGATGATCATATTGCCCGCGGGATCTTGCACTGGAAGTCCCACCCCGATCGCTGCCGCCATCGGTTCTTCAATTAAATAAACTTCCCGCGCGCCAGCATGCGTCGCCGATTCGCGCACGGCCCGCTTTTCCACTTCAGTAATCCCGGATGGAACCGCGATCACCACGCGCGGCCTCGCACGCACCCGGCGATTGTGCACTTTTGTGATGAAATGTCGCAGCATCGCCTCCGTCACTTCGAAGTCGGCGATGACACCGTCTTTCAGGGGACGCACCGCGACGATATTTGCCGGCGTGCGCCCGAGCATGCGCTTCGCCTCATCGCCCACCGCCAACACTTTGTTGGTGCCGGCCTGCACGGCCACCACTGACGGCTCGCGCAACACGATTCCCTGATCTTTTACGTAAACAAGGGTGTTGGCCGTGCCGAGATCGATCCCGATGTCGTTGGATAACCAGCCGAAAAGTCCGTTGAACATGAATTATTTGTTAGAAGCCCTTTCCAGTCCGAGGGAAGCGCGTCCACCCGCCTGTGGCGGGTCGATCTTCGCAGGACCTTCCCGCGAGCGCGATTCGAGCGGCTGAAACGCCGTAACATGAGACGGCGCGCCACGGCGTCAAGGGAAACGTTACATCGTTACAAAAGCTACAACGTCGGAGATCAAACCGGCTAACCCTTGTAACTTTTGCAGCCCTTGTAACGTTGTAACATGCAGCACATCATCGTCGCGTCGTCCATTCTGGCCGCTGATTTCTCACGCCTCGCTGAAGAAATCCGGCGCGTGGAGCAGGCCGGAGCGGATTGGATCCATTGTGACATCATGGATGGACACTTCGTCGATAACATTTCCTTCGGACCGGAAATTGTCGGCATCGTTCGCAAAGAAACAAAGCTGCCGCTCGACGTGCATTTGATGATCCAGCGTCCCGATCACTACGCCCCGCGATTTGTCAAAGCAGGCGCTAATTCCATCACGGTTCACGTGGAGCGAGAAGCGGACCATGATGTCGAAAAAACTTTGCGTCTAATTCGAGACGCCGGGTGTCGCCCCGGCCTTTCGTTGAATCCCGCGACGCCGTTTGAATCCGTTGAGCCGTTCCTCGACAAGATCGACATCTTGCTCGTCATGACCGTCCATCCTGGTTTTGGCGGACAATCGTTCCGGCCCGAAATGATGGAGAAAGTGAAGCGCGCAGCAGAGTGGAACAAATCGCGTCAACGCAAGATCGACATCGAAGTGGACGGCGGCATCAATGCCGAGACCGCGCGATTATCGATCCAAAACGGCGCCAACGTTCTTGTCGCCGGCACCTCGATTTTTCGGGCGAAAGACTATCGCGAAGCGATTCACGAATTGCGCGGTTCGGGATGACAGCGCGGGGTGTTATTGTTGATTCCAGCCCTTATCCCGCCATGACCGGCTCGGCTTCTTCGGTCGTTTCGGCCATCACTTCGTCCGTTTGTGTAACACGCACAACTTCTTCGATGGTCGTTTTGCCCTGCGCCACGCGGCGCCAGCCGTCCTGCCGCAGAGTTTCCATGCCTTCGGCGATGGCACATTGCTTGAGTTCGCCGCCATCGCACTTCCGCATGATCAGCTTCCTTAAGGGTTCAGTCACGAGGCAAATCTCGTAGATTGCCGCGCGGCCCTGATAGCCGGTCTGACGGCATTGATCGCACCCAGCGCCGCGACGAAATTGCGTGCCGAGTTCCTTTACCGGAAAGCCGATTTCGGCGAGATATTCACGCGGATAATCCACCCATTGCACGCAGTCTGGGCAAATCGTGCGCACCAGTCGTTGGGCGATAAACGATTTCACGACCGAAGCGAGCAGAAACGGCTCCACATCCATGTCGAGCAGACGAGTGATGCCGCCGACCGCGTCGTTCGTGTGCAGCGTGCTGAAAACAAGGTGACCCGTCATCGCTGCGCGGATCGCGATGTCCGCCGTCTCGATGTCGCGAATTTCGCCGACCATGACGACGTTCGGGTCCTGCCGCAAAATGTGACGCAGGCCTTTGGCGAAGGTGAGATCGATCTCCGGTTTCACGTCAATCTGCGAGACGCCGGGTAAGCGATATTCCACCGGTTCTTCGATGGTAATGATGCGGCGCTGCACCGAGTTGATACTCGAAAGAAAGCAATAAAGCGATGTTGATTTTCCGCAGCCGGTTGGGCCGGTAAGCAAAATGATTCCATTCGCCTGCGCGAGCAACTGGCGAATGATCTTCTCCTGTTTTTTGCTGAGATCGAGCCGTTCGAAATTGAATTGCTGCTCGCCGCGGCTGAGCAAACGCAGACTGATCGATTCGCCGTTCACGGTGGGAATGGTGGAGACGCGCACGTCGATGTTTTGATTATTCGCCTGCAAATTCATACGGCCATCCTGGGGCAACCGGCGTTCCGCGATGTCCATGTGGGACATCACTTTCAGGCGTGAGATGATGGCCGATTGCAAGACGCGCAATTGCGGCGGCACCGCGACTTCATGCAAAATCCCGTCGATCCGATACCGAATCCGCAAATCGTTCTCGAGCGGCTCAACGTGAATGTCGGTCGCGCGCTCGACAATCGCCTCGCGAATGATCTGGTTCACGAATTTAACGACCGACGCTTCCGGATCGTCCGCATTCAGGTCGGTGGCGGTTTCCGCGCCCTGCAAAACCTCGAAGGAACGGTTCGTTTTTAGAATCTCATCGAAAGTTTCCGCTCCGATGCCGTAGAGAGTCTTGATTGCGCGCAGGAGCTGGGCGCGGGGCACGAGCACCCACTCAGCCGGCTTTTTCAAGAGTTGGGAGGCAAGCTGACGGCCTACGGAATTAAACAGATCGTAGGTCGCGAGCACCACCGCATTTTCCTTCACCTCAATGGGCAGGATTTGGTGTTGAAAAACAAAGCGGCTCGGCAAGATCGACAATGTGGTGCGATCGATCTTCTTCGGAGCGATTGAGACAACCGGCACGCGGAAGAAATTCCCGATCGCGCCGAGGAAGCGCTGCTCGTCCACCTTGCCGGAATCCAGCACCTGGCCAACCCACGAACCGCCGTTTAAGTTCGTTGCCAACTGTGCAGCCTCCTCGCGCGAGGGCACACCGCTTTCGAGCAGCAAATTAATCAATGACTGGCTGGGGGCTGCGTTCATTCAGCAGTTCAAGGCAAATGTAACGCCCGTCGGACGGGATCGGTAAGCGTGCCCGTGACGCGCATCGAATAATTCTTCTGAAGCCGTGCGATGGCGTCAGCCACCTCTGGAGTAAATACGCCGTCAACGGGGCCGCAATAATAGCCCAGCCGGCGTAACGCGGTCTGCATTGAGCCCACATAACCCGGCTGCACAATCAGTTGCTCAGGCGCCTTAAAGTAATAAAAGAACCGGCAATGATATCTCGGCGCGAAGTCTGTGGCGTTCACATGGCGGCCCTGATGGAGCAGCCCATACTCGTCTCGTTGAGCTAATGGATCGCTGGAACGAAAAATATCGTCGATAACATCGTAATCGTCGGCGCGCGCGATGGTTGCGCCCAAGCCGAGAATCAAAGCGAGAACTATCCTTTTCATAAAAAGTGAGTTTACTACATATCTTTCGCCGCTGGAAGATCAGGCGGCGGTAGGGTTAACTGTTTGCCCTTCTCCAGTTTCGGGCAATCCGGGCAATCGTCCTGGTCCAGTTCTGGGCCGAAGTGCATTCTGTCTTCCGTCTTTTGGCGCAACCGATAAAGATCCAGCTTCGTCAGCGTCACCTCCGGGCGCATCAGAATGACCAGCTCGGTGCGCATCTTGTTGGATGTCGTGCTGCGGAAAAGCGCGCCGACATATGGAATACGCGAGAGATAAGGAATGCCGCTGTAATTTTTTGTCTTTTGATCTTCAATCAACCCGCCAAGGACAATGGTTGATCCATTTGCCGCGGAAACATTGGTCCGGATGTAGCGCGTAGCGATATTTGGGATGTTGTTGCCGCTTATGTTCGTCGTGCCGGCGAGACTGTCCAGCTTCTGTAAGATGTCGAGCGAGACTTCCTTCTCGGAATTAATCAGCGGTACGACCTCGAGTTGTAACGCGACTTTCTTGTACTCGATGCTCGATGAGACCGACGCTACAGTGCCCACAACGCCGGCATTCGTCAGGGTATTTACCGGAACTGGAATCTCCGTGCCTGACGCGATGATGGCCTTTTTATTGTTACTCGTGAAAACGGTCGGCCGCGAAATCACTTTGAACCGGCCGGTGGACTCAAGCAGATGCA
>WNFQ01000605.1_pt2 | contig 10233 bp, 9 predicted proteins | sample 5400171 | NCBI WGS metagenome assembly WNFQ01 (sample SAMN13153356, study PRJNA577476) | soil metagenome | isolation source: 20 cm soil under Madrone tree | place: USA:California | collected 2016-06-14 | reverse complement strand
TCCCCACTCTCGTCGAGGGCATCGATTACGACAAGAATAGGGCCGACGATGGGCAGGTCCTTGAGTGGTTCCAGGATAAGGGATTCGAACAAAGTATCATAGGAACGAGTGCCGACTCGAAGGGCGGTGTTGTCCTTTACGATCTCTCCGAGCGCGGATTTGAACGGAGGATAGCGGTCAGCGAGATCGCGAGCGAGAGTCGTGAAGAAGCGATAAGCCTCCGGTTTGGACTGTTCCCTCCGAATACAGATGAATGATGACGTAAGGCGGTGCATTTTATCGAACAGATGTGCGATCTCATGCGCAATCGATGACTTTCCCGTGCCTGCTTGTCCGAAAAGAATGAGACCACGTTCCGAGGTGGGGTCGTTCACCCAATCGACAATGAAGTCCAGGAATGCCATGCGTGTTCCCAAAAGACAGGCCTTGTCGGGACTAAATCGCGAGCCGAATCCGTATGGGATTTCTCTGATTTTTGCATCGTGCTCTATGACGACCATCAGATCGATAAACCTAGGAAGCATGAAAACGACCTACCGACGTCTGAAACGGCATTCAGAATTTGGAATGTAGTAATCTCCGTAGAGATGGTAGCTTGATCTAAGAAGTCCCTTCGGCGTTTGATAAGGGCATTGGACAAATCCTTAATTTTATTCTCGGGTCCACCTGCTATGTTCTTCAATGCCCGCTTCCCTGAGAATGTTACATTTACAAAAGCCAATCAAGTAGATGAGGACAACGTACAGAATTGCGAGTCCCTTGCATATGATTGGATAAAATCGCAGCAACTACAAACATCCTGCAGCATGAGAGTAAGGATTCGGGCCTGCTGTGATTGCGGCTTGATGGATTTCAGAGTGTCTTCATGATGTGCGAAATCAAATGCGTCATGCATGGCCTCGAGCAGCGTTTGGACGTTGTCGTCATGTTGATACTGTTGCAGGAGTGTCTACCATCCAGACGAACATGGCATGAGCACCTTGTTTGGAATGACGCAAATGGACGTACCTTTGGGATCACTGAAAGTAAACTGTGCACCATCTTTGCGAGTGGGAAAAGCTGGGTGGAAGTTAGCTCAGTCGGGGACAAGAAAAAGAGCATTGTGCGCACTTCCGCTATTGGGCTTAACGTAACCATCACCCAATTGATCCTCTCGACCGCGATTTCCCACATTTTCGATCTGTCAATTGGCACAATTGCCTTCATGACCTCATCGGCGCGATGACGAGCTGAAAGAGAATCCTCGGTGGGCGACATCTCTTCCCGACTCCGTGACATAGGAGTCTCATTTTCAATCGAAGGGTGATGCGGCAGGGATGAAGGACGTTCGGCGGCGGTGAATTGAATGAGTCCTGGTATAGTAGCTTCTTTGGTGGGAGAATCATCACCTTCCGTTGGTATATTTGGGGGACTTTTGGGCAGGCTCGGAGCGGCCATGATCGCTAACACGGTGATCGTTATGTAGAGCGTGACCGGCTGCGTCGACTGCGTAGCTTCCCCAGCGTCATTATTGAGGACACAGGGGATATCTAAAGGGCGAGATGTTCAACTGATTGATCGAAAGTGACTTCCCGACAAAACGAACCGCTTTGAGAGGCTAGAGGTATCGGCATCTTATGGGTCCCTATAAGGATGTCGGGATGCGCATCCCGCTTCGCATAAAGACAAAACATGAGAGGTGAAGACGATTGTACAAAACTGAACGGAAAATTTAGTCAAAAAATTGCAGGGAAATAAGGAAGACCAACAAGGCGTTCAAGTTCTGGTTCCACTTCATTGTCTTTCCCTCAATCCGAGCATTTGCCGTCTTTGCCGTTGTCCCACCGTTGGATATAGTAACGAAGAACTTCCTCTTGAGGAAACCATATTTCTTGATACTTGGGACGTTCTCGGCTCGAAGGACTGAGTAAAAGATTAGACCGTCATCGAGGCATCAATGAATTGGGATTTAAGCACGAACCCGCCACTTCAATGCGTTTCTCCGATAGTCTTGCGTGCGATTCGGCGATCTGGGTGCTGTTCATGGATAGTTCCTAAGCGACATCACCACACACAGGAAGAAACTGACGTACCCACGTCCTCTACTTTGCGATATCGAGGGGCCTGGGCTGGAGCAGTGGGTCACTATTAGAACAGCGTTAGTCACAGACATCTGTTACGCACGAATTCAAGAACAGCTGGTTGTGCACCACATCTCCTTCGGTGGCCATTCAAGCTATGCAGTGCAGTTTAGTGCGTGCTATAGGAGAATGTACTAGTAGGAGAATGTTATGGGGTTAGAGTGAAGTGAGTGATGGCTCGAGCGTCTCCGTCATGGGAAAATCGAAAGTTGAACACGCGGTAAATACACAGTCCGCAATCTCGTACCCAGACTCGGACATTCTATCATCCGTCTATCACTGCCAAACTACATGGATCCCTGTAGGGGCCCGCAAAGAGGTGATGGTGCTCACAGGTCCAAGTTGTCGGTGGGTGAGGGAAATGTAAGGATTCCCTCGGAATAAACTACCGTATTTGTACTTGGGGTAACCCGGCTTATACCTGGGTTCGCCTTCCACTCACCATTATCTCGTGCGCAGGCCCTACCGACCTTTACTCGATCACTCAGGGAGGTCATGCCTCTTTCATGGATCCTCATGCCAACCATTCTCTTCCAGGCCGGGTCCCGCGAAAAAGCGCAAACGTAATCCAGGTTTGCCGCAGCATTGGGATGAACCTGAGTAGCAATCCCGTTACCGTACGGCGATGCCGTGGCGGACATGACAGTAGAAAAAAACGGTGTGGTCGATGATGCGGAGGAGGAAGAGGAGGGCCGTGAGTTGACACATGACGAAATTTGGGACGACTCTGCATTGGTTGTCGCATGGGAGTCTGCGACGGCGGAATATGAAGTAAGTTGTTGATTGACCCACTATCTTGTATCAATCGTCAGCGACAAGTTGATGCGATAAGGCATATCATGGTAAGGGCAAAGATTGGAAGAAAGGAACCGTGAACAAGTCGCCATTGTAAGTGCTTCTTTGTTCACTCTCGGGAACTATTGGCTCACCCGCATCACGCCACACAGATGGCACAACGTACCGTCAGATCCGCCCAAGCTCAAAAAATCTACGAAGGTTGTGCAGGAATATGGCGTAACGCAACCGGACCAGAGAACTCACACCCACTTAATTTCGAGACATTCGTGCCGAACCATGATCCAAGTCTCGAACAACCTTCCCAACCAGCATATGAGACATATGGTATTCCGCATGTCCCTGGAGAGCACGTTAGCTGCGACGAGGCCTTCAACCGTGCGTTGGGTGCAATGTACTGGACTGTATATTGGACCGCAGTCTACCACGTAAGTCTCACATCAGCAACTAGGAAGTCCGATGTGTTCATATGACTTCCAGGGACATGGACATAGACATATTGGCGGAGAAGGGGCCACACATGAGATAGCAGCAGCAAACGGTTACCATGAGAAGTTAAGAAAAGATGAGAGCACAGACAGTCAGGATGAAGGTGAGGAGTCATTAATCTCGACTCAGAGGTAACCTGTTGCAATAACCTTCATTCGGTATTGCTCATAACTGATTGCAATCACACTACTCGCATAATGATAACTGATAACTGAGATAATTTTCGGCTTGTTTGCGCTATCGTGTGGTCTGTATAAAGTTCCGAGGACGACAGGCAACGATCACGATAAAATACATTACAGTATAGTTATGTTTGATGCTGAGACCGAACATAGGCATGCCAGTGAGGTTGTACACCGGAAACGGACGGGCCCCATACAACATAACCCATGTCGGATGCACATGAATTCTACTTTAGTAGAGTAGATGAACTGTACCTGCAAATACAAAAAGAACCTCACATCTGTGCGCGGCGCATGATGTTCCGCCTTACCCTCCGCCTCTCACTGCCTGCTCCAGCACTACGGCCCCAGCGCAAGAATGGCACATCTACACCTTGGCCGGCGCCACCTTCTGCGCCACGGAAATCCAGCCATCCCCACACAGGGAGCTGAAGCTCGCCGATAACAAGAACTCGAGCGTCCATCAGCTTTTCCGGTGGCACAGGCGTAAGGAGCTGCAGCTTAGACCCGTCGCTCGATACACCCCGTATGAGCGCAAGTCCGAGGCAGTTCGAGGACCCAGGATCAGGCGGTGGGGACCCCGGCGTGTAAAGTTCTTCGATCCCCTCTAGCGGCGGATGGGCAGAGACGAGCGCGACGAGCGCACCCACCAGCACCCGCCCCAGCTCTGACTGGACGACATCTTCGGCGCCGGCGCCGGTAAGCACGATACGATCAAGCCCGAGACTCGACTTGATCTCGTAAGGTGGCTGAGCACAGAGAGGAAGATCCGTGTTCCAACGAGAGGCGGCTGTCTGTCCAAGACGTGTGGGATGTACAGAGTCGGGGAATACGGCGTGGAAATAGGAAAGCAGAGAGATCGCTCGATGGTCAGACGGGGTGAATCGCTGCGGAGGTGTAATGGATTCCAGTGTGTGCACCAGCGGTCCTCCTGGTTCAACGCCATTGGACGGGGAGGATTCGAACGAGAAGATGTCGGAAGGTTGAACTAATTCCTCAATTTGTCGTGCGAGGTCGGCTCCAAGGCCCTTTGTCCAACCCATGGTATTGATAACTAGAGGGATACGGTCCGCGATGCGAGCATCGTCTCCATTATCTTCAATGTCAATAAATGAAGTTGCGAATTGAAGATCTAGGCGATAAACTTCAACCAGTGCCTGAATGGCACGCAGGTAATGTGACGGTGAGGAGCGTGGGTTATGAGCACCAATATAGTGCGCTTGGTGCGGAAGGGTAGGGTGTGTGAAAGGCGGTCCGAAAACAGGTTGCTCAATAACGTTCAGGGCCACCATCCCACCAGGAGTGAACTCGGACTGACCGAGGTCACATTCGAGGAAGGCGATGCGACGATATCTAGAGGCGCGTTAGCGAGTGTGAGGCGGAATGGGATTCAACTGCATACCGGGAGCTCAACCTGTTGGCAAGCGTACGTGCGAATGTACTCTTCCCCGAATTTTTCTGTCCCTTTACCAGAAAGGCATGAGGTTTAGGCAGGCCCGCTGCCTCGTCTGCGGAGACAAATGGCGCTGTAGAGAAAGCAGCCTCCCATGATGGTGGTACCTGAAAAGCACGCATACCGCGGACGGCTCCAGATACCTGGGATCCTGTGTGAGCGAAGTAAGCCTCCTCGAAGGACGAAAAAACATACAAAGTCAACGCCTCCCAAAGGTATATCAGGGGCTCCCTCGGGATCAGCATGACGGAAAACGCCTTCAAAGGTACGCATGACACGTCCGAGGCCCTCGATGCCTGTTCGCAGCTCCTGCAATACAATGACCACATCGCCTTCATCAATGACACTCGTGATTTGAGCAGGGATACCGTATAGCGATTTTGGTGATTCTCCGTGAGCTGCGAGCGCCTCGATCATGGGAATGGGAGACGACCGCGGTACGAAGACGCGGTGGAGGACCCGGGAAGGCGGGATAATAGTTCCCAACAGGGAGATCGAGCCACGGAGGACACGGAGTCGATATGCTCCTACGAATGACACCGTTGCCGACGGGGAGAGTACCAAGGCGATAGCGGGACCGTTTAGCCCGAGTGCCGACTTTTCATCAGAGGAGAGTTGAAAGAGGTTCTGTCCGTGGATTGGGCGGTATGTGGATAATATTTGGGATTCGCCGTTAGGAGAAGGGCGATTATAAGAAAAGAGCTGCGAGAGATCTGTGAGAGGCTGCTCTGAGTCGCTCGCGTCCGATGCATCGTTAGAAGAATCCACGACAGGGACGACAGGGCGACTGGGGGAATATGCTTTCGTGCGCTCTCGTGGGGTAGGCTCCAAGGGGGGCTGGTCGAAAGTTATAGACATTTTTGAGTCGTCGTCGCTGTCGTCGAGGGAAAAGGCATTTTCCTCCTTGGACGTGGATGAATTCGAGGCCTTGGACACGGTCGTCGTAATGTCATTTTTCGACCGTGAGGCAGATTTTCTTGCTTGTTTCGCGGGTGAGTTCGGGCCTGCGGTGTGAGTGTGCGTACGCTTTGTCGAGGAGAGACGGGCGTTGCGGGCAGCGATTGCGCTTAGCATCGAGCAAATGGTCGGCTAACGGTCGTTCGCACCTTTTCGTTTATGAGACACTGTGCTCCTTCGCCGTCTTTCCTTTCGCATCTCTTTATTTCCTCTCTATCAGCGCCCACAACACACCTTCCCTTACTTAGACACCATTCGTCAGCGCCTAACCTCTCTCTCACCAAATGGAACCCCCTTCCCCGCTTCGGCCACATCGTCAGGACACCTTCGACTTGCATGAAGCAATCGTCTCGGACGAGCAATCTTATCTCGTACAAATGCACGGCGACGCCTATCCCTCCGATGAGGAACATTCGATGATGGACGACGACTCTGACCCAGACGAGCGTGATGGCGACTATGCAGACGACGACGACCGTTCATCCTCTCTTTCAATCCCAAACGAATCAATCGACTTTGATCTGGTATACTCGCTACACAGCTTCGCTGCAACAGTCGAAGGCCAGGCCAGTGTTGTGAAAGGCGACAGCCTCGTCCTGATGGATGATAGCAATAGCTACTGGTGGCTCGTACGCGTTCTCAAAACACAAGAGATCGGCTATATACCAGCAGAAAACATAGAAACCCCGTTCGAGCGTCTTGCGAGGCTCAATAAGCATCGCAATGTCGACGTATGTACTCCCCCGCTGCCTCCATTTTATTCTCGAAATAACTCGTGGCATAGCTAGCTTCGGCTACACAGGCTGAGATGCAAGACGGCCTTCAAGAATCTCGCGACCACTTTCGTAACAAGATGTCATCCCGTACTGGTTCTAACTCTCCTACTCCCGGCGGTGACCCGCGTGCGATCGCCAGGTCACGACAACATGCACGACGATCCGTTATTTTCACCCCTGCCCTACAGGTTCACCGTTATCCCCCCGCAGTATGGGGGGAAGAGGAGGAAGTGGATGATGACGACGAATGGGATGTTGGCGGTTATGAGGACGAGGATCTATCACTCGCGGAGGAGGCTGCATTGGCAGAGCAAGAGCGCCGCGGAGGCGGAGGCGGAGGCGGGGGCGGTGACTCTGACGATGGAATGAGCTGGGAGGAGGCACTTCCGGACCGATCGCAGCTTCCTGGTACAGCAGACGAACAGCGCCGACAGCAGGAACTCCACGCCCAGCAATTACAGCAGCAGAAACTGCAGGAGCTGCAACAACAACAACAACAACAAGAGGCGGAACAGCAAGCGTCCCAACAGCAGCGCCAACAAATCGAGGAACAACGCCGCCAGCAGCAGCTAATTGCTCAAGTGATGGCCCAACAAGCAGTCGCTACCCCATCCACCCAAGGGACTACTGGGCCATCGATTCTCACGCCCGACTCTCGCGAACAGTTGGCTCCGCCACGAGACAGCTCCGCTTCCACGTCTCCCTCTTCTTCCAACTCACATCGTTCCATCGATCCTGCTGAGGCATTGGAAACGAAGAAGATCAGCATCACGCCATTAGTTTTACAGGATAATGACCAGTCGTCGCGACAGGCACAACCACGTTCCGGCGGCCCCATGCTTCCTAGTGAAGTCATGCAACGACAGGAGGATGAGCGCAAACGAACCCGCGAAGAGATTGGAGCGCTCGAAGATGCCCGTAAGAAGGCCAAATCGCCCTCAAACGGTCGGGCCAATGGCGGGCCAACAAAATTACGCAAGGAGCCGCAGTCGGACGACGACAGTGGGAAAGAAAAAGACAAGAAAGGGAAGTCCGGTGGACTCTTTGGTAGGCTCTTTGATCGGCGCAAGGACAAGCACAAGGAGAAGGGTGCCAATGATTCCATTGACATTAGTCGGACCTCAGACACGCGTGGCTCGGAGGAGTCTGGCCGGTCGAGCAGCCACACCGATAATAGTGCGGCCCTACACACACCCCCACGGAGGACGACAGCACAGGTAAACACACCGTCGCCCGTGTCCCAGCATACCACGAGCCTGCGCCAACGCGACAGAGAGCAACAGGCGTTGTATCAACAACAATACCTCACTCGTTCACCTGCCTCCCCGCCTGAGGCGCAGTCATTGATCCAAATTTCTCCAGCGAGCCCGCGGCTAGGGGCTGTTCCGCTTGGTGGTGCATCAGCGAGCTTATCACCGACCAGCGATGGTCGCCGTCCGCGTCCCGGCTCTCTGTTGATCGGTGGAAATCTCAGCGGTGATGGCTCCAGCTCAGTTCCCGAATTGAGCGTCATACGTGTCTTCGCCGGAAACAAACTACAAACGGAAGCAACCTTCAAAACTGTATTACTCAATTCCTCGACGACGTCAGAGGAACTGGTCAAGCAGGCCATCCAGCGGTTCCGGCTACCCGCGGGCGATGATGCGGCGGACTATTACTTGACTGTCAAGCGACTTGAGGGCTCATCTGCGGCGCTACGGCCAGAAGAAAAGCCACTTGTCGTCTTCGAGACCCTCGCCGAGGCTGCTCTCGACCTACCAAAAGTAAAGCGGAGTTCCGTTGGTAGTATTAGCTCCATCGCCAGCAACCTGTCACAGCATCCCGCTATTAAAAAGCTGCCGATGAACGACTTCACAGACGACACGGCAGTCAAGATTTACCTGAACCGGCACTCAGAAACTGCATCCGATGAGAGCGCGACGAACGAAGAGGGTGATACTATGCCTGATATCGAGTCTGCCCCGGAGAACGTCCGCTTACGCCCACACAATCTCACTATCGCCGGTGCTGCAGTATCCTCAGAACGCTTCAGTAGCCCCACATTCCGCTTCGCGCTCCAGCTGTTGATATATCCAGATGATCTGCCGGATGACATGGTGTTCGATCCCCTTACCGAAGCTATAGTGTTCAAGCACACTCTTCGTGACCGTCCTCAGGTTACGGCATCATCCGCACCATTCCGTCGCAAAATCTTCGTGTTTCCAAAGAATATCACGGTTGCCGAGGTCATTGAGATTGGCTTGGAGAGGTTTGGTATACCGGATGGCGTCGCCGACGGTGGAGACGAGGTTGAGGACAAGAACACAAAACGACGGAGCTCGTCACGTGTACGTTATGTACTCAATGTGCTAGTCGATAGCAAAGGTTGGTTGTCTTTTCTTCCGTCGTCACTCATACTCATCTCAACGGTTCCAGAGCGCGAGCTGATCCCCTCGGGTAAGGTCATTGATGCCTTTCCTCGTCCCCCAAGCTATCGCCCGGCCGAACGTAGGCTGAGTGACAGCAAGCGGCGTTCCTTGGACTCTATGCTCCTCCTTGGCAGCCCTGATGACGTTACTCCGGAGGACCCAGTGTTTACCCTCCGCCGCGCTGTCACGTATCGTACCTCCTCGTCTCGCCATCGCCTCTCCGCACCACTCGACGAGATCGCGCTCCAGCAGCTGCATCGCGAATCTATGTCCGGCTCCAGCATCGCATCAGAGGATGGCGATGTGAAACAACGGCACATGTCGAAGCAGGAGTTGATCATGGCCCAGAGGGCTGTGTGGCGCGCGAATCAGCGCGCAATCCTGTCCGCACAAGCGAATTCGCAGCGCGGCGTCGATTTGTTGCTACCCAATAACGCGATGTTACGGTCCTCGCGGTATGATACGGACGAACGTATGCGCTACTCTTATGTCGAAGGCGGTGAAACGTACGACATCAGCGATATCATGGAGGAAGAGTGGGCCCCTTCTGCCTCGGCTTGTCAGAGCGATTTACTCGAAGGCGTTCTCGACCGTGGCCGCGCCAGAGATGGGGTAGACGAAAAGCTTAATCGAGTCCTCCGCAAGATCAAGGATGGCCGTACCACTCAGCGCACAGCCTCTTCAACGCCCCCTTCTGCGTCGACTGCTGACAGTGTATACTCAGATCCTGGGCAAGGCGAGGATTCAGCGGCTTCTGTTGAGCGGTCAACATCTACGACACCTATCGAGAGCAGAGGTAGTAAGGCGGATGATGTCCTACCCCGCGGGCAATCTCCTGCCTCTGAGCGTACTGTTACGCCCGACATCCGTAAGCAGCGATCTGGCACACCTTCGTCCGCCTTCCAGGATAGGTCGACCCCTCAACAGCAGCAGCAACAACCTATTCAGGCACCGCTAGCGCCACACCTGCGCCAAGTATCTATCAACTCTGTGATGACCGATACATCAGGGTATCGCACTGCCGTGGGTTCGCCAATCACCACGTCCCCTTTG
>WNFQ01008051.1_pt1 | contig 10234 bp, 8 predicted proteins | sample 5400171 | NCBI WGS metagenome assembly WNFQ01 (sample SAMN13153356, study PRJNA577476) | soil metagenome | isolation source: 20 cm soil under Madrone tree | place: USA:California | collected 2016-06-14 | reverse complement strand
GACGGGAGGTCTTGAACGGGTTGCTTTGCGGCATCGAGAGCGGACTTCAGGAGTTGCCTGGCATTTTCACGGGGATCTCCATGCTCGAATATATCGCTGCCTGCGACCAGTATCTCCGCACCGGCACGCACTACGTCGCCGACCGTCTGGTGATGGATGCCGCCGTCGACTTCAATGCGAAAGCCGAGGCCGCGAGACTCCCGGATATTCGAGAGCAACGCAATTTTCTTCAGGGAAGAGTGGATAAAGGTTTGACCGCCGAAGCCGGGGTTCACGCTCATGACAAGAACATGATGAACCAGTGGAAGAACTTCATCGAGGGCGTGGACCGGTGTGGCAGGGTTTATGACCACTCCGGGCTTGCATCCGTGCGCGGCGATCAAATGAAGGGTGCGATCGAGATGGATGCAGGCTTCCTGGTGGACAGAGATCCAAGCAGCGCCGGCTTCCGCAAATGCAGGTATGAACTCGTCCGGCCGTTCAATCATGAGATGGCAATCGAGCGGAACTTTCGAGACTTTGCGAAGAGAAGCTACGACGGGGGGCCCGATCGTGATATTCGGGACGAAGTGGCCATCCATCACGTCCACGTGGAGGACGCTTGCTCCTCCTTCGACGACGGCTTGCGCATCTGCGCCGAGGCGAGCGAAGTCAGCCGAGAGGATGGAGGGAGCCAATTCGATCATGGGTATCTTCAGGTCGCAACCTGGGCATGATGCGCTTGCGGCTGCCCGATTCTTTCGATCATGCGGTCGAGGATTCTTTCTCTCCGAAGATAACCGACCGGTCGAGGATTCTCCTTGCTTTGGACAACCGGCAACCAGGAGATGCCATGATCAAGCATGGTAGCGACCGCCACCAGCGTCGAATCGTCGAGAGCTACATAGAGCGGATTGACCACGAGAAAATCACTTAGCTTGGAATGGGTGATATCCCCGTGCTGATCCGTGGGAAGGACGGCGATGCGAGCGACAACCTGATCGAGGTCGTTGCGGTCGAGAGTTCCCCATAAACGCTGAGCTTCGTCGAGGATCAGGAGTTGGCCGGTAGAGCTTTCCTCAGGCTAGTGTCTTTACGGAGAAGTTCTGCCGGAAGCGGGTCGAGGAGAGAGGCGAGTGGCTCACGATCCAGAAGCAACTTTGTCAAAGGGAGGCGGCGCCAAACGTCGCCCGAGCGGCGAATGACCGCCTGCGACAGCACTTCACGAAGAGGTGCAAAGGTCCCGGCGATTTGAGAGAAAAGAGCGCTGCCTGCTTGGCGAAGGCGAACAACAGTACGGGCACGAATGCTTGTTTCGTGGGGACGGTTTCCCAACAGAGCGGCCTCGCCAAAAAAGTCACCCTGGCCCAGGACGGCGACGATCTTTGGCTCGGTGTTCGGCTCTGCCGCTTTCAGGATCTCTACTTCGCCTTCTTCGATAACACTAAAGAATCGGGCCGGCTCACCTTGTCGCTGGATGAAATCGCCTGGACGATAGTAGGCGTGGTAGACCTGTTGCGCCGAATCGGTATTAAGGAAGCTGAGATCGCGCGGGAAGAGCAAGTCCCATGCCCAGTCCAGGGCCACCTTGATTCTGCGGGACCACGTCGGCAGCTTGAAGAGATATACGCCGCGCCACAGGAACCAGGCGAGGAAACCCGAGACGCGCATGCCAAACATTTCCGCGACGGCTTGGTAACCGCCAATAGAGCAGAGCTGCCCGAGGGCTTTGAAGCGGAACGGTTTGGTGGGCTCGCCTTTCAGGACTCGAACGAGGTTAAGCGCCGCCTGGCGACCCTGGCGTTCCGCGAACTGGCCCGTTGGGGCGGACGGTTTGTTGTCGAAGGAGTTGACGATGAGGGCGCAATCGCCTAAGGCCCAAGCGTTGGTCTGGCCTTCGATTCGCATTTCCGAAGAGGTGCGAATGCGTCCCCGCTCTTTGGGAACGTCGAGTTGTTGGACGAGGGGAGAGATCGAGGTTCCGATTGTGCAGACCACGGTGGCTCCCATCACCATTTTTCCATTGTTCAGTTCGATGCCCTCGTGGGTAGCCGCGACGGCACGCGTATTCAGCAGGATGCTGATGCCGGCTTCCTCCATCTTCTTTCTGGCGAACTCGCCCAGCGTCGGCGCCACCTCGGGCAAGATATGGTCCTGGGAATGGACCAGGGTGACAACTACGTCTTCCTTTTTGAAGTTGCGGTAAAAGCGGGTGCTGCTGCGAACCAGTTCGTTGATTTCTCCAGCGACCTCAACGCCGCTGAAACCTGCTCCCACGACAATGAAGCTGAGGTGCCAGCGCAAGCGATCGGGGTCGCTCGCTGCTTCAGCTTGTTCCAGTTGGCGTACGATGTGCTGGCGAAGGTCAATGGCGTCGCGCATGACCTTGAAGGCAAAAGCATGCTCGGTCATGCCAGGGATGATACCCAAGTTGCTTTCCGCGCCGCAGGCGATCACGACGTGGTCGTAATGCAAGCGTCTGAGCACTCCGGTCCCATCGTCAAATTCGATCTCTGAAGAGGGAAGATCGATCCTCTGAACGCGTTCGGTACGGCAACCAACACCAGGGAGCATCTGGCGCAAAGGTGTTGCGGCCGCGTCCGCATTGATGACCGACTATGACCACTCTTATTGAGTTCACTTCCTTGCTCCTATGGCCGGGCGCAATATAAATCCCGAATTTCTTCTGATACCCGCTGGCCCGCCACAACAATGCGGGAAACGGCATTTCGGCGTTCTAGCTCAGAATAGAGAGCGGAGAATGCCGCGTATTTCGGAAACGTGTAAATTCTGTTCGAAATGGCTGACGGAATGGTGTCGAGCACGCACCAGCCGGGTCCCACAGCGACCGGGAATCAATCCTCCCAATGGTCCAGAGGAGGCGTGATACCGAAGCGTTTCATTTTGTAAAAGAGGGTAGTGCGCTTCAAGCCTAGTCTCGCAGCTGCGCCGCGTGGACCACCGAGTTTCCAATTGGCGCGCTGGCAGGCGGTGAGAATTTCCTGGCGGACTTTGTCCTCCAGCGTCGGATTTGAAATCTCGGCCGGTGAGGGTTCAAACGTTTCGAGTTCGGCCGGCTCGAAGACCCCGTCATTGGAGAGGATCACGCCGCGCGCTACGTAGTTTTGCAACTCTCGAATATTCCCTGGCCACGAATGAGTGAGGATGGAGCGCATGGTTTCCTCGGGGATGGTCTCGATCAATTTGTCCATGGAAGTCGCGAACTGTTCCACGAAATACCTCACGAGCTCCGGAATATCCTTTTTCCTTTCGCGGAGCGGGGGCAGGGAAATCGGAAAAATATTCAGCCGATAGTAGAGATCTTCGCGGAATTCACCGTCCTGGACCATCTGGCGCAAGTCTCGATTGGTGGCCGCCACGATGCGAACGTCGACCTTAGTGGTGCGCGTACTGCCAACGGGTTCGAACTCGCGCTCCTGGAGGACACGGAGGATCTTCGGCTGAAGTTCCAGAGGCAGGTCACCGATTTCATCGAGAAACAACGTGCCACGATCGGCCAGCGCGAAGCGGCCCATGTGAGAATTGAGGGCCCCTGTAAAGGCTCCCCGCTGGTGTCCGAAAAGTTCGCTTTCGAGAAGACCCGCAGGCATCGCGGCGCAGTTGACTTTGACGAGATTGCGGCCTCGGCGCGGGCTGAGCTCGTGAATGGCTCGTGCGATGACTTCCTTGCCCGTCCCGGTTTCGCCGGCAATCAAAATAGTGGCATTCGTAGGCGCCACGGCCTCGACTTGGGTGAGGATGGAACGCAGGCCACCGCGGCGTCCCACGATGCTGTCCAGGAATGAAGGATCGGAGCGTTCCCGCTTGTGCGCCACTAATTCATCTGGAGAATAAACGGTTGTGCCCATAATCGCGGTCCCCCTGTATTCGTCAACCTGGTTGTCAGTAATCGATATCATGTTTCACCCCTATCCTTAGAACCACAATTTCCAACTGAGATTTCACGTCAGCAATTCCGAAATCCATCCCGCCGTGCGTTACATTCGCTTAAGCGGTAGCCTCCGCAGCGGTGAGGTTTCCTGAAAGCGAAGCCACAAAAGGTATCTGTGCGCAGAAAGACTTTTGATCTGTGTCTCTGAGGAAGGCCAACCCTTTTTCGCCAGGATGCCGGTCGATGATCAACACATCACCCGGGCGGACTTGTGCCGTCGCTAAAAGCCGCGCAAGCGGGGAGACGACAAAACGCTCGATGGCGCGCTTTAGGTGGCGCGCGCCATACCTCTGGTCGGTCCCCTCTTGCAGGAGGAACTGCCGCCCTCTGTTTGTAATTTGAAACAAGAAGGGGCGGGCCGTCGAATCCGATACACGCTGCTGCACGTGGTCCAGCTCGATTTCCAGAACTTCATCGAGTTCTTCGCGCTGCAATGGGTGAAATACCACCACGCTGTCCAGCCGGTTCATGAATTCGGGCGAAAACTTTCTCCGGGCCGCTTCCACTGCTGCCCGCTCCACTTTGGCGTCCAACCCTGCTGAGGGCTTGTCCTTGGGCTGAATGAAGCCCATCCCGCCTTCCATCAATTCCATGATCTCTCCGCCACCCAGGTTCGAAGTCATAAAGATCACCGTCTGCGACAGATCCACTCTGCGGTTGTCACCCAAGGTGAGGGTTGCCTTGTCCAGCATCCCTAAGAGCAATTGCCAGAGCGCGTCGCTGGCTTTCTCAATCTCATCAAACAACAGAAACGATAGTTTCAGATTGTCCGTATGCGAGGCTGCCAACGCTTCCTGCGTGATTAGCGGACGTGTTTCGCGGTGCCCCAGATACCCTGGGGGCGAGCCAATCAGCTTGGCGATCTCATGCGAGTGCTGAAACTCCGCACAATCCACCTTGATCACCGCGCGGCTCTCTCCGAACAGAATTTCTGCGGCTGCTTCGACAATGCGGGTCTTGCCTGAGCCAGTAGGTCCCAGGAACAACAAGTTCCCCACGGGGCGCCCCGGACAACGGAGTCCGGCACAGAACACCTGATAGAGTTCGATGAGGGCCTGGACAGCTTCGTCTTGCCCCACGATCTTGTGCCGTAACGCATCCTCAAAATGGCGCGACAAGGAACTTCGCTGTCTGGGGTCCAACTGTTTTCTGTTGGCCGATGGTGTTGTTGCTGCCATAACGTCTCCTTCACAGTCGTGACGCGAACTTAGCCGGGACACGACACTAAAATTTCGATCTCCCGGAGCGAATAACCCTGTGTACTTCTGCTTTGGCGTTCCGGAGAACCTCTGCCTTGCACCGTACCTTGCAGCATCGCAGAAGGGAAAACAACACCAGTTCGAGGGCTTTTTTCTTACCCTCAAAGTTGGGCGCACAAATACTCCGATGGTGGTAGTCAAGGATTCCCTTAATTTGCATGTTTCTAGGCGTGGTTACACATGAGAATTGTCACGAGTGCGATACGCGTTTGTGCATCTTTTCAATCACCAGCCCATGACAACCGTCAAGGGATTGACGTGTTTGTCGAGGCTCCGCCTGGGAAGGCTTTTGGCATTTTCGATGGAGTCACAGTTCTGTAGCCTAAGTGTCCGTTCCTTTAGACAGTTACGGGAGCGTGGTCCAGATCCGGCACTGGCAATTTGAGTGCGATCTAGTCATAGCTTGATCGAAGGGGGCGGTGGGATGAAACGCAAAGCGAACGCGGTTTGGCGAGGCGATGTGAAAACCGGCAAGGGATCACTATCGACAGAGAGCACGGTCCTGGAAAACGCGCAGTTTTCGTTCAGTACGCGATTTGAAAATGGCATCGGTACCAACCCCGAAGAACTGCTGGCTGCCGCACATGCGGCATGCTTTGCGATGGCGGTCTCCTCGCAATTGGGTAAGGTAGGTTTGAGACCCGAGAAGCTGGCAGCCACGGCGACCATTACTTTCGAGAAGGTCGGCGAGCATTTCGCGATCTCGAAAAGCCATCTCGATCTGACAGCTCAGGTACCGGGTGCGATCCAAGCGACATTCGAGGCCGCCGTTAAGGCGGCTGAGATTGGTTGTCCGGTGTCGAAACTTTTCAAGGCGGAGATTTCCGTCGACGCACGCCTTGAAGTGACAGTCTGAGTGCCGGGAGCGCAGCCTTTGAATGCGGGACTCATCGCCGGCCTGGCCGCTATTTCGGGATCGTTTGTCGGAGCATTAGGCTCCGTCGTGGGTACGTTGATCACGCAGAGGCACCAGGATCGGCGCGACCTAGTGGCAAAAATGATTGTTCGTCGCGAGGCACTGTATTCCGATTTCATTGTGGAGTGCGCGCGCCTGTCGGTGGACGCACAGCAGCACAATAGCAGCGAACCTCAGAAACTGATACCTGGCTATGCGCTGCTGAGCCGTATTCGACTCAGTTCGTCGTCCCGCGTTCTGGAAACCGCTGAAGAAGTCATAAGAAACATTCTGAACAGCTATCCGAAACCGAATCTAACACCCGAGCAGATTGAGTCTCGAGCCCTGAGTGCCGAAGATCCCTTGAGACGGTTTAGCGATATGTGTCGCATCGAGCTGGAGGCGCTGCAGAGGCAATTGTGATGGACGCAGGAAAGTACAGAGCGCTCTCGAACGAGTTCCGCGAGCTACGCGAAATCCAGGGTGATCGAGAGTGGGTAATGGTCGGAAGCGGACACTGAGCGGCCGACTTGGGGTTGGCTGGCGCGAATAGGTCCCCGCGTAAAGATCCAATCGATGGTACGTCCGGGCTCGAGGAAAGAGCCGGGCGTTGTTGGCACGTGCTGATTCGCAAATGCGTCCAGAAATTGCGTCTGAGTGATCGCGGTGGAAGCAGGTTCGCGGGAGACATCGAGATTGAGGTCGCCAGCGAGCACGATCGGCGTGCTTATGTCGTATCTCCGGGCATCTTCCAGGGTTTCGTCAAGCTGGGAGCAGCGCAGCGCGACATCGCCCTTGCTTTCCAGGTGCAGGTTATAGGTGACTACCTTTTTCCCCGCAATGACCGTTTCGCAGACGAGCGCCAGGCGTCCTCCGATTCTTTCCTGAAACGGTTCGATCTCTGGCAGGAACCAGTGCGGACGCCAGAAGTTCGATTGCTTCCGAAATCGTAAGATGCGTGAATTCGATAACGGCCAGCGCGAGAGCGTCGCTTGGCCGTGATAGGCGGGCGATGCGTGCGAACCCTGCGTTAATTCCTGGAACTCGCGCCCGAACACATAGTTCATCTGCAGCTTCTGGGCGATTTCCTTCGCAACATTGAGGTGATGCGTCCGCCGGGCATTCAGGTCGGATTCCTGCAAGAGAAAAACGTCGGCCTTCGCGCTAGCCAGGAATTCGATGACCTTCTGCAGTCGCAGGCCCCGATTGATATTCCAATTCACAACACGTATGGAATCCGGTGGCATGAGGACCAACCGAGGAGGTGAAAAATTGCCTGTTTGGATCTCCTGCATCGAAATTACCGCCTGCCACACCTTTTCAGTGTATACGCGTGGATAGTCTCCAACCGCGAAACAGATGGCCCCATCACGAAAGGATCAAAGCAAGCCAGCGGCGTATTCACGCGATGGTTCTGCATTTTGAGAGAAATCTGGGCGATTTTCCACCATCTGCCGTTTGGGCCTGGCAAAAGCGAGGGAGGAGTACAGCGCGATGGGCCACACCAGGTTTGCTCCGATCACGCTCAAAGCGAACGCCACGTTCATAAGATTAAAGAGCGCAAAGACGAGCAGGGCATAAGGAAAAAAACAGCGCCGGACGATAAACTCCAGACGCCGCCCAAAATACAAAAAAGGATTCGACGGCCGGCTCTCCGCATGCGTCTGCCAGATTTTCAATAACTGCTCGGGGCGTCCAGAGGCAAGGCGCCGCCGCTCCCATCCAAGGGCGAGGAAGCTTGCTAAGGCTCCAAAAAGGAGCAGACCGCCGTATACCAGGTACGTTCTTGTTCCCGAGCTTCTCCACTGCCCTATGGCCATGCCCACGAGAAGAAAGAGATAGAACGCGTAGTCGCACATTGTTTCCAACCAGCAGCCGAAATCAGATTCCTGGAGTTTCAAGCGAGCGACCTCCCCATCGCTCCCATCCAGTATGCTGGCGAAGAGGCATAGAAACGCGCCGAGCAGCGTGGCCCAGTAACCGCCATAGGCAAAGAACCCAGCGGATGCAATCCCAACTCCCAATGTGAATATGCTTACCATATTCGGAGTGATGGGGAATTTAACGAGCTGCCGGCTGATCGGAATGGAGATCCGGCGATTCAACCGCGCGTAGAAGCCGTCGGTAGGTTTGACGAGCCAGCGGTCCAGTTTTCGTTCGGCAGCCTCGCAGTCCTCTGGAGTATTGACGCGCTGCCATTGGTCTTCCGCGACTGGCACGGAAACGACCGAGTGCATCTCGGTGAGTGACGCGTGCAGTTCCTTGAGCGTTCCGGCTTGCGATGGACAACGCTCCGCGAAATCGCGAATCATCTCAACCGGGAGCGCAAAAATTCCGGCAAGTTCGTCACCACTCGCCAGCGCCAACGCCGACCTCTCATTGTTCCATTCAGCAGCCTTCCGGAGTAATGACGGATGATACGTTCTGTTTCCATCGATCAAGACCAATCTTTCGTTGGACGCCTTATTGATAGTGAGCAGTAATCGTTGGAAATGAGAGGGGCCGGCGACTGCTTCGATCCACTCGACAGATTCGGGAAGTCGTCCCGTAAAGAATAACGCACGCCGCACTTTTCTCCTGATGTTGGGGTCGGCCACCACCATGATGCGTGTTGCCCCGGCCTTTTGCGCTGCAAATATCGTTCGGAGAAGGATGGGCAGAGTGCCGACTCGAGAGAGTGAAGCGCTGAATTGGCTGCCCCTGGCCTCTCCATCGGCGAGGAAAATGGCGAACACGATTTCGTTTTCCGACGAACGGTTGCTCGAAGAATTCGCTGGCGCTCTGGGAGATGTCGCGACCGCAGCGGTTGTGCTCGCAAGGATTTTGGATCCGCGGTGCTTTCTTGAGCGCGTCAACAAGATGAAACAAATGGCGCCAACCGCGGCCCAGAAAAAGGAGCGCAAGCGCCTTGATAATCCCAATACCAATCCAGTTGCGTTGCCCAGGCCAAACATCTTGCCGATCAGCATGGTTCCACCTTCGTAGGTTCCAATGTTTCCGGGGTTGAAATTGCCCAGAACGTTTACGAGCTTGGTCAGCGCTTCGATGACCAGGGCACTGAAGAAACCCATCTTCACGCCCATTAGCCAGAGGATTAAACACACCTCCGAAACAGCCAGGCACTGCGCGGCCAGATTCAGAGAGAAACTCCCCCAAAATGCTCCGGGAGTCTTGTGATGGAAATCGAATAGCGCGTTCTCAACGGACTGCACCGTCAAATATCTTTTGTCGATCCAATTCCTGAGGGAAGGAATGCGAGCAATGCTGCGGGCGCTCCACGAAAGCACCGGCCAACGCTTTCGCACGGCCAACAACGTCAGCATCAGAAAGGCGATCATTGCAAGAGCGAACAAACTCGCGTACAGGCGCAGAGCATGGGAAAGCCCCACGAGTAGCAGGGCGGCCAAAATCCCCGCGATCGTGGTCACGGTCGCGGTCACGATATAGAGACCGCGATCGAGGGTTACCGAAGCGAGGCCAGTGGCGATGGGTATTTCTGCGCTCATGCGCGAGACTCGGACCGAATCTCCAAGGGTCTGCCCCAGGATCCCGAGCTGTCCGGCGGCTTCCGCCCCCAGCCGAAGACCCACCATGCGCGAAAACGAAATCTTATGCTGGTCGTCACCCAGAGTGAGGCGCCAACCCCACGTCCTGACAAGGTGCGAGACTCCGGCCAGGGCAAGCACCAACACGATCCCCCAACCGAGTTCAGAGAGGCTTTTCGAAAGGTTGCCGGCCCCAGCTCGGTAGATAAGGTAAGTAAAGAAGCCTGCGCTCATCACAATCGCGAAGAGCCGAAGCGGGAGCTGCGCTTTCGATGGGGTTTTATGCATCGACAAAGCTCTCCGCAAACGGGTTTTCACTGAAGTCCAGATCAAAGACGCTTTCAGCGTGAGCCAGCGCTTCGGGGCTATCGACGTCCTGCCAGTGCGCGGCGCCGATATCAAAGGCCTTCAGTTTCCGCTCACGCGCGAGTTGGCGCATACCGTCCGACAGCGAGCAGTCCCCATCTTTCTTTGCGGATTCGAGCCTGTTGAAGAGCGCCGGGCTGCACAAAAACATCCCGGTGTCGAGGGCGTCATACTGGGCAAGATTTTTGCCGATATCGACGATGTGATCGGCTTCGCATTTGACCTTCGTGGCGTCGTC